>Ga0307508_10006700_pt1 | contig 10804 bp, 13 predicted proteins | sample 9_EM_MG_FD_203089 | JGI IMG/M metagenome (GOLD analysis project Ga0307508, IMG submission 203089) | Populus trichocarpa ectomycorrhiza microbial communities from riparian zone in the Pacific Northwest, United States - 9_EM | ecosystem: Host-associated > Plants > Roots > Unclassified | place...
CAGCGCGCCCGAACGCACGGAGGCCCGGCCATAGGTGGCCGGGCCTCCGTGCTGAACTCCCACCGCAGCTTGCGGCAGTTGCCGGCCGCCCCTCAGCGGGTGGTGCCGTCCCTCAGCGCCTCGAATCGGATCTCCGTTGCGACCACGAGGTCACGGGTCGTCGGGAAACGCTGGTAGAGCTGCTGGATCTCCCGGTCGGCGGCCGCCGCGTTGTACGGCTGGGTGGCCTGCGCCGCCACCGCGTCGCGTACCGCGTCGGCGAACTCGACCGGCGGCCCGATCAGGCGCAGGGCCTTGATGATGCCCGTCGCCGCGTCCACCAGGACCAACTGCAGCGGGAACGATGCACCCCGCGGACCCGGCACCTCGACGGGCCGGCGGCCGCCTGCCGGTGGTACTCCCAGGGCTGATCGGACCAGGCGATGCCGTTGCGCGGGTTGCTGCTGCTCGGGTCGGTGAACTTGTACGCCCACACCAGGTGGTGGTCCCCGGGGGCCAGGGCGAACTCGGCGTTGCCCTGCCGGAAGGCGCGCACCTCGTGCCCGGCCGGATTGGAGACGGCCAGGACGAAGTCGACGCCCTGGCGCAGGACCCGGATTTCGCACGTGCCGTCGATCCACTGCACCCTGCCCGGGTACGGCTCACCCACGGCGTACTTCGTCAGCGGCTTGTCGGCGGCCGGGGCCCCGTTCGTCTCGGGGCCGTCGCCGTACTCGTCATCCCCGGGCCCGGTCACCAGGCCCAGAGTCGGGTCGAGTCGCGAGTGCCGTTCACCGCGCTGCACCCAGATGCCGGCCGCGCGCACGAGTGGATCATGTCGTGATCCGAGCGCTGGAGCGCGTACGCGGGGGCACGAGAGCCCGCCGGGCACCACCCCGCCGGTCGACGGTGCCCTTGGCCGCCGTTTTTCGTGACCGAGCCGGAGGCGACCCGCGTGTCGGGCCGAATCGCTGCGGCTACAGTCACGCGGGCGGGGCCGGAGCCACTGACATTGGCTCCGGCCCCCTTCTCCCGCGGGCGAGGGCTGGGTCAGTCGGTGTTCTCGTGCGGTTCGAGCAGCGCGAAGTACGTCTCACGCTGCTGCGCGGTCAGCTCGCCGTCGAGGTCGAGCGAGGACCGCAGTGCGCTCAGGGTGTCCGTCGCTGGCACGGTCCACGTCGTGTGGGCCTGGCGCTGGATCTCCCCGATGGTGGCGTACGCCTCGCCGGGGAAGCACCGGATGTACCAGTCGAGCATCTTGCCTACCGACGGCGTCAGGTTGAGGTGCCACCACTTCGGCGCCGCCTCGCCGTCCTTCCCGTCCTCGGTGGCGGCGAACATCTCGACGGTCTCGGCGAAGTCGTGCAGCACGGCGGCCCGCACGGTGCGCCCGAGGTGTTCGGTGGGGACGATCTGGTCGAGGCCGGCGCCCACCGACCAGGCGAGTTCGCCCGCGATCTGGGCGACGGACTCCTTGTTGCGGTGGCGCAGCGCCCACCGCCTGCGTACGTCGGGCCGGTCGAACAGCGCGTGCTGGAAGTCGGCGGCGAACCGGTCGCGCACCTCGGCCGCGCCGGGCGAGAGGCTGTCGCGGTCGCCGGCGGACATCGCGGCCCCGACCCCCTGGTAGGAGCGCTTGCGGGCCTCCACCCAGTCCTGGGCCACCGCGCGCGACCACTGGTCGCGGCCGCCGACGGTGGCCTGCGGCAGCGGCACCTCGCTGTTGCCGCGCGAGATGTAGGCCCGCAGCGTCGAGGCGGTGATGCCGCCCAGCTCGGCCATCTCCGGGGCGCCGATCAGCTGCGCCGCCGTCAGCTCCGGGCTGGAGACGTCGACCACGCACTGCTCCAGCGGCAGCGCGTCCTCCTGCTCCTGGTGGTGCTGGGCCCACAGCGCGAGGTGGTCGAGCCAGTTGTCCGGCTGCGCCGCCTCGCGCTCGAAGGCGGCGACCTTGCCGATGTATGCCAGGGCCGGTTGGGCCCGGCCGTCGAGCATGTCGGCGGCGCTGACGGTGACGGCCGCGCGGGCCTTGCGGCGCTCGTAGTCCTGCGCGACGGGGTCCCAGACCTGGCCGGGCCGGTACCAGGTGGTGCCGTTCCACCAGTAGCTGCCGGCGCGGAACAGCAGCGGCTCGCCGTCCCAGTTGGTGTGCAGGGAGGAGGTGTCGCCGTCGCTCAGCAGCAGCACGGTCCGGCCGTGCTCGGGGTGGTAGCGCACCGCCCAGCCGAGGGTGTGGTCGAGCGGGTCGGTGGTGAAGGCGTGCCAGCCGCCGTCGGCACGGTTCTTGTCGAAGCGGCCCCACATGCCCGGGCCCCGGTTGCGGCCGACGGCCTCGATGGCCTCCGGGCCGTCGGCGAGCGGGAGATGGGAGTCGTCGATGAAGGGCAGGCCCGGCACCGGGTGGTCGGTGCGCAGCCCGTTGGCGAACGGACGGACGTGACTCAAGACTGATTCCTCGTTTCACTCCGAGTGCTGCACTCATTGTGCAGCACTTAGGCACTCCCCTTATGCATCGCCTTCAATCCTGTTCGTGCAGCGAAATCCGGCCAACCTTCCGCCAGACGTCCGTGAATCGCGGACAATCCCCCTATCCGACGCGGCAGACCGGGGACACGGCGACCCGTCGCCATCGCGTCCCAACAGGAGGGGAAACCAACCCGTGCACTACTTCGCCCACGACGAGCCCCGCCCCGCTCCGTTCAACGCCGACGAGCTGACGGCGGAGCACGCCAAGGAACTCGGCGGCTACCTGAACGAGGTCGCGAGGCACCTGAGCGACAAGCACCCGGAGGGCAGCGTCCTGCACCACTACCGCGACCGGGGCGCTCGTGGGCATGTAGGACCGGTGTCGTCGCTGCCCTGGTCCGGAGCACGTGGTGTCGTCGACAGCGTCCTGCGTGTTCGGGTACCCAGGGTGCCCGCGCTGACCTGCAATGATTGAGTCCCGGGTACCCCGGCGGTACTCTGACCGCATGGCAGCACTCAATGTGGACTTCTCCGACGCGGAGCTCGATGCCCTCCGGGACGCGGCCCGGGAGAGTGGCATGACACTGAAGGCCTTCGTGAAGTCCTCGACGACCGACGCGATCGCCCACCAGCGGAGCCTGAAGAAGGGGGCTGCCGAGTTCCAGCGGGTCTTCGCTGACCCCTCCCTGGCCGAGGCGATCGAGGCGGCAGGCATCGACGACGGCCCGATGGCGAACACGACGGGCAGGGCCGCCTGAAGCAATGGCACCCTCCCTGCACATCGACGTGCGCTGGCTCCTGCAGCAGCACGAGACGGCCCTCCCCGACCAGCCCACCATCAACGACTTCTCGGCCCTAGTCGCGGCCGTGGCACGGCACCGTGTCGATCCGCCCCGCCTCGGTGTCGACCCGGACGCGTCCTGGCGCGCTGCGGCGCTGCTGCACACCCTGCTGCTGCTCAGGCCCCTGCCCTCGCTCAACGTCCGGTTCGCGTGTGCCGTCGCCATCGCCTACATGCACGCCAGCGACGAGGGCCTCGACGTCCCCTACGGCGAGCTGGTCGAGCTGTGCAAGGACCTTCTGGCGGGCAAGGACAGTGTGTTCGGCGCCGCCGACCGGATCCGGTCCTGGCGCATCTGACCATCCCAGCCCCCGTCCCGTCCACGGCAACAGTTGTCCTCCCGTCCCATGGCGTCGGCCACAGGCCGCACCACACCAGCCGGCCTCCGGCAGGTGAGCACGGCGCGACCTGCCGGGCAGGGCGAAGCAAGGTGCCGCCGCCTGCGTGAGGAAGGGACTCCATGACCCGCCGCAGCGACACTGGCTCGCCCTGCTGCGCGAGGCCGATCACGTCGAACAGCTCAGCATCGAACTGAGTACCTAACGCTGTCGGGGATCTTGAAATCTGGTGCTGCCGATCACGGCGAGCACACCGCGTTGGTGATTCGTTTTCCCTGTTCAGGGTGTTGGCGCGCGGGTTGGGTACTCGGCTGCGGCCCACTCTCGTCCTGGTGACCGTTGAGCGAACGCATCGTTCATCCGCACCGACGCCCGGAAAGTCACCTTCCTGCCGCGCGATCTCTACGACATCCAGTCCGAGTCGCGGACCGAGCAGCAGACCCAGGAATGGCTGTCGCGCTACTCGCTGCGGGCCGCCATCGAGAGCACGATCAGCGAGTTCGTCAATGGCCACGGCATGCGCCAGTGCCGCTACCGAAGCGAAGACAAGGCCCACGTCCAGCATGTCCTGACGGCCATCGCGGTCAACCTCGAACGCATCGACGCCCACCTCCCGCCGGCGCCAGCTCGACAGCCCCGCACCCCAACCGCTCTTCAGGATTTCCTCGACTGGCAGCACATCCCCCGCCCTCGGTCCTGGCGCGTCGCTATCCACCCCGCAGGCTGAACTACCCGTTCTCAAGGACAGCGTCATCTCCTTTGGCCCTCGCCCGCCCTCGAACCGCGCTGCCGCATCACGCGTCGTGGAGGATTTCTGAGGTCTCCAGGTCGAGTTCGACGATCAGCGCGTCCAGATGCAGTTTCTGCTCGATGCTCAGCGCCAGGACCTCGTCCTGAGCGAGAGTCTCCAGGGTCGCGGCGGCGAACCCCCGCGCAACGGCACCCAGCGCATGGCCCATTGCCTCCCCGGCCGCATCAGGATCATCGTCCGCATAGTGCAGGGCGATCCCATATGCCTCAACAGCCCGGGCGACCAGGTTCGTGAACGCCCGGGTGCGGTCCTCATCCCCGACGTCATAGCCCAGAACAAGGCGTTCACTCAGCTGAGGAGCCGTTCGAACCGGCGATTCCTCGTCAGCCTCTAGATCCGTCACACCACCGATCATGTCGGCTCAACGAGTCGTCCACCAGCCTGTCACCGGTCCCCGACAGGCAACCTGCCATTCCCTGCTCGAAGGTCCGACAGGCAACGAGGCAGGCCTCAAAGACGCTGATGATTCCCCAACACGCAGCTCGCTCAAGATCCCCGACAGCGTCAGGTACTGACCCGGCAGGCCGAGCACGACGGCGTGGTCGACGGCCAGTCGCAGCGCCGCTGTCTGCTACGACGCGCCGCCCTCGCCGACCGCACCGTATCGCTCGACCGGGAGACCGGGCCCGCAGCGGCCGGTGAGGTCGATGCCGGCCTGACCGCCCTCGCTCTGCTGCAGTGGGACCGCGAGCACGGCACCGGCCGCGGGCCTGCCGCAGCCACCGACCCGCGCTGGGACACCGACCCGCAGCGGTATGTCCACCAGGAACACGCCCTGCTCGTCCTCGACGACCAGGAGCCGCCCCGCGGCTGACGTGACGATGCGCGTCACAACGATGCCCGCCGGTTCCCTGCCGATCACATGGCGCACAGCCCGGCCGCTCCGTACTGCCCCCGGGAGAAGGAGTCTCACCGTCAGGACGCGGAGTTCTTCGCCGAGGTGGCGGAATACGTCGCCCGTGTGTGCTGGTAGCCGCGGGGCGGGACAGCTTCTCAGCGACAGGTCACGATGCCCTGGGCCAGGTAGGGGGCCGTGCCGTCACCGTCCGCGTGCTGGACATGCAGTCCGGGGACCAGGGCGGACAGCGTGGCCGCGTCGCGGACACGGCCCCACGCCCAGGGTGTGACGCGGTGCATGACTCCGTCGATCGCCGCCCCCCGTACGGGGTCCTCACACGCCAGGGTCGACACGACGAGGGTGCTTCCTGCGGGCAGTACGCCGACAAGGGCGCGGACCGCGTCGTCGGGAAGGTGTTCCAGCAGCCCCACCGCCAGCACCGCCACCGCCAGGCCGGGATCGAGATGAGCGTGCACCGGGGTGAGATCGACGGCCTGCGCGCGCAGATCGGCGCCCACAACCAGCTCCTGGTCGCTCTCTTCCAGCTGAGCGCAGGCCTGGGCCAGGACCACAGGGTCGTTGTCGAGGTAGACCGTGCGGGCGGACGGCTGCCGGCGCCGGGCGATCGTGTGGACGTTGTCCAGACGCGGCAGCCCGCACCCAAGCTCGATGAACTGCGCGATCCCCGACGTGGCGAGCCTGTCCACGGTGTCGTCCAGGTACCTGCGGCTACGGGCGGCGAGAACCTTCGCGCCGGGCAGCACCTCATGCAGAGCCCGGCAGGCGGCACGGTCGGCGGGAAAGTGCTCCACCCCGCCCAGGAGAGCCTCCTGCATCCGTGCGGTCATGACGGAGCTGGTCGATACGTCGGTCCTCCGCCCACCGGGAGTTGCAGGCGGAGGTCTTCCTGGCCTCCGCGCTCGCCAAGGACATCTTCTTCGCTACATCACGCAGTCGCCTAGCTGTTCAGCGCTCCTCGCTGCTCTCGCGTTGCCGGACCGAGTGGACAGACGAAAGCCGTCCCGGAGACACCCGCGACGGCTGCGCAACGAAGGATGCAAAAACGTCCGTTTTTGCATCCTTCTCGCTACGGTGGTGCCCTCACCCCGAGAGGCCGGGGAGGGGCGGCGACCAAGGAGTTGGTGAAGGTGGCGCACGCCAACGCGGCAGACACGGCGGGGCAACTGCGGGCAGTGACCCGGGAGCTGTCCGACCACTACCTCGAGCGGGACGACGTCGTACGGGCGCTGGTCGTGGCGATGCTGGCGGGGCAGCACTCTCTCATGCTGGGCCCTCCGGGCACGGCGAAGTCCCAGCTGGCGCGGGAACTGACCGGCCGGATCGAGGGAGCGGACCTCTGGGAGATCTTGCTGTCGAAGTTCACCGCGCCCACCCGGATGTTCGGCCCCATCGACGTCGGCGCGCTTAGCCGGGGCGAGTACCGGCAGGTGTACGAGGGCCGGGCGACCACCGCGCACATCGCGTTCATGGACGAGATCTTCAAGTGCAGCACCGCCGCGCTGAACGAGACCCTCGCCTTCCTCAACGAACGGCTCTACCACCCGGAAAACGGCGGCACTCCGATCCAGTGCCCGCTGATCAGCGCGATCACAGCGTCGAACGAACTGCCCGTCGGCGAGGAGTCCGCAGCCATCTACGACCGGCTCCTCGTACGGATCGAGGTCGGCTACCTCGCCGACCCGAGCAACTTCGCCACCCTGATCCGCTCCGCCGTCACCCAGCCGGAGACCCCGGCCCGGACCACGGTGTCATTGGAACAGCTGCAGAACGCAGTGACCAAGGAAGTGCCCGCGGTCGAGGTGCCCGACCTGGTCGTGGACGCGATCTGCACGCTGCGGGCCGCGCTACGCCGCCAGGAGCTGGTCGCATCCGACCGCCGTTGGCACCAGGCGGTACGGCTCTTGCAGGCGTCCGCATACCTCGACGGCCGCGGTGCGGTCGGCGAGACCGACCTGACCGTGCTGACCCATGTGCTGTGGGACTCACCCGCCCAGCGCCCGGTCGTCGAGCGCGAGGTGCTCCAGATGGTCAACCCGCACGCACGCGAGGCCCTCGAACTCGCCGACGCCATCGAGGAGTTGGAAGCGCAGCTGGACGCCAAGGCCGGACAGTCCCGGGAGGCGCTGAACGACTGGGCGATCAAGGAGGCCAACCACAAGCTCGCGCGGGCGGGCAAGAAACTGGCGACCCTCCGCAAGCAGGCCGAGGGCAGCGGGCGGTCGACCACCGCGATCGACCGGGTCATTGCACGCCAGCGCGCCGTGCACGCCCGGATGCTGACCGAGGCCCTCGGGGTCGACGCCTCAATGGTCCAGACGCAGTTCTGAACCCGGACCGCGAGCAAGAGAGGCGACGGGGATGAAGAAGACGCTGACCAAGCTGAAGGACCTGCTCGCACGCGCGGGAAAATGGCTGGGGCTGGCCCAGCCCCAGCCCACCGTGACCAGCGCGGTCGTCGCAGACCGCTTCGACACCATGTCCTGGCAGGAGGTATACGAGCAAGCCGACGCCCTGCGCGACCTCGCCGACGAGCTGACCGAGCACTACGACTACACCGCCGACCTGCTGCGCGACATGTTCCTCGCCGCCTACAAGGCCACCCCCCAGCTGCGCAGGCGCGAGGAGATGGACACCTCCCGGATCCCCAACCATCAGATTGTCGCGGCGATGATGAACGCCCCCGAGTACGCGGACCTGCACCGCGAGACCGCCGGCGACCCCTACGCCGCAGCGATGGCCGTCCTCTCCCAAGCCGATGCCCTGCGCCGGATGCTCAAGGACAGCCGTACCGCCCGCGAGCACGCCCAGCAGGCCAAGGACGCGCAGAACGCGGAGCAGGAGGCAGCCGAAGCGCTCACCGAGGCACTGGCGCAGGCGACCCGGGCCGCCGACGAGGACGGCACCGTGCCCGAGGAAGAGGCCAGCGCCGTACGGCAGACCGCCGACCAGGCCGACGCCGCCGGCCAAGAGGCCGAGGACGCAGCCCGACGCGCGGCACAGTCCCTCGTCCAGGCCGCCCCCGGCATCCGCACGGCCGCACGCCGCGCCCTGAACGAGGCGGTCAAGGAGGCCCAGGAGGAAGCCGCCCTGATGAGGGCATGGGGCGTGAGCCCCGGGCAACTGGAGCGGATGCCGTACGCCGAGCGCGCCCAGCTGGCCCAGCGGCTGCGCTCCGGCAGGATCGGCCAGTTCGCCGAACTCGTTGGCCGCTTCCGGCAGATGGCCATCGGCGAGCGCGACCGCCGCGTCGAGAACGCCCCAGGCGAACTAGTCGGCATCACCCTCGGAGACGACCTCACCCGCGTGGTGCCCTCCGAACTCGCCCAACTCGGCATCCCCGCCCTGCGCGCGGTGTTCGCCGCCCGCTACGCCGACGCCCAGCTGATGCAGTACGACAGCCGCGGCGAGCAGCACACCGGGCAGGGCGCGATCATTGCCTGCATCGACACATCCTTCTCCATGAGCGCCCCCCTCGACAACGGCATCACCGGCGAAGCATGGGCCAAGGCATGCGCCCTCGCCCTGCTCGACCAGGCCCGCGCCGCCCGCCGCGACTTCGTCGGCATCCTCTTCTCCTCCGAGAACGAAGTCAGCGTGCACCCCTTCCCCGCCTCCCGCCCCATCCACATCACCGACGTGATCAACTTCGCCGAGACGTTCTACGCAGGCGGCACCGACTTCGAGGCCCCGCTCACCAACGCGGCCGACCTGCTCGACGCCGAGTTCAACGCCGACGGCCGGCCGCGCGGCGACATCGTCCTCATCACCGACGGCGAGTGCGACGTCACAGAGGACTGGATGCGCGGCTGGAACGACGCCAAACACCAACTCGGCTTCCGCTGCTTCGGCATCGCCATCGGCACCAGCGCCTCCGCCGAGCCCGGCTCCGTCCTCGACGCCCTGTGCGACAACCTCCGCACCCTCAGCGCCCTCACCGACACCCGTCAGGCCGCCGACCTCTTCCGCCTGATCTGAAGCACCCTCCCAGCTCCCCAAACCGAAGCCGGGGAGACGCGTTTAAAACGTCCGTTTTCGCCAAGGAGCCCGATCATGTCCACCCCCTCGGCCCCCACACCCCAGCCCCCCGCTGCCGAGACAGCCGACAAAGCCGCCGGGACCGACGCCCCCCTGTTCGACGCCTACACCGCCGCGATGGACACGGACGACGCCCCCCTGCTCGGCCACATGGTCCTCTACAGCGTCTTCGACGGCCACCTCACCCGAGACGACCTTGAGAAGGCATTCCGCGAACTCGGCCTGAACGAGGACCTTCTGCCCCCACCGCTGCGCGAGGTCGACGCCTTCGAGCGCGTCACCGGCCCGGACGGGGTACGGGTCACCTACCTCCTGGACGACCCCCGCGCCACCGGCCCAGCCAGCCGCCGAGCCACCGGCCCAGCCCGCCGCCGAGGCCGCCAGCCGGCAAAGGCCGCCACCCTCATGATCCGCCCCGTCCGTCACGACGCCGGGCAGATCGTCCGCCACGTGGTGCGGGAAGTCCGAAACGAGAAAGCCAGCAGCCTGACGTACAACACCCGCCTCGCCACAGCCACGTTCCACCAGGCCAGCACAGGCAACACCGAAGGCGCCGGCACTCTGCAGATCGGCCCAAACAACGCGGCCATCGCCCGCCTGCCAGAAGCCGAGCAGGAGACCGTACGGGAGATGCTCGACTCCCTCAACGACGCCTTCCACCACCGCTGCAAGTACCTCGACAGCGACAAACTCCGCTCCGTCCTGCGCCGGTACGTCGAGCACCTCGGCGGAATCAAGGTCAGGCCCACCGGAGGGGTGTACTTCGTCCACCGCCGCCACACCGAGACCCTCGGAGCCCTGCGAGACCTGGTCAAACGGTTCGGCCAGGGATCCCACTTCATCCGCGTCCCCCTCCCAGACCAGGACGAGATGCGCGAGATGATCGTCGCAGCCTTCACCAACCGCGCGAAGGACGACCTCGACCAACTTGCCCGGGACATCGCCGCCGCCCAACGCAGCGGTAAGACCGAGAAAGCCACTGCCCTCCACGAGCGGTTCCGCGCCCTGGAAGCGACGACCGAAGAGCATTCCGAACTCCTCTCCTCCTCACTCGACGACACCCGTGCCGCCCTCAACCTGGTCAAGCTGCAGCTAGGCGGGCTACTCGCAGGCGCAGCCGACGAGGACGACGAGTGAGGCACCCCTGAAAGCGCGGTCCGCCCAGCGGGATCGCGCCGCGCGGCAGTAAACAAAAACGGACGTTTTTAACAGGTCATCAAGTCGCTAGACGCCGGGCTCGCATGTGCCCCTGTCAGGCTTTCCTCGTAAAGCTCAGCGTCGCCGGGGGAGTTGAGCGTCTGCCGTACAGCGGCCCCCGGCCCGCTGAGCCAAGGCGAGTCCTACTGGCACACGAGGGCCCCAGGTCACCACCACACACATCGCGCCCCAACGAGGCGACACCATCGCCTCGTTGGGACCCCGGTTCGATCGGCGTTCCTCGCGCCGACGAGATAGCCCAATCGCAATCCGCCACG
>Ga0307508_10006701_pt1 | contig 10803 bp, 7 predicted proteins | sample 9_EM_MG_FD_203089 | JGI IMG/M metagenome (GOLD analysis project Ga0307508, IMG submission 203089) | Populus trichocarpa ectomycorrhiza microbial communities from riparian zone in the Pacific Northwest, United States - 9_EM | ecosystem: Host-associated > Plants > Roots > Unclassified | place...
TTTTGCTTTTATTTTTGTGTTTGTTGTGAGATATAACTCTTCACCATAAAAAAAAAACATAAAAGTAAAAACAGTAAATTATATATTACACTCTGATTGAATGGATGAAGACTTTGTCAAGAAAATTCCTATTTTAAATATGGAGTATTTTCTTGTGGAATTTTGTAAAAGAAATAAAAAGGAAAAGGAGTTATGATAATCTTAGTAATTCGTAGCTATACATAAAAGCATATTAATACAAAATACAAGGACTATTATTATAAATAGTACTATAGTTTAAAAAACTCCATCGAGACTTAATTAATATTTGGAAAAAATTAATGTTTTTTTTTCTTTTCATTTTGACCGAAAAACACAAAAAAGTCAAAGATTCCAAAGGCCATTATGTTGGGTTGGTTTGGTGATTGAGGAGGTATGCTTTCTTCTTAATTTTATAGATTTAACTCTTATGGATAATTTTAAGAAAAAATGTTAAATTTTCTTACATGTATCAATCCAATTAATACGAGGGATGCACTCTCGAAATAATTTGAAGATGAATTATTTGTTTTGTAAAATATTTTCTAATTAACCAACCTTTAATTAGGACAAGTGGGTTCGAGAATGCTCCTTGCCATGCAGGTAATGGGAAAACGTGCTTATACAGATAATGGGACAAATAACAGAGATGATATAAATGGGTTTTTTCCTTCAATTTCTCGACGTAATTCCAATGGAGGAGCAAATTGAAAAGAATCATATTATTCAGGGTAGAAAAAGAGCACATTGAAACAATCATGATGTTTAGGGTGGAAAACCAAAGATTTGTTATTTAAGGGTATTTGTTTGAGAGTTTTTACAATTTGGCCGAACAAATAAGAGAGAGAACAGACAAAAGAACAACACAGAGAAGAGAGATCGGCATCGGCATCGGCATCGGCATCGGCATCGTTATGGAAAGTAGTAAACGAGAAGGGGGAGAAGAAGAGAAAAAGCAAACTGAGAAACGAAAACAAATCCAAAACGAAGGAGGAGGAGGTTCTAATTTGAAAGGGAAATCATGCAAAGGGTATCTTTATTACTCTTCAACACTCAAATCAAACGGCATCAATCCTCGCTGTATTGGAATCCCTCGTTCTCTCCCTCAAAGTTAGTATTTTCATTTACAGTTACCATTCTTTATTTAAGTTTGTTTTATGTTTTGTCGACTTGTTGGAGTTTCAATGTTTTCTTTTTATTGAATCTGTGAATTATTGAGGGAAAGGGAAGGTTAGGTGTGGAATATTTTTTTTTTTTGGGTTCTTGAAAAGAATGAGAGAAAAGGGAAGGTGGGTTTTTTTTGGAAGGCTTATAGGAATCAAATTTGGGTTTTTATTTTATTTCGTGGTGTTTAGAGAAGTGTGATTGGTTTCAAAATTTGAGGGGTTTGATGGGTGTCAGTCTCTCCTTGTGTTTGAAGAAATTAGGTGATCGAAACTCTTGATTATGGCATAAAGTTGAACAAGAAAATGCTTATATTATAGATTTTTTTTAAAGATATATGATTTTTATTACTTGAATGAATAAGGGTTAGGAGTAGCAATGCACTTTTTCTTGATCATCTGAGTGTAAAATTTGATTTGGTTGTAGCAAGGCAAGTCACTAATAAGATTGTAATCCAATTAATTTGAGACATTATGGCTGACATTCAGTTCAGTGTTCCGAAATGCAGACATTGGGAATCAATCTTCTTGGTGTTGGAGCAACTGATAAAGGGTGTAGGAAAGGATATCCTTGCTGAGCTTATTTACTGGTTTTCACTGATTATGGCTCATTTTTTTCCACTAAGGAATTGGGAATGAAATGGGAAATAGGATTCTTCCCGATTCTGTTCCAGATAGAAGTACGTTTTGTTATTATCTGAATCATTATTGGTTGGACTAAACAAAGTTGCTGAGTGATTCCCATTCCAGTCCCAATCCAAAGTGAACGAAATGTGGTCTCTATGCTTAATGCTTCGATTGAGCTGCATTGATCTATTTGTACTGTTTTATTTTACCTTCTCATTATGATATTCTGAGAGCTGGGAGAGCTAATTGTTTTTGGGAGATTAGAGAAAACAACTCGATGCTGATGATTCTAAAGACATCTATTATTGGCAGAAATTCCTACACTGCCTTTGCTAACTATTTTGAAAAGTAAGCTAGGTATGTTTGTCATTTTTGTTTGACGTCAGCCTGTTTGAGAGTGAGTTAGTGTTTGCTTTTCCTCTAAACCACAAAAACATAGTGTTTGGTTAATTATAAGAAGTTGTGGTTTAACTAGTGGGTCCCACCAATAACTGAGGTCTGCCCCAGTTATTGTGAAGCAACTTTAACTTGCTTTTACTGAGGTCCGACCTCATTTACTAGTTTCTCTTGTCAAGTTTATTTTTCCAAAACAGAGAGAGAACTGTTGAAAATACAGCGAGACCTTGTCGACAAAGAGAGAGAGAGAGGACCATTGACAATACACATACCCAAAACAACCCTCACTATCCTTTTGCTAAAGTTTTCGCTCAAGCACCCGTTAGCTCTTCTCAAACCATATGAAGAGAAATAATAAACACAACAAGAAAGATAAAAGTCAAATCTCTTCTTACTTGATTGATGTTCTTCCACTGTAAGTTCCTTTCTTAGTTTGTTTTGGGACCCGGAGCTGATGAAACTAGGCACTTGAATGGTGGTTTGACTTTTACCTTATTGATCTCGTTCCGATTCCTTGTTCACTTCTTCTACTGGCAACCCACTAGTTGTTAATATAATTTTCTTTATGTTGCTTGTGTCTATTGACTATCATTTTCCAGGTTGTCCAGTCATAGTAAGGTTGGATAATGGATAGTCAACAACAGATGATCTTAGATTCTTAAGTGATAAAGTCATGCATTCTTGTATGTACTATTGTCAATAGAAATTTAAATCTATTAATCTAATATTCACTTTTGTTGCCAGCTTGAGCATTTAGCATTCTACCTTATTGAACTTTGCTTGGTTGAATATTTTTAAAGTTCAAACCTTCAATGCTATTATTGGCTCAAGTTAATTATTGTTTTATCAGAAAAAATGGTGATCTAACACCAATACATTTGTTTTTCCATGGGAAGAAGCTACTATTACTTTAGAGGATGTGATTTTGTTTTGGGGCTACTCTGTTTTGAGATTGCCTGTTTCATGCTTTGTTGAAAACAGAAAATGGGAGGTAATTAAAGAGAAATTGATGGATGCTAGAAAAGTAGTAAGAAGTATAGCTAGGAAAGCATGCCAGTATACATGAATGAAGATGTTTGTCAAGTTTCATAGTTAAACAAACTTCTTGAATTGCAATCTTTGGATAGTATCTTTTTTCAAAATTCTAAGTAACTCTTGGATTATTTTTTTCTGGTACTAACAAAAATACCCTAAGCATATCAATGTTATTCGTTTCTTTTATTTTGGACAAACACAACCAACCAACTTTCAAGTCTCTAATGACCTGAATGTTAGCTCAAGAGGAGAAGATTTTTTAACCGATGTCGTTACATGCTTGCAAAGCCATGGATACTAAAGGCCTTTTCGAATGGATTATGTTCATGTTGAGATTGCAGTTAATTTAATGGAACTATAAAAGTAGGACCTTAATGTTGCATTGTTGTATTTGATGTATTAATAATCCAATGCTCAATAATATAATTCAAAACTACGAAACTACATGTCATTTTTAGTCAATTTATTATTAACAATACTTTCAACAGTAGTTTTAACCAAACACCTTTTAATTGCTTTTTATTCAACAATAATTTCATTCGCAGTTTTAACCAAACACATATTTTTACCCAACCAAGATTTTCTTGAACCTACGTTTTTCAAACCACAACCGTAAAATCTATTGCAATGCCAAACACACACAAAAGCAATGCATGATCTTTTCCATACTTTAATGACTGGTTTGGTCCCCTTATCACTCTTATAAAGTTTGGATTATCAATGTAACTTCTGTTATTGATTAGTTGAGTATAAAAACTAATTCAGTTGTATTAAGGCATGTAATGAATATGATGGAGGTCAGATTATGCAAGAGATTATATGCTTAATACATGGAATATCGTGCATTGTTTTATTTCTAGTGTGGATGGTAGTGACGGTATGAGTTGTTCACCATGACATACTGAGAGTCAGGAGATCTAATTGTCTCCTAGAGTAATTTTATATGGAAGGAATTCCTTACTCTGCCATTGCTAATTGTGTTGAAAAGACATCGCTTTGACTTTTTGCATGGTTGAGTTCCAAGATGTTTGACAATTCCAGTAGTTATATATGCATGTTGTTGCTGTTGAATATCAAGGTCTTTTGATATGTGCTGATATCTTGGTTTTATGGTCAGTTCCTAATTATGTTGGGCAATCTGAGGTTGAAGCTTCAAAAGATGGGCGTACTCTTATAGATTTTTATTATGGTTGTGCTGGTTACTCTGTTTATGTCAATAAAGACCTCTCAACTGATAAGCAAGTGGCAAAAACAGAACTTCCTGTCTGTGTGGGTCTGGAGGTACTCTCTCTCTCTGCATGTGTGCACCTGTGTTTGTAATTATTAGGTGGCCCATGCCTTTAACTTTCGTGGCAGTTATTGTTTTGAATAACTTTGAAGTTGTATAATTATTTTTGTGATCATCATACTCTATCCATTATCGTTGTGAAAATAATTGGTAACTATCCCAGTAACTCTCGTCATGACTACTACTACCTTTTGAATATGTTTTTTGTCACTTGTGAACCTTTGGTGTGACTTGCTTTCTTGAATTTGTCTCTGGCCATGTGACAAGTTGCTTGAGCAGGAATAGAATATTAGTACTATCATCTCATGTTTTATCTGCTTTTTTGATAATCTGACTAACACAAGTTTTTGCAGCTTTTAGTGGATAGAAGAGTTGCTTCTGAAGATAGTGCTTCTGCTCCAGCTCATATCCACCACAAAGAAGGTAAGCAAGTCGTTGTGGTTATGCTGCATCTTATTTCATGTACATGTTAGTGATGTCAAGTTCTCCAGGCACATTTCCTGATGTGCAAATTGTAGGGCCTGGATTTTTTATTCTGTCCCAAGTTATTCAGATGTACAAAGCTGATGGTTCAATTCTCTTGTAAGGTTAAAATCAAGGGCTATGCTAGTCATCATCATCGTATTGTATACTAAAACAATATGTTCTTTCTGTCATTCAAATCCTATCAGAGGACCCCATTCACTTTTTATTGGATGAATCTTCATTTCTGTTACATTCTGATAAATGTTTTTTCTTTTCTTTCCTTTTTTTGGGTCAATTTGTCCTTACAACAAGATATGGAAGCACAAAAAATGCAACATGCTTCAGTAAGCTCTTGACCTCAACAGTGAATATGTTTCCATGCTACTCATTGGCCAGGCCATGACAGTAGTCTTTGGTTTGGGATCTACATTTGTCAAATTAGTCTTCAAGAGCAGTACTCCATTCTAAACCGCAAAATGGTCTCAGAATTTACCTTCTTAGGAACCACTTTGGTGGAATTATAACTGTGCGAGGGCCTTTTTGATGGTAAACTTGGATAATGAAAAATGAAATATGACCATTTTCTCAAAATTGATGCATTCTTTGATACTTCCTCAAGGCATCAATGACATTCTTTTAGTTCAATCATTTTCTGGAATGGTAAATCACTTCATTGTCCATATCTCACCCATTTAATTGTTGGCAATTGTTTTCTTGAAGATGGTGGTGAGTTACCTCAGCTTCAGCCTCGACGTGAATTACCTCAGCCCCGAGCACATAAACCAGTGATTTCTGCAGCAGATGACTTCCTTAGCAGGCAAGGAAACAGTTAATAATGTTTTTCAATATATTAATGAATGAACATTAAATATCCGACTCGTACAAAACTGCAGGTATACGAGAAATGCAAACCTGGTCGCATCAGGGGTGGCCAGAAACATGCGAAGAGTGGGGAATTACGTAAAAGATAGTGTGGATGATATTTTGTACCCTTACAGAAGGCGACCCAAGTAGGCCATAAATTCTTGAATTGATGCACGGAGGAAGAGAAGTGGCCTGATGGTGTAAAAAAGTGCTTCATCCCTACCTGTACTGTTCGACTTTCTGATTCATGCACACTTCTACTCCTTTAAAACCCCTTCACACCCTTCCCTCATACCAATAAAACAGTGTTGCTGGTGGTACTTGACATGCTGTTATTCATTCACCAGAACACGATACATATGGTTAATGTCATCTATTGTATTTAAAGCCCAGGTGGGGTTGGTGGGGATGACAAAAAGCTCTTTTCGTATGATACAGTGAGCTGATCTTAAATTTCTTGATGATAATGTGATTGGATGATAATGTGATACTTTTCATTTTAAATTTGGTTTTGAAAATCTTCAATTTGACCTTTAATTAACTCCTAAACTTTGATTTTCTTGTAATTCCACCATTGATATCATCTAATTAAACTTGTCAAAGTTAAATTTGGTTTTTCAAAATTCTAATATTTTCAAGTAAGCTTAAATTCTGCTTTTAAACTTAATTTTTTAACAATTAAATCCTTAATAAAATTAATTTGACTAATTAAAAGTTTAATTAAGTTTTTGCATTTAATTAATTCTTTTAATTTTAGTTAAATTAGTTATTAAACTCAGTTAAAATTTTAATCAGGCCTATGGTTAAATCAAATCAGCATATTAAAAATTTAATTAAGTTCTCGTACTTAGTTTTTATATAACTGCATCTAATATTCACTTAAGTTAACCTTGAATTTGCATTGTTTTTCATATTTAGGTCCTTTAATGGTGCAATTGAGTTTTTAATATTGTTAAAGATCCAGTTTGGTCCCTTCATCTCTCATTTATACATTTAGATTGCTTTTTAGTCTGTTCTTGCAACCAAGTCGCTTATTCTCCTATATATTTTTTTAACCCTTTTTATATTGTTATTTTTGTATTATTATTATTATTTTTTTATAAAGGAAGATGATAATTTTAGAGAACCTAAAATTGGGTGATGACAAGTGTCATGTCCATGATCATGGTGAAAAAAAAAACTTTTTAGGGTTCTTTTTGTTTGAACCACTTTTTATAAGAGATGGGTATTACGCGAAGTCTTTTTTCTTGATAGCAACTAATACCTCAGCACGTGTGGTAATGAGAGGTGTTGTTAGGATATTGAAGAATATCAAACGCTAATAAATGTTCCCCTTGATGCTTTTTTTTATGCTCTAATAGAAGACTCATGGTGTTGTGAAGATTCTACTATTAGAAAACGAGGATCTCTATATAGTGGCATTTCTTCTACTTGAATATGATTCTCCATTTCTTATTTTGCATTAAGAAGACTCTTGTAAATAAGTGTATTTATGTGTTTATATAATAAGTAGTCGTAGACTCCACTGATCAGGGCCTTAGTGACAATTAATTTGAGTAGATTTTCCAAGTTTAGCATTTTCTTGTTGAATCTTTGAAGATAAGCTCTATTGTTTTCATCTTCTCATTACGTGATCAAAAAGAGCTTAATCATGTTTTTTTTTTAGTTGGAATGCTAGTGCTAAAATAAAAGGTGAGCTTCACACAAAGATCGTGAAGGTCAAGGATAAAGCTAGGTTCAAGGTTGTGTTGTACCCTAGAAGATACACAAAAGATTGTGGAGAGAGTTTTACACATGGCATCACTTTTTTATGTTATGAGTTCTAAGATGTTCCTAGTTTTTTATATATGCTATATGGGATTGTGATTGTCTAAATTGGCCTTTATGGAGATAATTTTTTTGGAGAAATGAGTGTTTAATACTTTATAACAAAGTAGTGAGTCTCTCACCTTATGGGAATGGTGTTTATTTTTAGAAGCTGATCTCATATCACGTTTAAGTCTTTTTCATCGAGGAGTATATGAGTGGAAGTTAGAGAAGGGTTTATGAAGATAGTAAAGCTTGTGGCTAGGATATATGGAGGAGTGCTTTTCATAGCAAGAATGATTTCTTCACAAAGTTAGAGTATTATGCATATTTTGCATGTCATTTAGCCTTGTTCCTTCATGGAACTGGGCTTGTTTTGTGCATTTGGTGCACATAATAAAGTTATGTGTTGACTTTCTTATTTATCAAACGGAAAAGTATGAAGATGTCTTTGTATGGATAGAACAATTTTTTTAGAGAGTTGTTGGAGACATAGAGGAAGTAGGGTCCTAGTGGTAGAGAGATCACTTACTCTCCCTTGACTTAGAATTTTGTTATCCATGAAAACTATTTTTAGTGAGGACTGAAAGGAAAGAACTAGCTTTTTGTTATGTTCCAAAAAAACAACGCCACTAATAAAATCGTGAAAGAACTTCACAAAAAAATTAGGCTTTGTTGGATTGGTTAACAGGTGGTTGTTTGATTTGCTTAAAAAAATTTAGTCTCATGAGGAACAATGAACTCTTTGATAGTTAAGTCAATATGTGCATGTAGATGAAAAAAATATAAACAAGAAGAGAAAAAATAAAGTAAAAGTTAAGGAGTGCATATTTGGCCTAGAAATTATATGTTTGTTTGGTCTAGCTTTCAATGGTTAGGCTTGGCTTTTATGGTCTTTGACTGGCCTCAGCTAAGACTTGTCTTGCTAGAGATTGCTCTCTAATTTGTAGGCCTAGTTGTGCTCTCTTTATATGGTAATGGCTAGAATTGACCTCCTTACATGAGTTAGTAGGTGTATTTTATGCATCCAGACATTAGAGTTTCTTCATCGAGAATGAGACATATCATTAGTGAAAAATTGATGATTTGTGAGTGTTATCCATGATAGGAAAAAATCACTAGCTAGCCATGATTGTTGTTGTTCCAAGAATGCTATTGGTAAAAACTATTGATGATGGTTTGTCATTGGCATAGAAAATAACACCCTACTTTATATAGAAAAATCATGTGTGCATGAAAAGTTTGTGCGGGCATTCATGAGAAACAAAGAAAATGCATTGAAGAGTGTGCTGGGTAGGATTGGTTAGACCATGTTAACACCGGGTCTAGGATGAGTTTTCTATTGAAAATCTCAGTCATTTAAGCTAGCCCGAATGGTTGGAATTGGCTTAAATGGCTGGAAAATTCCAATCTTTTGGGTTCAAACTATTATAAATATTTTTAAAAAATGTTTTTTTAGTGGACCATTAATAAGAACTAATTGAGGAGGAGAAATCATTCTTCCCCTCCTCATAAAGTATTGTTCGTTGGAACAATACTTTGTTTTTTTTTTAATTTTATCTTTTAACGTTAGATTTATTAGATATTGATCTTCATAATTTATTTTGGTTTGTTTTTTATGATACTATCACAGTCTCATGAACCGAGTCATGAGTTTTGCGGGTAAACTCGGTTAACATAGGTTTTTTAGGTTTTTTTTTAGTAATTGATTTTTTTTTCAATTTCGTCATTCACCATTTAGGTTGATTGAGAATTAATCTTCATAATTTATTTTAGTTTGCTTTCTATGAGGTGATCTCAGTCTTATGATTTGAGTCAAGGGTTTGGTTGGTTAAACATGGTTGACTTGCATATTTTCTTTTTTTTATTGTTTTTTTTATTTTATTTTTTAATGTTGGATTGATTATGAATAATTTTTATAATTATTTTGATTTGCTCTTAATGCTAGGAAAACATTTGTGAAGACAAATATATCTAATTTCATTTTGGTTTATAATTTTCAAACTAAAAGTACTCGGATGAAATATAACAAGCTAAAAAGAAAAATACCAGCTGACGTTTGCAAAACATAAGCCTGATATAAGCCGGTAGCAAAATCTGACCTTTTGTGATGTGATGATTTACATGTTTTCTTACCACAATAAGCCTGATGTAAGCCTGAGTCATGGTCGAACTTTGGAAGTTCGGTGGGGAGGCAAACACAGTGCTTGAAGAGGATTTGAAATTGAAGCAGGCAGGCACTAGCATGCCATCCAACAGGACTTGACGTTCCTGGACCCGCATGATTGGGAGATTGGTTTGGTATATAATTTATAAATGTGACTTATCAATTGAAGGGGAGAGGGTAACCAGAAAAAAATTAAAAAAAATTAAAAAAAATAATAATAATTGAAGAGGAGAGGAAACCGAGTGGTGGGTCCTATCGGGTGTAGAAAATTATATGCAAAATGATCCTGAAGATCGAAGATATGATGGGTTTAAAATCTGTGTAGATAATGGAAAAAGATTGCAGATACGGCTCTTGCATTTTTCACGACTAATTTGAACATGACAGTACTGTGTCTATCTTAATTAAGCCTCGCCAACTGCACAGATTTGAAGTAATTCTTGTAGTATATAAAGAATTAATGGACAGACTCGGAGAGACGGGAGATGAGTACACGCAATGTGAAGTGGATTATATAAAGAATTGTGCCTTGTTGATGACACCAGTTTCGATTCACTTTTCTTGAATGATATATCATTCTCGACATTATAAATAAATTTCTTCGGAATGATATCAAATGATATTAAAAAAAAAAAACTGAATCTTGTGATGATTTTAATATTGAAGTTACATTGTGATTTCCCTCACAACTCACAAATCTATAAATAATTATTTTTTAAAAAATATTAATTTTATCCTTAAATTTTTTTTTTATATAATTGAGCTCTTTTGAGCCCGAATTAATAGTCAATCACATCTTATTTTTTTAAAATAATGAAATCAAAACAGAGAAAAACAAAGTGAAAAATAAGGAGAAAATAGGTTGTGATTTTGAATTTCTTCCAAAAAATTAGTTAATAAGTGGATGCTAGCTGTCAGAAATTTTATTCTAATATCAAACTTTATTTTTCTTATTTTTTAACTTTTTTTGTGTG
>Ga0307508_10006702_pt1 | contig 10803 bp, 9 predicted proteins | sample 9_EM_MG_FD_203089 | JGI IMG/M metagenome (GOLD analysis project Ga0307508, IMG submission 203089) | Populus trichocarpa ectomycorrhiza microbial communities from riparian zone in the Pacific Northwest, United States - 9_EM | ecosystem: Host-associated > Plants > Roots > Unclassified | place...
TGACCTCGGGCGTGTCGAGCCGGGAGATGTCACCCCGGGCGGGCTGTCCGCCGCCTCCGTCGGCGACCGCAGGGACGTGGCCGCGCGCCGGGCGGTGAGCGAGGCGGCCCCGGACCGTCCGCCGCGCCGTGTCTCCCGGGCCGCCGCCGGGGCGGACGACCCCGGTTTCTCCCTGGTGATCCTCGCCCCGCGCGACGACGTCGAGGTGCACGCGCCCGCCCCGGGCACCGCCGAACCTCTCGTCCGGTCCGGGACACCTCATCTGTACGCGGGGGTGGTCGAGGCGACGGGCATGGTCGGCCCCTTCGTCCTGCCGGGCGAGACGGGCTGCGCGGGCTGTCTGCACGAGGAGCGCACCGACCGGGACCAGGCCTGGCCCCGGCTGGTGGCCCAGTGGCGCTCGGGCAGACCGCGCCCGACGCTCCCCTGTGACCTGGCGCTGGCCACGACGGTCGCGGGACTGGCAGCCGCGCACGCACTCTCCTTCCTGGACGGCCGGGTCCCGTCGAGCGCGGGCGCCCGCTGGGAGGTCTCGCTGCCCGGCCTGAGCTGGCACGCACGGCCGCTCTGGCCGCATCCCGCGTGCTCGTGCGGAGCCGCGGAGAAAGGTAAGGGGGAACACACCTCCAAGGACGAGGATGCGCACGAGACAATGACGGAGCACCGGCCGTCGAAGGAGTTGTGCCGTAAGGCAGACGCGACGCGGCCCGCTGGGACCTGGAGGGCGCATGTCTGATCTTCCCCGGAAGGCGGTCACCCGGACCGCCAAGCTCGCCGCGCTTCCGCTCGGCTTCGCCGGGCGGGCCACCTGGGGCCTCGGCAAGCGGATCGTGGGCGAGTCCGCGGAGATCGTCGGCCGCGAGCTGCAGCAGCGCACCGCGGACCAGCTGTTCAAGGTGCTCGGCGAGCTCAAGGGCGGTGCCATGAAGTTCGGCCAGGCCCTGTCCGTCTTCGAGTCGGCGCTGCCCGAGGAGGTCGCGGGCCCCTACCGGGCGGCCCTGACGAAACTCCAGGAGGCAGCGCCGCCGATGCCGACCCGCACCGTGCACGCGGTGCTGGAGGAGCGGCTGGGCGAGGACTGGCAGGAGCTGTTCGCCGAGTTCGACGACAAGCCCTCCGCCGCGGCCTCGATCGGCCAGGTGCACCGGGCGGTGTGGCACGACGGGCGCGAGGTGGCGGTCAAGGTCCAGTACCCGGGTGCCGGCGAGGCCCTGCTGTCCGACCTGAACCAACTGGGCCGTTTCGCCCGCCTGCTGGGACCCCTCGTCCCGGGGATCGACATCAAGCCCCTGATCGCCGAGTTGCGCGACCGGGTCTCGGAGGAGCTGGACTACGGTCTTGAGGCGGAGGCCCAGCAGGCCCATGCCGACGAGTTCGCGGACGATCCGGACGTCGTGGTGCCGGGTGTGGTCCACCAGAGCGACCAGGTCCTCATCACGGAGTGGATGGACGGCGTACCCCTGTCGGAGGTGATCTCCGACGGCACGCGGGAACAGCGCGACCGCGCCGGCCAGCTCTTGGCCCGGTTCCTCTTCTCCGGCCCCGCCCGCACCGGCCTGCTGCACGCCGACCCGCACCCCGGCAACTTCCGTCTGCTGCCCGGCGGTCCGGCGGGCGAGGAGGACTGGCGCCTGGGTGTCCTGGACTTCGGCACGGTCGACCGGCTCCAGGGCGGCCTGCCGGACACCATCGGCACCTCCCTGCGCATGACGCTGGAGGGTGAGGCGGAGGCCGTCTACGAACTCCTGTGCGCGGAGGGCTTCGTCAAGGAGTCCATAGAGCTGGATCCCGACGCCGTCCTCGACTACCTCGTGCCGATCATCGAACCGGCGCAGGTCGACGAGTTCACCTTCACCCGCGGCTGGATGCGCAGCCAGGCCGCGCGGATCGCCGACCCCCGCTCCCCCGCCCACCAGCTGGGCAAGCAGCTCAACCTGCCCCCGGCGTACCTCCTGATACACCGGGTGACGCTGAGCACGATCGGCGTGCTGTGTCAGCTGGGCGCGACGGTTCGCCTGCGCGAGGAGCTGGAGGAGTGGCTGCCGGGTTTCGTGCCGGAGGGGGAGCTCGACGAGGAGGAGTCGGCCGCCGAGGCCTAGGAGGCCTGAGCCGGCTACGCCCTACCACCAGGCCGAGTCCAGCCGTCCCTCGATCGCCCTGAGGTTCTCCCGGGAGCAGGTGTCGCAGAAGTACTCGCGGACGCCGTTCTCCACGGAACAGGTCCAGGTGGGCCGCGGGCCCTCGGCCCGCGTGCCGCAGCGGGCGCACACGAGTGGCTGCGGTTCCGCCGCGCGGCCGTCGCTGGCACCGCCTCCGGGAAGACTCGTCACCCGCCGACGATAACGCCGGGTCCGACGGTTCCGCGGGCACAACGCACCGCGGGGGCCGGTCCGTTCGGACGGACCGGCCCCCGCGGGGAGAGCTACTGCCTCCCGTTCCGATTCGGCTCGGTCCGGGTGGCCACCGCTTCAGGTGTGGGTCGGGATTACTGCATGACCGCCATGGCGAGCGCGCGGCGGGCGCGCCGCGAGGCACGCTCGGCCCGGCGCTGCATCCGGCGAGCGGTCACCAGGCGCGTGGCCCGGCGTTCGCTCTCGGCCTCATGCAGCCGGTCGTGCATATGCGCACGAGCCAGGGCTTCTGGGATGAGTTGCATCTCTCGGGTCCTGTTCTGACGCGAGTCGGTCGCGTCGGTGGTGGTGAAGGCTGGGATCGCGGAGCCTGTGAGCTCGCTGACGGACGGCTTCATCGGGGCCTGCTTCTTGGGGTCGTTCGTGAGAGGGCGGTCGATCGTTCCTGTGATGTTCATGCCGTGACCGGGTTCTTGCGCGGGCGACCACGCGGCCGCTTCCGGGCGACGACGACACCCTGGACGAACAGCTCGCCACCCCAGACGCCCCAGGGCTCACGCCGCTCCTTGGCGCCGGCGAGGCAGGCCTCGACCAGCGGGCAGGTACGGCAGAGGGACTTGGCGTACTCGACGTCGGCCGGGGTCTCCGCGAAGAAGACCTCCGGGTCGTACGAACGGCACGGGACGGGTACGCCGAGGTTCTCGATGGCGTCGTCGAGCGCGGTGAGCGCGGTGAGCGGGGTCAAGGTGGAGTCCTCCGTGAGGCCGGGCGGGGGGATCGTTTCGGAAGGCGGTACGGACGGGGCGTGCGCTTCGAGTTGCACGGTTCGTCTTCCTCGTCTGTCGGTCCGGCCCTGTTGGGCCGGTAGTCGGCTTGGTACCGGGTTCTTTTCTTGTCCCGAGGCCCCTTCGCTCCGTCGTCCGAGTTCTCGGACAAACAGAAGGGCCGCGGATCCCGGATGGGGTTCCGCGGCCCTGAAGGCGCCGGCCTGATCAATCAGGCTGGATCACTCCAGGGTTCTGGCCCACGGAAGGCCCACATCTGGTGGTGCTGCGTCGTCTGCTTCCGGCTTCCGGCACCGGCCGCCGTAAAGGCATAGGCGTGCGCCTGTGCCACTACTGCTTCCAGTGCCTTCGTCGGTCGCTCATTGCGCTCACGGACGGGAAGGACCGCGAGAGACACGGAGGACGCCGGACGCGGGGCAGGAATGCCGGACAGACCGGTGCCCAGGTTCGAAACGCCGAGCATGCACGCGGAGACGACCGAGCGATCGGTCATTTTGGTCGCGCTGGTGGAGCTGGTGTTGATGCTGATCACTGGAATCGCCTCCTCTCGGCGTCTCGGGGGACCTTGGCGTGAGCCGCGGTCCGACGGAAATGCAAGTAGAACACGGAATCGGGGCCTCCGAGAAGGCCTCCGTCCCCGTGGCTAAGAACCTATGGGGATTGCTGGGGCATGCGCAAACTATTTTTTCGACGAGTTGGAATCAGTCCTCGTCTTCGTCCTCCGCAACCTCCCGGCCTGCGCAGATGGCCAGGACATCGGCTCCGTAGCGGTTGAGCTTTCGCATCCCGACACCGGGGATCCGGGTCAGCTCGCCCTCGTCGTCGGGGACGGCTTCCGCGATGGCCATCAGGGTCTTGTCGGTGAAGACGCAGAAGGCGGGCTGTCCGGTGCGCTGTGCCTGCACCGCACGCCAGTCGCGAAGGCGTTCGTAGAGTCCCTCGTCCATGTCGGAGGGGCAGTCCTCGCAGCGCATGAGCTTCATCTCGCCGGCGTCGGTCAGCGTGCGTCCGCAGACCCGGCAGCGGGCGGGGGTGCGTTGGGTCCGTCTCGGGGCGGGGCTCACCGGGCTGGTGTAGCCGCGCTCGACTCCCCCGGGGCCGCCCGCGGGGCTCCGCCCCACGGTGCCGGTGGAGCCGGGGCGCAGTCCGTCGAGGAAGCGGCTGGGGCGGCGGTTGGGGCGGCCGCCGGGCGAGCGGGAGAGCGACCAGGAGACGTGGAGGCGCTCGCGGGCGCGGGTGACGCCGACATAGAGGAGCCGGCGCTCCTCCTCGACCTGCTCGTCGGTCTTCGCGTAGCTGATCGGCATCATGCCCTCGGCGACACCGACCAGGAAGACGGCGTCCCACTCCAGTCCCTTGGCGGAGTGCAGGGAGGCGAGGGTGACGCCCTCGACGGTCGGGGCGTGCTGGGCGCCGGCCCGCTCGTCGAGTTCGGCCATGAGGTCGTTCAGGGTGGCCCCGGAGCGCGCGGCGGCGAAGTCGTGCGCGAGGTTCACCAGGGCGGCCAGCGACTCCCAGCGCTCTCTGACGGCCCCGGAGCCGGCCGGTGGCTCATTGGTCCAGCCCTCGCCGGACAGCACGGCACGTACCTGGGAGGGCAGGTCGACGGCGTCGTCCAGCCGGGAGTCGTTGCCGCCGAAGCGGGCCGCGCCCCGGAGGTTGACGATGGCCCTGCGTACCTCGGGACGGTCGAAGAACCGCTCGGCGCCGCGCAGCTGGTACGGCACTCCGGCGTCGGCGAGGGCCTGTTCGTAGGTCTCGGACTGGGAGTTGGTGCGGAACAGGATGGCGATCTCGCTGGCCCGGACGCCCGCGTCGATGAGGTCCCGGATGCGGCGGGCGGCGCCCTCGGCCTCGGCGGGTTCGTCGGTGTACTCGGTGTAGACGGGTTCGGGGCCCGGCCCGCGCTGCGAGATCAGTTCCAGTCGGTGGTCGGCGGCGCGGCCGCGGGCCTGGGAGAGCAGACCGTTGGCGAGGTGGACGACCTGAGGGGTGGAGCGGTAGTCGCGGACCAGCTTGACGACGGTGGCGCCGGGGTGGCGGGTGCGGAAGTCGAGAAGGTGGTCGGGAGTTGCTCCTGTGAACGAGTAGATCGTCTGGCTGGCGTCGCCGACGACGCACAGGTCGTCGCGTCGGCCGAGCCAGAGCTCCAGCAGGCGCTGCTGGAGGGGGCTGACGTCCTGGTACTCGTCGACGACGAAGTGCTGGTACTGGGAACGGACCTGGTCGGCGATGTCGTGCCGGTCCTGGAGGATGGCGACGGTCAGCAGCAGCACGTCCTCGAAGTCGATGACGGCGCGCTCGCGCTTGAGGTCTTCGTAGGCGGCGTAGAGCTGGGCGATCTCGGCCGGGGCGCGGGGGGTCTCACGGCCGGCCTTCGCGGCTGCGAGGGCGTACTCGGCGGGCACGGTCTGGGTGACCTTGGACCACTCGATCTCGCCGGTGACGTCCCGCAGCTCACCGCGGTCGAGGCGGATGCGGCAGGCTGCGGCCGCGTCGGCGACGAGCTGGATCTTGCGGTCGACGAGCCGGGGCAGGGAGCCGCCGACCGCCTTCGGCCAGAAGTACTGGAGCTGACGCAGGGCCGCCGAGTGGAACGTACGGGCCTGGACGCCCGAGGCGCCGAGCTGGCGCAGTCGCCCGCGCATCTCCCCGGCGGCGCGGTTGGTGAAAGTGACGGCGAGCACGCTGGAGGGCTGGAGGATGCCGGCTCGCACCCCGTAGGCGATGCGGTGGGTGATCGCCCGGGTCTTGCCGGTGCCGGCGCCCGCCAGCACGCACACCGGACCGTGCAGGGCGGTGGCCACCTCGCGCTGCTCGGGATCGAGCCCTTCGAGCACCGCGTCGGGAGAGTCCGGTGTGCGCGGGAAGAGCGGGGAGTGCGTTGCTGCTGTCACACCGCCATGCTGCCAGGTCGGTGGAGACGGGTGAGCCGGTTGTCCACAGGCAGGTAGCCGCAGTCGTACTAATGCGGCAGGCGTCACGTGGTCGGGAACACCGGGTCGGGAATGGCCTCCCGGTCGCGTACGTTCCCTCTCTGGATGACCTCTTTCCCCGAGCCATCAGAGGAGCGCGCGAGACATGCAGGGCACTGTGACGATGTACAGCACCACGTGGTGCGGTTACTGCCAGCGGCTGAAGAAGCAGCTGGACCGCGAGGGCATCGCGTACACCGAGATCAACATCGAGCAGGACCCGGCGTCCGCGGCCTTCGTGGAGAAGGCGAACGGCGGGAACCAGACGGTGCCGACCGTGCTCTTCGCCGACGGTTCGACGCTCACGAACCCGTCGTTGGCGCAGGTGAAGCAGAAGGTCAGCGCGTAGGCGTTTCCGCCGCACGCGGCAGGCGGTCCCTGAGAGACGCTCAGGGGCCGCTCTGTTTGGGTTTGTCCCACACCACGATGTAGCGCCACAGCAGCCGACGCCGGTAGCGGCAGCCGGGAAGCAGGCGGTGGGCGGCCCGCCTGGCCTCGCCCCAGTGCATGGCCGAGTCCTCCACGGGCATGCCGGCCGGGCCTCTCCTGCCGCCCCGCAGCCGTCTGATCAGGAGGCTCGCGGGGCCTCCGCAGCCGCTGATCACCCAGTCCAGGGCCGTCTTGTCGTACGCCATCCCGACGATCACCAGACGCCCGCCGGGAGCCAGCAACCGCACGAGAGCGCCGACCGCGTCCTCGAACCGCGTGTGGTGGACCACGGCGACCGCGCTGACGAGGTCGTACTTGCCCTCCGGGAGCGCCGTCCCGTCGAGGTAGTCGGCTTGCAGGAAGGCGACGTTCCCAGGCGTCCGGGCGCGCGCCTGCCGGATCATCTCCGGCGAGCGGTCCACGCCCGTCACCGACGCGGCCCGTCCCGCCAGCTTGCGGGCGAGCAGCCCGTCCCCGCACCCCACGTCCAGTGCCTCGCCGCAGCCCGGTGGCACGGCGTCGAGCACCGCGGGGTGGTAGTGGACGTTGTGGTTCCAGTACGGGTCGGGCATGCCCGTCCTCTCGAACGAGGTCAGACGAAGCTCCTCGTCGGCAGCGGCTTTCCGTACCAGAGCTCGATCAGGCGGGCCGCGATCGAGATGCCGTACGGCGGGAGGACCTCGCCGGATTCGAAGGCGGCGCCCAGTTCGTCGCGGGAGAACCAGCGGGCCTCGTGGATCTCGTCGCCGTCGACATCGATCTCGGTGGAGGTGGCGCGGGCCATGAAGCCGAGCATCAGGCTGGAGGGGAACGGCCAGGGCTGGCTGGCGACGTACTCGACCTGGCCGATGGTGATGCCGGCCTCCTCGAAGACCTCGCGGCGCACCGACTGCTCGATGGACTCGCCCGGTTCGACGAAGCCGGCGAGGGTGGAGAAGCGGCCCTCGGGCCAGTGCACCTGGCGGCCGAGCAGGATGCGGTCCTCGTCATCGGTGACGGCCATGATCACGGCCGGGTCGGTGCGCGGGTAGTGCTCGGCCCCGCAGGCCTGGCAGCGGCGGATGTGTCCGGCCGCGGCGATGACCGTGCGCTCACCGCAGCGGGAGCAGAAGCGGTGGGTGCGCTGCCAGTTCTCCAGGCCGACCGCGTGCACCATCAAACCGGCTTCGCGCGCGGACAGCAGCAGACCGGCCTCGCGCAGACCCGCCGGGCGCGCGGACTGGTCGATGCGTCCGGGCAGGGCGTCCTTCTGGAGGGCGAAGTACCGCACGCCGTCCTCGTCGATGCCGAGGAAGTAGCGGTGTGCCTCGGTGAGCGGGGCCTCGAAGGCGGGGGTCATGAGGAGTTCTGTGCGGCCGTCGGCCGTCTCGTCGATGAGGACCTGGCCGCCGGAGACCACGAAGCAGCGGGTGGTGGGGTGGCTCCACGCCGCCGCGAGCCAGGCCTCGTCGAGCCGGTGGTGCGCGGCGCGGTCGATGCCGCTCGGGGCGGTGAGCGAGATGGGACGGTCGGCGGTGTGGTCGGTCCAGGTGGTCACGAGTGCTTCCAACTCCCCCGGTGCAGCGGATTGTTTCGGCGGGTGGTTCGGCGGGACGTACGGCGGGAGGCGACCGGGTCCGGCGGTGTTCGGCGGTGCGGTGCTCTTCCAGTCTGCCGCGCGCTCCATGCCGGTCCGGACGGCGCGGGACGGTCAGGGCGCATGGCGCCAGTGTTCGGCGAGGTCGCCCCACAGGTACGCGGAGGTCTCGACGCCCTTGAGGAGCAGATCGAGTTCGACCTTCTCGTTCGGCGCGTGCCAGCCGTCGGAGGGGACGGAGATGCCGAGGAAGAGCACGGGTGCGCCGAGGACTTCCTGGAGGTCGGCGGCCGGTCCCGAGCCGCCCTCACGGGTGAAGCGGACCGGCTTGTCGAAGGCGCGCTCCATGGCTCGTACGACGGACTGCAGGGCGGGGTGGTCCAGTGGGGTCAGACACGGGCGCGTGGCCGCGCCGAAGGCGATCTCGGTGCGGATCCCGGCGGGCACCTGCTCGGCGGCCCAGGCACGCACGGCCCGCTCGATGTGGTCGGGGTCCTGTCCTGCGACCAGCCTGAAGGAGAGCTTCACCATCGCGGAGGACGGGATGATCGTCTTGCTGCCGGGGCCCTGGTAACCGCCGCCGATGCCGTTGACCTCGGCGGTGGGGCGGGCCCAGACGCGCTCCAGGGTGGTGAGTCCGGCCTCGCCCTGCGTGGCGTACGACTTGGCGGTGCGCAGCCACTGCTCCTCGTCGAAGGGCAGCTCGGCGAAGAGTTCGCGTTCGCGGTCGGTCAGTTCGACGATGCCGTCGTAGAAGCCGGGGACGGCCACGCGTGCGTGCTCGTCGTGGAGGGCGGCGACGAGGCGGGCGGCGGCCGTGGCCGGGTTGGGGACGGCGCCGCCGAAGGAGCCGGAGTGGATGTCCTGGTCGGGGCCGTACAGCTGGATCTCGCACTCGGCGAGGCCGCGCATGCCGGTGCACACGGTGGGGGTGTCCTCGGCCCACATACCGGTGTCGGAGACGATCACGGCGTCGGCCGCCAGCCGGTGCGTGTGCTCCTCGACGAGGGCGCGGAAGTGCGGGGAGCCGGACTCCTCCTCGCCCTCGATCAGCAGTTTCAGGTTCACCGCGGGGGCGGTGCGGCCGGTGGCCGCGAGGTGGGCGCGGACGCCGAGGGTGTGGAAGAAGACCTGGCCCTTGTCGTCGGCCGCCCCGCGCGCGTAGAGGCGGTTGTCGCGGACGACCGGGTCGAAGGGGTCGCTGTCCCAGCCGTCCTCCAGGACGGCGGGCTGCACGTCGTGGTGGCCGTAGACCAGGACGGTGGGTGCCCCGGGGTCCTCGGCGGGCCACTCGGCGAAGACGGCGGGCGCGCCCGGGGTCTCCCAGACCTCGGCCGTGGGGAAGCCGGTCTCCTTGAGCCTGGCGGCGAGCCAGTCGGCGCTGCGGCGTACATCGGGTCCGTGGTCGGGCTGGGCCGAGACGGACGGGATGCGCAGCCATTCGGTGAGGTCGTCGAGGAAGGCTGCGCGGTGCTGCTCGATGTACGTACGGACGGCGCTGTCCGGGGACTGGCTCATGGTCATGAGCCTATCGGCCCGCACTGACATCCTCGTTGGGCGGTTCCTCACAGTTTGCTTGTGCGGAACCGTCCGGTGACGTGGCCGGTTCCCCCGTCAACAGCCGCTCCAGCGCCGCCCGGTCGGGCAGGCCCTCGGGGCGTACGACCTCTCCGGTGCGGACGTACAGGAACGCGGCCGTGACCGATTCCACAGGCACGCCCTGCTGCTCGGCCCAGGCCAGCCGGTACACGGCGAGCTGGAGGGGGTCGGCGGTGCGGGTGCGGCCGGTCTTCCAGTCGACGATCTCGTACGACGTCGTATCCCCGTCGGTCAGCCGGTAGACGGCGTCGATACGGCCCCGGATCACACGTCCTGCGACGGCGAGCTGGAAGGGGGCCTCGACGCGGTGGGGTGTGCGGTGGGCGTACTCGGTGCGCTCGAAGGCGTCCTTGAGGGCTTCGAGGTCGCGTTCGTCGGCGATCTCGGCGTCGCTGCCGGACAGGTCGTCCGGCTCCAGCATGGGCAGGGTCAGTGCCTCGAAGCGGGCTTCGACCCAGGCGTGGAACCGGGTGCCCTGGCGTGCGGCGGGTTGCGGGGGGCGTGGCATGGGGCGCGCGAGTTCCTGTGCAAGCCCGTCGGGGTCGGCGGCCAGCCGGACCACCTGGGACGCGGTGAGCGAGGCAGGCAGCGGCACGTCGGTCACGGCTTCACGGGCGCGCAGGAGTTCACCGGCGAGGGCGTCGAGGTCGCGGTCCCAGGAGGCGATGGCGCGGGCCTCCTCGGGGGTGAGGCGGGGGTGCGGAGGCTCGGACTGTCGGGCATGCGGGCGAGCGGGAGCTTGCTCGGACGCGCGCGCGTGCGCTCGCTGTGGCTCGTGCTCCGCGGGGTGGCTCCGCGGGCCCTCCGTCGTACCGGCGGGGTGCTCGTCGCCGTCCGGAGGCGCCGCCTGGTGCGGGACAGCCGGGCGGTCCGTGGTCCAGCCTTCCCAGTCCGCCGGGTCCTCGTCGTCGAGCGGCACGGACTCGAAGTCGGGCTCCTCGAAGTCCGGATCGAGCGGTACATCCTCGAAGTCCGGCTCCTCGTCGTCCGGTGGCGGGGGCCAGTCCGGGTCGTCGTAGGTGTCCGGGTCGTGGGTGGCCGCGGGGTGGCCGTCCGGGTGGGAGGCGAGGGCCTCCAGGTGGGCCAGG
>Ga0307508_10006704_pt1 | contig 10801 bp, 11 predicted proteins | sample 9_EM_MG_FD_203089 | JGI IMG/M metagenome (GOLD analysis project Ga0307508, IMG submission 203089) | Populus trichocarpa ectomycorrhiza microbial communities from riparian zone in the Pacific Northwest, United States - 9_EM | ecosystem: Host-associated > Plants > Roots > Unclassified | place...
ATTAGGAAATACGTGTAAGGTACAGCATACGTGTCGTGTCAATGTGTCATAAACGGAAGACGGGTCGGAAGAGATGTCGGGTCGGGACGATGAGTCTTGCGACATCATGCGACATCACACGACATCATGCGATCGGGAGCGGAAGCGGGTCGGGAGCGGGTGGCGTAAGATGTCATTCGACCGAAGGCGTTGCGGAAGAGAGACGAGGTGGCGGGAGCGGGAGCGGAAGGCAGGCGGGAGTCGGAAGCGGAAGCGGAAGATGGGCGGGCATCGGAAGCGTAAGGGGTTTCCCTTACATTAACCCTCTTGAGAAACGTCCTATCCAGATCCTCGAGTTTGCTGGCAAGGGCGGCAACTCTTACTTCAACACGGTCGAGATGAGTAAGTGATTCCATGATCGACAGATAAATGGCGACTTGCTTTCATGATCAACCTCATTTAAGAGTGAATGAAACCGTAAACGTCACCATCAAAGTGGCCTTTCAAGAATTACTTTGTGAACAGTCGAGCAATTCCGTATTTGGCTCCGACTGGCAAAGCAATAGAGGCTAAGAGGTACAAACGAACGACCAATTTGGGAGTGGATGACAGATTCCCACACCGTTTTGTTTCCTTTGTTATTTGTCAATCATAAAATCTGTTTGTCCGTTTGGCGTTGGATCAATGATTCCTCCTGTCCAATGCGACATGTTCTTCTCATAAAGTAGTGACACCAAGATTTGCCGTTTGCCATTTCACCAACAGCATGCCTCTGTCATTCAGTGAACCGGAAAGAACTGTGAGTTAACTGCATTATACATTCTTATGGGTTATGCTAAGTGCACTACTGGCCCTGTATTCAGATATGGCCCGATGACACTCGTAAATTACATTTACCAATTGCTCGATTAACTCAGCTGACTTTTCTCTAAAGGTCCTCAATTGTGCATGACACCGCAGCCCCAGCCGAGAACTCACGACCGAGCCACAACAATTGGTACCCGTCATGGTGGTCATGGGATTCGACGTTGTTGCCCAATCATACCGCCCCTATCGATCTTAGCATTTCTTATCTATGGAGTGATCATCAGTCACCTCTACTGCAAGATAACAGCCATCGAGAATCAAGTTCAACGTTTGTCCCGTGACGGCATAGCACTTCGAGACTTTGCATGGCGCTACAATGGTGCACGTATCGTCGATTTTCTCACTACTCAGCCAACCAAGAATGGCACAGGAGGGTCCGAGTCGCATAAATTCACCATTTGTGGCATTAGATGACGACCTCAGACCTGGTAGATGCTGGCCGTTCCATGGATCAGTTGGACAATTGGGAATACGTCTTCCCATCGCTGTCCGCATCTCTCATGTTACTGTCAACCATCTTCCCAAGGAGTTGGCATTAAGCATAACCAATGCGCCTCGGAATATCAAAATATGGGGTTTCGTGGAGAAGGCACACAGTTCAGCTGGAACCCATGAGTCCCACCACGAATTGCCGATGATCAGCCACCCCGACTTCACTTTTATCCCAATTGCGACTTTCTACTATAACATCCACTCTCCCGATTACATACAGACCTTCAATACTTTGTTCGCGGACATAGCATTTCAGGGAGTTGTAATGGAAATCCTTGGGAATTGGGGAGGTGAAAGAACATGCATATATAGAGTGCAAGTCCATGGGGAAACCGGTTTCTGAGATAGACAAATTATGTATCTGATAACCACGTTAATATAGATCTACAAGAGCCCCGATGCCCTTCAATAACTTCACATGAGTTGGACGAAGTGACAAGTTTAACCGCCCATCTCCTCGGGATGGACATTTGAGAATGTCGATCTGAGGTGGGTTCGTGACAACGAAAGATGACAGTATTTTCAGCAGCAATATACCGATCATAGGGTAGTTCAGATGGCACCGTTTGTGGATCAAGGCGGCACTTCAATTTCTGAGTCATGCAAAACCTTCTCATCATTGTCATTTCGAGTTCGCCTGTCCATAGCCTTTTTGTTAAAAGTATATTTTGCAGATTGAATTTTATCGCTCACCAATTTTCATGTTGGTTGGAATATTCTGTAACAGGTAGTTATAGCGTTCAAATGAGAAACAACGCCATGCTTGAACTGGGCCAAATCCTTCAAGAAAATGGGGGATATGGAGAGCGAGGTGTTGATAGGGAGAAAGAGTCGTATTTGGGTATAATTCCAAGAGGCCAGATAGATAACTGTGCATATGGAAGGCATAGTCATCGATTTGAGTGGGAGTTATACAACACATCGAGGCAAGTTTGACGGCTGTCACCAGATGCATGAAATTATCTAGCATGAGCCGCTGGCGACTTCCAGGTACTTCTTGACCCCAAAGTCAATTAAGCGTGAGGGTGAGATTGACCGTACAGAAAGTTCTCCACTGATCGGCAGTGAATTTTCCTTGTTTTGCTTCTCCAGGGTGTCTAGGTGCGGGGGCCAACCAAGACGGCAACTCAAGGTTATCCATGTCGGATCGGATCACTTTCAATGTCTCCCCAAGGGGTTGCCGGAAAAAAAATGCCGGACATCACGTAGGGGGGGGGGTACCCAGAATGGGCTTAAAAAATTAATGGAACTGTAATAATATACATATAAATAATCGCTATTTTTAGCTTCTGGGCAGCCCAGAATGGCCAAAGCGCCGTGAAAAATGATATTTGATGAATATGGAGATATGGACCATCAATGTGCGCAAGGGAACATGACCCACAGCCTTGCACATTCACATTTTCCACCTCTATCAAACTTCCCCAAGTATGCCACAGATATTGAATTATATTTGTTGCATTTCTAATAGGTCTATGCTCACCTAAGTTTCAGTACCATCTACAATGTGTAAACCAGGCATACGCTGGAAAGGGATGGATTTGCCAGGCATCTGAGGGATGGGAAAAGCGGCAGCGATCGTAACAGCTGACAAAGGCACTACCTGATTTGTACAATTACTATATTTAGTAGGCAAAATTATCACGTGTGGGGTGGGGGGGGTCGCCCCTGCACTAAAAAATTATCTGACGTGATGTCCAGTTATTTTTTTCCGGCAACCCCTTGTGTCTCCCTTCCAAGAACTCCAGAGTGTTTTCCTTTCCCTGGGTTTTTTCTACTAGCATGCCGGCCCTTCACAATATTTCCGCTGGCATCCACAATTCCTTCCTGGATACGCTGCCAGTGGAGAAACAGTCAGGCATTGACCGCTGTTACAGAAAGTTACAGAAATCACCTTACCCAATCTTCCAATATCTGAATCAACTCAGGAACCTTCATCTTTTCGTTCCCTTGAAGAGTTTTCAACTGACACAGATGAAGGAGAAGCTTCTTCCAAAGCTTCTTCCGAAGCTTCTTCATCTTTGATTTAGATCCTGACTCGAGATATTCCAGACCAAGCGAGATCTCCCCCGCCGTCAGAGGGTCATTCTTCGGATGCTTGCCCGTCGTTGTTGCTGTCATTTGTCACAAAACCTGTGGTGATGGTTCTAAGAGGGTGGCAGCATCTCGCGCTTCGATTCCATCATCTAGAGCCTCATCATCCTCATCAAACCAACCACATCGGATCCGCTGAAATGTGCTGATTAGGAGTCAGAGCCCAGAAACGAAGTAGAAAAACATACATAAGCTATAAGATCTGCTATAACCTTCTTTGCTTTACCTCCAAAAGATAGGACATTAGTTGCCCGTGCTAGTTCACATAGGGCTGGAACTTTTAATTTCCTGAGTTCTTCCTCTTTTCCATGTCGAAAGATGTGGAACGCAGTTTCCATGTCCTCATTTGATGGTCTATCCTTGTCTTGAGCAAACGAAGGGTAATCTGTGTCCGCGATGTCAGCATTCATCCCCCAGACTTGCCGACAATGGCGTTGAAACAGGCCAAGGAAAAAGCAATGCATGGAATCAACTAGCAGAAATTTGGTGGGATCCCAGTATGGTAGGCGTAAGAGCTCAGACCATCGGACACCTGACTCTTGATACAGGTTGTCTCTTGTCCCTTCCGATGTTGCATCCCTCCATTGTCGGGCCAGCTCTCTATGTTCGGCCCCTGAGCGAGTAGGCCATGTCATGTAGTCCAGATTATTGATCTCCGTTGCTTTCAAGGTGCAAAAAGAACAGAAGTTGTTTGAGGAATGACCAGCAAAGCCACTCATCTGCCGTGCGGCTGGTAGGTCGCATATAAGGGGTATAACGGCACCACGGACAAGACGGCCGTGAGGGTGCTTGGAAGTTGATGTGAGGAAGTATCCATGGTGCCATAATTGAAGTAGATCGTCGACGAGGGGCTCTAAAATATGGTTTATTTGATCTTTCAAGGGCCCAGACGGTCCGGGAATGATGCCAACGAGGAACATATTTTCGACCTTGTAGCGAATGGAAAGGGGAAGATTTAAGCAAACAAGGTAGATCGCGCCTACTGTTGCCTTTTTGCCGCTTTCTTTGTTAGTGAAGGGGTTGAATCCATCCATATTTAGCCCAAACGCAATTTGACCTTCGTTGCCGACTCGTTCAAGAAATGGTCGGTTGGGATCATTCTCTGGACCAGAAAATGACCTGAGTATGGGGGAATCCCATATATCCCAAAGAGTGTCGTCGTTATGTCCAGTGCTATTGAAATTGCGGTCAAGGAATTCCTCAACATCCAACTGAGAATACAAATCTGCAATCCAGTCTTGAAGTTCATGATATAAAAAGAGTCGAACAGGTTTTTCATTAGGTTTCGTCGCCTTTTTCTTTGTTTTAGACTGGGACTTGGTTACCAGCAATAAGGCGTTACACGGAGAGCTAGCAGGTGTTGGCTTGTGTGTGCAGCAATTAGGTAGGTGTGGATCGTTATCGGGATCATAGAGATATAGAGAAAAACACCTCGGACAGCAAACGAAAGCTTTGGTTATCGGTTCAAGATCCAAAGACGATAGTACAGCTTCTGTATTATGCGGGAGATCATTTCGAAATCTGGCGTAGGCAAGATCTTGGTCAACTGGTATTGACAAGGACCTCAATTGTCCAAGTGCAATGAGCAAAAATCAGCAATTATGGAGGGAGACTGCACAGATTAAGTGCATAAATGCAACGATGAGGTAGCATATGAGCGTGGTAGGTGAGAAGTGAGCGAAGGGCCGGGATAAGTATTTAGCTGGCAATGAAATGAGATCCTCAAACAGAATTTGAAGCCAAGGAGGACACTCACTAGCATCAACCCTTCTGACATCAGGAGACATCCCCATAGCCGTTATTCTTAAGCGTTCCCATTGACTCATTTTGAACCTCTGGACGATATCTTCTTTATCTCGAATCTTTTCCCGAGATACAGCAACGAAACTGCGCACTTCCTGAGATATGGAGGAAGATTGTATGATATCGATAACATCGTGAGCTGACCGCAGGAGTTTCTCGTGGTGAAGTATTTCAGAATTAGCCGATGCGGTTGGTTCCAGCTCTAGTCGGGCTGCTTGGGCCTCCGACATTGGTGGGGACATTCGGGATGGCGGGTCGCAGAATATGACTTGCTCATTCTCCAACTGCTCTTGGATATCTATTTTCGCTAGAATTTCGCGTAGTCGATGGAGAAATACGTTACTGGAATCAGTCCGTGTGTGATTTTGCTCTTCCTCTCCTGAACTAGATTGAACGGCGTGACTCGGGGCTGGAGGCAAGTGAATCAAGGGAGTATGGTGATGAGCTGTTGGAGGTTGTAGATTGGAATAGCTGGGAGAAAGTAGGCCAAAGTGCGTGGACCCGATTTGAACTGCATTTTTTCGTCTGTGATGCTCTTTGTACTGTGCGTCCCTGATATATTGCCCAACCAGCATGTGACCAGTCACAGGATTGAAACATCACTCAGCCGAGCACTCAGGACACGTACATAACCGCATGCCATTGATGCTCATCTTCAGCCGGTACGAAGGACAGAGATGACAGGATAGCAAAGAATCCTGAAAGGTGCGCTTTGTTTTACCATGTGACTGATTTTATCAATCACATGGACCAGGATATAAATATGAAAGCAGGCTGAAATTTAAAAGCCGCTTGTCAACTGCCGTAAATTCTTCACCTGCCAGGTGAGTCGAGTTGACAGAGAATTTATTTGGTCTGGCCTGTCGAGGATCATGCAAGTGTTATGCGAAAAAAAATGGACGAGTGACAGTTGACATTGACAGCGGCGCTTTCTTCCGATGTGCCTTATTGATCGCTCAGATCTTTGGTTGAACCTGCAAGCCCCAGTCCTTCACGAGCCTTCACGCCTGATGACATCTTCGCAGGCTAATGATTCAGGACATTGCTTGTCTGTGTTGAATTAAGTGTATCTAGTTTTCAATAAATATCTATCGAATTTTTCCATTCACTGGCAGCATGACCACGTCAAGGACATTCGATTATTCACAATCACAAGTATTTTCGACAGTCACAGACACTAGTAATACATACTAAGACCGATATCATGACTTAGAGCTCAAAAGGGGCCCCATATATGACAGGACTCCTGGCACGTTCCAGATATGTTACATGACTCCCTAATTTAAAGTCTGTTGATAACATCTGCGTATCAACAACTCAGGCCCAAATTCTAGAGTTCTAGTATCCACAATGCTTTGGTTCGTCTTCTTATTTTGGGAGTCGGATCCTGATGATGACACTACAGTACACTTGGTGACAGGAGTATCCTCTTGGCTTCTGGCAAGCCAATCTCTGTCAGCAACCCGCATCGCATACGTGTCAAAAATGCTGCTTTAAATTATAATATCACGGATTTTGGTAGAACCACCATCAGACTGGATTATAATACCTCACCAACCATGAAGGGTGGAACCAAAAGTACAAACAAAATGACACTGTTATGTAGCCTCATCCCCGGAAAGGTACGTTTATTCTCAAATAAGTGATTTGTCAAACAACTTCCAAGTAGATTGAACACGCACTCCTTGACCTTGAAATATCCCCCGGAGAAGAGTGTATCTTTAGCATCATTGGAAATAAGTATGAATTTCATTTGAGACTGCTTCCCTGTTGTATACTGAATTGTACTTCCAGTGACATATTCCTGACAGGCATTATTGGTGAGCCACCTAAATAATGGATTTGGATAGTAATTGAAGGAAAATGACTTCTCTTTACCGTGACAGAGAGCAGTATTACATCAACTGAGAAACCATCGATTCTAAGCCTGAAGGATTCTGATGGCCCTTCCGCAATGAACTCACTATCAAATCCAGGTCCCTTTCAGAGCACCCCAGCTTCGGGTTATCAGGATAGGCAGATAGGATCTGTTGGTCGACCAGTGGAGTATAATGATAAGGTGTCAATCTGGTTTGTTGGAAGAGTACAGCATGCAATGGGTAGAATCTTTGGTAAAAGCGAATCCCAACCAGTGAGCATTATTGCGTTGAGTCGAATGAAAGGATGGTACCCTAATAAGCTCAGTAGTACATGTTCACAGTGGGTTCACCCAATTCTATGCAAGGTAAGCAATTATTTAAATTTCCCAATTTCCTGAATTACATCATTTGACAGAACAGGATTATCAAGAGGTATCATTGGAATGCGGGTTGGTGGCGAGCGCCGCATATTAATTTTGCAGAGGAGGGTTTCGGGGAGAAAGGTGCTTCTGGCGTATCTCCAAATACTGATCTGGTCATTGGTTTGTCATCTAATTTCCACTCACAGCGGCCAGGATTCAGGTTTATACCTCTGCAGATGTCAAGCTTGAACGAATTGATACCAACAATTTAAATCCCGTTCATGCACGCGGACTCAGAGCCGATCTGTGTGGTGACGAACGGTTTTCTGGTCAAGGTGAAGATGACGAACACATGGAACATGAAAAACTATACGGTGATTTAAATGTCGTTGAGGAAAGAAATGTATAAAAATTGCTACAGGACCAAATTCATACTACTTTCACCTATTTTCACCCCGTCCTTAAGACATTACACGTTGGTGGAATACCCATGAACAAGTCGCCTAGTACCCGTTAGATCATTGGTCCTTCCTCATGTCAGCGGACATATATAACCTCGAGCAATGGATTGTGTTGAATGACGTTGTGTTGGTTCCACTATACGGGTTTGGTCTGATGAAACTCTGCTGTTGGAGGGTCGATGTTTGTCGAGGGAACAGGGGTATCCTCAACCTCACTTTCCTTGATGACAGCCAGCGAGGTGCAATCCACTGAGCATGTCTTCCTTTATCTATTCTTCTTGTCCTTGTCCTTGCCCTTGCCCTCATTTCCTTGACAATCTTCGCTTCCTGGTCACTTGAACTTCCATCCCTCTTTCTTTGGTTCTATAAACTCCACGTGTCAGCCCTCTGGCCCTGTAACGTTGAGGGCTATCGCTGATCATGCCGCCATCTATGTATACCTTGTACAAGGCCAGGTCAACTGTACCAGCAGCAGCAACGATGATGTTTTGGCTCAGTTTTAAGCGATGCAAAGCAGACGCAGATCGATTGAAAATTCGTCACGAATGGCCTGGGGCTCCGGGTGCCGGCATTAAATCTCGCGCCCGTCTGCCTGAGCGAGGGGCACGTCAGGATCTGCAGCACATATGTGGACATTTCCTTTGGTATGTGAAGAATTTCAGTAAGAACTAGTCAATGCGTACTCTCTGGCTAACTCATCAAATTAAGACTAAGGATACTACGCCTTGAACATACTTTGTTTCCTCCTCCAATCATTATCGGGATCCAATCTATCCATCTGAAGAAACTAGTGGTATTTCACGCCTGGCTCGCCCAGGAAAGGCTACATCAATTTCGGGTATCCTGGTCATCTTCCGTCAGCGTTCGAACATGAGGTGTGCAGCGGCGGTTCTCTGTATCTCCGACGCAATGGGATTATAATCTGCGAGGGGTCGGTAGCTAGTGATGAGCAGGGGTAACCCCTGGGTACAGCAAGCCATACCCATACCCTTACCCTCCAAAACCCCTACCCCTCACCAGGGGTACGGGTTTTTGAAGGGTCTCAATATCCATACCCTTACCCCTACCCCTCATACCCTTGACTAAAACCCCTGGGGTTTTCTCTATAATTACAGTTCATAATACTTTCAGTGCAATGATATGTCTATTTACCATGGAACTGTGATGAAAAATACATTTTAGTGAGCTCACATAGGGTATTACACTACTCAAACCAAACATTCTCCAAAAAATAGTGTATTATTTTTTTAACCACTGGACTTCTTAAACTCCTGTACCCCTGGTGAGGGGTAGAGGTTTTGGAGGGTCTGAATATCCATACCCTTACCCCTACCCCTCATACCCTTGACTGAAACCCCTGGGGTTTTTCAAACCCCTGCTTATCACTATCGGTAGCCAAGAGCTGGGGGTTTATAATGTAGTCAAGAAGATCCAATAAAGAAGAAAAAACGCACCCCATAGAGGCGCAGCTCTTCTCGCTGTTTCGACGTTGCCTGAGTGAGAAGTTTGACGTTCAATTGTGATATCCTACCTTTCACTTAGCAAATTGTGGGTGTGCAGTGCAAAAACCGACCTTGTCGTTGTGGCTAGGGTTTCCATACCTCCACCTTGTCACAGATGTCGCTTCGCTGTGCTTCATTCTGCTGCCTGATTCTCTCGTTCTGTACTAAGTTCCTTACTACTCAGCCGACTCTTCAGGCTTGTCTTCATCACCGCCCGCTCAATCCCGAGTGACTGCTTCCCGACGTCCTTTGTACAGTTACAAAGGTCCGACACATGGGCCATCCGAGGCTTGCGGGCTGTGGAGCAAGGGAGATACCCGCTTCAGATGGAGAGGATCGACCATGAGAAGATGGCAGCTGATTGAGCTTTGCCAATTGTGTGGGAGACCATAGGCGTTCGTGCATAGCACTGTTGTGCACATCAGCGAAAAATTTCGGCCCAATTCCACGTAAAATCACATACCTCGAATACCGCCAATACCTAGGTGGAATGCGAAACGGTCATGGCGAAGGCCAATACCCGTAAGTGCCTGGTGGGTGTAGGCGGAACAGTCATGGCAATGGCCAATACCCGTAAGTGCCAGTGAAACGCAGTTTTTTGATGCGGAAATGTCTTGCCAATGAAATGTGTGTGATCAAAGACTGGATGGCCGATGGGAGAGAAGCTTGGTTTTGAGAGAATGAAATGGTGGGCGTTGCATTGGTTCCATTAGACGAGTTTGGTCTGATGATACCCTGCTTTTTGGAGGGTCGATGTTTGTTGTAGTCAAAGTCCTTCTCGAACACTTGCAGGAGTTATCGTTCTCTGGGAGGTCTGGTTCTTATGAATGAGCCAATCCCGAAAATATATTATATATGCCATAACTCACGTCGAATTCTGCATCAAAAATATTCGCAGGACATCCTATTGTGCGAAATCGAGGTATTGGTCGAACTTCTTACTCAGACAGGAACCTAGACCTATTGTAATTTGTTGCAATCAGCTCCGTGTACGAGTATGAGAAAGTAAAATATATAGCACCTTGGACTTAGAACCTCTTTCCGTCTGTTCGCTTGCGAATCCCACACCTCTACTGTCCAGAATAAAGGACTCCCAGGTGACATCGCGAACCTTGATAGGCGAAACGGTCATGGCAATGGCCAATGTCCGTAAGTGCCTGGTGAATGTAGACGAAACGGTCATGGCAATGGCACTTGGTAGGCAATCCGCGCATTGTCCTCGAATTGGCTAGTCACATGTCACGGTAATATATTGAAAAAGTTCACGGTATTATCTGATATATATAAATAATACTTTTTCTCCGTAAAAGGTGATTAAATTATAAGATTACTCGAATATTATTTTAAATATCTTCACACAATCATTAAGATATTTTCCATAT
>Ga0307508_10006705_pt1 | contig 10800 bp, 9 predicted proteins | sample 9_EM_MG_FD_203089 | JGI IMG/M metagenome (GOLD analysis project Ga0307508, IMG submission 203089) | Populus trichocarpa ectomycorrhiza microbial communities from riparian zone in the Pacific Northwest, United States - 9_EM | ecosystem: Host-associated > Plants > Roots > Unclassified | place...
GCGACTGAATGTCAGTCGTTTGTCGCCGCGGTCCGGGATCGAGCCCCGGTTCGCGATCGCGCAGCGCGAGCAGCCGCGCGGTCATCGCGCACCACGCGGTCGCCGGCCGCGTTCCGGACGCCGGGTGAAGCCGGCGCGGCCACACGCGGAGCTCGCGACCAGCGCGGCGACGAGCAGCCGTCCTGGCATCGCACATCGCGCCATCGCGCCGCCGGGAGCATATCGAGTCGGCCACCGCAACGCCGGGGCGGTCACATCCTGGCTAGACAGAGTTGTTCATTGTCCAGGCACCTGTGAGCTGGATTGCTGCTCGCTTGTTCGGTGATCACATACTACAGTGTGTGGCTAGACGCGAGCGCGCCATTGCCGCGTCCGGGAGGTTGTCCTGGCGGTGTGGCCGCGCGCTCGCTCTCCAAGACGGAAAGGGTCGCAATCATGAAGAATGCAGATGTATCTGGTCTCCGGCATGGGTGGTCACGATGGGCGTTCTACGGGCTCGTTCTCGGTCTCGCGGCGCTCACGCCGAGGATCTCTGCCGCGCATGATGACGATGACGACGGCGGCCCGGCGGTCAGACCGCCGGAGGGCCATGCGGTCAGGCCACAGGCGCCGGATCGGGAGTTGCGGCAGATCGTTCGCGAGATCGACAAGGACCGGATCGCGGCGACGATCCACAAGCTGGTCGGCTTCGGGACCCGCCACACCGAGTCGAGCCAGACCGATCCCAATCGCGGCATCGGCGCGGCGATTCGATACGTCTACTCGACGATGCAGGGGTTTGCGGCGACATCCGGAGGGCGGATGACAGTGGAGCTCCAGACCTATCACCAGGCGCCGGTCGCGGGAGAGATCTTGAATCCCGACGGCGTCGACATCACCAATGTCGTCGCGACCCTCAGGGGGTCTTTGACCCCCGATCGGATCTATGTCGTATCGGGGCATATCGACTCACGCGTGACGGCGGTCACGAACGCCAACGCCGACGCGCCCGGGGCCGATGATGACGCGTCCGGTGTCGCGGTCATGATGGAGGTCGCCCGCGTGATGGCCAAGCACGCTCCGGAGTCGACGATCGTGTTCACCGCCGTCGACGGGGAGGAGCAGGGGCTGTTCGGTTCGGCGAACCAGGCCAAGCTGTTCAAGGCGGCCAACGCCAACATCGAGGGCATGTTCTCCGACGACATCGTCGGCAGCAGCACGGCCGAGAACGGGGTCAGGGATCCGCACCGGCTGCGGCTATTCACCGAGGGCGTGCCGACCCTCGACACCGCGCAGCAGGCGCAGCTGCGGGTCCTGGTCGGGGGCGAGAACGACAGCCAGTCGCGCCAGCTCGGCCGGTTCGTCAAGTCGGTCGCCGAGAACGAGGAGACCGACATGACGGTGTGGGTCATCCACCGGCGGGACCGCTACCTGCGGGCCAGCGACCACGTCTCGTACCAGTCGCAGGGCTACCCGGCCGCGCGCTTCACCGAGCCGAACGAGAACTTCGCCCACGAGCACCAGGACGTGCGGGTCGACCCCACGGGGCTCCAGTTCGGCGATCTGGCCCAGTTCGACGACTTCTCGTTCATCCAGCGGGTGGCCAGGGTCAACGCGAGCGCCCTGTGGTCGCTGGCGCAGGGACCGGGCACGCCGAAGAACGCCCAGATCGTCGCGATCGTCCTCACCAACAACACCACCTTGACCTGGGATCAGGGCACCGATCCGGACCTGGCGGGCTACGAGGTCGTGTGGCGTGAGACCAACGCGCCGGACTGGACCAACGCCATTCCGGTCGGCAACGTGACCACGGTGACCTTGCCGGTGGCGCCGAAGGATAACTTCCAGTTCGGGGTTCGCGCGGTCGACAAGGCCGGTCACCACAGCCCGGTCGCGTTCCCGACCACCAAGTTCAACTAGCCGCAATGCCAGTTAGCCGAGCAGGCGCGCCAGCCAGTCGGGGTGCAGGTTCTTGCCGAGGAAGCCCGCGAAGCCGAGGATCGTCCCGCACCCGGCGAACACGATCGCGACCCCCAGGAGCCAGCGCTTCCGGGTCAGCGCGGTGACGCCGAACAGCGCGATCGCGACCGACAGCAGCGCCTCGGCCATGTCGAACTGGTCGTCGTGGACGTTGAGCTCGTCGTACTGGGTGTGGAAGCCCTCGGCCTGGTGCTTGATCTCCTCCTTCTCGGCCTCGTACTTCTTCTCCAGCGCGGCGTACTCGGCGATCCGCTTGTCGAACACCGCCTTGACCTCGGGCGTGGCGTTCGGGGTCGTATCGCGCAGCAGCTCGATCTGCTCGCGCGCGGCGATCGCCAGGTTCTGCTTGGTGCCCTTGGCCTGGTAGTAGGACCACGCGTCGACGCCGTTGGCCTGGGCCTGCGTCATCGCCTGGACGATGTTGCCGTCCTTCACGTTGTTCAGCGCCATGAACGTCGCGGACAGCGCGACGAACACGGCCACCGCCGCGTTCAGCCGCGACTCGCGCGCCTTCTCGACCGCCTCGGAGATCTTCTCGTCGATGTCACCCATACGCCCATCCTAACGCACCGTCGGGCGACGCTCCAACGCGCGCCCCCTAGAGCTGCGACAGGTCGAGCGTCGCTTGCCAGATGTCGGTCGGGCCGAGCACACCGAACAGCCACGACCGGTCGGGGACGATCGGGCTCGAGTACCAGGTGAGGAGGACCCGGTCGCGGTCGAGCGGGGCCGCGCCGGCGTACGCGGTGTCTCCCGACGACGGCAGCTCGCCGCGCTCGACGATCGCCAGGTCGCCGCCGTCGAGGTCGCCGGTCAGCTCGTAGAGCGCCGCGCGCTTGCGGGCCGCGGGCTCGATCAGGTGCTTGCGCGCCACCACGAACAGCCGCGCGCCGTGGAAGAACGCGACCGGACCGTCGAGCCGGACGCCGCGGAGCTCGCGCGAGCAGTCCCAGCTCGAGAACGGCGGCGCGGCCCAGCACACCTTGGTGCGCAGCCGCCCGGCGTTGCCGAGCAGCTCGTCGTTGCTGCCATCGACGCGGATCAGCGCGAGCAGCTTGCCGGACGGCATGAACACGAGCTCGGTCTCGAGCGGCGTGTCCTCGGCGCGGCCGTAGATCTCGGCCCCGGCCGTCCAGCTCGTGCCATCGGCCGACGAGAACAGCTTGACGCTCCGGTCTCCGTCCTCGTACGCGGCGGCGTAGTGGACGCCGCTGGCGTCGTCGCGGATTCGCCAGAAGCTCCACGACGGCGGCGCCAGCGGGGCGAGCGGGCTCCAGGTCTGGCCGCCATCCGGCGACACCGCGCCCACCGCGATGGTGGCGACGTCGCTGTCGCGCAGCGACACCACGGGGAGGCGGGTCAGCGCCTTGATCGCGAGCTTGCCGGCGACGGTGTAGAAGCACGGATCGCGCAGATCGCGACCGTCGATCGCCGGGAGCACCGCGACGAGGTCCCAGGTCTTGCCGTGGTCGGTCGACCGGGACACGCGGAGCGAGCTGTTGGGGCCCAGGACCTGGCTCGTCGCGGTGCGATGCACGAGGTAGGTCGCGCCGCCGTACACCGTGAGGTCGGTGTTCTCGTTGTGGACGCAGACCGCCGCGCGGCAGTCCTCGGTGGTGGCATGGGCGCCGTCGACGATGACGTGGGCGTCTTCGAGCCATTCGCCGCCGCACCCGGCCAGGCACGCGAGCGCTGCGCAGACTCTCAGCATGATCTGTTATGACATCGTCACCGTCACGACGAAAAACCAAACAGCGTTGCGGCGAAATTGTCACACAGGGTTCCGCTCGAGCTTGACGTGAAGATGAACATAAACAACGTCTTGGACGTCGATCTGGCAGGCAGCCGCGAGTTCCTGGCTCGATCCGCTGCGTGCGCGGTCCTCGCGGCGCGGGCGGTGGATAAAAACCGCGGGCGGCGTGTCGATCGCGGCTGGGCTGGTTCGTCGCCCGGTGACAGGAGGCAACATGCGATTCATGGTGATGCATAAAGTCGACGCGCAGATGGAGGCCGGTGGGCCGCCGCCCACGCGTATCGTCCAGGAGATGGGCCGCCACGTGCAGGACGCCATCCGGGCCGGGGTGTTCGAGGACGGCGCCGGGTTGCACCGGAGCGCGCAGCGCGTGCGGCTCGTGTTCGAGGGCGGCAAGCGGACGATCACGAACGGCCCGTACCAGGGCGGCAACGAGCTCGTGGCCGGCGCTACCATGATCAAGGCGGCGTCGATGGACCACGCCATCGAGATCGCGTCGCGGATCGCCGCCGCGGTGGGCGACGGCGAGATCGAGATCGGACCGGTGGTCGAGGCGTGGGACCTCGGGTTGATGCCCCGGCCGGCGGATGCGCCGCTGCGGTTCTTGCTGCTGCGCAAGGCCGATCGCGGGTTCGAGGCCGGCGCGTCCGAGACCGCCGCCGGCAAGCAGGTGATGGAGGAGCTGGCCAGGGACGGCGTGCTGCTCTCGACGGTCGCGCTCGCGCCGAGCGCGCACGGCGCCCGCTACCGCAAGACCGCCGGCAAGCGGGTCTGGACCGACGGTCCGTTCACCGAGTCGAAGGAGCTGGTGGCCGGGTTCTCGATCGTCCAGCTGCCGTCGCAAGCCGAGGCCCGGATGTGGGCCGAGGCCTACGCCGAGATCCTCGGAGACAACGAGGTCGACGTCCGCCTGATCGACTGAGCTAGGTGAGCGACTCGCTCATCGTGCGCATCTGGATCTCGACGATGCGCGCGCCCGGCGGCTGCGTGCACGCCAGGACGACCGCGCCGGCCACGTCCTCGGGCTCGAGCATCGTCGACGCGGCGACCCCGGCCTCGGTCCGTCCGGTCCCGATCGCGAACTCGGTCTTGACCCCGCCCGGGCAGATGACGCCCACCTTGATGCCGTGCGGCCGGAGCTCCTTGTCGAGCGCCTGCGCCAGGCCGACCTGCGCGAACTTGGTGGCGCAGTAGACCGCCTCCCCGGGGAAGCCGTACTTGCCCGCCATCGACGAGATCATCAGGATCGTGCCGCGCTTCTGCGCGATCATGAGCGGGACCGCGTGGCGCGTGAACAGGAACGTGGACCGCACGTTGCTGTCGAACATGTGGTCGTACTCCGCCGAGGTGGTATCGACGATGTCCTTGTAGACGCCGACGCCGGCGTTGTTGATGAGGATATCGAGCCGCCCGAACTGTGCCTTGGCGGCCGCCACCGCCTGGATCGCCGTGTCCTCCTCACGGGCATCGCCCGCGATCGTGACGACGCGGGCGCCGGCGGCCTCGGCCTCGCGGGCGAGGGCGGCGAGGCGGTCCTTGCGTCGCGCCGTGACCACGAGATCAGCGCCCTCACGGGCGAGCGCGATCGCAGAGGCCCAGCCGATGCCGGCGCTCGCACCGGTGACGAGCACGGAGTTTCCGCTCAGCCTTCCGCTCATGATCGATTTCTCCTGACCTTCGAGATCCGGCGCTGACCGCAGCGGCCATCGCTCCCGGGGAGCCTCCGCTGCGCCGCGGCAAACGTCAAGGGTCTGGGCGTCGCAGGGCGCCGCGCGCATGGCTCTGTTCGCCGTCCTGTTTCCCTTGTGTGCGCCACGACGTGCGCATACGGTTCCAGGCCGACTTCCCGATCTCGACGCTGCCTTGCGAGGAGAGACGATTCATGAAGCGCATCATCGTGCCTGCGACTGCTCCCCTGATCGTTGCCGCATTGTTCGGCCTGTTGTTGCCGGTCTCGGCCTGTGGCAAGGGCAGCAAGGACAAGGCCGGGGACAAGCCCCGCACGTTCGTCATGGTCACCAAGGCGGTGCATCCCTACTACGAGCCCTGCTACGAGGGCTTCCAGGCCGCCGCCGCGAAGTACGGTGTCAAGGCCGAGCGCGTCGATCCGCAGAAGATGGAGCTGCCGCTCCAGGTCAAGGCGCTGGAGGAGCTGATCGCGCAGAAGGTCGATGGCATCGCGCTGTCGGCGGTCGACGACGCCGGGCTGGTACCGGTGATCGCGGACGCGATGAAGGCCGGCATCAAGGTGATCACGTTCGACGCCCCGGCGCCGTCGTCCGGGGCGCTGACCTACATCGGCACGGACAACCAGACCGCGGGCTTCCAGGCGGGCAAGAAGATGGGCGAGCTCATGAAGGGGCAGGGCAAGCTGGTGATCCTCCAGGGCGGCCTCGCCGCGACCAACCTGAACCTCCGCACCCAGGGCTTCAAGGAGGCGCTGACCAAGACGGCGCCCGACATCAAGCTGGTCGACGTCGTCGATACCGCCGGTGACTTCTCGGTCTCGACCAACAAGACCGAGGCCCTGCTCCAGACCTATCCCGATCTGAACGCGATCTTCTCGGTGTCCGCCGAGGGTGCGCCGGCCGCCGCGGCGGTGCTCAAGCAGCAGGGCAAGGCCGGCAAGATCCTGCTCGCCGGCTTCGACGATCTCAAGGACACGCTGCAGGGCATCAAGGACGGCACCGTGGCGTTCTGCCTGGTCCAGAAGACCTTCAACATGGGCTGGCTGTCGGTCGAGGCGCTGCTCGACGTCTACAAGGGCAAGGCGCTGCCCAAGGTCACCGACACCGGCGTCCTGTTCGTCACCGCGGACAACGTGGGCACGTACATGGAAGACATGAAGAAGGAGTTCTCGGCCAAGTAGCACTCGAAGGTAGTACCGATGGACAACAAACCCGACTCGGGAACTGCCCCGCTGCCGGCCGCACGGCCGACCGGCGGCTCCGGCAGGATTCGCGCGATCGTCGTACACGCCGCGCGGCGCCGCGAGGCGGCCATCATCTTCGCGCTCGTGCTGCTCATGACCGTGATCGGCACGGTGGCGCCGAACTTCCTGTCGGGCTCCAACCTCTACGTGCTGTCGCGCCAGGTCTCGCTCGTGACGATCGTGGCGATCGGCGAGCTGTTCGTGATCCTGCACGGCGGGATCGATCTGTCGGTCGGCTCGATCATGGCGGCGGCCGGGATGACCGCCGCGTATTGCATGAAGCTCGACGTCCCTCCGGTGCTGGCCGTGGTCATCGGCACCAGCGCGGGGCTCGTGCTCGGCGCGGTCAACGGCGCGCTGATCGCGTTCGTCCGGATCGCGCCGTTCATCGCGACGCTGGGGATGCTGTCGTTCGCCTCCGGCCTGGTCCTCGGGCTCAGCAAGGGCTGGCCGATCACCGAGATCCCGCGGTCGTTCCTGCCGATCGCGCAGGGCTCGTTCCTCGGGCTGCCGATCCCGGTCTGGATCGCCCTGCTGGTCGCCGCCGTGGCCCACACCGTGCTGACCTACACCGCGTTCGGCCGGCGCACCTACGCGATGGGCGGCAACGAGCAGGCGACGTTCCTGTCCGGGATCGACGTCCGCCGGATCAAGTTCACGCTGTACGTGATGTCGGCCGGCTGCGCCTCGCTCGTCGGGATCATCCTGGTGGCGCGGTTCAACTCGGGACAGGCCGACCCGGCCAAGGGCTCGGAGCTCGACGCCATCGCCGCGGCGGTGATCGGCGGGACCTCGCTGGCCGGCGGATCGGGCAGCGTGCTCGGCGTGATCATCGGCGCCTGCATCATGGGCGTGATCAAGAGTGGCCTCGACGTGATGAAGGTCTCGTCGTACTGGCAGACCGCGATCATCGGGGTCGTCATCGTGCTCGCCGCGGTGCTCGACCGCGTGAAGCGACGGGACTAGGCCGTGGCCGAGCTGCTCCTCGAGGTCAAGGGCCTCAGCAAGTCGTTCCCGGGCGTCCGCGCGCTGGACGGCGTCGACTTCTCGGTCCGCGCCGGCGAGGTGGTCGGGCTGCTCGGCGAGAACGGCGCCGGCAAGTCGACGCTGGTGAAGACCCTGGCCGGGGTCTACCGCCCCGACGCGGGCGAGATCTACTACCAGGGCCGCCGCGCCGGCTTCACCAGCATCCAGCAGGCGCAGGCGGCGGGCCTGACGCTGATCTTCCAGGAGCTCAACAACTGCCCCAACCTCCCGCCGCTCGACAACCTGTTCCTGGGACGCGAGATCCGGCGCCGCGGCTCGCCGTTCCTCGACTACCGCGCGATGCGCGCCAAGGCGCGGCAGCTGTTCGATCACCTCGGGATCGAGGTCGACCTCGACGTCGATCTGAGCCGGCTCTCGACCGCGGTCCAGCAGATGATCGAGATCGCCAAGGCGCTGCTCACCGACGTGAAGCTCCTGGTCATGGACGAGCCCACCTCGTCGCTCACCGACAAGGAGACCGAGCGGCTGTTCAAGGTCATCCGCGAGCTCACGCAGCGCGGCGCCGGGGTGGTGTTCATCTCGCACAAGCTGAGCGAGGTGTTCGCGATCACCGAGCGCATCGTGGTGCTCCGCGACGGCAAGAACGCCGGCGAGATCGACTCGCGCACCGGCACGATGGCCGAGCTCATCACCGCCATGGTCGGCCGCGAGCTCGCGGCCGCCGCGCCGCGCCGCCGCGTCGAGCCGGGCGCCGAGATCCTGCGGGTCGAGGGTCTGTCGGGGCCGCCGCACGTCGAGGACGTGAGCTTCAGCCTGCGTCGGGGCGAGATCCTCGGGCTCGCCGGCCTGATCGGCGCCGGCCGCACCGAGACCGCGCGCATGCTGATCGGGGCCGGGCGGCGGACGCGCGGGCGGGTGTTCCTCGATGGCAAGGAGGTCCGGATCGCCAGCCCGCGCGAGGCGGTCGCGCACGGGATCGCCTACGTGCCCGAGGACCGGAAGGTCCAGGCGCTGATCCTGCCGATGTCGGTGCGCGAGAACCTGACGCTGGCGATCCATCGCTCGCTGCTCCGGCTGTGGCTGTTCCTGTCGCGCCAGAAGGAGATCGCGGCCGTCGATGGCTACATCGCGGCGCTGCGCATCAAGGTCTCGTCGCGCGAGCAGGTGGTGGCCGATCTGTCGGGCGGCAACCAGCAGAAGGTCGTGCTCGCCAAGTGGCTGGCGACCCGGCCGCGCATCCTCATCCTGGACGAGCCGACCCGCGGGATCGACGTGGCGGTCAAGGCCGAGGTCCACCGCATCATCGCCGAGCTCGCGGAGCAGGGCGTCGCGATCCTGTTGATCTCGTCCGAGCTCCCGGAGATCCTGGCGCTGTCGGACCGCGTGCTGGTGATGGACAGCGGGCGGGTCAAGCGGGTGCTCGACAAGACCGACGCGAGTCAGGAGACGATCATGAGCGCGGCGCTGCTGGCGAACCAGACGGCGTCAGCGCTGTCGTGATCCGGAGCGGCGGGGCGTGGTCCGCCATCGCACAGCGCCGCCGGGCTCGCGGCCGGCGATCGTGGGGCTACCGAGCGACTCGCGCGCAGGACATGCGCGATGATGCGGCGTGGCGGACCAACCAGCGACACCGGACCCTGAACGCCGCGACTACCTGCTGGGCGTGCTCGGCGAGCTGATCGCGCACGGTGGCGCGGCGGCGCTGCTGGCGCCGCCGGTCGCGCCGGGGCCGCGAGCATTCCCGGACCCGTGGCAACCGACGCATGGCGGCGCCACCGCGCTGGTCCGCCGGCTGGCCTGGCACGCCGGGACCGATCGCTCGATCGTGATCCTCGACGAGCGGCGCGGTGCGCTCGCCACCGAGCGCAAGCCCGAGACCCACCTCGAGCTCACCGAGGTCCGACCCAAGGAGATCGCCCTGACGCTGTCGTTCATCGGCGAGGACGACGTGGCCGGCACGTTCGCCCACGAGATCGGCGTGGCCAGGGCCGTGCTCGCGCGCACCGAGACGACGGATCCGTATCGCGCGGTCCAGGCGCCGGTGGTCGCGGTCGATCCGGACCGCGATCTCGAGCGCGGATCGATCGCGACGGTGTACCTCGGGCTGGGCGTGATCGCCGCGAACGCGGCCTACCAGCAGTACTCGCGGCCGGGGAAGGCGCTCGCGGCGTACATCCCGCACGAGTACGACGTCCTGCGCGCCGGGTACGTGGCGATGTCCGATCTCGCGTACTTGCTCGCCGTGCAAGCGGTGGTGCGGGGCGAGGCCTCGCCGCCTCCCGGGCTGTTGCCGCCGCAGCGAGACGAGGTGCTCGCGTGGCTCGCGGCGCTGCGCGATCGCAAGGCCTGGCTGCGCGAGCGCCTGGGCATCGCGCCCGATGCCGAGGGCATCGCCGCGCGGCCACGCGCCGAGCCGTTCGACGACGTCGACGTCCGCGAGGACGCCCCCGTGCGGCGGGCGTTTCGCTGGCAGATGCACCGCGGCTTCCTCGGCGGCGCGATCGGCACGACCTGCGCGCTCGGCGCCGCGATCATGATCTCGACGGTGACGCCGATGCTCGGGCCGACGTTCGTGTGCTTGCTCGGCGGCGCCGTCGCCGGACACCTGGTCGGCCGGAGGATCCGGATCGCGCGCTGCTCGGCGTGCGTCACCGTGGTGGCCGAGCGGGCGGCGGCTTGCCCCCGGTGCGGCGCCACGTTCCACGGTGACATCACCGAGCTGTCGCAGCGCCTCGAGGCCGAGGAGCGCCTCGACGAGGCCGAAAATTCCGATACCGGTTGATCGATGGGCGCCCGGGTGTAGCGCTTGCGATCGGGGCCCGTGGTGTTAGAGTCCCGCGCGCTCTGTTCGGCGGTCCGCGAGATTGCATGTCATGGTCGCGGACTGGCAGCGCGAGCTCATGACAACGTGATTGTCGATCGGGCGCGCAACACACCATTCCAGCAAGGAGCACCATGCCCCGAAATCTGTCCGCTAGAAGACGCACCCGACCCTGGCTGCTCGCGGTCCTGGCAGGTGCGGCGACCGCCACCGGCTCGCTGGTGCTGCCCGGGCTCGCCCGCGCGGGGGAGCAGGTCCCCGACGGGACGTTCGAGATCGGCCTGGGCGCCTGGTATGCCTACGGTGTCGCGGCCGGCCCGGCGCTGACCGCCGGGGCGCTCTGCGTCG
>Ga0307508_10006707_pt1 | contig 10799 bp, 8 predicted proteins | sample 9_EM_MG_FD_203089 | JGI IMG/M metagenome (GOLD analysis project Ga0307508, IMG submission 203089) | Populus trichocarpa ectomycorrhiza microbial communities from riparian zone in the Pacific Northwest, United States - 9_EM | ecosystem: Host-associated > Plants > Roots > Unclassified | place...
TTAGGATAGTTTCCTTTTTTGTATGTAATTTTATATAAAATTGAAATTAAGATTTTTTTCTGAATTTGTACTGGTTCTGGTCAGATTCTGATCAGAACCACTCAGAGTCTGGTCAGAACTGGTCAGATCTGCTCAGAATCTGAACAGATCTGGTTGGAATCTGATCAGATCTGACCAATTCTGAGCAGATCTGATCAGATCTGGTGGGAGACAGTAAAGTACTGGAGTTGAAGAAGTGGACTGTCAATCAACACCTTGAAGAGGAGGCAATGCTGAAAAAGTCTGTACAGGAAATTTATAAACTTCGAATAGATGCACAAAAAAAGATGATTCAAGCTGCTGATGGACAAAAAAAGTGGGATACTTTGCCAGAGACCACCAAAGCTGGCTGAGAAGTGTGCAAAAATGGTAGAGGATGTCATTCAGGAACTAGGAAAGGGTGCATTTGAGCTTCTTGATGCTCATGAAAAGCATTTACTTCGACTTTTTATTTGGGCTGGCTGTGGATGTCACATGGATCTCAATACTGTGCAGAGTGGATATGTAGCAATAGAAAAATGGTGAAAAGAATATGATATTGAAGGCCCAGTTCTGCTTGCTAATCAGGATAATGACACAGTTCTTGAAGAGAGAAATCATGCAATTGCTCAGGGAAATGAAGTAACACCAGCACAAGAGCAAGCACTAAATTGATCAACTCGTGGGGCTATCAAAACTGCACAGATTTCTGGTGCAATATTCAATCACAAAGATGATAAAAAAGGGCACCATGATTTTTTTCATGACTGGTGGAAAAAACATGTTGGCATTCCATTCACCTTTTCAGACACTTCAAACAATCGCTTTCAGTCATACTGCTATGTAGCTGCAGCTCTGCAGCTCTATCTTCAATTTTTTCCACAATTTCTAAAACATCTCCAGATTACAAAACAAAGTGAGACTCAATCACATGGAGGCCAACCTCTGGAAAGCTCTCCATGATCCACCTACTCTTACAGAACTTGCAATACTTGCTCTTTATGGTGAAGCAGTCTCCTATCCCTATATCAAGGCAATTCGTACTACATCTGAGTTAGGGAAAAAGCAAAATATGCTGGATCTTGGGCCCCTTCACCAGAAGGTTTCTGCACATATTCAGGCTACTATTGCCAATCCCTCTCATCTTCTTTGTGAAAATTCCTCCAATATTATAGCCTCTTTTGGAGGAGATGAGTGGCAGCATCCCAATATCTTCAAATTCATTCATGACCTTAATCTTCCTTATGTGGAGAAGCTTCTGATTGCATTTTTCACTGGTGCAAATGAGACATGGACATGCTTCATATCAGGATTTGCACCAGATGGTCTAATTGATGGGGCAAGTACAGAAGAAGGAAATCTTGCATGAATGCCTGCCACCAATGATGAGAATGAAGGTGCTTTAGGATCATTTCACAAGCTTATTCAACAACAACCACAATTGACAATGCAAGCTTACAACGGATTGACTATGTTCTTCCACAACACTATACAGCTATTCATGAAGGCAAAATTCACTACAGACGAAGACTACAAATTTTTACACAAACTAGCAAGAGAGACTGGGAGTGGAGAGCAGGCATGGAGAAAGGCAGAAGTGGATCATCGTGATGAGAAGCAACACCGCTTGATTGAGAAAAGAAAGAAAACACAGCAGAAAGCACAAGAAAATGCAGAGCAGATTGCAGGAATTGCTATTATCCTTGACAAGGAAATTGTCTCCAAACCTTCAGGGTGCTATACCAAAGTATGCCAATGACAAGAGACAGGCTCTTGTGAATGCAGTGGAGCTTTTCGAAAAGGGTGTGTGGGCCACTGGTAGGGCTGAAGACTGGGAGGATAAGGATGAGGAGTTTGACTTTGAGGGTATAGAAGATGAGTCAAGTGATACTGACTCCTGACAGTGGGTAACAAGTTTTACTCTATTTTTCAATAATTATGATATTATTTTAAGATTTTATATTATATATGCCTGATTGAATATATAACATATATTAAGGAAACACTATAACATAAATAGAATGGTGAAAAATGCTGCAGCTGTTGTCAGTGACACTGAGTAACAAGTTTTTTCTCTAAATGTCAGTGGGGGACGCGGAGCAAGATGAGACATGCGTAGATAATGAACGTAGTGAATAGAGAGACGTAATGACAAGTACATGAGTGACTACGAATATATACGAGGAGTCACACACCTTCAATCAAGGGTGACCTAGGACCTCAGTCCAATACACCCCCACAACCGAGAACGGAGGCAAGGAAATGGGAATAATCTGAGATGCACTCCCATGAAAAAGAGAAATGCACCCCCATACAAAAGAAGAGAGGAAAGGCAAAGAACAAGAGCATCAAAATGAACTAGTACGATGCACCCCCATAAAAGGAAATGATGAAGGCAAAAGTAAAATCAACACGGCCAATAAGGAGATGAAGGAGGTGTGACCGAGAAAGTGAGGGGTGCAAAGGCAGACAGGAAATATGGGTTACACACAGTGGATGGAATTGAAAGAGTGCCCATGGCCCGCAATTGTCAAGAAGAGATGCTGGGTTGTGTGGGAACAGGTGCACAGATGGAACCCAAGGTAGGAACAGGAGGTGCCACTGCTTGAACAGAAGCAGGTGTAGATACCGAAGAACCACTGGCCAGAGCAGAGTCTTCACTCTGGGCACGGGGAAGAGGAGATGTGATAGGGAAGGGCAAGGGTTGAGATGAGTCATGAGGGATGGGATGGAATGGCAATATAAAGCAGGTTGCCTCTCTTGTCAAAGGAAGGTATTTGGAGATTGTTGACCTGACCTGTCGATGTTTGGGTGATAGGAGAAGCCGAGGAGAGTGTGATGATAGCATGAGTTGATGACCATGTTTGGTGGCAGCGATGGATGAGTAAAGGTGGTACGGAATAGTGCTTGAAAGTCCAGTCACATAACTGGAAAATAACCGAGACCGGACTGTGATCATAACTGGTTATACTAAAAATAAATATAACCAGTACTAACCATAACCACAGTCTGGTTATCTGTTATCCGTTGTGTCCAAACTTTTATAACCGACCGAAAACCGGTTAGGACTGGTCCTAACTGGTCATTTTATTATAATCTAGATTATATAAATACAAATTTAACTATATACTATATTTTTAAAAATAAGACAATGAGGGGAAGATTCCCCGCTCACGTCGCGTCTGTGTGGAAAGAAACACGACACAGAAGGGATTTCCCCCCTCATGTCGCGTCTGTGTGGAAAAAAACATGATGGAGGGGGGAAACCCCTGCTCATCACATCTGTGAGAAAAGAAACACGACGGAGAAGGGGTTTCCCCCCTCATGTTGTGTCTGTGTGGAAAGAAACACGATGGAGAGGGAAAAACCCCCTGCTTGTCACATCTGTGAGGAAAGAAACACAACGGAGAGGGGGAAACCCCCTGCTTGTCGCATCTGTGAAGAAAGAAACATGACGAGCAAGGGGTTTCCCCTCTCATGTCACAGTGGAAACACAACGAGGGGGGGAAACCCCTTGCTCGTTGCGTCTGTGTGGAAAGAAACACGATGGAGGGGGGGTTTCCCCCCTCACGCCGTGTCTGTGTGGAATGCTATGGAGTGCTTCGGAGACTTGACAGCAAGTGTAAATGGGGACTCGGGTTGAAATTGAAGGGTTGGTGGTGGCAATCTGGCAGGTACTCGCATTGATGTTGAAGGGGGTTGGTGATAGCGCTGGGACATTCGCGTTGACCTTGAACAGGGTTGGTGGTGGTGGCAACCTGGTGGGTCCGGGTACTTGCATTGGTGGGTTGTTGTGCCCTGGTCATGCTTCAACCCTCCGCAGATGGAGAGGATGTACTGCAGGTAGGTAGAACAAGGTAGATTGATGATATATTTTTTTAAAACATGGCAGGCATACCTTCTACACTCGCTTTTGCTCATTTCCTGCTTCCCCATGTCTCACTCCTCATCGCGTTGTTGTTGTCACTGTGTTAGGGTTTGTTGATCTAGGGTTTGTTGATCATCAGGTGGAATAGGTGAAACACGTGCAAAATGTTTGTTTACTTTTCGGAGTCAAATACTCAATGTTATATAAAGGATAGCTTTGTAGTCGTATTTCCCCCTACCTAGTATTTAGTAATTTATTAAATATATATGTTAATTACTTTAGACCAGTTAGCGACCAGTTTGTGACTGGTCCTAACTGGGACTGGTTATGACTGGTTTTGTAACTGGTAACCAGTGCTAATAACCGAGCAAAACCAGTTAGGAGTAGTTTGGTCTGGTTATTTTGACATTCTGGAAATAGTATAACTGGTTTTGGTCTCGGTTACTGCTGAAAAAGGCAAAAAACCGGACTGGACCAGACTTTCAAGCACTAGTACGGAATGGAGGGTGTATAAGCACAGGTAGTGCTGAAGGCATGAAGCTGTCCAAAGGCCATGAAATAGAGGGGCACAGTCCCATGGCCTTCGAAAGCCACATCGGTCCCAAAGCTTGAGCAGAAGACTTTAGAAACAGGTGTGAAGGTGGTAAAAAGAGATTGGTCGTTAATGAAGTGACACGGGATAGTTGAGTCAATGACAAAAAATTGTTGTGGTGAACCAACAGGAGCTGAAGGGATGCCAGCGTGAGGGGATTTGCAGGCATGCTTCAGGGGCATAATGAGGCAACACAACGTGGGTGAGGGGAACGTGTGCCAAAAAAGGGTGGATTCTGAAAGGAATGTGTTGTCGGACCAAATATATGCGCTGGGGATGCAGTTGGAACTGCAAAGGCACCTGTGAGAATTTGGGAACATGATATGTGCGTCGAAATCAGGAGGGGAATTGTAATGTACCATTACATCATCGCTCCGGCCTGCAACTCAATCTGCTCCCATGGTATCCACAGCCCGCTCCGCGGGCCAAACTCTCAGTACGCTTCTCTGCTTTCCGTTATGTTATTGTTCTGTTCTTTCCCATTGTTCATTACATGTTCCATTATGTCACTGTTCCCATCCGTTCCATTATCCTGCGCTTCTATTGTACACGGTCCCATTGTATTTAGTTAGTTAAATACTGCTGTGCCCCGAAGTGGGTCGGCAGTCAGAATATCAAGTTAATTCTCCTGCTTCCATTTCCCATCCGTTAAGTCCTCCCATGCTTGACTCCCGATCCCGGTTAGGACTGCGATATTCGCGGACCAAGTGTAATACCTTGGTAACAAGTCCTCTCTTCCCATTTAGTTCCCTTCCGGACTCCCGTCCCATCTCGTATCCCAATCCCGTCCCGTGCCGCGGCATCCAGTTCCGCGGCCCTCAGCACGTACTTTACAGGAATGAGAGATTTGATAATATTTGCGTTGAAAATCCAAGAGGAGTGAGGAAAGACAATGGGAAAATTGGAAATAATGATGGTGAGTGCCGAATTAGGGAGTATATGTGAGCCGAAGGTATGGTAGGCAACTGTAGGACAATGGATGGAGACTGGAAACAGAGAAAGAAACCCAATCAAGACAAAGAGAAAAGAAAATGAATGAGTCAAAGAAAGAAACCAAGGAAAAACGATAGGGACAATAAGAAAAAACAAAATATATGCAAAAGAAAAAAGGAACTCAATGTATGCGTGCTGAAAAGGGAAAGAGAACAATGTGAGCCAAAGATATGGTAGGCGACCGTAGAGACGACGAATGGAGTCTGGGAACATGAATGAGTGCCGAGAGGGCAGGATTTGGGAAGGAATGTGTTTTGAGACCAAATATATGTGCTGAGGGTGCAGTCAAAACCGCAAGGACACTTGCAAAAACAAGAGTCCCAAATTAGGGAGTATATGCATGCCAAAGATACAGCAGGCACCAGCGACCATAGAGACGACTACAAGTCCGGAAATGTATGTATTGAGGTGGTGATGAAGGAAATGGAGGCTTGATCATAAACTTGTGAGAATTGCTGAATTATAGGCACCAAAGGCAACCGTAGATACAATGATGTTGGATAGTGCAAAAAATGAATCGAAATCGAACCGAAAATGGAAGGAACATGGCAGTGTTGCAAATGTTTGGCAATGACATGTCAAAGAGCACACAGGCGACATTCAGTTGCTGGTGGGAGCCCAACCACAAGGCAAGAAGATAACAAAAGGACCAGTGTGGGGGGCTGTGTGTATATAACATGCCCAACCGACAGTACTTAATCGACAAAAGATACGGGATGAAGCTGGCACCCGCAGATGTCAACTGTCTGAGAGAAGAAATAGGTGTGATCGCCAAGAAGGCAATAGGACCAGTGTGGAGGGGTGTGTGTGTGACACGTCCAACTGACAGCACATAGTTGACAAAAGATACAGGATGAAGCTGGCACCCGCAGATGTCAACTGTCCAAGGGAAGAAAGAGGTGTGATTGCCTGGCACCAAGAAGGCTGGTGAAGTCGAGAACAGAAAACAAATAGTGTGAGGTGTTGAGCACGAAAAATTGTCTATATGCAGGAAATGTCAGGACCCATAACCTGTCAGCAGGGGACGCAGAGGGAGATGAGACGTGCGTAGATGATGAACATAGTGAATAGAGAGACGTGATGACAAGTACATGAGTGACTACAAATATATACAAGGAGTCACGTGCCTCTGATCGAGGGTGATACAGGACCTCAGTCCAACACACAATAATTATTACATTATTTCAGGATTTTACATTATATATGACTGATTGAATACATAATATACATTAAAGAAACATTATTACATAAAAAGAATGGTGGAAAATGCTGCAGCTGTTGTGAAACTGCAATGTCTCAACATTTGTGATGGATCAGGCCGTGTGATGTGACATCATGCGGCCGCGCCGTGACTGGGAATTGTGCATCACCAGACAGTAATAGCCAGGTGCCTTCGAGCCAAAGACAAGTAGGCACCAGCATCCAGCTGAGCAGCAAGCATAGGTTTGTGCGCACTTCCCACGGTTCTCATTCTTCCTTTCCTTTCCTTCCACTCATCTTGGGTTTGCCTACGTATAGCATCAGAAAAACCCCCAATTACTTTAACCCTCTTAAATCCACTTAAATCATCTGGTGCCAGTGACTTTCAGGAGAGAACTGTGTCTCTTAAATCTCCTTAAATTACTTGTGTGTAAGTCATGTCAGTTACTGTAGTTCCTTGTACAAGTAAAATTCAGAACCTTAAGTAGCCATAAGAATGAGGTTCCAGTGATGAAACCTGAATATAAGTAGAAGATAAGAGTACTTAAGTAAGATAAGAGTACTTAAGTGAGTTCCAGGTACTTCAGTGGCAGTTCAGTTGCCCCAGTCCCTCCAAGGAAATTCCAGTGGATTTTTAATTATTTTATTATACTATGTACTACAGGACATCCCTTATGTAATTGGAAAGCATTCAACAACAAAAATGTGCATGATGAATGCCGAGAAAGGGTAACCAAACATTGAAATGCGCCCAAAATGGTGTGTTTCAATGTTTGAGGGAGGATTGGGTATTACTAGACATGTAAGATATGCCAAAACAGGCATATCTTACACGTCTGGATGTAGAAGGATCGCGCCGAACCCCAAAAACACACCCCAAAGGGTGTACTTCTGGAGTTCAGCAATGGAAGCAACACCAGACATGTAAGACATGGTCTATCTGGCCATGTCTTACGTGTCTGGGGTGGAGGGGGATGTGCCAAACATGTTCGGCGCTGGAGGCAACACCAGGCACATAAAATGTGCCCATTTGGATGTGTTTTACAGGTCGGATGGCGAGAGGAGGCCACCAGACACGAAAGTCATGCGTATCCTGGTGTGGCTTTCATGTTCAGCAGGGGGGTGGGGTGCATGCTGTTAAAAACATGAAAAAAATAGTGAATTTATTGAAAAAAAAAGAAAGAAAAAGGCAGGCGTACCTTGTACACCCAGTCCTTTCACATCCTCCCTCCCTGTTGCGGTCAAATGAAAGAAAATGCGACAAAGAGGGGGAAATCCCTCTCCATCATGTCCAAAATGAAAAGAAACATGAAACACAATGAGAAGGGGCTTTCCCCTCCCGTCACGTTCAAAACGAAAGGAAATGCGATGAGGAGGGGGGAACCCCTTCCTGTCGTGTCCAAAACAAAAAGAAAGGCAACAAGGAGGGGGGAACCCCTCCCTGTCACAGTCAAAATGAAAGGAAAAGAAAGGGAACAAGGAGGGGGGAACCCCTCCCCGTTGCAGTCAAAACGAAAGGAAAAGAAAGGGAACATGATGAGGAGAGGTTTTCCCCCTCCTCATTGCATTTGTCATTTTCACCAGGTCGATGGGGTCAAGTAGGAGAAAATGGGGGGGGCTGCGCAGCCAGCAGCAGCTGTTGGGGTGGGATGAGGTGTCAGATATTGAAAGAAAACACAAAAAAAGGCGCACCTTGTACGCCTATTGCCCCTTTCCCGTCCCTTCCCTTCTGCACCATTTTGTGTTGTTGTCGTCCGCCATTTGTATTCAGCGGCACTGCTGGTGGTGGTTGAGGGTGGGTGAGGGTAAGTGATGGTAGGAGATGATGATGTGGCAGCTGATGGGCGCTGGGAATTGTGGGGCCAGTCGTGGGAAAGTGGACTTAGAGAAATTTCGAACAGTGATCTTAAACTGACAAGTATATTGCATGTTTTTTGGTGTCTAGGACTACTCTTTGATACCACAACACCATTTTCAATGTATAGTACTATTATAATTTATAAATTAATTTGTATTAAGTTCCTTGTGGCAGTTGCTCTTAATGCTGCTGATTGAACTGTTCTTCCTCAAATTACTGTTCATTCTGCTGGCTACTGTTGATCCTGAAGAAATACTAATGTACTGTAAATAGTTCAACCACTGATCATCCTGAAAAATGCACTTAAAACACTTAGAATATCGTTCATTCTGAAAATTCTTATAATGCCACTGGATTATACTGTATACACTGTTGTGACTGGTATCTTTACTTAAAATTACTTAAATTATCCTTTATTCTGAAAATACTTATAACACTACTGGATTATACACTGCTGTGACTGTATCTTTTGCTTGAATTACTTAAATTACTGTTCAGTCTGAAAATACTTATAATGCTACTGGATGATACACTGTTGTGACTGTATCTCCAACTTAAATTACTTAAATCACTGTACAACCTGAAAATGTCTTATATACTCTTAGAGCTCCTTATGACTCCTGGGCCTCCAGGACATCAGTGACATCAGTGACCTTAAGTGATATCAGTAATATGTAGTTTTACTGATGTAGCATATCAACCCTCGTTCACACTTGTTTTTGCACCCAGCCCACCCATCCTGTTTTACATAATTGCTTTGGTTACATCTTGTAGCATATCCATGACCCACATTGATCAGGATTCAGGACTCAGCAGAGCCAGTTTCATAATATTATCAGCCTGCAAATTATGGCTTAATGGGTAGTGCTTGAAAGTCCAGTTAGGTCCGGTTATTTGCCTTTTTCAGCTCTAACCGTGACCGAGACTGCTGCCAGACCGGTTAGGATATTTTCACAAATCCAAAATAACTGAACTGAACCACCTCTAACCGGTCTTGCACGGTTATTAGCAGCGGTTATCGGTTACAAACTGGTTATGTGACCGGTTATTATAATAATAATATAAATAATATAAAATAATGGTTTTCAAGCTAAGTTCACTTAAAATGCCTCCATTCAACAGTTGATGAACAGTGGAGTTTTTGCAGCCCAGTTGTTGTATAACAACACTTGAACGGCCGCCAATGGCTGTCCAATGGTGGAGGTAAATTTATACTTTTAATCAATGTATGTATAATGTTTTTTTATTGGTATCCCTCTTAGTGTTTGAAAGTCCAGTCCAGTCCGGTTTTTTGCCCCTGCGAGCAAAGACCAGGACCGGGACCGGTCCCGATATATCTGCATCGTCCAAAAGACCGGACCGGAACCGATTAGGACCGGACCAGCAAAAGACCGCGGTCCTGGACCGGTTGACAACCAGTCCAGACCGTTAAAGGTTATGTATTTTAAATATTATATACATATATTAAATTAAATTATATTACATACATATATTAAATTAAATTATATTACATACATATATTAATTAAGGGAAAGCCCTCCCGTTGCTCAAAACGCGAGACGGAGGGCAGGTGGGTGGGGGTAGTATCAGTAAAGGAACAAATTTGACGCAATGAGAGGGAAATCCCCTCCCGTTGTGTCGAAATAGAATGAAGTCGACGCCACAAGAGGGAGGTCCTCTCTCGTCGCGTCAAAATGGCAAGAACTCGACACCACGAGAGGGATGTCCCCTCTTGTTGCATCGAAACGGAAGAAACTCGACGCGATGAGAGGGATATCCCCTCTCGTCACGTCGAAACGGAAGAAACTCGATGCCACGAGAGGGGATATCCCCTCTTGTCATGTCAAAATGGCAAGAACTTGACACGACAAGAGGGATATTCCCTCTTGTCACGTCGAAATGGAAGGAACTCGACGCGATGAGAGGGGATATCCCCTCTTGTCACGTCGAAATGGCAAGAACTCGACGCAACAAGAGGGATATCCCCTCTTGTTACGTCGAGGCTCGGAGCTGGTGGTGAAGGTCTGGGGTGGGGGTGGGGGTGGGGTACATAACAAACACAACAATGAGGTGTGGGTACCTCCTCGTCGCGTCAAAACCTGTAGTTAAAGGGTAAAAATGTCAGTAAACGATATAATGTACATTTTATTAAAGAAATACCTGTATTGGGGAAAGGGTGAATCACACCCATTCCCCACCCCTTCTCCTGCCTTCCCCAAGTCTTCGTTTGCGTGGCAAATGATGGTCGGCGTGTCGTTGAGCAGGGTGGT
>Ga0307508_10006708_pt1 | contig 10799 bp, 9 predicted proteins | sample 9_EM_MG_FD_203089 | JGI IMG/M metagenome (GOLD analysis project Ga0307508, IMG submission 203089) | Populus trichocarpa ectomycorrhiza microbial communities from riparian zone in the Pacific Northwest, United States - 9_EM | ecosystem: Host-associated > Plants > Roots > Unclassified | place...
CGCGCTGCCCCGGGTCTCGCCGCGCTCGATGAGCCGCTGGCAGTCATTCCGGTACCACGCGAGCCAGCCGCGGATCCGATCCTTCAAGCCATCGAGCTGCGCCGGAGCCCACGCCGCCGAGATCGACTCGACGATCGCCTCGGCCTCCGCGCGGGTCACGAGGATCTCCTGCCGGCAGCAGTGCGCACAGCCCTTGCGGCAGCTCGGCACCACGCCGCGCGCCCCGAGCTCGCCGAGCTCGCGCTCGACCGCGTCATCGCACGCCGCCATCGCCCCGCGCGTGACCTGGATGCGTTCCCGCACCAGCGCGCGGGCTCGCTCTACCTGCTTGCTGGCCATGAGCGTCGCATGATCGTGACCGGTCGCGCCGAGCGTATCGCGGCGCGCCGGCGCGCGGAAGCGCATTCCGGGCCGGACGAGCTACGGTCCGCGCCGACGCCTCGTGCGCGATTTCGTGCGCGCGGGCGTCACGTGCCGGCTCGGTTCCATGCGCTCGTGCAGGACCCGCAAGATCTCGATCAACCCTCCGATCGGGCGGTAGAACACCATGTGCACGGGCGCATCGACCACGTGCCCTCGACCCGCGTGCCTGAGATGCAGGCTCCGCGTGCCTGGAAGGAGCTCCGGGCGATCGCGTGTCATGGGGCCATGTGGATCGCGTGCGATCCGCTGCATCGCTGCGACCAGCAGCGCGGCATAGCGCGCACGACCGTCCTCGCCCCAGCGTTGCAGGCTGGTCGAGAGGATGGCCGAGAGGTCGGCTCGTGCAGGGCCGGAGATGCGAAACCGAACCGGCATCACCGAGCGTGCTTGCGTCGCGGCTTGCGCGGACGAGCCGAGGTCAGGCTCGTCAGATAACCCGCGAGGTCGTCCTCCGCGACCTCCGTGGCATCGCCCCGATCGAGCGCCGCCGCGGCGAGCTTGATCTGCGCGCGCAGCGCCTGAAGCCTCAGCGCGTCCTCGCGCCTGCGCTGCTGGAGCGCGCGCAGCGCGTCGCGCAGCGCCTCGCTCGCATTCTGATACTCCCCGGCTTCCACGATCGTCTCGACGAAGGCATCCTGCTCCGCGGTCAGGCTGATGTTACGCGTCGGCATCCGACCCGGAGTCTACCGCGCTTGGCAAAGCCTGCCAATCAGGCCGCGCGGCGCAGCCACCATGCTCGTGGTCGCGCGGATCACGCAAACCGCTGGATCATGCAGATCGGTCCGCACAAAGCCCAAGTGACCACCGCGAGGCTTCGAGGCCCGGGCTGACCCGCTCAGCTTGCCGCGCGAGCCTTCGACGTCTTCCGCGTCTTGGCAGATGCATGACGCTTTCGCGACGCACGGGTTCGTTCGATGTCGCTGAGCAGTACATCGTACGGAATGGAGAACTTGCGGTGCAGGCGCACGATCATCACCTTGGACAGCGCGCGCTTCCGTTGCAGGACCTCGGCTGCCTTCGCGCTGCTGCCCAGAACCTTCACGAGATCTGCGCGGGTGAACTGCCCCTGCTCCATGCGAAACTTGATCGCTTCGACGGGCGAAGGTGGATCGATCGCGTGATGTTCTCGTTCATAAGCGTCGACCAACGTGGCGAGCACATCCAGCTCATCGAACTCGGGCGTGCCGGGCTTGGCCGTGAAGACCTCCTCGATCCGGGCTACCGCGGCCGCGTGATCGTGTTCGGTACGGATGGGTCTAATCACCATGTTGCACCTCCGCTACGTCGATCTTGTCGTACTCGGCATGGGTCCCGAAGAACTTGACGAAGACGATCTTCGCGGCATAGCTGATCGCGACGACCAGCCGGTACGTGTTGCCCTTGATGTTGAAGACGACCCGTTCGTCGCCGACGATGCTGGCCGTCCGGTAGCGCGCCCGAATATCTTCGGGTCCGTTCCACCGGGCAGCCTCTGCCTCCTTGTACCAAGCTCGCAAGGGGCCTTCGGCGTCACGATGTTTCGTCCACGCGTCCTTGAGGGTCTTGCGAGCAATGACTCGCACTGCTGACGGCAGCCTACCATGCTCCCAAAATGGGAGCAAGCCCGCGTGGCCAACGTGGAAGGAGTGGCGCGAGCCGGGCCGCCATGTCCGATCAAGCAAACCGCTGGATCAGCTCGTCGGGGATCGGCCGCTCGATCGCCGCGTCGAGCTCCGCGCCCGGCGCGGCGAGCTCGCCCAGCACCGCCGCGAAGAACGCGCTGCGCCGGACGTCCTGGCCCTGCAGCCGGCTGGCCAGCACGTCGGCGGCGACCAGGCCGCGGCTGAGCGTCACCACGCCCGGGTTCGGGATCAGATCGTAGTTGCCGAACCGGCTGCGGTACAGCCCCTCCCGGCGCCAGCGCACGGCGCTGTACAGCGCCTCGACGAGGCCGTACGGCCGCAGCAGCGCGCCGTACATCCGGGCCACGTCGCAGCACACCCGCGCGAAGTGGTCGATCGTCGGGCCGTGGAACCGGCTGCGCAGCGGCGGCGGCAACAGGCCGAAGCAGTTCGAGATCCCGAGCCGCGTCGGCCCCTTGAACCGGGCAAACGACACGAACGGCGCGCCCAGCTGCTGCATCACGATCGCCGGGACGAAGTCGGCGAGCGCCTCGTCGCGGAGCCGCACGCCGCGGTCGGCCAGCACGGCCAGGACCTCGGCGCGCGGCGCGCACGCCCCGTCCCAGTAGGCCTCGGTGATGTTGACGTACTGGGCGCGGTGGCGGGCGAGCACCTCGGCGAGGCCGGTGCGGCGCAGGAACTCGGCCTCCTGGTCGCGCAGCCAGGCGCGGTGGGCCTGGGCCTCGGTCTCCCAGTCGAACGCGGCGCCGCCGAGGTTGCGGCCGGTCGCGTGGCCCTCGAGGATCACGGCCCTGCCCGGCAGCGCGGACAGCAGCTGGTCGAGCGCCGCGGCGTCGGTGTAGGTGCCGGTCGCGTAGCCGTGCCAGGTGACCTTGACGAACACGCGATCGTCGGACAGTTCGGCGTGCGCGAGCAGCTGCGCCAGCCCGGCGGTGTCGACGATCTCGGCGATCACGCCGGGGCCATAGGCCAGGTCAGCGCCGAGCGGCCGGGGCAGGATATCCAGGGTGCAGCTCGCCTCCGGCCCGATCACGCAGCTCTCCCGCCCGGTGGCGGCGTGGACCAGCGACGGCGCCCGGGCCTCGCGCTGGTCACGATGCGCGCGGAAGATCGCCAGCAGGCGCTCGGCGAGCCACGCGCGGACGTGCGGGCTGTCGCCCACCGGGTTCGCGAGCCGGAGGCCCGCGGCCTCGGGGTGCGCGCGGCGGAAGTCGTCGAACAGGACCTCGGCGTAGGCGTGGGTGGCGCAGGGCCAGAGCAGCATCGGCGCCGCGATCCAGCCGAGCGGCGAGGCCAGGCAGCGCGCGAGGGTCTCGGGCACGGCCGGGCGCGGGTGGCGCACGAACGCGACCTCGCCGCGCGCGACCGCGAGCTGCTCCCACAGGAGGCGCATCACCGCGTAGGCGTCGGCCCGGCCGCGCGCATCGCCGTGGCCGCTCGCGACGACGAGCACGCCGAGCCGCGCCGGCGCGACCTCGCTGCCGGCAAGCACCTCCCACAGCGCCTCGGCGAACGCCTGGACCAGCCGGGGGTGACACGGGGTCGTGTCGTCGTAGTGGATCGCGAGCGCCGGCGCGCGGCGCTGGGACTCGCGGGTGAGCTCGACCAGCGCCTGGCGCTCGAAGATGCTGAACTCGAGGATCGCGGGGAGCACGAACGCCAGGGTCCGGCCGCTCGCCGCCTGGTCCGCGAGCACCGCCGCGACCGACCCCGGCCCATCGAGCACGGCGCCGGCAGCGCCGTCGGGGTCCCCACCCTCCACGATCGGGCTTCGCGGATCGTGCCCCAGGCTCGCGACCGCCACCTCCGGGGCAAACCCCAGGATCGGCGCGCAGGCCTCTGCCACCGCCGCCGCCACGGCCTGGACGCGCGGCCATGATGGATCGTGCGGCGACAGCTCGGTGGCGATCAGGAAGATCGGCCCCACCCGCCCGTCAGACCTTCGGCGCGGCCGGCGCCAGGCGGCCGCCGATCCGGTCGTGCTTCACCATCGTCGCGAGGACGTCGACCATGGCGCGCACGGCGAGCAGCGCGGTGATGTCGGAGACGTCGTACGGCGGCGAGACCTCGACGACCTCCATGCCGGCGACGCCCTCCTTGGCGACCCCGCGGAGAATCGCGAGCGCCTCGCGCGGGAGGAACCCGCCGGGCTCCGGCCAGCCGGTGCCGGGGACGAAGCCGGCGTCGATCGAGTCGATGTCGAACGACAGGAACACTGCGCTCGCCCCCTTCCAGGCGACCTCGAGCGCGATCTCGATCGTCTTGGCGACGCCGATCTTCTCGACGTCGTCGATGGTCAGGATCGTGGACCGCATCGCGCGGCCCTGCCGCACGCCGAGCCGCGGCACCTGCCAGCCGCCGATGCCGATCTGGACCAGGTTGGTGGGCGGACAGTTCGGCAGCTGGGTCGCGTGGAACCAGGGACAGGTATGCATGATCTCGTCCATGTCCTTGTCCTGGGTGTCGACGTGGCGGTCGAGGTGGATGATGCCGACCTTGCCCTCCACGCACTCGGCCACGCCGCGCAGCGTGGGATATCCGATCGAGTGATCGCCGCCCATGATCATCGGCAGCGTGCCCTGCGACAGGATGTGCGCGATCGCCTTGGTGATCTGATCGTGGCTCTTGGTGATGTTGGCCGGGCAGAACACATCGCCCACGTCGCACATCCTGAGCGACTCGCGCAGGTCGACACCGAGCTCGAAGTTGTACGCCGTGTACAAGGACGAGATCCGGCGGATCGCCTGCGGCCCGAACCGGGTGCCGGAGCGGTAGGTCGTGCCGATGTCGAACGGCGCGCCCACGAAGGCGACGTCGTAGTCGCCGACCTTCCGCACGTCCTCGAGGTACGGCATCTTCAAGAACGTGTTGATGCCCGACCAGTGCGGCAGCTCGCCGCGCTGGAAGCAGCTGATCTCGGTCTTGTCCTCGATCGAGTCGGCGCAGGGCAGCCCGTACTCCTGGGCGCGCCGGACCTCGGCGTCCCACTGCGTGGTGGGCAGCGCGGCTTCGAGGTCCTGGGCCTGGTAACCGGAGAACCCGGAGTGGTCGGCGAGCGCGCGCTGGTGCTCGCGGTGGTTCGGCGCGTGGCGCTTGTAGAACGTCATGGTCGCTCTCCAGCCACCGAGCGCCTCGCTCGTACGTGAGCCAGGCCGCCGGCCGGCCGCATGCTAGGCGACGCCGAAGCTCCGGGTCAAGCGCGCTCGCTCGCGAACCGGGCGGCGAACGCGTCGTGGTTGGCCTGACCCGCGCCGCCGGGGATCGCGAACACGACGTCGGCGAACACGCCGGCGAACGCGGCCTCGAGCGCGGCCCCGAACGCGCCGGCGACCATCGCCGGATCGTTGCCGAACACGCCGGCGCCCCACGCGCCGAGCACCAGGCGCTCGACGCCGTGATGCGCCGCCACCGCGAGCACCAGCGCCGCCCGGCGGTGCAGCACCCCGGCGATCCGGGTGGCGTCGAACCGGCCGCGCTGGCGCAGCGCGCGCGCGTTCGGCGCGGCGCACGTCACCACCGACGCGAGCACCGGGCGATCGAGCCAGCGGCCGGCATCATCGCGGAACACCGGCACCCGCGGCGAGAAGATCGCCAGGTCCAGGTAGTACGCCGAGTGGTGGGCGCGGTTGCGCGCGTAGTGCGACGGCTGCTGCAGCAGGCACGGATACAGCGCGCTCGATCGCGCCAGCGACTCCTCCTGCGCCTGCGCGCCACCGAGGAACCCGCCGCCCGGGTTCTTGGCCGACGCGAAGTTGAGGCAGCCGAGGTGCCCGCCGCCCCGCGCGTCCAGCCGGATCACCGCCTCGATCGTCGACTCGCCGGTGACCTCGAACGTGGTGGGCGCCGCGCCCACGCGGGGCGATTCGCCGGGCTGGTGGACGATCGCGTCCTGGGCCGCACGCTCGCTCACGGGCTCACGCGTGCCCTCGATCTCGTCGTCGTCGACCGCAGCGCCGGCGGCCGGCCGTCGCGGTGGTCGAGCCCGGCCGCCGGGGCCACGCACGCGGTCTTCGGGCGCAGCCTCCTCGAGCGCGGCCGCACCGAGCTGGTGGAGCCGGGTCCCGGACTTCGCCGCCTCGATGGCGCCGCGCAGCGCGACGGTCTCGCCGCGCGCGGTCACGTACTCGCCCGCGTCGCACGCCGCGAGGGTCTGCCGGGCGATCCTGACCTTGTCACCGCGCGTCGGGCCGCCACCGTGCTCGGGCCCGTCGAACCGGAGGAACTCGGCCGGCACGTGGTCGGCGAGCCACACGCCGTTGGCCGAGCAGTAGAACGCGTGGCCCGCGGCGGCCATGTCGGCCGCGCGGACCGTCAGGACCACCGGCTTGCCGCGACGCCCGCCGACCTTGATCGCGGTCTTGAGGTCGGCGGACAGGTGCACGTGGCGGCGCTCGCCCCGGACCAGGCCCTGGGCGCGGATCGATGCCAGCGCCGGCTCCACGGTGCCGTGGAACAGCACGGGGGGCGGCGCCACCGCGGGCAGCTGCAGATCGACCTCGACCGAGTGGCCCTGGTTGGCGCGGATCCGCTCGCCATCGGGCGACAGCGCGAAGCGCTGCTTGTCCGACGATGCCACCACCTCGGTCAGCTCGTCGCGGGTGATCCGGACGCCGCGGGCCGCGCACGCGGTGAGCAGCGCCGCGACGTCGGTCCAGCCGGCGTCATCGAGCGTGATGCCGACGTGCGCCGGATCGTGGCGCAGGACGAATGACAAGAACTTGGAGACCCGAACCGACATGTTCAATCTTCGTGTTATATATACACGAAGACGCAGGGTCGGTCAAGCGGCGCCGCCTATGGCTCGATCGCGATCGGCTGTGGCACCACCCAGCGCGGCTCGCGCCCTTCCTCGCCGAACTCGGCCAGCGCCACCATGGGGCGGCCTACCTCGACCGATCGCCCGTCAACGAGCGTAGCGCTCGCGGAGCCAGTGCAGGCGCTGCTGCGTGCGGGGCCCGATCGGCTTCCCCACGAACGTCGCCATGGTGCCCCACGCGGCGGTGAAGAGAACGACCAGCGGGTCCAGCGCTGCGACAGCTTGCTCGTCATGGGAGCCGTACGCCTCCAGCGCGTCGCAGGTCTCTCGCGTGCGTTCGCCAAAGAACAGCGAGCAGTGTCGGACACAGGCGAGGTCCCATTCGGGCGGCCCGAGGCACGCCTCGTCGAGGTCCAGCCACCGGCCACCGGCCAGCGCGTTGCCGAGATGGGCATCGCCGTGCACGGGCTGCTCGGCCAGCCGAGGGAGGGGGATCGATGCCGCCGCCGCCTGCAGCACCGCACCCGCCTGGCCTCCGACCAGGTCCGCGATCCTGAGCGCTTCCGGTCGCGGGTCGAAGCTGCGGAGCTTGCCACCGTACCGGCGGGCCTCCCGGTGGAAGGCGCGGAGAGAAGATCCAGCTTCCGCCGGCGTCGCCGGGACAGCCTCCACGTACGCCCAGAACGTCACGTACCGGCCATCCGCGACATGCGGTCCGGGGTCGATCCGGTCGCTCGGTGGAACGACCAGCCCTGGAAGCGCGCGGGCCAGGGCGATCGTCCCGGTCACGCCATCGACAGGCCTGACGAGGTGAGTCAGGCGGGTCACCTTCCCGACGATCGAGCTCGGGCGCAGATGCACCACCGTGCTCATGCCCTCGGCGAGCACGATGGCTGCATCGCTCACGATGCCGAGCTTGGCCGCCACGGCGATGGCGGTCCGTTCGAACTCGGGGATCGGCATCGACTGGGCGTCTTCTGGGGCCATGGTCTTCTGGAGCTCGACGTTACACAGGGGCTGACTGGTGTGGGCCTTCCGGCAGAAACTCGACGGCCCTTATCGGCCGATCGGCCCGCCGTTGGACCACTGGGTCTGGACGAGCCTCCAGTCGGCGCCTTCCTTGATCAGGATCGCGAGCACCCGGAAGGTCTGGGTGACGTCGGTCGCGGCGCGGGTCCGCGCCGTGAAGTCGACGTTGACGGCGGCCCAGGCGATCCACGGCGCGGCACGCTGCGCGGGATCCCAGGCGCCACCACCGACGACGCGCACGCCGTCGTGCACCCGGATCTGCGCCTTCAGCCGGGTGAAGATCCGCTTGATCCCGGCGCCGCCCCGGGCACGCTCGCCGCCGCTGCCGTAGTTGAACGCGTCGGGCCGCTCGCTGCGCGCCTCGGCGAACGCCGCACGGCTCGCGAACGCCGCGCGCGCGGCTTGATCGAGCTCGTCGGATCCGTCGTGGCGATCGCGGATCGGCCCCGGCGCCGGCAGGGTCTTGAGCACCGCGAGGCGCAGCGCGGTCGCGTCGTCCACCGGGGTCGCCCAGTGCAGCGCGACGACCCGCCAGCGGCCGTCGATCACCGCGGCGAGCTCGGTGATCGCGAGCTTGCGTGGCTCGCGGCCACCCGCGCCGATCGCGAGCTCCTGCGCGATCCACGCGTGACCGCGGTCCTCGCCGATCGACAGCGCGGTGGACTCGACGGTGAAGCCGCCCGCGGGGGGCTCGCCGAGATCGCGCGCGAGCTGGGCGGCCACGGCGTCGCGGCCCTCGGCGACCTCGTCGGCGTCGACCCCGAAGCCGAACACGTCGGCGGTGACCAGGCCGGCGAGCGCGGGGACGTCGGCGTGGGCGATCGCGGCGCGCTGCGCGTCGATCAGGCTCTGCACCGCGCCCGGCCCGGAGGGCTCGCCGATCGCTCCGGGCTCGCCGGCGCCGTCCGGCGGGAGGCTGGCATCGCCGGGCGGCAGGGCCGCGTCGGCCGGCTCGCGTGGCGTGGTCAGCGGCAGGGTGGCCTCGGGCGGCGTGCCAATGGCCGATGACGTCGCCGAGCCGCCCGGCGAGGGCCGCGCCGTCCGTGGCATCGACGACACGAGCACCCCGACGCCCGCACCGATGCCGATCGCCACGCCGCCGAGCACGAGGTAGAGCCGCCGGCGCGATGCCTGCGCCTCGGCGGGGATGATGTAGACCGAGCCCCGGGCCGCAACCGGTGGCGGCGGGAAGCCGCGCGCGGTCGATTGCGCGCTGCGCGTCGCCGCGGCGTCGCGAAACCACCGCGCATAGCGCAGCCCCTGGGGCACCGCGACCAGACACAGCGCGGCCACGCCGAGCATCGCGATTCCGCCGGCCGCGAGCGCCTGGCCGATCGTCGCGACGTCTGGCTCCGGCAGGATGCGGAGCAGCGCGCGCAGCGTGCCGAGGCGCGTCGTGATCAGCGCGATGCCGAAGCCGGCGTCGATCGCCGTCGCGGCCAGCATGGGGATCAGCCCGCCGCGGTAGATCAGGCCCCCGAACACCAGCCCCGCCATCGCCGCGACCAGCCACGCCACGGCCGGCACGACCCCGCCGGCGCGGTTCTGGAGCACCAGCACCAGGCCGACCGTGCCGATCAACAGGCACGCCCCGCAGGTCAGCTGGGTGAGCACGGCGGCGAGACGCACCCAGCCCCGCGGCGGCGGACGAGGCGTCGGTGCGGGATCGGGAGCGGCCACCGTGGCAAGCGTACTCCGGGACACCGAGCGATCGGGCACCCCGACCCAGGATGCCGTGATCCGCGCGGGTCTACTCACCACCGTTCGCACGGAACCTGAAACGCGCGAGCCTCCCACGGCTATTCATACGGACCAGCCGGCCATTTGGTCGCCGGCGCGAACCGCGGCACCACTACCTCACGGATCTCGACGGCAAGCGTAGGCCGCCATACGGAAGGCGCGCACGAACCAGCCGCTCTGACGCCGACCGAGGGAAGGATCCGGGGCCCCCGGCCGTCGCACCGGCCACCGGCCCGACCGCGGAAGGCTCAATCGACCGGTGGCGGCGGCGGCGGGCCCTTGCGGATCCGCAGCGGCACGATCGGCGCGCCCGCCGAGCGGTTGGCGAGCTGGCCGCACGCGGCGTCGATATCGTCGCCTCGCGGGATCCTCAGGTAGGTCGGCATCCCCAGCCGGCGGCACTCGTTCTGGAACGCGGTGACCGCCGCGTGCGACGGCCGCGCGAACGGCGCCTCGGGGTGCGGGTTGAACGGGATGAGGTTGACCTTGCACTTGATGCCGCGCAGCAGCTTCGACAGCTGGGCCGCGTCGCCCACCGAGTCGTTGACGCCGGCGAGCAGGACGTACTCGAACGTGATCCGGCGGCGCTGCTCGAGCGGATACGCGCGCAGCGCGCCGAGCAGCCGCGCGATGTTCCACTTGCGGTTGATCGGCATGATCGCGTCGCGGATCGCGTCGTTGGGCGCGTTGAGCGACACCGCGAGGTTGGGCCGGACATCCTCGCCGCCCAGCCGCTCGAGCTTGGGCACCAGGCCGGAGGTCGAGACCGTGATCCGGCGCTGCGAGAGCCCCACGCCCTTGTCGTGGGTGAGGATGCGGAGCGAGCGCACGAGGTTATCGTAGTTGTGGAGCGGCTCGCCCATCCCCATGTAGACCAGGTTCGAGATCCGGCGCCCCGGCTCGACCTCGGCGAGCAAGCGCCGCGCGAGGTAGACCTGATCGACGATCTCGCCGGCGTCGAGGTTGCGGCGCAGGCCGAGCTTGGCGGTGGCGCAGAACTGGCAGTCGACCGCGCAGCCGACCTGCGACGAGATGCACTGGGTGGTCTTGTCGCCGTCGGGGATCACCACGCTCTCGATCGAGTGGCCGTCGCGGGTGACCAGCCGGAGCTTGCGGGTGCCGTCGCGCGAGGTCTGGACCTCGGCGATCTCGAGCCCGCCGATCTCCGCGGTCTCGGCGAGCCGGGCCCGGGTGTCGCGGCCGAGGTTGGTCATGTCGTCGAAGCTGCG
>Ga0307508_10006709_pt1 | contig 10797 bp, 13 predicted proteins | sample 9_EM_MG_FD_203089 | JGI IMG/M metagenome (GOLD analysis project Ga0307508, IMG submission 203089) | Populus trichocarpa ectomycorrhiza microbial communities from riparian zone in the Pacific Northwest, United States - 9_EM | ecosystem: Host-associated > Plants > Roots > Unclassified | place...
GCGGTCCGTCTCCAGCGGATACGCGTCGGACTTCTGCAGTATGTCGTCCCGCTGATCCATCGGGTGGGTGAACAAGCCGGCGCCGCGCGCCTGCTCGCTCTCGCGTATCGCGTACTGTTCAGCAGCCTCCTTCTTGCCGGTGTACAGGAAGGGGAGGGAGGAGCGGGACGGTGTCTCAGATGCGCCAAGGCCCCATAGCGCTTTGCCACACGAAGGGTGCACCAGCTCGTCCTTCGGCTGCAGAGAATAGGGGTTCAACTGCGATGACGCCTTGTCCAGTTCGGCCGCGAAGGGCGCGAACTCTCCTTTACTGCGGGGCATCTGCTTGATCTGTATCTCCTCGGCGATACGCGATGCCCCTGTCTCCTTCTTGTCGGCCTTCACGTAGAGCGCGGGGGGTTCCCGCAGCGTCTCAGGCGCGCCAGGGTTGATTACCCGCACATCAGCTGCAAGGTGCCGGGTCTTTTCGTCGACGAGACGCTGAGCGGAATCTGCAGCGCCCAGCTTGCACAGCTTGACGATTGTGCCCTCATAGGGGCGGAGCTCATTGAGAACCGTGCGTTCTACCGGCTTCTGACTGGCCAGTCCCTGCGCTGTGACGTCGATCGTGACCCGCCCGCGCCCCCCTTCTTTGCCCTCGAGTGTCATGGCGGAACCTCCTGCGTAAGTTGTCACCTGTCCCTAAATATCCCATTCCTGTTGCCGCTTGGGTATGGGGCGCGCGTTCGAGTCGACCGGCGCACAGGTGTAGCCGAAGAGACAGGCTCGGTGCGCTTGGGTATGGGGCGGGTTGGCCTGACCTCGTGAGTGCTTGTCGAGGAGGGCACGGTTCACGGCGCCGGCGCGAGGCGTGTGGGTGGGGGAGTGATTTCCAGCAGGTGCCACAGCGGCTGGGTGCCGGCGGCCCAGGTGGTGCGACTTCTCATTTCGGTGTCACCAGTGGTTCTCATCTGGATGTCATGCATCTCTACTGGTCAGAGCGCAGAAGTGGTGACATCGAGTGAGAAGTCTCGGTGACATCATGTGAGAATCCCCAGCGCACTGAAATGAGAAGGCCATAGGAGTGGATGTCTGGCCTGCTGTTTTGTGCTTTGATCTTGCTAAGGGCTGTCCCGTAAATGATCTGGTTGCGCTGTTTCAGCCCGGGTCCACCGGCTTGATTCCCGGTTGATCGTTTCGGGGTCGTGCAGGCCGTGTTGGGGCTGAGTTGCGGATTCGGGCATGGGGTGGCCGCTGGTCTGCCCAGCTCTTCCACTCTGTCCACAGGTCTCGGGCCCTTTCGGGCAGGTCGGTCAGGGAGCGTCAGAGGGCCGGCGGTGCATGCACCGTGCTGAACAGCTGGGTGAAGTCCTCGCTCCAGGGCCAGCGCTCGGGCAGGTGCAGGGTGAGGCGGCGGGCGGAGCGGGCCAGGCGGGCGGGCACGTTGATCAGGCGATCACGGATGGTGGCGGTGGTCGCCCTGGCATGGAACGCGGAGGCCAGGGCGCCGGCGGCGCGGGTCAGGTTGTGTGCCAGGGCCGCCAGGGCGAGCCACGCGGCATTGGCCTGGAAATGACCGGACGGCGCGTGGGCGAAGCCGCTGTTCTTGACATCGGCGATCACCTGCTCGACGACAGCGTGCCAGCGGTGATCACGCTCGGCATCCCTCAAGGCGAGCGGGGAGTCGGTGAACGCGGCGTGGTAGCGCCAGGTATCGAAGAGCGTGCCCTGCCCGGCGGGGACGGTACCGGCGCTCAGGCGCTTGACGCGGCGCGCGATCAGTCGGCCGGTGACCTGCTGTTTCTTCGGCTTGGAAGTGAAAGCGGTGTAGCGGATCTCGGCTATCTCGGCGTCGGAGATCCAGCACTGGCCCTCCTCGTCCCAGACCGCTTGGGGATATTTGATCGGCGTCCAGGCGTCCTCGTCGATGCGGGCGATGGTGGCTTTGACGGAGGCGTTCATCCGCATGGTGATGGAGAAGCGGGCACCCAGGGCCCGGCAGGCGTTGATGACGTCGGCGCCGTAGAACGCGGAGTCCGCCCGCAGCACCAGCAGCCCGCTGGCGCCGCAGGCGCGTGCGGTGCGGATGGTCTCAGCGACGAACGCTGCCGCCCCGCGCGGAGTTCGAGGGTCCCTTGCGCAGCCTGGTGGCGGCGATCACGGGGCGGACAGGGGTGTGGAGACGACGCCGAGCAGTGCATTCAGGCCCTTGACCTTGCTGTATCCGTATCCGGCGCCCTGTTTGGCGTAGCCGTGGGTGCGGCGGATGGTGTCGTCGATGTCCACGTAGGCGGCCTGGTCCGTGCCGGGCAGCAGCGGGGTGTGACGGGCCAGTTCGTGCAGGAACCGGCGGGCCACGGCGTGCAGTTGCTTCACATGCCCGTGGGTGAAGGAGCGCAGGAACGACCCTAGCGTGGACGGGGCCCGCACCCCGGAGAACGGGCGGCCCATCGCGCCGTGCCGCAGCCGGTCCATGTCGTCGATGCTGTCGGCGCCCGCGGCCATGCCGCCCACCAGCGACACCAGTTTCGCCGCGGGGAAGGCGCCGGTGCCGTCCTTCGAGGCGGGCAGCCGGACGTGCTCGCCGGCCAGCTTGGGCAGACCGCACCGCTCGGCCAGCCGCACCACCGGCTCCAGTCCGCCGTACGCGATCAGGTTCGGGTCGTCGAACGCGGATGAGACCGCCGCTGCGGCATGGGAACTTTGCATCTCGGAAGTGCCTTGTCGATCGTGCCTGATGTGGTCCTAGAAAAACCCCATCATCGCAGGTCGCAAGGCACTTCTTCGTTTCTGGGTGAACCATCCACGGGCATCAAGCCGGGGTGATCCGGACTCAGCGCACCAGGGAAGGGGGGTTCTGACAGTACCTGTATCACCAGGGTCTCCCCGACGTTCCAAACGCCTGTCAACCTGGTTGAGTCGAAAGCGCCGACAACACTCCATGGAAACGCACTGCAGCTTTACCATCATCATTCAATTCAGCTGCCCCGAATACGCGACCGTGTCGGCGCATTCTTTACGACAGAAGGGACGGAGACCAATGGCGGAGAACCAGTTCACCACTCACACAGAACTTTTCGACCTGAGGGGAAAGTACGCCCTTGTCACTGGCGGCACCAGAGGCATTGGGATGATGATAGCGCGCGGCCTTCTCCAGGCGGGCGCCCGCGTCGTCATCAGCTCACGCAACGCAGACACGTGCGCGGAGGCACAGCGTCTACTGTCCGAATTCGGCGACGTGCGAGCAATCCCCGCCGACCTGTCCAGGCACGATGAGTGTCAGCGCCTCGCTGATCTTGTCCAGGCCGACTCGGAACGCCTGGACATCCTTGTCAACAACGCGGGAGCGATGCGGCGCGAGCCGCTGGCGACGTTCCCGGACGAGGCCTGGGATGCAGTGCTCGACCTCAACCTCAAGTCGCCGTTCTGGCTGGTGCAGGCACTGCTTCCGGCACTTCGTAAGGCGGGCACCGCCGATGATCCCGCACGGATCATCAACATCGGCAGCATCGCCGCCATCCACGTCGCCCCGTCGCCCAACTACTCGTACGCCAGCAGCAAAGCGGCACTCCATCAACTCACCAGGGTACTTGCCAGGGAGCTGGGCCCACAGCACGTCACGGTGAACGCGGTAGCACCGGGAGTGTTCCCGTCGCAGATGATGGACTCCACGCTCGATGCCATCGGCGACACGATCGCGGCGTCGGCCCCTCTGCGCCGGCTCGGTCGCGACGACGACATGGCGGGTGCCGCCGTGTTTCTCGCCAGCCGGGCTGGGTCCTACCTCACGGGCGCCATCATCCCGGTGGACGGCGGTACCGCAACGACCGCATCGGGTATCCATTAGATTGCGGGACGGGCTTAAGGTGAGGAGATAACCGCGATGGATCTACGCACCGAGATCCGGGAGTTTCTCAGCTCGCGTCGCGCCCGCATCGCACCCGAGCAGGCGGGCCTGCCCGCTTACGGCGGCAACCGTCGGGTCAAAGGTCTGCGCCGCGAGGAGGTAGCGCTACTGGCGGGGGTATCGGTCGACTACTACGTGCGCATGGAGCGCGGCAGCCTCGCCGGTGCTTCCGATGGCGTGCTCGAGGCGTTGGCCTCTGCCTTGCAGCTCGACGAAGCCGAGCGCGACCACCTGTTCCACCTCGCGCGCCAATCGAGGGCGCCCCGCAGCCCACGCCGGCGCAGGCCTGCCGTGACGGTGCGCTCGACGCTGCAGCAGGTGCTCGACGCGATCTCCGATGCGCCGGCCTGGATCGGTAACGGCCGTTATGACGTGCTCGCCATGAATCAACTCGCTCGCGCGCTGTATTCACCGGTGCTGGCCGACCCGCGACGTCCCGCGAACACAGCGCGGTTCGTCTATCTGAACCCCGAGGCGGCCGGAGATTTCTTTGTCGACTACGACCGAATTGCCGGTGACGTGGCCGCGAAGCTGCGCATGGAAGCCGGCCGCAATCCGCACGACGAGGAGCTGATCGCCCTGGTCGGCGAACTGTCAACGTGCAGTGAGCTATTTCGGCAGCGGTGGGCATCTCAGGACGTGCGGCTGCACCGGTCCGGCCGCAAGCGTATGCACCATCCGATCGTGGGCCGGCTCGACTTGGACGTCGAATCCCTGGAACTGCCCGCCGAACCCGGCCTGCACCTCAACATCTACACCGCACCCGCGGGCACACCGACCGCTGACAATTTGGCGCTCCTGGCGTCGTGGGCGGCCACCCAACAGACGCTGGCGACCGAGCTCGAAGCACACAACGGATAGTCCAACCCTTTCAGTCGTACTAGGGTCCGTCTCCCCGACCGGCGCGGGCAGACCGCACCGCTCGGCCAGCCGCACCAGCGGCTCCAGCCCGCCGTACGCGATCAGGTTCGGATCATCGAACGCGGATGAGACCGCCGCCGCGGCATGGGAAGATTGCATCTCGGAAGTGCCTTGTCGATCGTGCCTGATGTGGTCCTAGACAAACCCCATCATCGCAGGTCGCAAGGCACTTCTTCGTTTCTGGGTGAACCATCCACCGGCATCAAGCCGGTGGATCCGGGTTCAGGCCCGCTTGGGAAAGCCAGGGTGGTCGACGTAGGGCGAGGCGAGGTCCAGCAAGTCGTCACATGGCCAGGGGTCGCCGTCGAACTGGCAGTCTGCACGGTTGTCCCACGGTAGTTCCGGGTCGCCTACTGCCGGACTGAGGGCGTGACGGGCAAGGATGCGTCGCTTGGCCTCGATCTCACGCAGGACGCGGGCCGGGTCGTGCAGAGCCACATGCAGGGCAATCGTGGGGTGGAAACCTGAGAGATCCACCTGACAGAAGTCGACCCCGTGTCCGTGAGCAGACCACTTCCCGCATCCGTCACCGTCGCAGCGCCGGGCCAAGTCGGACTCCTCATCCAGCCGCGCCTTGAGGAACCTCACCAGATCTTCATTCATAGAGGCATCCTCGATGATGTGCTGGGCGCGGTGAAATGATCTTTTCTGGAAGCGCGTCACCGAGCCGGGCGAGATCGCCGTGGAACGCCTGGAGCACGTGGCCGGACGCGTCCTTGGAACGGGCTGTGTGGTGTCCGACTGCTACGACCCCGACCTTGATCTAGTCCGGCGGGCTGGAAGTGGCAGGCCGGCCTCGTCCTGGTCGACGCCGTCGACGCGGGGGATCCGGACACGTGGCTGGTCAACGAGCGGCTGGTCTACCGGCAGTGCGCGGCCTGCGCCAGCCGTATCCCCGACCTCCCCGAGCATCATGTTCCGACCGAGTGGACACCGTGCCGGACCTGGGCCACCAAGGGCCGCGGCCGGAACCGCCGCAGCCAGGTCCCCGTCGACCAGGGCCCACACCCCGCCGGCAGCCTGGCCTGCCCTGACTGCCACCCGCGCGCCAAATGCGCTCGCCAGTGAGGAATGGTGAACAACCCCCGAGAGCCGCTCCCTTCGCGCCGCACAGTGCCGCAGGCAACGGCTATCACCAGCAAGGCCCGAGCCGACGAAGGGAACGCGGTGGCGAACGGAGAGATGCAGCGCCGGGAGACGTTCGCTCGGCGGCGTAGACAGTGGGAGACCGAGACGGCCCTGCACGCCGTGATGTCGGACCCCGAGGTTCAGCGCCTCAGGCAAGAGATCGACGAGCTGGGGGCCTCCATGGCGTGGGAGCTCAGCCCCATGCTCCGGCGTTTCCAGGAACGGTACGACCGAGCGGTCCAAGACGCCGACGTCGACCTTCTGAGCCGATCGTGTCCGGGCAAGCATGGCAGGTGGGGCAGGATTTGCGTCCTGGACGTCAGGCACGAAGCGGAGTACCCGCACCTGGCGACCACCTCCGAAGGGCAGCCCTTGGCATGGGTGGGGACCGCTCCGGAAGATAATTGACCTGCCGGACCGGCAAACGCGACGTACGACGCCGCGGCAGACGTGCGTTGGCGCCGAGGCTGACTCCGCCACCGGGAGTTCAGCCGAGCGCGCCGTCATCGAGGACTCGCCCCGAGGCGATCGAGGCGTCCTGCGGCCCCGCCCCATCCGGGAAATACCCGGTGTTGGTGCCCGGACAGCCGCCATACTCAACGGGTACGGCCTGCACACCGTCGGCGATGTCGCTAACGTTCCCGCACTCACCCTGCAGCGCCTTCTCGGCGCCCGCGCCGGCCGTACCCTCCACGAGCGCGCCCACGGCCGCGATGCGACGACCGTCGACCCCACCCCCGCGCCGGTCAGCCTCAGCGCCGAACACCGCTTCGACCGCGACGAACTTGACCCCGCTCAACACCGGCGCGCCCTGCTCGCCCTGGCCGACGACCTCGGTACCCGCCTCCGTACCGGCCACCAGATCGCGCAGGCACTGACCTGCACCATCCGCTACGCCGACCAGTCCGCCACCCGCCGAACCCGGACCCTGCCCGAGGCCACCCAGCACACCGTGGTCCTGGCGCGCGCCGCCTATGAGACGTACGCATCCCTTGGCCTGCAACGCGCCCGGGTGCGGAGCATCGCCCTGCGCGCCGACACCGTGAAGCCCGCGGCGAAAGCCACCCGGCAGCTCACGCTCGACGCCGGCGACGACAGGGTCCTCGGGGGGCGAAGCCATCGCCGACCTTGCCCGGGCCCGCTTCGGGCACAGTGTGCTCTACCCGGCGACCCTCGCGATCGGTGGCTCGCACACCAGACGGGCCACGGTCAGCACCGCGGCTACTGGTAGCAGGGAGGGCCGCACTGCGGGGCGACGTTGGTTTCGTGTTGGCCGGCCACGGTGTGGGTGGTGGCGGGCTGGCGGCTGGTTTCCCAGGGCATGGGTGCTGCTGCGGCGAGGGGGGCCAGGCCGCCGATGGCTGCTGCGGTGACGACCAGGACGGCGGCGATGCGCTGACGCATGTTCACGTGTGCTCCCTTGATTGACTGTTGGCCAAGACGCGCCGTGTGAGATTGCTGTTCTGCCGTCCCTAGAGGTGACGGCGTGGACCACGACTTCAACATGAGCCTCACGATTCGCGATGGGCGAGCTTTTCGGCCACCCCACGGAAGGGTGGCCGACGAGCACTTGGTACGTGCACCCGTATCTCGGAATCATCGTCCGCAGCGTCGGCCTGGACGTGGCTGGTGGATTCTTCGAGGCGGCCCGCCAGGCCTACCGGAGGGAGCAGGAAGTCGAACGGGCCGGCGGATTCCGGTTCGGCTTCCCCGCCTACCTTTCGACCGAGCTGGGCGATGTTGAGCCGACATTGGCTCTCACCGCGGCCTGGGAAGTGATCAAAGCCGTTCATGAGATCGCCGCCCACCGCGACTCCGGCACGGACTTCGCGCAGTATGTCGACTGCGCCATCGCCGCCTGCACACGAACCGTGCCCGCCACGGCGTAGCGGCATGTCGCGACCTCTCGTTTGCTGCGGCCGCCTCGCTTTAGCAGAGCACCCAGACGTTGGTGGCGAGGTTGGTGGGGTCCAGCGGCCGGTTGCTCCAGGCGTTAACTCGATCCCATCTGTCGTCGATGTAGTGGACATTGGCGGGGTTGCCATAGGCGACCACTTCGTCGTAGTAGTCACCGATCTGGTGGCCGCCGCAGCCGATCAGGTTGTACCATGATCCGCTCGGGGTCGAGCGGATGCCCGAAAGGTGGACGCACACCCGTCCGTATTCACACCCCCAGGCCCAGTACCCTCCGCCGTCGGCGGCGGTGGCCGGGCTTCCCGCGAGTACGATCGCGGCTGCCGCGGTGGTGGCCAGGGTGGTAGCCCATGCGGTGAATCGGCCTATTGATCGCATTTCATATCCCCCTCCTCCCGCACAACTGTGCGGAGCTGACGCCCGTCGTCGTCGCGATGAGTGCGCGTGCACCGATCATGTTGACGATGACCGGCGAATGCTGATTGCTCACTGCAGAAAACCCCGTACTCCGTCTCTTGCGGCCTGTGGCTGACGGGCCGGTCGTGCCAGTTCACGCAACAGGCGGGGATGGAGCGACTTCTCGGCCAGAAGCAGAAAGGCGTCGCACCAGCATCCGCCGTCATCGGATTAGCAGGGCACCCAGAGTTCGGTGACGACGTTGGCGGGGTCCAGTTCGCGGAAGGTCCAGGCGTCAACTCGATCCCAGGTGTTGTTCCTGTAGGTGACCAAGAAAGGGTTGCCGCTGGCCTGAGCGAAGTCGTAGTGGTCGTTGATGCCGTGAGAACCGCAGCCGATAACGTTCCACCATGGGCCACCCGGGCCCGAGCGGAGGCCCGACAGGTGGAGGCACGCTCGTCCGTAATCACACTTTTCGGCCCAGTACCCTCCGCCGTCGGCGGCGGTGGCCGGGCTTCCCGCGAGTACGATCGTGGCTCCCACGGTGGTGGCCAGGGTGGCGGCCCATGTGGCGAATCGGCCGATTGATCGCATTTCATATCCCCCAACTTCCGGACGACTGTGCCGAGCCGACGCCCGCAGCCGTATACGTGCGTTTTCCTGGTCCCCACTAGGCCGGGGTGTCGTGCCTGTTCGGCCCAGGGGTTCGCCGAGACACCCATGCTGTCCAGTCCGCGCCTCTCTGGCCAGGCGCTTTGATGACGGTCAAAGGGCGCTGGTCAGAGGATGGAGCGGTGTCCGGACCGCGTCGTGTGCGCGCTTCGCGGGTGTGGTCACTTCTGCCTGCCGCTCGTGAGCTGAGTTCCGAGCGGGGTCGGTAGGTGGTGCGCACTGGCTCCGGTGCGGTGAGTGGTGATCAGTCCGGCGTCCCGCAGCACGGTCGTGTGGTGGGAAACGGTGGCAGGAGAGACACCGGTGCGGTGAGCGAGGTCAGTGGTGGTGACGCCGTGTCCGACGGTGATGAGGCGCAGCATGGCCGCACGGCTGTGGCCCAGGAGGGCCTCCAGGGTGCCGGGGCGAAGCTCCCCGACATGGTCGGGCTCGGGACTCCAGATGGTGTTGTGAGGGATGGGATACGCCACGACGGGCGGTTCGGCTGTCAGGAGGAGACCGGGCCTGCGGCCGCAGAACAGGGACGGGACCAGGCGCAGACCACGCCCCTCAAGATGGAAGTCCTCGTCGAGGCCGGGGCAGGCGACTTCGAGTACAGGCGATGACCAGCGGATGCTGGGGTGCAGTCGCGAGAGCATCGCGTCCAGTCCCTCGGTCAACAGCGTGCGAGCTGCCGAAAGCCGTGCGGCCTCGGTCTCGGCATGCAGATACTGCTGCATGGGCGCGATCGCCGCCTGGTGCCAGTCGCGTACGGCCTGACCCACCGTCTCCAACGCCCGCGGGGCGCCGTCGGCGAGGGCGTCCGCCCATGCCGGCAGCGGCCTGCCTGTGAATCGGGTGAAGGCTTCCATGTCGCTGCGCAGGAGAGATTTCGGTGTGTACAGCAGCGCATCCAGGCCGGCATCGAAATCGGTGGAGGTCAGAGGGGTGAGAAAGTCCGGGCAGAATCCGTGCGGCGGTACCAGCGATCGCAGGAGGCGGGCGGAAGGGGGGACCTGCCGGCGCGCCCAGCGCTGCCATGGCCCGAGCCCGGCGCCCGGTCTGCGTCGTTGCAGAATCTTCAGGCTGATCACTGTTTCGTGCAGCAGATCCGGACCCTCCCCGAGGGATACCCGAAGAAGATCGTCGCGAGTGAAGTGAATCCGAAACGCCACATGGTCCCCCGAAGCTGCAGAACGAAAGGACCAGGTGACCAGACGGGAGGTGTGGCGGCAAGCGCATCAAAGCCGCGTCACCCAGACCCGGCACATAGACCGCGACGCCGACCACCTCAACGCCCACCTGGAAGGGAAGGCGGGCACCGCCGCACCCGGATTCACGCTGACCATGAAGGGCGCAGTGTTCGATGTCTCCGACCACGAGACCTATCGATCGAGACAATTGCCGTCGTGGCCGGGCCCATTAGGGAGATCCCCCTCTTCCTACGGGCCCGGCTTCGAGGCCGGTCATGAGCCAATACTCCAGCCGTAGATCGCTGGTGCGACGTCCGACCGACCGCGCCTACGGGTGCGTGTCCGTGACCGCGATGACCTCGTCGAGGCGGTCCAGGGCAGCCTGCAGGTCGTCGACCTTGGCCTGGATGCGGTCGCGCTCGGCGCGCAGCATGGCTCGTTGCTCGGCGTCGGTGTGCCCGGAGTCCCAGCACGGAAGGAGTTCTGTGATCCTTCGGCTGGTCAGGCCGGCGGCGAACATCTGCTGGAAGAAGCGGACCAGGGGGATGGCGTCCTGCCGGTAGAGGCGCTGGCCGGATGGACTGCGCTCCGCGATGAGCAGCCCCTGCTGCTCGTAGTAGCGCACGGCGCGTACCGAGACGCCAGCACCCCGTGCCACCACGCCGATGCGGATCAGCCGCTCGGCCGCGGCCTCTGTGACGGTCATCG
>Ga0307508_10006710_pt1 | contig 10796 bp, 10 predicted proteins | sample 9_EM_MG_FD_203089 | JGI IMG/M metagenome (GOLD analysis project Ga0307508, IMG submission 203089) | Populus trichocarpa ectomycorrhiza microbial communities from riparian zone in the Pacific Northwest, United States - 9_EM | ecosystem: Host-associated > Plants > Roots > Unclassified | place...
AGAGGAGCTGGGTGATGTATCGTGGGTGAGTTGTGTCTCGTGTTTCGGGGACTTTGGACCCGGCTTTGGTTGTCGTTGGTGCACCCAACCGATCGACGTCCATGTGAACGAGGAAGGAAACGAGCTGTCCAACGAACGAGGGATCATGTGCGACATCGAGAGGAAGTACTACAGCAGGGCCGGGATAAGAGCAGATGAGTTTCCCCTCAACTCCCATGACAGCCCCGGGGGACGGGGAAACCTCAAAGGCTTCAAAAACCATAGAATCTCGAAACCTGCGTAGAATAAGAGCAGCGTTTTGAGCGCGGATGTGAAGTACAAGAACTTCTGTAAGGGGTAGGAATGGTGAGCAATCTACGCGGAACGCTGAAGGCCTTAGCAAAACTGACCCCCATCCTCGAGGCACAATATATTCTTGGCGAGTACATCTTTGTCGAGGGCTTGGGTAGTCTTGAGCAGCGTCTTGAGCATCTGGTGTACGATAGACCATTGTTGCTGTTGAGGTGGTGCCAGAAAGTCAGTGAATTCAAGGGAGGCATGATACACGGAACGGCACAGAGCGACGTCGCGTTCTGCTTTGGTGTCATCTTCTTGGGGCAGTTTTGGGGGTAGAAAAACGTGGTTCAGAGCGTATAAAATATCCTTTGAGGAGGATGGCCCAGGATTCGGTTTGATCATGGTGGGCACAAGTCAAGAAGGATATGAAAAGCAGGGCTCTGTTATAAGATCGACATGGGGCTTGGGCGCTTAAGCCGGAGTGAATGCAAGGAGCAGCATGCCGCAGCACCTCTTCACCGGGCATAGGATCGAAACTGGGGTTCGTCTCCCAAGCCGTTCATTTCACAGGCAGCACGGTCGTGTTCAAAAGGGATATCGCAGGGAATTTTGGAGTACTCGGGTGGGCAAGAATTTTCATTTGAAATTGGGGCATTAAGGAACGTGGTCACGGTGCAGGTTTGAGTATCACTTCTTAAGTTCTTTTTTTTTGCCGTCCCGCTGATTGCCTTGCGCTGCTCCGGTTCTGTGTGTCCTCGCTTTGGAATGAAGGTTCAATATTCAGTCCTGAGCAGAAATTGGCAAAATTGAAAAGTTGGCCCACCTCAGGATTGGAGGACCTAAAGATCATCAAGGCCATTCAAGACCCCAAGCACGCTCTGATGGGGTCCATCTCTGCTGCCACCGTCCACGAACCAGTTGAGGAATGCGGCGGGGAATAGTACTACGCTCTGGTTTTGGGAATTAACTTGAAGCCGGACCTTTATGATCAAGGAGAATCTTGGAAGGGTCTCCGATCGATGTAAAGAATTCGCTCTTTCATTGACCTGGTGATTTTTACCTTTCCAAAATTCACGCAAGATATGATGTATAAAGCTTGAATATAATAGCTTGAATTGTGGAGCAACTCGGACCTCATGTCACGGTAGAAACCGGATTAATGTCAGATTAACTTGCACCCGGTTTCATGAACTTTCCAGTGGGCTTTTTCTTACAAGCGCTGCACAGGTCCACAGTTTACGCGTTGTTCCAAGGTTGCTCTTTGCATAGAATCCACCAAAAACGACGTAGTGAAAAGTATTCGTAGTTGAGTGCATCATGCTGCCAAGTCCGGCAGCGTCCGCGAGAGCGAGCAAGAGCTTCCTTCCTCCCTGCGGATTTCGTCGTCATCTGTAACAAGGTCCTGGACGATAGGAAAATTTTGAGGAACAAGGGGTCTCGTTAACGGAACAACGCATGTATCAGCAACGATGATGAGCAGCCTTCAATTGATGTCATTGACCAGGCTTCCACCCGACTCTTTGAGAACTCAACCCATTTGCCAACGATGTGTCGAATTCTTTCTTTCAAATTCAGCAGGTGCCTTTTTCGACTGCACTGGCCTTTTGTCTCTGGAGGCTCGCTCGCGACATTCCGAGAGACATCCAATTGACTCTTTTCTCAACTATCGGAAGTCTAAGGGCGGGAAGGCCATGTACGTTTAACATATTCCACGTTTGCTGTATGCGGGCCACAGGAAGCGGATTGAGATCGAATTCGTCAAACTCTGGTTCAAATAAGACATTCAATCTATAAAAAAATGTACTCATACGGAACAAGGCCCAGATTGACAAAGTTCGAACACACCTCAATATCCGAAGACTTCCGAGCAATTCGTTTCCTGTCCCCGACGCCTATAGGATATGGGAACGTAAAAAATTCGCCGGTAGCCTTTGAACGGGGGTGCACCTGCTGGTCCTTCAAAAATTTGCACCGCTAGCCAGAGATTTTACCTCCTGGGCCGCGTCGTTTATGTCGTCTCTAAAGACCAGACAGGTACATAACCTTCGTCCTAGTCTTATCAAAAATCATATTGACCTTGCCAGCGGTGGTTCCAGGGATGATGTGCGCATGATGGCGAACCGCATGCCGAGTTGTGGACTGGAATACAATCTCCACAGGTGGAGTCGTCAAAAGCCAAATAGAGGGGAACGGTCTTCGATTTGGCTACGGGGAGAATATCCGGATGCTAGGCCTACCATATCCCCTGCTTCTGACGTTCTATGTCGCGATAGGAGTCATTTATATTCTATTTCAACTTCCCCAACTTGGATTTGGCCGATAGAAATTTGCGGAGAATGTGCATGTGCCAGCCTCCAGGCAAGTCATTACTGGCGTATAAATTGCATTAGAACTTGTTTATACCCTATTTAAATGTCTTACCCTGCGATTTAGCTCAAGGGAACGAACTTGAGAACATGAGTTGGGAGTGCCAGAAGTAGTCAACATTGAGTCTCATTTCTGTCGGGAGAAGGCACATGATCGTGGATGATCACTAGTTACCTTTGCTTTTAACCCTCATTTTGAACCGATATGATTACCCACCCTCCCCAGCGAGCTCAGAAAACGAGAATCCATTCAAGACCTTATGAAACTGAAGTGGGACGTCGGTTCATAACTCCATTTACGACCCCGCGTATCTCGGGCTATATACAGTTCTTGGCTAACCGCTACATGAAGACAGGTTTTGTTGATCAGTGACGAGCTCGATACACCTCATTATCAACTTCTGGTCGATTCTGCGGCAAGCAAGGTTCGCTGGCGATGTAACTGCGTTGCTCCCAGAGCCAAACAATAAGGAAGAAATGTACGTCTTCTTCGGCGTGATGACTGTAAAGATACACACCCCATCCAGTCAGCCCTTTGCGCGTAAATTGCAGTGCTGACAACCCTCACCTTGCATAGAGACCTGTGACAGCGACAAGGTCATCAAAGGTCCGAGCAAGATTATTGATCAATGGCAGTCTCTAAAGGCTGCCAGGTTCATGAGGGTAGACGCCGTTCTCCCAAATCCAGAGAACCAGAACAAGGCATGGTTCTTCGAGGACAAGGAGTTTGTCAGCGTTGTTGGGAGCCAGGTGAGTTCCTCCATCATCGCTTCCACCCGTCTTAATGTCCCTTGCAGCGCTAGTGAATGACTTCCTTCTTGATGGCATAACTCTAATCGCCGAAGGCTGCGAGTCATTGAAGGCGGCCAGATTCGAAACCGTAGACACGTTCGTACCAAATGCCCAGTTTCCGGATTAACCATAGGTCTTCTCTGGGGATAGATATGCACGCATCAGCGTTGTTCACCTGATTTCTTAGCTTGATAATTGAAATTCGTGTCCTGCAGCTGATACCGTCTTATCTGGGCCTGCCCTCCTTCCTGAAAATTGGACTTTGCATCGTCAAGCCAGCTTCTACACCTGATTTCCACAAAGTTATATGTCATTTTAGTGCCGATTTCCTCTGTAAAATACTGGAATATTGATACATTCTTTTCCTAATGTTTGCTGCCTTGACCAAAAACGTGACTGCTCAGCTTTTAATTTTTTCTGAGGCGAGGGTCGACTTGAGAATGAACAGTGGTGTGTGCATTTATACAGCCTTTTTTAATCTGTTGTGACCGTAGCTTAACTTTGTTGACAGTTGCATGACCGGCACATCACTGGCCCCATGTCCCAGTATTTACTTTGATTGAAAGGAATCCATGGACTGGCAAAACTGCGTCTCAGAAATCCGACCAATTGCAGGTAACTCGCGTCCTCCATAATTCCTCACTCGTGTATCTGATAACAGTCCCACAGATTGAATGGAATTGCGGGTTGAGGCCACACTCATTCAGATGACTTCTGGAGTGCATTCCACCGCAACAAATTTCAAAATCAGATTTCCATGCTTGGAAGGAGGAGAAATTCAGGGATCGTACTCTAATTGGTGTTCTGATCAAGCTTTTCCAACGTAAGACTTGAATTTCCAGATCGTTAACAGAATTTCATTTCTAATTTGTCTTTGCAGAATGGTAAGGTATCAACACCCTGTGTTCCTGTCCGACCCTTGTGGAGAAGATAGGACTGCGAGACGACTATAACCTTGGTGATCTGGTTGGCATTGGTGTCATGCAGTTGATTGCTGTTGCCTGCTATTTGAATCGACAATGTAGGAAGCCGACCATTGCTTCCAAGGAAAACACATCCCCAAACCCTAAATCATGCTTTCTCCCCCTTGATGTAAGCTGTAATTTGTTTTCGTCGTTCGTGATTGAACTTCAATTTGTTCATTTGTTCTCTATATATCATTCGTTCAAAGTTTTTAGTTGGGATTTGTCCCATCCTCATGCAACATTCCTTTGATACCATTTCCCTTTACACAACCACCTACCATAGATATTCTGAGTTTACATAGCGGTGAACGTTGAAGATGTATTCATATACTATTACGACTAAGGTTGGCATGTGATCAAGTTTGGAAACAACGGGTAATGCAATGCCTTGTCTGATCATGAGAACCAACACGCCTGTGGCTATCGGCGAATCTGAACCAACCCAACTTGGATGATACTCATCCTGTTTATCACCCGTAAACCTCCTTGTGCTAAACAAATCCAACAGGAGGCAAAAAGTATATTCGACAAGCCGGCATTGTTTCTTGTGACACCATCGTGAATGGGTGGACAGACAAAAAGAAGTTCATGACTGTTTGTCATCGTGAATCATTAAAGTTATGCTCAGACCTGGACAGAGTCAACGCCGCCATCCTGCGGCCTAAGCCCTCCGCGACTCGTTGTAGTACAATGCCCCCGAATCGTGTGCCTGTCGACAGAATTCACGAGGAAGATTCATACGAGAGGGAAATCGTACACTAGGTTGATCAGAAAGGACCCCTGATTATTAGGTTGGAGGCAAGATCCCGACAAGGGCATACTTGTCCGGACACCGTTTTGCAGATTTTGTCCGGATTGTCACCCAGCCGAGCGAAAATCTTGCAAATTTGTCCGAACAATAGATCTAGCCCCATTTTTGGCTAAATTTGTCCGGACACTGGATTTCGGCCCAAAATAAAGATTTTCGGCAATTTTCGAAGTGTCGTTGTCACTACTACATAGTACTAAACCACAAAGAAACATAGTATACAGCAAAAGGACAGTCAAAGGCAGTAAATAGCTTAGCTTCAGAACTTGTCTGACAGGGTGCGGTAAATATGGCCCAGAGAACTCTGAGAAGTCAAATGGAGGTGCAAAACGAGACCAAAAGTTTCTTCACCAGCCTATCAATGATTTTTAAAAAAGTTTCCGTACGAAATCGAACATAGGAACCAGGGCCGGCTTGACCAGCGCTTGACCGCTAGACTATGTAACCTTTGTCCGGACAAGAAATCTAGGCTACACATCTTGTACCAAATTTGTCCGGACACCTCCTTCTAGCCCTCCAGCCATTTTGACCACTTGTTGTCCGGATTGACCCCCTAGCCTTTTTGCAAAATTTGGCCAAATTTGTCCGGATAGGGATCTACCCTCTGCCTATATAATCAGGGGTCCTGCTCAAAAACAGCCAGAACGACGGGTCCGATGCCAGTGTTTGTTGTCATTCGCTGAGATCGGTGGCTGGTCGTCATGTACAGTTTACGTAAGCTACTCACTCCGCGACGCGTCCTTGCATGCTCGTGACCGGTTGACCAGTCGGAAGACACTCGAAATCGAGAGTCATCTTTTCAAGTTTTTGGCGGTCTGTCACAGGTCTAGCATGCTGTGCTTTGCCAGCCTCGCCCTTTGCTCTTGTTTTACCCTCCTACCTACACCCAGTGCTTGGTACAGCCACTTGGCATCCGGATTCCGGACTCTGCCTCTCTGGTTTCCCAAGCGCTCAGGTCGTCTGGCGGCTTGTCTTCCCAAGTACGGCGCGACACCGAAACGCGCATCAAGTGCCTCTTTTGGGAAGTCACTAGTCAGGTGTTTCTGATTTTTCGAAAGTTTTTGAATTTTTTCTGATTTTCGAAGCCGCCGCCAGCGACCTCCGCACAACGCAAAGGATCTGTCTACACAGATAATTTGTGCTTCCCTCATTGTATTTAGACTATTTATTTATCCCACCAGCCACACACAACGAAATATTCTTATATGGCCATTTTTTACCAAATCGAATTCTTGATGTGGTCTAGGTAACTGTCCGTTTCACCAGGACGAATAAGGACTTCCAAGCCTTGCCTCCGTTCTGGTCGTCTTGGTCTGCGGAATGTTCGTGATATTGTATTGAACAGCCTTTCGAGTCATTTTCGAAACGATAACTGTAATTTCGAACAACCCCCCGCAAACTGCTGTTGGAGGACTTGTAGGACGAGACGCTTTACATAAATGGACCTTCGGACGCCCATGATGAAATGAATCCCTTCCAAGTCCTCCATTCTAATCATCGTCTCGATGCAAAACGACAGACTCCAAGACAATGGTAAGTGGCGATACTCGCACAGTCAACCTCTGCTTGACTTAAATTGTATTGCAAAGTTTTCCCCTGCGGTCACACGATGCATGGTAGGAACCTCATCATTTGCATAGATGGTACCTCAAACCAGTTTGGAGTAAAAGTGCGTATGTTTTTTCAGCTTATTGGAACTGCACTGAACCGCTCTCAAACAGAATACAAACGTTATCGAGTTGTATAACCTCATTTTGAAGGAAGTCGAAGACAACCAGCAGACTTGGTATAACAGTGGCATCGGGACCTATGCCAGACCGTCCTGGAAGTCATTGCACTACTACAAGAAGGTTCTTTATCACAAGGTTGATCTAGCAATTGCATGGTGTGTTGAGGCACATCTTGTTGATCTGTACCGTCATTCTTCTGCTGGAACAGGAATTTTGAACGAACGGTTTTAGCTGCGTACCGCTGGCTATCGGATAATTATAAAGACGGGGATTGCATTTTTCTCTTTGGTGCGTAACAATATGGATGCAATAGCCTATCCTCAGCGATGTCTCAGGATTTTCTCGTGGTGCATATCAAGTCCGAGTGCTCTCGGCAATGATCGACAAGGTAAGATGCCTTCTGTACATTTTTTGGCCTTTGAAATGACACCTGTATGCCAATAGGTCGGTCTCATCTACAAGGGAAATGAAATGCAGATACCATTGTACGTTCCAGACATTTTTGTTCCATACACTGATTCACCATGCTCAGCGCATATGCACTATATGTGGATCCAAACAGCGACGAGCCTGAGGCGACTCAAGTTGGGTCGGATGAAAGGATGTCCATGGCAGAGCGTTTCAAAGGCGCATTCTCACATAAAGATGTAAAAGTACACTTTGTGGGAGCTTGGTCTGCAACTTGTTGTTTTGCAGGCACATCTCGATGCTGATGGTATTTCCATAGGGACACGGTTTCATCGATTGGGGTCATTCGCGGAAAGCATATGCTTCCACGGACGGTCGATGGAATGAAGCATGTGTGTTACTTCCGGCATGCCCTGGCACTCGACGAACGGAGGGTCAAGTTTCTCCCAGAGTATGCTTATGGAGGGGCAACTGAGCCTCCTCGCACAAGCCAAGGGGACAATCAAGACAGAAGATTTTGGCTTGGAGATGGAGCTCCAGACAAGTCTCAACCAACCAGGACGGAGAACGCAATCGACTATTCAAAGGACGGAAAGGAAATGACTGAAGAACCACAAACACTTGAAGTCTGGTTTGCAGGGACACATTCGGATATGTATGTGTCCGATTCGTCTTACGAGGTCTTGCATTCACAGTTGTTCATGTTTCTGATGTTTAGTGGAGGCGGTAATACTAAGAACCCCGGAATGGATCGTAGTAGACCGCCTCTGCGATGGATGGTATACCAGGCCGGAACCGTCGGCCTTCGCACAGCCCTATTTAAGCGTGACCTCACGCCTCAGGAGCAAATCCACATCCAAGAATCTTTGACATGGCACTGGTGGCCTCTTGAAATCCTTCCCATCAGGCGATTGACATTCACGAGGCGGGAAGAGGGCAAGCAGATTACTTATAAGTAATTATTTTGGTTCAGATAACCGCATTTTTGCTGAGCTAAATGTCGTGATTAGGCCTCATCTTGGCTCAAGCCGGAAAATTCACGCCGGGCAGAAGATCCATGGTTCGTTTTTCCTGGGTGATATGCCATACACCCCAAAAGCACGTCCATTAGGGGACGATATTGAATTCTGGGAAACTCTTCGAAGCAAAAGGTTTTCCAGTGACTTGGTGGAGCTCGAGTTGCATGAGAAAACCAGACTTGTCGTGGAGAGCTTCAATGACGAACGTGCTGATGCCGAAGATTCTTTGCAAAAAATCGCAACATCAAGTAAGCTCCTTTTTCTTTCTTCTTTCCTCAACGACTGATTGGGTTTAGGCGATGGTCGACAAGCAGTGTACAACGAGGTCATCAACGCTCTGGGGAATGACAAGCCTTTTGAGGCTAGGGTCAAGCATAGGCTCCTCAAGTCTGCATTGGACATCTTGACAAATAACCTCGTTCATAAACAACTCCAACTAGAACGTTCAAATCAAATCCGTCCTTTAATGTCAGATCTTTGGATGAACCAGGATTACCAGGAGACAGTCCAGGAGTTTATCGTGCAGTTAACAGATCGTGAGTGTCAAAAAAGAGATTATTCTTATGTACTAAAGACTTTTACATCAAGCGTGCCTATTTGTATTGCAGGGACATGATGGTGTGGTCTACTCTGGTACTTTCTCACCCGACGGTGAACTCCTGGCATCAACCTCTTTTGACCAAATTCGGGTCTGGGATGTGAAGACAGGGAAGCAAGTCGGAGAGCCCTTCAGAGGACACACCAATGCAGTTCTATCAGTTACATTCTGGCCCTCAGGTGACCACCTAATTTCCGGCTCCCGCGATTCCACTGTTCGAATATGGAATGTCAAGACTGGAACACAGGACGGAGACCCGTTGAAACATGGCCATGCAGTCTCTTGCGCTGTACTTTCGTCTGACGGACGGTGGATAGCAGCAGCCTCGCTTGACAAGACAATTCAAATCTGGGATATGAAGACGAGAAAAGCACAGAGAGAACCACTTCAGCATGGCGACGTGATCGACTGGCTCGCATTTTCTCCTGACGGAAACCATCTAGCTTCATGTTCAAATGACAACGACGTTTGGATATGGGATTTGAGGACCAAGGACCCGGTGGGACGACCCTTGAATGGACATACGGACAGGGTCCTCTCCGTTGCATTTTCGCCAAATGACAAGCGCATTGTTTCCACCTCGCGTGACCACACGGTGCGAATCTGGGATGTGGAGACAGGAAAGCAGGTTGGAGAGCCATTCCCAGACGATAATCAGATCAATTCTGCAGAAGTTTCGTTTGATAATAAGTTTGTTGTTTCTGGTTCTGGCTGTACAATTCGGATCTGGGATTTGGAGACGCGGGAGCAGGTGAAGAGTCCATTCCGAGGGCATGATTCTGTCATTGCTAGCGTGCAATTTTCGCCTGATGGCAAGCGCGTACTGTCGACGTCGTTTGATAATACGATTCGGATTTGGGATGTAGAGATTTTGAAGTTTATTAAATAGATGGTGACTTAATTTATTTTTTGGGCATGGAACATTTCACGTGGCATTAGCGTGCTGAGAAACGTGGCAAGGTATACCTGGCGGCGACAGCAATCTACTCGAAGAGGCAGGATGTGCAATTGAAGACCCTGCCGGGGATATCCTCTAACCCATAGCTTTCATGGCTCCACCATGGTGTCAAAATTGCCTTTAGGGTGAAAAGGTTGATTGATAACATCGTTCTCATAGAATCAAACACATAGTCCGGGAAATGTGATCCTAGTCGGAAATCAAGGAATTCCACCGTCCTGTGGTACAATCGGAATCGAACCAAGCCTACCGAATCCGTCTACAGAACGAAAAACGACACACTGACAGTGTCACGGCATTCTGCTACAACAAAATAAGCAAAAAGTTGTCCAAAAAAAAAAAGCCTCAGCTTGTACCCTCAAATCATTGGTGCAATATCGTCAATTAACACATCGGGGTCATATACAAGCTGAGCCAAGCTCCTGTGCAGGTACATCAGTGACTGCTTCGAAAATTTTGGCCAATTAAGAAGACACCATACCGTCTCTCTATGCCCTGTATTATACGTTTGAAAGGTTAAATGTAGCTGTGGATGCGCAGAGGTTGACTCACGTTCTCCCGCCAGGCAATGTATGCTTTGAACTCCGTCAAGCCGAGTGATAGGACGACGTCAAAGTTGACTTGGTAATATGTTGCGCCAATATATGCCGAATGAGTACTGGATTTTGGTAAGTGTGAAAGATCGGCTTCAACGTAACACAGGGTGGAATATAGGTCTATGTTAGGTGAGATACTGAAAGACACAAAAGGGTTGGAATTGAAACGACGCACTCGATTCCTCATCGAACCATCGTGGGTCGTTGCGTTGTCCCCGGAAGCAGGTAACAGGGGTCTTGACCTTGTTCAGTGCCGAAGAGTGCTGGTCTCTGTCTTCAA
>Ga0307508_10006711_pt1 | contig 10796 bp, 9 predicted proteins | sample 9_EM_MG_FD_203089 | JGI IMG/M metagenome (GOLD analysis project Ga0307508, IMG submission 203089) | Populus trichocarpa ectomycorrhiza microbial communities from riparian zone in the Pacific Northwest, United States - 9_EM | ecosystem: Host-associated > Plants > Roots > Unclassified | place...
AAGCTCCTCGTTGATCTCTACGCTGGTTTTCCGCACTGGCGTATTCCTCCTTCCAGGAAGGAAGGATATCACGAAGCGGGAGGAATGGATATCTTCGAGGAGTGGGAGAGGGCTGAATGCGATTCATGCCCCTTATAAGACGGATTTCAGGTCTCCAATCTCACAACTTTTTGAGGCCCGAGGCGCACTTCGTCTCTACAGATAAAGCGAGAAGATCCGGGCCTGACATCTCAGACATACAATACCCCCCGCCATGAGCCCCATTCGCACCCTCAAGACCGTGCTTGAGATGATCAAATTTGAGCACACGCTGTTTGCTCTACCGTTCGCCTTCCTCGGGATGATCCTCGCCGCCCAAGGGTGGCCGTCGTGGCGGACGGTTCTGTGGATCGTCGTCGCCATGGTGGGCGCGCGGAGCGCGGCGATGGCGTTCAACCGGCTGGTGGACCGGCGGATCGACGCCGCCAATCCGCGCACCGCGGGACGGGCTCTTCCGGCCGGTCAGATCTCTCCGGCGGCGGTGACGCTGTTCGTCGTGGTCAGCTCCGCGCTTCTGGTGCTCGCCGCGTGGGAGCTCAATCCGCTGGCGTTCTATTTATCCCCCCTGGCTTTGTTCATCCTTTTTCTGTACTCCTACACGAAGCGGTTCACCTGGGTGGCGCATATGGTGCTCGGTCTGTCTCTGGCCGGCGCTCCTCTGGGAGCCTGGATCGCCATTCGCGGTGGAGTGGCTCCGGCACCGTTCATCCTCGCGGCGGTGGTGCTGCTCTGGGTGGCGGGGTTCGACATCCTCTATGCCTTGCAGGACATGGAGTTCGACCGGCGGACGGGGCTGTACTCGATTCCGGCGCGCTTCGGGGTGGGGGGGGCGCTGTGGATCTCGGGGCTGCTGCACGCGGTGATGCTCGGGCTCCTGGCACTTCTGCCGGCTCTCTACAGGGGGCCGGCGCTCGGCACGGCTTACTGGATCGGCTGGGCGGGATGCTTGGGGCTGATCTTCTACCAGCACTGGATCGTGCGGCCCGGAGACCTGTCGCGCCTCAACGCGGCCTTCTTTACCGCCAACGGCGCCTTGTCGGTGTGGCTCTTCGCCTTGACGGCTGTTGATATACTCAGACGGTAATGCTCTCCGAGACACCCGCACCCATCCGACCCGAGACCTTCCCGGCGCAACTGCGCGAGATGGCCGCCAAAGTGCGCGACGGCGTCCGCCTGGACGAGGCCGACGCGATGACCTGCTTCACGACGCCGCATGTGCTCCACCTCGGCCGGCTGGCCGATACGGTGCGCCGGCGCCTGAACGGCAACGTCACGTACTTCAACATCAACCGGCACATCAACCCGACGAACGTCTGCGTCTACACCTACAACTGCAAGTTCTGCAGCTTCGCGGCGCTGCCCGGCGAGGATCATGCCTGGGCGATGAGCCACGACGAGGTCTATGCGCACGCGGCGGACCAGGGCGGGAACGCGGTCACCGAGTTCCACATCGTCGGCGGCCTGCATCCGGACCTGCCGATCGAGTGGTATGAGGAGATGCTGCGCGGCTTGAAGACGCGCTTCCCGAACGCGCACCTCAAGGCGTTCACCGCCATCGAGATCGGCTGGTTTGCCAAGCACGACAAGCTGTCGATCGAGGAGGTGCTGCGGCGGCTGCGTGACGCCGGGCTGGGCTCGCTGCCGGGTGGCGGCGCCGAGATCTTCCATCCCGAGGTGCGGGAGATCATCTGCGACGGCAAGCTGGACGCGGACGAGTGGATCGAGGTGCACCGCACGGCCCACCGGATGGGGATCAAGTCCAACTGCACGATGCTGTACGGCCACGTCGAAAAGGCCGAGCACAAGGTGGATCACCTGCTCCGCCTGCGCGCTCTGCAGGACGAGACGGGCGGCTTCAACGCGTTCATTCCATTGGCCTATCACCCCGAGAACAACTACATGGGGCTCAAATACCACACCACCGGCACGGAGGATCTGCGGCACATCGCGACCGCGCGCCTGGTGCTCGACAACGTGCCGCACATCAAGGCGTACTGGGTGATGGTGACCCCGAAGCTGGCCCAGGTCGCGCTGCGCTTCGGCGCCGACGACATGGACGGCACGATCGTCGAGGAGAAGATCTACCACATGGCGGGAGCCGGAACCTCCCAGCAGCTCAGCCGGCCCGAGCTCGAGCGCATCGTGCGCGAGGCGGGATTCATCCCGGTGGAGCGGGACACGCTCTATAACCCGCTCACCGCTGTCTTTTCAAGCACCGCGGCCACCGCTTGAAGACCGAATCCCTCGGTTTCCACTATGTGTCGGTCGACGGCCCCATCGGGGTCGGCAAGACCACTCTGGTGGAGATGCTCGCCCGCCGGTTCGAGGGGGTGAAGATCCTGGAGGACGTGGACAACCCGTTCCTCAGCGACTTCTACCAGGACCGGCCGGGCGCCGCGTTCCAGACCGAGCTCTACTTCCTCCTCTCGCGCTACAAGCAGCAGCAGGAGATCACCCAGCGCGAGCTGTTCGACCGCTTCCTGGTGTCGGACTACACGTTCCAGAAGAACCGGATCTTCGCCTACCTGAACCTGTCGGACGACGAGCTGATGCTGTTCGACAAGCTCTATGCGCTGCTCGAGCCGCAGGTGCCGGTGCCGGATCTGGTGCTCTACCTGGTGGCGGACGTTGACACCTGCATGGAGCGCATAAGGCGGCGGTCGCGGAGCGTCGAGAAGACGATCTCGGAGGAGTACATCGCCGAGCTGATCGACGCCTACAACCACTACTACCACTACTACGACCGCTCCTCGCTCCTGGTGGTGGACACCCGGCACCTCAACTTTCCGCAAAAGCCGGAGGACTTCGACGAGCTCCTCCACCGGCTCGCGCGGCCGATCCGCGGTACAGAGTATTTCCAGCCGCTGGGGTCGTCGAGCGTGCGGTGAGAGCTGAGCTGGAATGTTGGGGCCCGGCTCGCTGTTGACACGAGCGGGAGAAAGTGCGAGGATCTCCCTCCGCCCTGAGAAGGGTTGGAATTGACAGTCGGACGCAAACGGTGACGCGGGGTGGAGCAGTCTGGTAGCTCGTTGGGCTCATAACCCAAAGGTCGCAGGTTCAAATCCTGCCCCCGCAACCAATTTCGTCACGATCGTCAGGACAAAAACCGCGGAGTTCCGCGGTTTTCGTGTTTCTGGACGATCCCCCGATCAGGCCTGCTCGGGCACCGCGTCCGGCGCCGTCGGGCTCTCTTTCTGGCGCCAGGTGAGGCCGGTCACTCCGAGCATCAAGGCCGCCGCGATCCAGAACGGATAGCGCACGTCCTTCTCGAAGACAAAGCCCGCCCAGACCGGACCGATCACCCGGGCGATCGCCCCCATGAACTGTTGGACCCCCATGATCTGTCCCATCTCTTCCTGGCGGCCACGCCAGGAGACGAGAGCGGTCGTCGCCGGAAAGAGCAGCGCGGTTCCCACCGGCACACAGAGGACGACGATCGCCAGGAGCGCGAGGCGCACCGGCCGGGATGCATCGATCGAGCCGACGAGCGGCATGCCGGCGAGACCGAGGACGAGCGAAAAGGCGCCCATCCGCATCACGCCGACCTCGCCGAAGCGGCGGATCGTCGGCCCGAGCAGGACAGCCCGCATGATGACCGAGACCGCGCCGACGTAGGCGTAGAAGACCCCGATGTTCTTCTCGTTGACCTGGTATTCGGCGCCGAGATAGAGCGCCAGAATGCCGTTCATCGCCATGAAGGCCATCATGCCGAAGGCGTAGACCCAGATCAGCGAGGCGACCGGCGAGCCCGGATAGCGCACCACGTCCCAGATCGCCTGAGAGAGAGGCTGACGCGTCTCGGTGTCCGGCGGCAGTGACTCATCCCGCTTCTTCTTCGACTCCGGCAGCCAGCGCCAGGCGGCGAGGACGTTCAGCCCACAGAGCCCGGCGGCGAGATAGCCGGGGCTCGCGTGGCCGAGATAGGTGGCGGCGGAGCCGAGGAGCGGTCCGATCATCACGCCCGCGCTGGTGGCGGCCGAGATCCAACCCAGGGCTTTCGCCCGCTCGTGCGGCGGCACCGAGTCGCTGACGTACGCCTGCACGACGCCGGTCGTGCCGCCCCCCGCGCCTTGCAGCAGGCGGATGAGCAGGAACTGCCAGAACGTGGTGGCGAGACCGAAGAAGGCGAACGCGATCGCGGAGGTGGAGAGGCCCAAGAGGAGCATCGGGCGGCGGCCCCAGCGATCCGAAAAGCGCCCCCAGAACGGCGCGCTGACGAGCTGCGACAGAAAAAACGTCGCGCCGACCACCGTCACCAGGCCCGCCCGCACGCCGATCTTCTGCACATAGAACGGGAGGATCGGTTGGATCATCAGACCGCCCATCATGTCGATGAACACGATGGCCATCAGGATCCAGAGCTGTTTCAACGCGTTGGACTTCATGAGAAGAAATCCCTTCAGCGGGCCTCGCCGCGACCCCACAGCAGGAACGCTGCCGTGCTGGCGGTCATCAAAAGGACGCCGTAAACCGCCGCCATGCCGAGGTCTTGGAGCCGCAGGCTGGAGAGGATCTCGATCGAGATGGGGCGGGTGTCATAGGTATAGAGAACGACCGACGTGACGAAATCCCCCAAGGCCGTGATGAACGCCAAGCCGGCGCCCGCCGCGAGGGCCGGACGGAGCAGGGGGAGGACAATGCGGCCGAGCCGCCGCCAGCGGTCCGCGCCGAGCGAGGCCGCGGCCTCTTCGAGCGCCGGATCGATGCCGCGCAATCCGGCGAGCGCGCCGCGGCCGGTCAACGGAAGGTTGCGCACCAGGTAGGCCAGCGGCAAGATCCACGGCGTGCCGATGAGCACGAAACGGCCCAGCCACGGCTGGCTGACTCCGAAAGCGGTGGCGAGCGCCAACGCGAAGACGGTGCCTGGCACCGCCCACGGCAGAGCGATCAGCCATTCGAGGGCGCCGGCCAGGAAGCCGCGCCGCCGCACCGCCGCGAGCCGCGCCGCGGCGAGACCGAGCACCACCGCGAGCACCGTCGCCGCCACCGCCATCCAGAGCGAGTTGACCACCGGCCGCAGGTGCTCCGGCTTGGTGACCAGCGCCGTCCAGTTGCGGCCGTCGAGCACCGGCGGAATCGTTTCGGTGGTCCAGGTGAACGGCGGCACGAACGAGATCAAGGCGAGCACCGCGTGCGGCAGCAGGAGGATCGCAGCCATCACCCAGCCGAGCACGAAAGCCGTCCCGCGGGCGAGCGGGCTCGCGAGCCGCCGCCGGGCCGGAGCGATGCCACGGACGCCGGTCGCGCCGCCGGCGCTGGCACTGCCTTCCACTCGCCGCATGGCTGCCAGGGCCAGGATGGCGAGGACGGCGAGCATCACCGTCTCCACCTGCGCCAAGCCCAGCTCGCCGTTCAATTTCGAGGCGACGATCTGCGTCGTCATCACCCGGAAGCCGCCGCCGAAGAGATAGGGCGCAGAGAACGACGCGAGCGACGTCATGAAGGTGAGGAGCGCCGCGGCTCCCAGCGCCGGACGCAGCAGCGGCAACGTGACCGTGAACAGCGTCCGCAGCCGGCTCGCTCCCAGCGACGCCGCGGCTTCGAGAAGCGCCGCGTCCTGGCGCGCCAGTCCGGCGCGGACGAAGAGATAGAAGTAGACGTACATCGAGTACGCGTGAACCAGCAGCACCGCGCCCGGTCCGGCGAGATGCCAGGGCGGATCCTGGAGATGAAGCAGCCCCTGCACGGCGCGCGAGACGAATCCGCTCTCGCCATACAAAAAGAGGAAGGCGATGACGCCGACCAGCGGCGGCAGCGCGACCGGCAGCGCTGCCACCGCTCCCAGGAAGCGCCGGCCCGGAAATTCAGTGCGCTCGAAGAGAAAAGCCAGCGGCACGCCGATCGCGCCGGCCAGAACCACCGACGCGAGCGAAATCCACAGGCTCCGCCACAGTGCCATCCACTCGTCCTGCCGGTGGATGAAGTCGCCGAGATGACCGAGCGTCCAGGCGCGCGGACCGCCCAGCGCCTCCAGCAAGGTCATCAGCAGCGGATAGCAGACCAGCCAGGCGAGAAGCAGACAGACCAGCGCCGCAGCGTAGGGAGCGGGGCCGGCGAGGCGGGCTTGGCGGGTATTCACGGTTGGATCTCGCGGACGGCCGGCGCGGATGGCGCCGGGCTCCTCATGGTACGTGCGGCGGTCCAGCCGGGTTGTCTTCAAGTTGTAAAACTTCAGGAACCGTGCGGAAAATCCTGACCGGCAGCCCGCCGGGAGCCGGCGCGACGCGGACCGTATCCCCCTCGGCCGCAGCATTGGCCGGCGCCAGGACCTCCACCTCGCGGCCGATCGCGAGATCGACGGCGTAGAACGTCATCGACCCGGCATAACGCCGTTCGACTACGCGGCCGGCGAGAGCGTTCGGATCACCTTCCGAGCTGAAAGCCAACGACTCGGGGCGGACCACCAGCTCGACCGGCGTACCCGGAGCCGTCCCGACGTCCGGGGCCGGAAGACCCTTCCAGATGGCGTCCCCGATCTTCACGCCGCCGTCCGCCGTCAGGATTCCCGGCAGGCCGCTCGCCCGGCCGACGAAGCTGGCGACGAAGCGGGTCGCCGGTCGTTCGTACAGCTCCTCCGGCGCCGCCACCTGATGCAGCACGCCGCCGTGCAGCACAGCGACCCGATTGCCAAGATGGAACGCCTCCTCCTGTTCATGGGTGACAAGCACCGTGGTGATGCCCACCCGGCGCACCGCCCGCAACAGCTCGCGGCGGGTGCGCTCGCGCAGAGTCGGATCGAGATTCGACAGCGGCTCGTCGAGCAGCAGCACACGCGGCTCCGGCGCCAGAGCGCGAGCGAGAGCGATGCGCTGCTGCTGGCCGCCCGAGATCTCGCCCACCCGCCGCGCCTCGAACCCCGGCAGCTCCACCAGCGCAAGAGCGTCGGCCACCTTGCGCGCCGTTTCCTCCCGACTGAGCTTCCTCCCGGCGAGCCCGAACGCCACGTTCTCGCGCACGTTGAGATGCGGGAAGAGAGCGTAGTGCTGGAACACCATGCCGAAATGCCGTTTCTCCGGCGGCAGCGCCGTCACGTCCTCGCCGCCAACCAGGATCTTGCCGCGGTCCGGCACCTCGAAACCGGCGATCAGGCGAAGCGCCGTCGTCTTGCCGCTGCCGCTCGGTCCGAGCAGCGCGAGCACCTCTCCTGCGTTGACCTCCAGCGACAGGTTACGCAGAACGGCCTGGGAGCCGAAGCTCTTGTCGAGCCCTTCGAGGATCAGAAAGGAAGGCATCAATGCGATCCGGCCGCACCTTTGCCGCGGACGGTGCGGTCCCAGGTGGTCATCCATTCCTGGCCATGCTGCTCGATCTGGCTCCAGTCGACCTGCGCCGGCTTGAAGTCGCGCAACACGCCCTGTGCCCACTCCGGGAGCTGCGTCGCGGGGATGTCCGTACGGGCCGGCAGGCGGAACGCTTCGCGGGCGGCAAGCTCCTGCCCTTCGACGCTGCCGACGAACTCGATGAATTTCTTCGCCAATTCCGTATGCGGAGCGCTCTTCACCAGGCCGATCGAGTCGTCGATGACCGGCGCGCCGCTCGTCGCGAAGCGGAAATCGAGCGGCGAGCCGCGCTTCTTCTGCCACAGCAAGTCGGTCAGCTCCCAGACCGTCACCAGCCCTTCCTGCCGCGTCATCTTCTCGATCAGCAGCGCCGGCTGTTGCAGGTATTCCTTGGTCTGGCCGTCGAGCCGGCGGAGGAACTCCCAGCCGCGGTCCGGGCTCCCCGTTTCGGTGACCGAGCGGGCGAGGATCATGCCGAACAGCGTCCGCATCGTGCCGCTCGCCAGCGGATCGCGCATCAGGATCTTCCCCTTCCACTTCGGATCGAGAAGATCGTCCCAATCGCGCGGCGCCTGATCCGCCGTCACCGCCTTGGCGTTGAACACCAGCACCGGCGCCGTGCGGTACGTCGCGAAATAGAGATCCTGCGCGCCGCGGCTCTGCGCCGGAATCGCGTCGGCCCACGTCGGCCGGTACGGGGCGAGCAGCTCCTCCTTGGCACCGCGGGAGAAGATCGTCTGCGGTCCGCCGTACCAGACGTCCGCCTGTGGATTGACGGCCTCGGAGCGCACCCGGTCATAGACGTCCTGCGAGCCCATGTCGAGCCACCGGACGTCGATCGTCGGGTTCTTCGCCTCGAAGGCCTTCTCCATCAAGGCGAGCAGGTCGCCGCCATGCGGTGAGTAGACCACCAGAGGCGTCCGGCCGTCGCCGCACGCCGCCAGGAGCAGAGAAGCAAGAAAGAGGATGGGAAGAGCACGGGTCGGTCTCATGTCGAGGAGGGAGTCTACTCCCGACTGATCGCCGCGCACCCCTGCTTCTTGAGATCGACCTTCCACACCCCCTCGTACCCCTGGACTTCCAGCCCGCTGCCCACCTTCGCGATGCCAAGGCGAGCGTAGCAGTCCGGAGTCGCGCCCAGGTGAGCCAGCAGATCAGGGATCGTATTCGCATGGCCGACGATCAGCACCGCGCGGTCGTGGGCGTGCTTCTCCCGGAGCCCATTGAGGAAGGCGGTCATCTCCTGCGGATGGGTGCTCGCATCGTCGGCAACGAGAGGGACATGCGACGCATTGACGAGCGGCATCGCGGACTCCATCGTGCGCGTCGTGCGGCTGGTGTAGACCGCGGCGACACCGGCGTCCTTCAAGCGCTTGGCAAGCCCTGCGGCGCGGTGTTCACCGGCCGGAGCGAGCGGGCGGAAGGCATCGAGATCGGCCGGCCAGGGATCGGCCTTCTCGGCATGGCGAACTATGTAGAGAGTGTCCAGGGCCGCGGCGGGTGCGGCGAGGAGGGCGAGGAGGGCGAGGAGGAGGGGAAGAACGGCGAAACGGCAAAAGACGGAACGGGTGATCATGACGCGGTCTCCTCTGAGCTCGACCGCGCCTCCAGATTTGGAATGCTGCGAGACAATTCCCACCTCCCCCGGCCAAGCGGGAGCGTGGAATCACGGGGCGCGGTCTCTCGGGTCTAGTCCATCTGCTTCCTCAGCACGGTCGGGATGTCGTAATCGTCGACGCTCGACCAGTTGGGGCCGAAACCGTTCGGGTCGTCGCCGCGCTGGTTGGCGACGGCTTTGCGGTAGAAGGGCACGTCGAGCGGCGACTTCGGCTCTTCTTCGCGCTCGGCGGCGGGCGGCGCGGCGGCGAAGACCGGGGCCGCGGCAGGACGGCTGATGAAGACGGAGGAACGCGACGGACGGTCGTCGACGCTGCGGTCGAAACCGGTGGCGATGACGGTGACCTTCATGGCGTCTTCGAGCTGCGGATCGATCACCATGCCGGAGATGATGTTGGCGTCCGGATCGACGGCGTCGGCGATGATGCGGGCCGCTTCGGCGACTTCGTGCAGGGTGAGGTCGTGGCCGCCGGAGATGTTGATCAGCACGCCGCGGGCGCCCTGGATCGAGGTCTCCTCGAGGAGCGGCGAGGAGATGGCGCGCTGCGCCGACTCGATGGCGCGGTGCTCGCCCTTGGCGAGGCCGGTGCCCATGAGCGCCATGCCCATGCCGGTCATGATCGTGCGCACGTCGGCGAAGTCGACGTTGACCTCGCCCGGGATGGTGATCAGATCGCTGATGCCCTGTACGGCCTGCCGCAGCACGTCGTCGGCGATGCGGAAAGCTTCGAAGAGCGGCGTGCCGCGCTCGACGAAGTTGAGCAGGCGCTCGTTGGGGATGGTGATCAGGGTATCGACCGAGTTGCGCAGCTCTTCGACGCCGCGCTCGGCTTGCGACATGCGGCGCCGGCCCTCGAAGCCGAAGGGCTTGGTGACCACGGCCACGGTGAGCGCGCCGATCTCGGCGGCCAGCGAGGCGATGATGGGCACCGCGCCGGTGCCGGTGCCGCCGCCGAGGCCGGCGGTCAGGAAGACCATGTCGGCGCCTTCCAGCGTTTCGAGGATGTGCTCGGTGTCTTCGAGCGCGGCCTTGCGGCCGACGTCGGGGTCGGCGCCGGCGCCGAGGCCCTTGGTGAGGAGACCGCCGATCTGGAGCTTGGTGGGCGCCCGGCATTTGTTGAGCGCCTGCAGATCGGTGTTGGCCGCGATGAACTCGATGCCGCGCAGTTGCGCGTCGATCATGCGGTTCACGGCGTTGCCGCCACCTCCCCCGACGCCGATGACCTTGATGCGGGCGGCCGAGTCGGCAACCGCCTCTTGAAGGCGCAGCGAGGTCTCTTTGCGAGCCTCCGGAGCGTCCTGGTCGTCGAAGAGAATCATGTCGTACCCCCTTTTTCCGGGTTGAAGTGGATCTCGTCTCTGTCTTCTCATCTCACAGCAGATCGGAGAACATGCCGCGCAGGCTCCCCATGACGCCGCGCATACTGAAACCGGACTTCTTCTGCACCTTGGCCAGACTCTCCTCGGCGCCCTGCGCATACAGCAACAGGCCCGACGCCGTGGCCCAGGTCGGACTGCTGATCACGTCCACCAGTCCGCCCAGGCCGCGCGGCAGACCGTAGCGCACCCCGGCGTCGAAGATCTGCTCCGCCAGCTCCAGCAGGCCGTCGAGCTGGGCGCCGCCGCCGGTCAGCACGACGCCGCCGCGCAACCCCTCGTCCGAGGCGTGCTTGTGCAGGTCGTCGTGCAGCAGGTTGAACAGCTCCTCGGCGCGCGGCTGAAGGATCTCGCACAGCTCGCGCTTCGGCACGATCCGCGAGGTGCCGCCGGCCACGGTGGGCACGGCGATCCCCTCGTCGTCGGTGACCATGCTGGGCAGGCAGCAGCCCTGCTTGACCTTGATGCGCTCGGCCTCGGCAA
>Ga0307508_10006712_pt1 | contig 10796 bp, 8 predicted proteins | sample 9_EM_MG_FD_203089 | JGI IMG/M metagenome (GOLD analysis project Ga0307508, IMG submission 203089) | Populus trichocarpa ectomycorrhiza microbial communities from riparian zone in the Pacific Northwest, United States - 9_EM | ecosystem: Host-associated > Plants > Roots > Unclassified | place...
GCCTTCCCCCCCCCCCCCCCCCCCCCCCCCCCAACACCGTTTTCCCCAGATACATAGTTCAATATGGCCTCACTGCATCTCACGTCTGCAAAGAGTCTTGCTGTGATCGCTTCGCTTATGTTCTCCGGATCTCTGCCCACAAATCTGCCAGCTACACTGTCCAAGACCGGCATTCCTGAAATGGTGTTCTCGAGTCTGCATCGCCTCTGTGCCGCACCAACACTCATCACTATTCAAGTTTCCCGCCCACTTCGGGTATCCCGCTACAAGGGCATGACCGATTTTGAGCCGATAGTGCCGCCTTGTCATTGTCGTCTGCCCTGAAGGGTCCCGATCTGTGGGGCCGTTTTCGATTCCGCACATCTTTGGGTTTTGATCGTCTGTATGCCCAGTCATGCGCTTCTTTCTGTTTGGCTTCACTGGCAATTAGACCTCCCTCGCCTACACCACACAGGTTTGGCCTACGCCAACACTATAAGTACATATTCAGCATGCGTTTGATAGCAGCCTGCACATCGGCGAATATCATGGTCCTGTGTCGCCGCCATCTGTCCGCGATGACCTCGAGTGCTCTCGCCAGTGTAGCACACTCCGCACCGTAAGCTTCTTGATTGTACCCTATAACTATGAGTTTTTATGCCAAACCAGTCCTTCCTCGAATGCCGAGTCGCCATACAACTGTATACCTAGCCCACCGCTCTTCGCTCAATCCGTGATCCGACTATCTAAGGCCCGGCCGATCGCTTTCGGCTTCCTTCTTTGTGCTCGCACGACCGTCTGTGCAGTGGGTGGTGGTGTCTGCAGTACGGGTCGACTCTCGGGCTCCTGAACGGCCCAGAAAGATTGCCAGACGGCACCCAATCTCGCTTGGTGCTCCCACCAGCTCCCGCGCTTGAGCCCCAACAGGCAGTATTAACAAACGTATTGCAAACCGTCTCGCTCGGTTGTTAAGTACTTAAACATATGGTTGGTTTCAGACGTCCTTCAGTGAAGCATCCTGCAATTATTCGGGCCTGGGTGTTGGCGAGTACTTGCAGCTCGCCTGCGTGCCTCTTTCCTCACCTCACCAGTATCTCCGTCCGTCAAAGTTGCTGCTCTCTGTTCGGGTGCTTGCGAGGATGGGAGGGCCTGATCGTGTTGCAGCGCCAATTGTGCTCATGACTAAGCTGGAGAGGGGCAAAATGCGCTCGTCGGCCGGGCCCAGTGACGACCGGCTTCTCGTTTGACGCTCATTCGGATTGGGCTTGATGGAAGATAGATAACCGTTCGGCGCGGTGTTTCCGGGCCTAAGAAAAGGGAATCCCGAAATTCCATGCGGCCGCGCCACCCATCTGCATATGTAGATACGAGGGGTGACTGGAGGGATACGCGAACGTGAAAGAGAAGGGAAAAAAAAAAGCAACCTCCGTGTCTCAAAGGGTCGGGGACAGGGGTTCACGTCTTCTTCGGAAAGTGGAGTGCGTCGGGCATGTAAAGAGTACATATGTATAGAGTACGGGATCTTTTCAAGCGGCCACTACGCTAAATTTTAGTGTGTGACGCAATGGCTCGGGTGACTCCCAGCTGGTCGAATTCGGTGTCGCCCTCCCTTTTTTAAAAAAAACAAAACAAAAAACATAACACTGTGTGCGAACATAATCTCCAATATTTTTTTTTTGCTACTTCCACTTTTTACTTGTTAATTATCGAAGCGACCCGCTACTATATTTTTATAAAACAAATAATTACAACTCCCAAGGTCTATAGCGCAAAGATTTAGAATCGCCTCCGTCCGTCCATTATCCCGTATTGGTGCTTCTTCGGCAGTCTCGACTGGCACAGATCTAGGCATCTCATACACTTCCGATCCAAGTTCATCGAACACCTGGACAGTGGACATACCGGTTCCAGACGTCAGATGTAAGCACTTTTGTCAGTGTCGACGTGCGGGGTAGTGGCGGTGGGCAGATCTACTGATCAGTAAGATTCACGTATTAATTCGAAGGAAAATAGATACCAGCAAGAGCACTTTAATTTTCGTCGGGTCGCGCCGCGTAATGCACTGAAAATTTGGGTGCTGCATAATTTTCTCGGTTTCCGTCAAAATCAACGGTTTGTACAAACCCTCACAGTCCAACTAGGCTCTTTTTCGGACGGCGTTCGCTCATCGGCTCCTTTCTGTTGTCCCTTTTTGTTTCGGAACCTATAAACGCCACTGACTGATGGGCAAATGTCACTGAACTCCGCAAGCGGTAGAATAGCATTTTCCAACTGAAAGAGCTGTGTCTTCCAATGGGGCGCGTCTTTGGGAAGGGGAATTTTAACGGAAGAGATTCTGTTGAGCAGACGCAGGTGGTGATGATAGGAATTAGGTATTTTTTTAGGGGGTGGAAGGGGGTGGATGAGCATCTCGCCTGCAGGTTGCAGCCACAAGCTTAATTATTTTTTTCTGGCTCAGTGTGGTGGCAGCTTGAAAAGTTCCCGGTATGTATGTATGGACCCAATGCCGAGACGCTGGTTGACATGTTGCTTTTTTTAATTATTTTCTTTTTTTTTTCAGGGGGGAAAGGCTGAGGAGAATCGAGAGTGCTGTCTTCTACATATCATGACAGCTCTGCGAGCAACAGCAGTACCAAGTCACAACCCGTTGAAGCGAGAAAGCGAGTCACCAGCAGAGAAGAGGTTGGGTTATGCTCCAGCGAAATCGCACCCGAATCTGCTCGCTTTCAAGAACGCACAGAGAGGGAAGTATCTGAAGAAGAGCTGCAGAAGACCAGAGGCACATATCACAAACCACGGCCTTTGCCGAAAGTAGAAGGAGAGGGGATTTGGTATGGCGGGGTGATGTCCTCCAACGAGCAGGGTTTCGACAGAGCAGGGAAGCCTGCTGCAACTGTCAGTCGCCGGGCGGATCGATCGCAGTTTCTACCATCCTGAGGTAAAGGCACACCGAAGTCAAGTTATGGCGATTTAAGTATGTGGGCGGTATGCCTATACATAGTTAGCGGTCATTCATACCCGACCGCGAAGCTTCACCCACGATCACTCGTGACAAGCAATCTACATACATAATAAGCAGCACACTACCTGAGTGGCGCCAAGCCGCTTAGTGTCTCGGGATTCGAGTACCCGAGACACTGTGGGTGGCCGTCTCCGCAAGGCTTGATTCGATGGTCGCTCTCGTCTTCCGTGCAGCCAATTGTGATTGCGAACGGAACGACCGACGATTACTTTCAGTCAGCCGTGATGCCGTCCACATGTGGAGCTGCAGGACGCACCGGGCAAAAGTGAGGGCCGTCTGCAGTAACCGAAACCGGCCACGGAGACGAAGAATTTCTGCTCCGTAACCGGACGCCGGCAACAGGTCTCGGTTGTTTCCTTTTGACAGCCACCGGTCCGCTTCCCTTCCCGAATCCGTGAGGGTGGTGGATGGAGTGGGCGATGTCGCGTGCGTGCGGCGTGAGTGGTTCGTTCTTTTTTCTTTTTTCTTTTTTCTCCGCTTTCCTCCATAGAGAGGATAGAATAAGGGGGACGTGTCTCTGCTCGGCGACGGGCGTTGGGCCGAAAGGAGATGGGACGACGGCTGCGATGTTGAATCGGAAAAGTGCCACGCTTATGTAGGTCGCCGCTATATTGACTGGACGCTTGCCGATCGATTTGGCTGCTGACCAGTGACGGGAGGGGTGGATTGGGTGCGTTGCTTCCTTCTCGCTCGATATTTTATTTTTTTCCACATCCACATATACCTTCCTGTGCAACTCACCCCATCGCCGTCCAGCCCGTTCGTTCGTTAGATATTTATTCGTTCACTCGCTTCCACCCCTTGCTGTGACGCAACATCGCCTTCGTAAGGTCCAACGACGATGGCGCAGAACGACGACAAGACCGACAAGGCCGGCGGAGGCATCGAGACCACGGAGGCGGCGTCGTCGCTGCAGTCGAGTCCGGAGGCAGCGGGAGCGGGCACAGCAGGAGCAGCTGCGGCGGCGGCGATGGACACGGCCAAGGGGCGGCGGGCGGCGTGGCTGGCGGCGGCGTGGGGCGAAGCCGTGTTTCTGTTGACGACTCGGGAGGGCCTGATAGGCGACTTTGAGTGCGCACCATTCCTGCCGCGTGTTGCGGCGTCGCTGTGGTCTGGTCGGCGCTGACGAGCCAGGAACTCTGCAGCTACACTTACCTCCTTACCCCCGACATCCCGCCGTTCAACAGGAAGTACAAGGGCCGTCCGCAGCCGTTCTTCGGGATTGACGACCGGATACCGCTGCTGCTCACACTGCTGCTGGGCATCCAGCACGCGTTGGCCATGGTCGGCGGTGGTATGTGTGCGTGCGTGCAGGCCGGAGGGGAGTGTGCTGATTCCTGCTGCAGCTGTGTCGCCGCCGCTCCTGATCGCCGGCGCCTCTGGCGCGAACCTGACCCCCGACCAGGTCTCGTACCTGGTGTCGGCCTCGCTGATCCTCTCCGGTGTCTTCAGCTTCTTCCAGATCGTGCGCTTCCGCATCTTCAACACGGGCTACTGGATCGGCACGGGAATGCTGAGCGTGGTCGGAGAGTCCTTCTCGGTGGTGCCGATCGCCCAGAACTTCATGGCCACCGAATATGCTGCTGGTCGCTGTCCGACGGCCGAGGACGGCCGGAAACTGCCGTGTCCGAAGGCGTACGGACAGCTGCTGGGGACGGTGTCGGTTGTCATGCTATTCCAGATCGCCATGAGTCTGGTGAAGCCACAGCACCTGCGCAGGGTCTTCCCCAAGCTGGTGAGCGGGATGGTGCTCATGTGCATCGGGGCGGGGTTGGTGGGCAGCGGGATGCGGAGCTGGGCGGGTGGCTCGGGGCCGTGCATGCTGCGGCCGAAGGAGGGGTTCTTTGTGTTGTGTCCCAACATCGGTACGAGTCGGAGCTAATCACGCGCGAATGCCCCCCTCCCAGGTGAACTGACTTCCGAACCTACACAGATGCCCCGAACCCGCTGCCCTGGGGCCACCCCAAATTCCTCGGCCTCGGCTTCCTGGTCTACGTGACGATCTTGGCCGTCGAGATCTGGGGATCGCCGCTCGTCCGCAACGGCTCCGTGGCCATCGGCCTCTGCGTCGGCGCCATCGTTGGCGGCGCCACTGGCTACATCAACCACTCGGCCATCGAAGCCGCGCCGAGGGGCACCTTCATCTGGGCCCACACGTTCCCGCTCGGCTTTAGCGGCAGCCTCGTCCTGCCTCTGTTGGCCTGCTGCTTGACCACGCTCGTCAGCTGTCTCGGCGACGTCGTCGCCACGGCCGAAGTCTCGGGGGTCAACGTCGACGGCCCCGACACCGACGCGCGGGTGCAAGGCGGCCTCACAGCCGACGGCGTCTGGAGCGTCCTCGCGCCCCTCGCCACCACGACGCCGACGGTGCTCTTCGCCCAGAACGTCGGCGTCATTGCGCTTACTGGCTGCGCCTCCCGTCGCGCCGGCTACGCTTGCTGCGTGTTCATGATCCTCGCCGGCGTCGCCAGCCGCTTCGGCGCCGCCATCGTCGCACTCCCGCCCAGCGTCATCGGCGGGATGACGACGTTCCTCTTCACCAGCATCGCCGTCAGCGGCCTCTCGATCCTCGCCAAGTGCCGGTGGACCAGCCGCGACCGCTTCATCGCCACGGCCGCGCTCGTCTTCGGGCTCAGCGACCTCGTCGTCCCGGACTGGCCAAAGCACCTGTTCTCCGACGGCGGGTCCGTGGCCGTCGAGGGTCTCAAGGACGGCCTCGCGTTGGTCGTGGGCACGAGCTACTGCATCGTTGCGCTCGTGGGCGTGCTGCTCAACGCTGTTATCCCCGGGGACAGAGGTGGGGCGGAAGTAATGCTGCCGCGGACGGAGCGGCCGGACACGACGAAAGCTGAGTAAAAGGGGACGAACGAAAAGTTGGAATTGGGGGGGAGGTTTTTTTTTTTGATCTGCTTTGTGTTCATGTGTTGTTGTTTTTCCCTCCGTCCTTTTTGATCATTGTATACTACCGATTCTTGGCATGAAACCACAGTATTTACCGTGCAGCCGGCCGATGCGTATCGTACAAGGAGATCACAAAAGAAAGGACAAACGGAAAGGCAGCCCGTCCCATACTCCTCGTCTGCAGGTGCCGTGGAGGAGAATGCGGGCAAGAACAGTGGTAGTGCCTCCCGGCACCCGACTCCACGGCACCCGAATCCTCCGCCTCACCCTCCTCTCTTCAGACACCTCGCTCTCTGGGTTTTCCCCAGCAGGGACCAGCCTCCCCATATCCGTGGTGGAGAGGAAGTCCAGTACCACTTGGCTGCACCTCCCATCAGCAAGGAGGTCCCGGATCTCGAACCAGCTTTTTGCTCTCCCACTTTCCTCCCGCACCTCTGCCCACGAGATCTTCTGCTGGGCGGGCTGATTCTTCGTCCAGTGTAGGTACTGCCCGGTGAGGCAGTGACCTGTCTTCAGCTGGCAGAACCTCGAGGCGAGCCACTTAGATCTACGCGCAACTGTGCCATCCGGCTTCTGCCTGCACGGCATCTTGTGCTTCTTCCTAGAGGCCCGGCCTCCCGCCCACTGCTTCGCCTCTGCCAACCTTTTCTCCGAATTCTCCCGCTTGAGGCGTGCGAGAGATCTGGGGAGCGGCATTGCATGCGCCTCTACCCCACGTGCGTCTGGCTCCTCGGCTGCGAGCTTAGCCCACTCGTCAGCCTTCCAATTTCCTGCGACCCCTTTGTGGACCGGGCACCACCTGATCTCGATGGGGATGTCTGGCCTACCCCTGTGCAGCAGTGCGATGTGCTCTCTTGCCTGGAGTGCGCGCACCCGGCCGGGGCCAAGCTCGTCCGAGGCCATCCGTCTGATGGCGGTCTGAGAGTCGGTGAAGATTGTGATCCGCTCTGGTGTCGTCTGTCTTCTCACAGCGGTCTCCAGCGCTCTGGCGAGGGCGGCACACTCCGGATCATAGGCCTCTGGTTGTACATGGTCTATGTGGGACTTGATACCCACCCAGGATTGCCCATTCTTCCATATCACTGAGTGCCCACTGGTCCGTGAATATTGCTAGTTCAGGCTATGTCTTCTCTATCTCTGCCTTGGCTTCGGCCTCCTCTTCCTGTCGTAGCTCCGCGTCAAGCGTCTGTGGCAAAGGCTTGCCGTGGGTGTTGCTCGGTGCACAATCACCCCGCTCACTCTGTTGCGGGCTCGGATATCCGCAGCCAAAGTACGCTCCTGAGCACTTACTCATATACCAAGCCGAGGGGGCGAGGAGGGTGCATTCGACCTAATCTAGATTATGGCAGTGCGGCCCTCGTATCCTGTCCGCCCTGATTCCTTTCAGTCTCGGTCCAGTGCGGCGCCCCAAATCCACAAGCACTGGTTAACAAATCACCTACATCATGATTCCCTTCCCCTAGGTGCCCTCAACTAAAGTACCAGCTCAAAATGTAAATTTTACTGTTTTACGCAAAGTAAGACGACAAAATAAATGCTTATATACCTAAGGTAACCGATTTCAAACAGATACAGCAACCAAAACGAAATAAAAAAATCTGTGGGTCGTCAAAAGATCTCCACTATGTATACAACCTCATAAGAAGGCGATCCTCAATAATATATCGTTGTAGTTGAATAATGCCGTATGGGAGAAAAGTGGGTGTTGAAACTGGTGGCCATACAAAATCTGAAGTCACTTTTCAATTGGTACATAACACACTATTGTACGCCACCAATCCGAAAGGAAATCGGCAGATTTCTTTATATATGGTAGCTGTAACGGTTCTAAGACTTCTATGAAAAAACTGAACTTTTCCCGTTAGGTGAACGGTGGAATTTTGCTGTGTGAAGTAGTCATTTTGGTGTGCAGCAGGCGATTCGCAAAAACTTTTGAGCTAGTACCTCCCCACCCATTCTGTCTTCAACCGGCTGGCGATGGCTTCCCCAGCTCTTACCGTTCCAGATACCATCCGTTTATATAGATCTCCGGTGTCTACTTATCTATCGTGTCCGCTTTTTTTTCTCGAGTGAGACAGTATGCAGATTCTCAAGTAAAACAATTGTCGCGACACTGTGATAGATTCAACACAACACAGATCAGGAGTAGCTACTGGCATGGAATGGTGGGCTCTACACTCGGCGTGCAGCTGGATGCACTGTGCAAACGTACAATAGAGTTGTACTTCCGATCAGATACGGCATAACAAATCTCGAAGTAGTCCTCAACACTAGTGTAGTAGTTACAGAGGCTTGAAGGCAGCAGGGTCGGTAGTCAGCTGTCCCAAGTGGGGCGCTGTACCCGTGCCGTCGCTGTTTGTACTGGGCTCGCCACCACTCCTTCCCCCCAATCTCGACTGCTTCAACCGGAGCAGTGGGTGTGGAGGCGCACATGGCAGCCGCTAGAGGCGACACCCACAGCTGGTGAGGGAGGCTTGGTATTGATACAGTGAAGCGACCGAGTACGATGAGGCTGGCAGATTGTAAAGAGGAAGGATAGTGGGCTGTATAGAGGGAGAAATTTAGGCGCTGCGACGACGATTTTACTTTCCAGTCAAGACGATTTTTTCTAGTCATGGCCGTTGTACATACTCTGTCACTCGGAAAAAGGCGATTTTTTAGGGCCCGAGCAGCTATAGAAAAAACTCGTTCTGGTGGCAAAGGGGGATCGGTGGACTTGGGTGGCCGTCTTTGCCTTGGGGCTCGCAAATGGGGAAATTCGTCTTGCCAACGTTAAAGTACCCTTCCGACACGCGCTGAGGACAGATGGAGAGCTACTGGGTCACTGCTATCCGGAGCAAACCACATCCGACTTGGTAAAGTCTTTAGACTATCCAGACTTGAAATTGTCTCCAGACCCCCCGGACTCGGGACGGTCTGTAAGAGCAGCCCGACTTGGACAAGTCATGCAAACTGTCCGAGACTTTGGATTTGTCCCCAACAGCCTCCACCCGCCCTGGTCAAGGCGTGAAAACATAAACGGCAAACGCCTGGTGTGCCGTAGGTTTTGACCGTTAAGTCTAAAATGCCATAGTTTTCCCCGTGAGTCGCCACAGCGCAATTTGGAACTGCTGCATGGGTCAACGCTACGTTCGATTTCAAGACGCCAACCAGAAGCTTGCTGTTCCCGGTGGAAGATAAATTTCGCTTTGCAGCTCCTCGCGGAATCCATGAACCACAGCAAGCATCGCCAAGCTGAGGCCGCTAGTTTTTTTTTAGGTTTAATCATACTCGCACTCAGCCTATCTATACAGACTATGGCGGCGTACATTTTGACCAGTTCCCGTCCGCTGTCCGCGCAATGGCGGCACGCTGCAAGCTCCCCTTTGCCCTCCGCCCAGGCCTGTTGAGGCTGCTAGTGAAACACGAGAGGTTGTCACATGGCATTCGGACGAGCAAGCAAGAACATGCACCTGTTGCTAGTAGGTTCGAGATCAACGACTCCATTGCGGCCTTGCAGTTACTCCGATTTATATCAGTTTCCAATTGTATACCCAGTGAAATTGAGGGCAATTTCAACGGATTGATTCACTCCCAGTCGACTGCTGTTTTTTTTTGCTATTGTGACTGCGTTGAATTGAGGTGCCGTCGACCATCCGATGACCCACCGGGAAAAACCATGGTATTTTTAGACATTACGGTTATTTGTCCTGGTACCCTGCCTACTTTGTACATGAGTAGCTTTTTTTTAAAAAAAAAAGTTGCTCGAATGCCCCAACTAAATTACCGGATCCAGGCAAGTGGAATAACGTAACCAACAAGGAATCCTAAGTACTTAAGTACAACCTACAGGGGAAAAAAAGAGAAATGCTTCCAAACACCAACGTTATTTATTCCGTGGCCTGCTTACCTAGTATCTAACATGTTGGGGGCATAGTTCCAGAGTCTTTACGGACAGAACACCAGCGGAGCACAGTTAGGTACATTGGGACGTACCTCTCCAGTGACTGCCTGTTGTTTAGCTCCGGACCTCCCAGTGTTCCGCATAGTCCAGTCCGTTCGTCTTGAGCCTCGGACTGGACCGGAATAAATCTTGGCAGTCCGTCCGCGGGCAGACTGGTGCAGAACAAATCGCAAGCCGGACGGACTGCGGTTCACTACAATCGATTGCAGTCCAATGCCAAGAAATGTAAAAAAATCTAATAACTTTGACTCCTACACAAAGATGAAATTTCTGAGGAACCGCCATCGTCTCTAGTCTGGTCGGCAACAGGTCTCACATCACATTGTTGAAGCAGTTCAGGGGTTGCACCGGCCCGGCCGTGAGTACCAGCAAACGGGTGAGAAATTATGACGCCCATCTTGTTGGCTTTTGCGGGGAGCGATTGGCCACCATCACAACAAGAGATAGAATACCGTGCTCGATAAACGGTACCGAGAATGGACTCCAGTGTCCTGGCGTCTGCTACCGAATGCAGTTGCTACCGAGTTTCACCAGCGTTATGGGTGGACCAGGGAGACTTGCGAGAAGGTTATGACGTGCATCTGCTAGGAACCATTGTGGACAGGCTAAAAGTGACCAGTTTACGGTTCATCGGTCTGGAGGTGCTTCTCCGATCGTCTCCCAACCGAGAATCGCCCTACCAATCGAGAAGAAAACACCCCCACTTCGCAAACATGCCAGGAAGAAGTCGGTACTTGCTGTACAATCTTCTTCACCTACACCCTCCCGTCCTTCATTGTCTTCCGTTGTTGCTTACCAAGAGGCTGAGCGGAGACAAGAGACCAGAGTCAGGGTGAGGAAGAACAGACCCTTTTCAAGACAAGAAAAAGGAAACGCAGCAAGACAAGATCCGACGAACGAGACAAACAAGTGGCTGGGTAGGGGGGGGGGGGGGGGGGGGGGTGTGTGTTT
>Ga0307508_10006713_pt1 | contig 10795 bp, 8 predicted proteins | sample 9_EM_MG_FD_203089 | JGI IMG/M metagenome (GOLD analysis project Ga0307508, IMG submission 203089) | Populus trichocarpa ectomycorrhiza microbial communities from riparian zone in the Pacific Northwest, United States - 9_EM | ecosystem: Host-associated > Plants > Roots > Unclassified | place...
ACCATGACAAGAACAAGGCCTCTCTCTTACAGATACATCTGTTGATGTCTCCCTCCATAACCAATCACTTTCCTCTCTCTTACAACAGCATTTGCTGGGCGAGGTTGGTGGTGACGACAATAAGAATAGGAATTAAATATACTTAAATAAGGAGATTAATGACTTGTTCTAAAGTGATTATGCACTCAATTACTATTGTCTCGCCACCCATTTCTCATCCCCTTCATGTTTTTTGTTGGCCCTTATCCCTTTGTGCTTTTAGACCTTTTATTTATTTATTATTTATTTTATTTTATTTTCTTTGCCGTTTCATAAGGGAAGTCAATAGGGCACGTTTTATTTTTGTCATCTCCTCCGATAAATAATTCAAGTTAAATTCTTAAAAAAAATAATAATAATTTCATCTCCTCTCCATTACCATACCATCATTATTGGACCGTTATAGAGCTGCGGGGCAACTTATATTTCATTAAAATTTGATATTTTTTAGTATTTAGTGATTGTAATGAATTTAAAAAGATAAAAAATATTATTTTAATAAATTTATAAATAAAAAACACTTTAAACGCGACCAAACCGCGCTAGTAATAGTAATGATAAACATGAGTTGCGGGGCAACTTATTTTTCATTAAAATTTGATATTTTTTATTATTTATTAATCGTAATGAATTTAAAAAGTTAAAAAATATTATTTTAATAACTTTATAAACAAAAAAAACACTTTAAACACATCCAAACCGCGCTAGTAATAATAAACATGTTTAATTTGCACTTGATCTCTAACTATATTGTTGCCATAATTATTGAAACCCATTTTTAGCTCCTTTGATTTGGTCACCCACCGTATATCATTTTTTTATGACATGAAAACCGCACCAGCACCCTTGATTTTACTCACATGAAGGCTGGAAACCGTATAGGTATATGAGGTGGGTTTTTCATCTTCATCCATGCTTATCCCTATACAAGAATAATCAAGATAGAGAGAGAGATAAACATAGTTTATACAATGATAATCTCTCTTTTATCTTTGTTAATTAAATAGGGTTTAGTGTTAAAGGGCCTCCTCCTATTTTGTTATTTCATTTTGCATCTCCCTCTCTCTCCCTCTCTCTCTCACTGTAGGTAAGTCTTTTTCTTTTTTATTATTTTATTTCCTTAAAATCTCCTGTGCTTATACAATATTAAAAATCTCTGCTATCTGCATCTGGGTTTCTATTCTTTTACTATATCAAACACAATAGCCTATGAACCATGAAAAGTAATTAAATACATTGTTAATTCACATTAAATTAAGCACCAAAACAAATAAAAAAACCCATTATTGTATTATTTCTATTTTATTTGTTTTATATAGGCATATTTCTGTCCTCCATTAAAGAAGAAATCAAGTGAGTTTTGGTCCTTGAATCTTGATTTTGAAATTCAAAGATGGGTCTTTTAAGCAAAGGTGGGATTTGTTCCTTCTTGGGCTTGCTTTCTTTGATTGATAGACAACTACCCCACAGAACCCCACCTTGGCTCTGTAACACTGTGTCAGATAACTGCAACAGATAACAAAAAGAAACTAGAGGATAGCATTACATGTACTAACATAATAAGATATGCATATATATATATATATATATTCATGTACATTCATTTATGCAAGCGACCAGACCAGCATATCTTTAGAATGTCAGGCAAGGAAATAGCTGCTGCTTGGGTAGCATTATAGGCCTGTACATCTGAGAAAAAGCTAAGACTTTTTGGTATCTGCGTGTATTTATTATTACTAGAGCCCATAGGGGTGTCACCTTTTTGGTCTCTGTGTAAGCGTTTTGAAAAGTCTGAAATCTGAGCTTTGAGCTTTGATGGTCTTTTTGTTACATCCATCATGGCCTTGACAGCTATCATAATGTACCTGTCACTTGCCTTGGGCTTTGTATTGCATCAACTGAGGTTGTTGTTCATGAACATCAAATTAAGTTTCTTATGATTCATTACTGTAGTATTGTTTTTTAAATTCTATTCTCAACTGCTATCTGCATGTTGATTTTAATGTTTAATAAATTCTGCTCTATTTTTTCCTTAAAAGGGTTTTCCAGCATCTCTCGAAACCATGGCCTTTCTTTAAAGTTTAACCTTTTGGATTTTGCACGGGATAAAGCTGTGCTTTTTGGCAATATCCTTGATGAGTTCCTTTTTATTCCTTCTTCTGCATGCTTTTACTTTCACCTGCAAGTTCTGTTTGTTTGTTGATCTCTTTGAACTCTTTCTTCTTTGTGCAGTCACTTTTCATAGTTAGATTTTTTACTTGAACTTGTCTCTTGTGAGGTGTGTGAATAGGACAATTTCTAATGGTTTTATAGGGAAGGACAAACTGATGTGGGGTTGCTGAAATGGAGTTGGCGATGGCATCGACTTCTTGTGCCAAGCAGAGTCCAACGCTTATGAAAGAACCAGTTATGAACTATGTTCAATATCCAGCACCTGGGGCCACATATGAGGATGTTATAGTTAGTCCTAAACTCTTTATGGAAACTTTGGAGAAGTTCCATGCTGCCATGGGAACCAAGTTCATGTAAGCTTCTTCGCATTGGTGTTTAGCATTATTTCAACTTATGGATTTTGCGTTTTGATGGTCTACCGTATGTAATTTTGGACGCCGTGTTTATGCTGCAGGATCAAATGTATGCGCTAGTACTCTTATCAACATTTCTTTTTCTCTGCTCTTTGTGTTCATGTTAGACGGTCCTGTTCCTATAATTTTATCAACAATAGTTTTCAAATAATGATATCAATGCTACCTGCAAATGTTATGCCAACTTCTCCATATTTGGCAGTAGTTTACGAGCTCTATCGCAAGTCACTTTTGTTAGCAACTGTACTCATAAACTCGTTTAATCTACACAGGTCAATCATTAGATTTTTTTTTCCATTATTGATTGTTAGTTGTAGATAATCTTAATATAGTGTTTGTTAAAAAGTTAGTTGGAAGGTCAAGGGAGAGGAGCTAATTGCACATTTAATTTCTAATGATCAGAAAAATGTTGTTAAAAGCTTTTCATTTTTGGTAGATTTTGGATATTTTTAAAGTTGCAAAGCAAAGGTAAACACAAAAGGTTTCCTGAATCTGGCCCAATGTTTTTAAACTGACTGCAAATAGTCGAAGCATGTACTCCTCTCTTAATTAACCCAGTAAGGAAAGTTTTTAAAAATGATTGTGTTTTCAACCCGAGAGTTTGTAAAGTTTCAAACTGTTGTTGCTTTAAATTAGAGTTTCCTGGTGAAGAACTGATTTATTATAGTAGTGCAGGGGAACACAAATTATAGCTTCTTAGACATGGATCTGTCCTTTCATTGCATTCCTAAATTTGAATTTCGATTGCAGGATCCCTATAATAGGGGGTAAGGAACTGAACTTGCATCGGCTTTTTGTGGAGGTAACATCTCGAGGTGGCATCGAGAAGGTAGCATTAAACTGCTTTTAGTTGTGTGGTTCTTTTTTCTTGAATAGTTTGTTCATAAATTGTGTAAATGGACTAGTTCGGGTTAAATTCTGGCATGCACTTCGTCATGCTTCCTGAATTGATGCATGGAAAGTTTCCTGAAAGACCATTTAACTGTCATGAAACTAAAATGCCTATTGCAGACATCATATAAAATCTTGCGGATAATTTATATAAAGCTTTGATGTGGATCATCTGCAATCTATATTCCTTAAGTTTCCAAACAACTAAAAGCTTATCTGTGCATGTATGTTTCTAAAAGATATCATTGCTTCATCTTCCTTTGGATACTTAAAAACTGCTTCCTGTTTCTCAAAAAAGGTTATTGCAGCTGCGATGTCAAAATGATATGTTTCCTGCACGTTGTGCTTGCATAATGTTTTTTCAAATAATGCCTTTAATTACCTGATTTTGCACAAGCCATTAGCTGGTAATATTGAATAATGAAGATGTTATATACTTGCCCATTTTAGCTGGATCTACTCTTGGTTCTTCAGTGACTTTGACATTGACTTCTGACTTTCTGCAAGATACAGCCCTTGATAAGGTGTAACTGGTGATGCATGGTTAGAGGGCTTATTCAACCCCCTCCCATTGAACCGAACTGAAACCCTGATTGTTGCAATGCAATTTGTGGCTGTTTCAAAACTTATGTCCAAAATGTTACTTTATGTCAAAGTGGAATCTAATTGCTTGTAGGAAGAAGGAAGTCTGGATTAAATTTACTTGAGGTTGAATAATGATCTCTAATGAAGAAAGAGTAAATTGTTTCTAAAACATCAGCTATGCAGTCGTGCAGTTACATTGATTTGCATAATGGATTTGCAGATTATTAGAGAGAGAAGATGGAAAGAAGTGACTGGTGTTTTCAACTTTCCATCTACTGCCACAAATGCATCTTTTGTGCTGCGCAAGTACTATGGTTCCTTGCTTCAACATTATGAACAACTTTACTACTTCAAAGCACGGAGTTGGAGCCCTGCCTCTCCTGGTCAGTGCACTGAAGAAACCCCCTGTTTCAAAATTTGATTAGGGTTGTTTATATTTCAAAACCATACAATTTTTTGCAGTTCCTTTGCAGAGTTCATCGATATCACAATGTCCAGCTCAAGTGACTGTTCAGCCATCACCAGAATACCAAGCTGCTGCAGTCAAACAACAAACAGCAAACATTCCAGAGCTGTGTAGAGGTCTTTCTTCTGTCTTAAACCTGCTGCTCTGTCATTTTTCTCAAAGGTTTATCTAGGATTGGAATATTTTCTCACTTGTAATTTAATTGCTGATCTGCTGAAAAATTTGTCAATATATTGGATGCTATGTAGAAAAAATTGAATGTTCAATAGGCTTTGAAAATGGATGCTTTCTGAATATGTAGAATGCTTCACTATTATCATGGGTGATACTTTTTTTTTTATTTTATTTCTGGTGGAAAATGATTCTGAAAATTTGGTTGATAAATCTGTTATTTTCTGTAAAAAAACAGAAAGAAAAAAAAAGAAGAAGATAAGGTTGCAGCAATGCATTAGATCTCTCCAGGTTTAGTTTCTTACAATTCCCTATGATTGTTTCTTTTTCCATGTCTTCTATGAAAATTTAACCAACGGTCCATGCTGTACTATAGATTTTGGTTCAGATGCATTTGCAATCTGATTTTGCGTGCTTGTTATTTTCTTTTACATGTACCTATTTCCGAGTGATATTTTCTGAAATGTAGCTGGTTGAATTTTGTAATTAAGTGCGGTTGTCTTTCTTACTCTTGTAGCAATGCCAGGATCATCTGCAAGCACTTCAGTGATAGGGGTAATTGATGGGAAATTCGAGAGTGGGTATCTTGTTACTGTGACGGTAGGTTCAGAGAAACTCAAAGGTGTTCTTTATCAGGCGCCGCAGAACCAATCATGGCAAGTGCCACAGCCTCGTAGTGTGCCTGCCAACAATAGTGTTAATACACAAGCTGTACCAGGTACACGCCGCCGGCGCCGCCGAAAGAAAAGTGAGATAAAAAGAAGGGACCCTGCTCATCCAAAACCTAATAGAAGTGGCTATAATTTCTTCTTTGCTGAGCAGCATGCAAGACTCAAACCACTTTACCCGGGGAAGGATAGAGAGATCAGTAGGATGATTGGTGAGCTATGGAACAAAATAAATGATTCCCAAAAAGCGGTAGGAAATTTTTACATCTTATGTATGATTCCATTTCCTTTGTTCCATTTCTCCTGATTAACCTTTTGTGTTCATTGATTTCTCTGCTGACCAGGTTTATCAGGATAAAGCTCTTAAAGATAAAGAAAGATACAAAATAGAAATGGAGGGTTATCGGGAGAGATTGAGAACGGGGAAAGTTATTAGTGATGCGGTTCCACTGCAGCAGTGGTTACCAGGTAAAGATACTGAGATGGTGGAAGTGAATGTTAGTACTGGAGAAACTGGAGGGGGCTCTCCTCAAAATGATAGTAGTTCTGGTGAAAGTGATTCTGAAGATAAAACTGCAGAGAAAGATTTGGACATGGAAGCATCTCCACTTGAGGGATTGGGTGCTGATTCTGGCGACATGGATGTGGAGACTTCAGCTGAGGTAACACCTTTTAAGCTACTATCTAAGAGGGAAGAAAATGTTAAAGATGAGGGGGTTGAAAAGCCTGGCAACCCAGCCACTGAAAACTCGGAGACTACTGTACAGACTCTGGAAGAAAACATACATGGTGGCAAACATTGACGTTCTCTACCATGAAGTAGGATTTACACTTTGATCATGTAGGTTTACTTCTTTATGGTATAACTACATATGATAATTTTACCTTTTAGTTTTGTTAATTGTCCTAGAACTCGTTCCCTTTTGTTTTTCGAAGCCTGCTTGCTATGGAAGGTAGTGTTAGTCATGATGTAGGGCGGAGCAGGAACTTAATCTAACTTCTGACAGTTTTGTAGTCAGGAGAAATTTTGATGCATTTGTTGAACACTGCGGTTTCATGCAAACCTATGCTCTAATTGCATTTCCTGGATTAATATTTTATGAATGTATGATTCGTACTCTAATTATTCAGTGAAATGTGAGGAGGTGATGCTGAGTGGAAATAGTCAGATAATCTTAAGAAATATGGCTTCTAGTGGATTATGGCTGATCTCTTTCGTTAACTTTCGAAGCGTGTGTGATTTACATGCCTAATAAAAATGGCTCGCATCCCATCTTGACTGTGCTCATAAATGTGACAGTGAAGTGTTGCCTTCAGAGGTTATAGAGCTGATACATTTCCTACTGCACTCCATTCCAGAATCATGCATATCCCTTGACAGCTGTATTTCACTATTGACTGCAAATTTCCGCCTTGTAGCTTTAGCTTCGTTCAAGCTGGGAAGCATGCTTGGTAAGCTCTAGTTCATGTTCAATTTTATCCTACTTAATGCTATAACTCGAATAAATTTGTCGGTGGAAATATCGAGCATTGCTGTCAATTTTATCTAGTGGACCATCTTTTCCCATCTTGCCTTGAGTCAACTTCAGCTGCATTTGTAGCTCTGTTGCATTAAAGGATTGCATTTCCATCTCTAGGTAGAAGGGGCTGCCATTTTTGTCCAGTGGAACTCTTTTTGAGAATTTGTCCAATGGGAGGAGTTAAAACAGGGAGAAACAAAGTGTGTTCCAGGCAGCTAGCTAGGTCCCATCGCTTAAATGCCTGCTGCAAGAATCTGGACTGAATGTCACATTCCAAAACTACTGCAGTTGACAGAACAGGAACATAAATAAATCTGCACAGGGAAAAACTATGGCTTTAGTTACCATGTAATCTTTTTATACGACAGATGTTCATAATTTCATCCAAGCCTAGACGTAATCCAAGAGGTTCCATATCTTGATAAGATATTCCTCTTGTTTTTTTTTTCTTTTACTTATTATTACAGAAACTTGTATATTTTTTTATTTGTATATCTTAAATATATAATTATAAATTTATAAATAATTATTTCTATTTTTAGTTTTAATCTATTTTGAGAAAATATTTTTATAATGTTATTTTAGAACTGTATTTTTTATATATAATTATTAGATTATATGGCTTAAAATTTAGAAATCCAATAATATAAAAATCTCGAGTGGTCAAATATTTGCTCTTTTATAATTTGTACTTTGTAGGTTAAAACGGTGCAACTCTACTACCATCTTATCTTTCTTATTTAATTTCATTGGCTGGGAGCCATTAATATCTGCAGGTTGCTGTACTGGAAATCTATAGCAAGTTGTACTAATGATCTTCGACGTCTGATTCAAAGATAGCCCTTTTAGGGCAAGACATAAACTTGCTAATCTTGCATAGCAGTACTTTTTCCTTGTTTTGCCCCATGAAATGAAATGTGAACTTCTGTAACTCGGTGCTTTCTGCCACTGAGGACCACACATCATGGATGTACAATGGAGGAGGCAACTGGGCAGCGTACCTCTTCTGCTTGATGCATCAGCTATGATGTGGTTGATTAAGACTTGATAGAATAACGTACTTTTTTTCTTTTTCAAAAGATAGAGAAGAAACAGTAGACTTTTAGCTTAAAACAGATATTGTGAAGTCGTGACCTATAAAAAGCTTGAAGAACTGCCTATGGGCTATGGTATGTGTTCATTTTTGTGTTTATCCCTGTTTCCTAGTGTTGGCCAACTGTCTATTTGTTTATGTAGATGCTTACTAGTAACATACCGACATGTGATTTATCAAGTCCGCAGGCACTAGCAGCAATTGTCTCCTTAGTATTATGATAGCGTTTTGTTTTTGCCATCATGTTTTGAAATGATTATGTGTTTGGTAGGGTGATGTTTTTGCTGTTATAGTTTGAAAAAAACTATAATAAATATTGATAAATCAAACACCGCACTGCATGAATAAATATCAAGGGCTGATTGAAACTTGAAAATCACTTTGATTTGTTCTGTAAAACTTTTACAATCACTTTAATTTAAGCAAATTGATAGAAAATGTGGATTTTTGCTGACAGGATGCGACTTTTAAATCTGTACCAGCAAGAAAACCCCAACCTCAAAGATTTGTATCTGCAGCCTGCTCATCAAGGATTAGTGAGAAAATGGGAATTATCGAAGGAGATATATCATTCAAGTTTGAAATAATTTTGGACCTAATCTCAGAATGAATTTCATAGCTGCCCTAAGAAGTCTAAAAGGCACTTTCCTCCAAATATGTCCTCACTGCCACTACACTCAACTGCTATGTTCAAGTAAAAACAAGTTAGTCCAACCATGCTATCAAGGTCCATTAGCCCATAAGCTTTCACTTGCCGAACTTCTCTAGTCCCTGACTCGAAAATCTCCACCGTTTTCCAAGTTATAAAGACTCCATGCATTCGTCTGTCAAAGATCTTCTTATCTTTCACAGGCTCGGTTATTTTACCTGTCTCGCTCTCTTCCAACACTTTCCTTCTCAAAATGAAGAATTTTTCGTACCTGTCTTTTCCCCCTTCTACTTCGAAAACCAAACTATCACCTCCACTCCCTGCTATTCGAGGGAAACACAAACCTGTATCAGATAAAGCTGACGGCAGGAAAAATCCTGACTATGCACAGTGCAGGATTGAAAAGGAGCTAAAACGTGGATTAAAGGACCCTCCCATCAATTGCTCGTATGGACCTATTGGAGACAACATATTCCAATGGGAAGGAGCCATTATAGGGCCTTCTGATACACCATTCGAAGATGGCGTCTTCTTTCTTTCGATCGACTTTACTGCAGAATACCCTTTTGTCCCTCCCAGGATCAAGTTCAAAACTAAGGTATAGCCTCCTCATTTACTGCTCTATCAATCATGTCCATACGGCCTAATAGTATTAACCTGCTTTGATTGAGTAGTTCGCGTGTTGTGGCCAAAAAGGGCTCGTGGGAAGATTTTTAAATTCATACTTGAACATTTTAGAGTCGCAGAATTATGTACAAGGATTTGATACTCTTTACATGCCATGCCAGGTATTTCATCCAAACATCGGTCAAGATGGAACTATATGTGTGGACATTCTTGGATCCCAATGGACCCCTGCACTGACCATTGAGAATCTGTTGCTCTCCATTTGCTCATTGCTTCCAGACCCAAATCCTGAAGATCCAACAAGTCCTGTTTGCAAACTTTACAGGACTAACAGAGAGGCTTACAGCAAGAAAGCAAGAAAATGGACTAAGATGTATGCTATTGGCTGAACTAGTAATCATCTCCTTTAGTTTCGCTCATACATATTGATAATTTGTGCTGAAATGATGTAAATTCACTATGGTTCATTACGATATGCTTGACTGGCTCCTTTAGCCATGGTAATTTTATATTATTTTTAATGGATAAAGATGGTATAGATCCTTGTATGTCAACGAGAATATTTTATTTATATATATTCTACTGTATTTTTAAAGATTGTTAATTCCGTTTCGGTAGGTGTTTTATTTTTTCAATTGAAATGAAATGTTTCAGTTTCAGAGTGTTTCAGCGTGCTGTTTTGGAGCTGTACTGTTCATATATATATATATATATTCAACAAACATAATTCAAATTCAAGATAAATTAATTATAAGTTATGCAATACAAACACAATGCCAAACAAATATAATTTTAAAATTTAAAATATTTCTAAATAGTCAATATTAAATAGATTTTTAACTTAAAGTAGTTCAACTTAAACAAAATATCAAAATATTATGAAAGTAAAATGTTTTAACACAAATATTTTAAATATAAAGTTAGGTCAATGTTATCAAGCCTAGTGGAATTTAAAGCATCTCTTATTTTGCTCAAATTCCTACAAAATATAAACATGAAAAAACAACATGAATATAAACTATATATATTAGTGATAAATCTAATTTTAAAAAATTAAATAGTAATAATAATTTTCAATATTATTATTAATATCATTGTTATTGAAAATAGTAATGAAAAATAACTTTTTATATTTGGGTGGTTTAATTAATTAAATTGAACAAGGTTCAATTTGATGTAACGGCTTTTCAAGAACGGAACTGAACATGTGTAATGAAACCGGAACGTTCCAGGCGGAATTTAGCTGAAAAATCCGGAACGGACCGAGATTTAAAATGAGATGAAATTTGTTCCGTTTTTTTGAATTGGTATGGAATGTTTCGGCCATTCCGGGCGAAATGGAACGGAATTAACAACCTTGGTATTTTTTTTAGGTTTTCTGCTTCGACGTTATGTTATGCTATACTGAAATTTGATTTTTCTGTGATGGAACCTAAGGAAAATCAAGCAAAGAGGCATCCAGGCCACGGTGAAAGGATTTCAGTGAAACAATCATTGATCA
>Ga0307508_10006715_pt1 | contig 10792 bp, 6 predicted proteins | sample 9_EM_MG_FD_203089 | JGI IMG/M metagenome (GOLD analysis project Ga0307508, IMG submission 203089) | Populus trichocarpa ectomycorrhiza microbial communities from riparian zone in the Pacific Northwest, United States - 9_EM | ecosystem: Host-associated > Plants > Roots > Unclassified | place...
CATCAAAGAAGTGATTGATATATGTTTTGATGCAATTTAAAAAGTAATAGCTTATGCATCAAGGCAATGGAAACCACAATAAGTAAATTATCTAGTTCATGATCTAGAACTGATTGTCATAGTATTTGCATTGCGGGTATAAAGATATTATTTATATAGGTCTAAAGTTTATATTTACATAAATCATAAGAGTCTAGGATACCTGACAAAAAGACATTAAAGTATTTAAGGTGAGGAACAAGATTAAAGCCTTGTTTGACATTGTAAAATTATGCTTTTGAAAAATTTTGAAAGTTGTTTTAGCTTTAAATTATTTTTTTGATGTTTTTGGATCGTTTTAATGTGTTAATATCAAGAATGAATTTTTTTTTTAAAAAGCACTATTTTGATGCATTTTCAAGCAAAAAACACTTTGAAAAATAACATCTATCACTTTTTCAAATAAACCCTAAGTTAGGGTTTGAGACTCCATTTTGGATTTTAGATGATGAGATGATAGTAGTGGGAAGGTGGATGTATCTGCCTGAAGATAAAACTTTGAAGGATGAAATATTAAAGGGAGCTCATGAATCATGGTTTGTTGTGCATCCCAAAAGTACTAAGATGTACAAAGTCTTGAAGCAATTCTATTGGTGGCCAAATATGAAGAGGAAAATATGAAAGTAGAGCATCAAAAGCTATATGGGCCTTTATAACCTTTATTGATACCTCGATGTTAGTAGGAAGATATCACTATGAATTTTGTATCGGGCCTACCCAGGGAAAAGAAGGGAAATGATGTCATCTGGGTGATTGTAGATCAATTGACAAAATTTATACTCTTTTACCGATAATAATGACAGATCTAGTGGATAAATTAGTCAGGTTATATGTGAATGAAGTGGTGAGACTTCATTGGATTCCAATAATGATTGTGTTAGATTGAGACCCCTGATTTACTTCTTGTCTTTGGCCTAGTAAACAACGTGCTCCGGGTACAAAACTAAATTTAAGTATTGTTTTTTATCCTTAAATGGATTGACAATCTGAGAGGAGATACAGACCCTAGAAGATTTGTTAATAGCATATGTATTAGAGGTTAAAGGAAATTAGAAAGATCATCTGTCTTTTATGGAGTTTACCTATAATAAATATCAAGCTATTATAGGCATGACATCGTATGAAGCTTTATATGGTAAAAAATGTCAAACTTTGATATGCTGGGAGGAGATGAGTGATAGAAAATTAATAGGACCAAATATATTGTACATAACCTCGGAGAAGGTAAGGATTATAAGGGACAGGATGAAGGCAACCCAAGATAGAAAAAAGAGTTATGCGAATGTCAGGAGAAGGCCTTTCGAGTTTAATGTTGGCGATAGAGTGTTTTTGAAGTTATAGAAAGAATTGGACATATAACATATGGATTGGCATTGCCCCTACATTTAGCCAAGATTCATGATGTTCTTCATGTCTCATTGCTATGTAAAGCCAAGATAGATCTTTCACAAGTGCTGCCACAGATTCCTATTGAAATCAAGGAGGACTTGACCTTGGAAGTGAAACCTGTAAGGGTGTTGGATCGCAATGAGAAAGAGTTTAGGAATAAAAATATTCCTATGATTAAAATATTATAGAGGAGTTCTCAAATTGAAAAGGAAACCTAGGAAAGTTAATTTGAGATGAGGAGAAAATATGTTTGTCTGTTCTTCAAAGTAGATATGGAAATCTAAATTTTAAGGACAAAATTTATTTTTAGGAGGGGAAAATGCAAACCCTTGGTCAAAAAAAATTAACTAAGTTAGCATTAAGTTAAATGAAAGAAAGCATGTGGGATTCAATGTGTAAAAAAAAAAGTTTGGCTAATAGTGTAATAAGTGAAAAATTAAAATTATAAATAGGTGAATAGTGATCTAAAGGCCATTATTGGCCAAGTGAGGAGGAGAGAAACTTGTGAGAAACCCCTGGCATTATTTTGAGAGGAAAAAGCGGGGAAGTGAAAAGGAAGGGTTTTCAAGCTTGTAACCTTTCATTTCTTTAGATTGAAAGGTAATAAACTCTTCCAAACTAGTTATTTTGAGTGGTTTTATGTATGATGAAGTATTGAAATGGTTAGTGTAAAGGTATGTTAGGATTTCTATGTTAAGGTGTTAGGATTAAAGAAATTATCGATGATGATATACATAAATAATGAATGGGGGTAAAGGTTCAATTTAATGAATTGAAAGAGAATTTAATCCTTACCATGTTTAAGGTTTTAATTAGTGTATGTAGGAATAATGTTTGGGATAATTGATGTAATTTACCAATTGTATTGTGTGGAATTGTGTTGGTTGGAATGATAAATGAATAATGTTTGATTTGAACCATTGCGAAAAGAAAAATTCACCCTTGCATGTTCTTTGTGTTTCGACCAAATTTGTAAAATTTAGGGTTAAGTTTATATGGATTTTTTATTGATAAATCATGTAAAATTGTATTAGTTTAAGTGTTGGATGATAGTTTAAGGTGTTAATCATAAAGGTTTTGAAAGAAACATGTTCATTCCTTAAGGGGGAAAAGTTGGTCAACATATAGGTAAATGGGAAAGTATTCTTCTTTATGTAATTAAAAGTCAAGTAATGCAACAAAAAGGATAAGAACTTACTAGTACTCAAAGGTATTAGAGGTGTTAGATTTATCCATGGGATACTAGAGGTGTCAAATTTATTAGATGATCAGGATATGAAATTGACTAGTATCTGTGGGATACTTGAGGCATCATTATGAATGATGAACAAGAGTTTTTGACTAGTTTTCTAAAAGAAATTAGAGGTGTCAAGTATACGTAAGACTGAGATTTTTAATTGACTAGTACTCGTTGAATACTAGAGGTGTTAGTGCGACTGATGACCAGGATTAAGAATTGACTAGTGCTTAAGGGGTACTAGAGGTATCAGGTTGCCTGATGACTAAAAGTTTATTGACTAGTTACTCTAAGGAGTATTGAAAATGCTAGTATGTCTATAGTGGATATATATTATGATTGTTCTGAAATTAACAATGTTATATTTTAAAAGAAAATGAGTATTTGGGTTAAATAATTTTTTAGGCATGGAATTAAAGTGTAATGTGTTACTATACAACCTACTATATACATGTCTTAATTGTCTTTAATTAGTGTTAAGGTAATTGCAATATTTATTATAGGACTTTCATAGACTCGTGCAAAATAGTTGGCATTTTCATATAACTTCTTTTGATAGATTAATAACGGGAACAAAAATATATTTTGGATTTAAATTATAATAAATTTGAATTTCTGGATGCATATTATTTTGTGTAATCAAATTTAATGATGCTATTGTAAATTAAATTAGAACATGAATGTCATATTTAATATAATTAAATGAAGTTTGATCGTAACTTTAACCATATTCATGTTTGTTCTCTTGTTTTAAATGAGAATATGTTTCATAACTTCTATTAATGTTCTTAATTTATAATTGTTCAAGTACAAATTAAATTCTTGTTTTATTTCTGTTGTTTGAGATCCATATGTTTTAAATGAATACTTCATAATCTATGTAAAATGTCAAAGGATGGATTGAGAGAATAAATATTGTCTATTTTGGTGTATAATTATGTGGTCTTGATCTAGGATGATTGAATCAAGTGATAGGAGATTGATTTTAGAAATGTAAAGGACTATGTCAAAATTTGGAATGCCCTATATACAGAGGAAACTCTGTTTGTTGTGAAATGTATTAAAAGTGGGTTTGTTACATTAAAACTTAAATCAATGAACAAAGAATAAATAACAAACATGTATGATTTTGCTTAAACCGATTGATCAAATGGATTTACCAAATGATTTGGTTAACCGTTTAATGAAATGAACAGTTAAAATCATTATTGTCTCAATCGATTGATGGAAATTATTGACCAATTGATCTACTAGTAGGAGAATTAAATAACTATAGGAGAAATCGGTCAGCTGAATTATTGGGTTAAATTATTTTGGTTGACCACTATCATTAATAATAGACTGTTACAAAAAAAAATTACCTTGTTTTTTCCATTAAAAGAAGGGGAAATTATTTGCAATTGCATATAAAATCCAGGGTTGTTATAGTAGTTGTATTGCTTTTCTAGAATATATGAATGGTATTATTGTGGTTGCTTACTATTTTGATATAATTTATGATCTTAAAGAGTGCTAACATGCTTAATTTCACATCAAAGATCTTGGTGCATTGAAGTAATTTTTTAGGAATTGAAGTTTCTCACTCTTCTAAAGGTATTGTTCTCGAAACCAACACCTCTATGATCATCATTACTCTTGATCCTTTAGATCCGCATAGGCTTCTTTTTAGCCTCCTTTAAGTATTACAGTCGAGTCATTCCTGCTCATGTCAATGTTTTACTATGCATTCTTGATCTCATCTTCATAGAAATGAGTATACTCATTTCAATCCTTAACTATTTTTGTCTTTATGTTTCTGGTGATGTAATTGCTAATCTTATTCAAGCAAATGTGTTCTTCAAAAGCCATATTTATTCTATAATTAGGTCACAAAGTTTTTGTGAATTCATAAAATCTATACAACCTTTTGTTTTCGTTTCATTCTTTATTATAACCAACTTTTTTAATTCCATCTTTTTTTTCTTGATTGAATTTCTTTCTTTAATATTGAATTTGATTTACATTTATCAATGAAATAAAAAGACTTTTATTAAATTCTCTATCCAAATTATAATAGTAGAAAAGTGGGTTATATATCTTAGAATGACATATTTCATAACATGATCTTGAGCCCCCTAAGATTCCCATTTTCATGAGAAAATATTCAAAAAAAAAAACTTAAAAGTTCAAAGTTCAAAAAAATATTGTGAATCTCAAATATGCATGTATTTAATTCACAGTTGGTCAGAACACCGTAAAGATAGATGATTTGAGGTCTTGCTGAAGAAAATTGACTGAAATTAGGCATGGCTACACGAATTAAAAATTTAAGGACCAACATGGGCAAGGTGTAAAGTTTGGGAGTCCAATTGTATTAATTGAGGGTCTAATTAAAAAAATATTAAATATTATGGTGAAATAACAAAAATTAGAAGATTGGGGACCCAATTGAAAGAAATGGAAACTTGAATTGGCTTCATTAATACATTCAGGGCTTAATTAAAAAGAATAAGTTTAAGAGTCATTCAAGTCAAAATTAGAAGAATTAGTAGATCAAGGACCAAAATGCAAAAGGCATTAAACATTTAGGGTTGCAATTTACTTAATCAGAGACAAATTTAAAAGAATTAGAAGCTTTAAGGGTTAATTGAGGATATAATTAAAGAAATTCAAGGCCAAGAACCATCTTGTAAAAGGCATTGGAATTTGAGGATCCAATCGGAAAACACCATAGGGTGGAATTGGAACGATTCTTAAAGAATATGATCAATTGAGAGTTCAATTGAAAATTTATGAAGAGTAGAGATCAAAATTGAATTCACAAGTTTAAAGACCTAATTAATTTAGGGTTAATAAAACAAAACCGTTTTACATTAAATAAAACAATGCATTTGAATTGAAACTATGTGTTTTGATTTTAAATGATATCGTTATGATAATTCTTGAATAAAAAAGCAGACAACAAGTCATTTAGTACTGCTTATTTTCTTCCCTAAATTAAAGGGTAGGCAAAGCCTGTCTAAGCACCATGTGAGGATAACGTGGTCCGTTTAAGAATCTTGGCCCTAGGAATATATGAATAGTCCTTTTCCCTTCAGCTGAAAGAATGATATGTTTAAAACAGTTAATGTGATCAAGAGTGTGGTTGCCCTTAGAGTTAATCTGGCTGCAACAATAATGGCTAAGGCTTTATATTCTTTGAATCACTGTAAGGAAGCTGGGAAGGGTCATCGCATGTGTTGTCTTTAGTTGCTAGTTATTTGGACTATAAGTCATGTAGTTGAAAGAAAATTTTCTGGTTTATTTGTTATCACCTGGAATCTTTACTCTAAATTGGAAATTTTACTGAAAGACCTAGGTAGGAACGCCTACATGAGAGGGAATGTTTTGGAGCTTGAGCGAGTCCTCATTCCACTAGAGAACTCGTTATGTATATGTTGATTCCTATGTAGCAGACTGTGGGAACTACCCTTGGGTCCCATTAGTGATGTTGCATCAATTATTATCCTCACATGGTGCTTAGACAAATAGGATTTGAGCAATTCATCCCCTGGGCTACCGAGTTGGCACAATTCTGTGAATAATTCAAGACTTACAAGAATTTATTAGAACCTTCAAAGCAAGAATGAAGGTATCCTCACCAAGTCACTACTACCAGACGAGTGGATGAGAAGACCACCCCAGGATATCTAGTATGGCGAATGAACCAAGGAAAAGGGCAAGAAATAGCACCATATAAAGAATCTAAGCAGCTAGTGGTACCATACATGGAGAGTGTACAAGAGGAGATACGAGCACAATTAGAGTCCCAGAATACGAGTTTGAATTTTGAGGTGGAGAAGTTGGGGCCAGAGAAAAGAAAGTTGGTGTCTAATTTGATGGCTCAAGAGAAGAGCTTAGCAAAAGTAGAAGAAAAAAGGGATAGGTTGATGACTCAACTACTACAACAGCAAAAAAAAGGTTTCGAGATTTACAAAGAGCAATTCACGTTATTGACTATAGTTAAGAAAAAGCAAACTATAAAGATGGTAAAAATGGTGGAAGAAGCGTCTGGTGCTCAAGAGAAGATAGCAGGGTTAGAGAAGATAAATGACGTACTCCACAAACAGTGCAGTTAACAACAAAATGTAATTGCCTTCATGGATGGACAAACTGATTAGTTTGCTTCCATAGAAAAGTCATTGATGTCGACCAAAGAGAAGGCAGAGAAAGAGTCTGAGAAGTGGGCATCCGAGACTATACGTTATCACTTAGGAGGGTGAGGAGTACTGCACAATACATAGCGGGAGGTGAACCGGTTACTTGAGGTGTTTTTAGACAGCGAGATTAGGGATGGACTTGAGTAGATTGTATCATATCCTGGATTGAGGCCTTATAGAGAGTAAAGCAGTAGCGTTGTATAAGGCAAGCAAAAATGATGTATTAGGCCTTTTTTATTGTCGTATGATGTATTAAGCTCGTTTGATGGCATACCTTTCAGATTATTGAAAAACAAACATTGTATTTTGACTTCTTAGTATAATGAAAAATACCTTATTGCCTTAAATGAATGTGTTTGAATGATTATTGCTCTCAAATTGGCCTAAGTTCATGTAGGGTTGAAGTTCTTAATTAGTGACTTTTGAGAAATCTAATTTAAGTTCCTGAATCAATATAATAAATCTTGGAAAAATAATACACATACATAATCAATATGGCCTCATGCATTCATAATCATGCATGCATATGTGCTTATAAATTGTCATACTCCTCAAGTTGAAATATAGGTTTTTCAATAAGTTGCACCTACAACACTCAACTTAGAAAAAAAAACAAATGGAGAATGAGAAAAGAGCTTTACAACTGTGATAAGTATGGCTACTTTAGTAATGAGTGTCAGGGAAGACAACCGACATAAAAGGTTATGAGAAGGCTAATCTTGTAGAAGCAGTAATTACTAAAAAACCAATAAACTTGATGGCACATGGCTTATCGGAACAAGAACAAGATATTTGGTGTTATGATTCCAATGCCAATAATCATATGAATGGTAAAAAAAAACCTATTCACTAAACTTGATAAGAAATTTCAAAGAGAGATATCATTTGACAATTTCTCTAAAGTCTAAGTCCAAGGGAGATGAGATGATAAAGAGAATGTTTTCATCTCTAATGTCTATTATGAAAACATTCTCTTGATAAGAAATTTCAAAGAGAGATATCATTTGACAATTTCTCTAAAGTCTAAGTCCAAGGGAGATGAGATGATAAAGAGAATGTTTTCATCTCTAATGTCTATTATGTGCTAGAAATGAAGACAAATATATTGAGCCTTAGACAATTAGTGGAGAAAACCTATCAAATCAATTTAAAGGATATGTACTTGACATTTGTAAATACTCAAGAAAAGTTTCTTATTATAGTGAAGATGATGAAGAACATGATGTGTCCACTCATTGTTCATCATCATATACCAAAGTGTCTAAGAAGCATTGTCAATAACAAATATCAGATATGACATCTTAGATGTGAATATCTTAATTTTAAGAGTCTAAAATAATTAGGAAGCAAGATGATGGTAAAAGGTCTTTCAAACATTCAACATCCTAATAAGTTTTGTAAAAGCTATGTTCTTAGTAAGTAACACAAAAAAAATTTGAAAATAAAGTAGATTGGAGAGCAACCAAGCTGCTCAGGTTAGTACACATTGATGTGTGCGGTCCATTAAATCCAGAATCAAATAGAGGTAAAAGATATTTCCTCACTTTCTCTTACGACTATAATAGAAGAACCTGGGTGTATTACTTGAAGATAAAATTAGAGGTATTTGATAATTTCAAAGAGTTCAAAGCCTTTGTTGAAAAATATAGTGGCTATCAACTTAGAATGCTTTAATCATATCAATATGGTGAATATGCAATAAAGGCATTTGAGAGCAATAAAGCATTTGTATAATTTAGCCTACACTCTTTAGCTAAATGGTGTAGTTGAGAGAAAGAATTGCACACTCCTTAACATGTCTAGAAGCTTGTTAAAAGAAAAGTCATTGCCTAAGATTTTTTGGACTGAAGTAGTTTCATATACAACTTATCTATTAAATAGATGTCCTTGAGAAGTTTGAAGAATAAAACACTATATAAAGTAAGGGCACTCATAAGCCAAGTGTGAGTCATCTTTGAGTTTTTGGATGCATTAAATATACTAAAATTTCTAGAGGTTAAAAGAACCAAACTTGAAGATAAAGGAGAAAAGTTTGCATTTGTTTGATATGATGATCGAATCACGGAATACACATTGTACAATTCCATCACCAAGAAAGTGTTTTGTAACTAAGATGTAATTTTTGAAGAAAATGAATCCTCAAGATGGGATTGAGACAAATCTTCCAAAAAAGCATAAATGACTATTAAACAAAAGGAACTAACTCATTTAATAGAAAAAGAACCATAAAGTGTTCATCCTTCAAAATGAAGACATGGAACTCTATACTTATTATCAGGAGAATTTTTTGACATAAGACTAAGAAGGGTTTAAAACTTGAAAGAATTGTTTAATGACACATGACTCATATAGAGTGACAAGCACACTCTATTTTGTCCATAAATAAGTTATAACCCAATTAGGTTTCAAGACATTAACAAAGAAGAAAAATAGAGTGCAATGGATGAAGAAATTAGAATTGAAAACAATAACACATGGGAGTTGATTACTCTCTCATAAGAAAACAAGAGCATTAGAGTTAATTGGGTTTACAAGAAAAAGAAGAATGGTCAAGGATAAGTTCAGAGGTATAAGGCTATACTTATTGCAAAAAGGTATAAGCAAAATGAAAGAATTGACTATGGGGAATTCTTTTCCCAAGTTGCAAGACTTGACCATTATATTATTTATTTCACTAGCTCCATAGAATAAATGGAAGATTTACCAACTAGATATGAAATCAACATTTTTTATTAGAGTCATTAAAGAATAAATCTATGTTGATCAACCACCTGGATATGTGAAAAAGGCTAGGAAGATATGGTGTATAGGCTAAAGAAAACCTTTATAGGGGTTAAAGCAAGCTCCACATGTATGGAATATCAAGATTGATGACTATTTCATAAAGAATAGGTTTGAGAAGTGTTTTTATGAACATACATTATACTTGAAGAATGAAGTTGATGGAAGTGTGTTATAAGCTTGCTTATATATTGATGATTTAATATTCATTGGTAACAATCCATATATGGTTGATGCTTTTAAAATTAACATGGTTAAAGAATTTGAGATGACATATATAGGCCAAATAGCTTATTTCCTTGGCATATAAGTTATATAAAGCAAGAAAGAAATCTTTATTTTGCAAGGAACTATGCAAAAGAGATTTTAAAAAAGATTGGGATGGAAAAATGCAACCTAACTCTAGTTAAAACAAGATTGGAGTTGAAGGAGAATATGAAAGGAGATATAGATCCCATTTATTTCAAAAGTCTAGCTGAAAGTCTGAGGTACTTGACTTGTACTATACTAGATATACTTTATGGAGTTAGGCTAGTTAACAAGTACATAAAGATCCTAGACCAGTCTCATCTAAATGTAACTAAAAGAATTATTCACTTCATAAAAGGTTCTCTTAATAAAGGTTTATTCTACACACACTGTTAAGACTTTAAACTTATTGTCTACTCTGATAATGATAATGATTGGGGATGTGACTTGGATGAAAGAAAATGCATAACTAGATTCTCTTAAAGGTGCTCCACTAGTGACCTCAATTACCCACTTTATCCAACAAATATGTGTTTGTTTCTTAGTTTAATGACTTAGTTTTTAGTTAACAGCTAAATAAATGGCCCGCACTATATCACAGATCAGGTTAAATTTCTTTTAATATAAAAAAAAAATGTTCAGGTTATGATAGCGTTTTAAAAAAAGTAAGAAAAATTTGGTACTCAGGTTATCGATTCAAATAAGTTCGATAAGCTTAGTTAATTTAATAATATGATTGTAAAATAAAAAGTCAATAACAATAGAAAAAAATGACAATAACCAATAAAAAAAATGCTTGCCAATATCATGAAAAGACACCCAGTAAATATTTTTAAGAAGTCTTTACGATCTTATTTGATAATAAAGCTAAAATTAAAAGAAAACAAGAAGATCTTATAAAGATAAGAATGAAAAAAAA
>Ga0307508_10006716_pt1 | contig 10791 bp, 7 predicted proteins | sample 9_EM_MG_FD_203089 | JGI IMG/M metagenome (GOLD analysis project Ga0307508, IMG submission 203089) | Populus trichocarpa ectomycorrhiza microbial communities from riparian zone in the Pacific Northwest, United States - 9_EM | ecosystem: Host-associated > Plants > Roots > Unclassified | place...
AAATTTGAAGATTTATTGAGCAAGCTTTGCTATTTTCTGTGAAGAAGCTGTCATTCTCGGTACTTCCACTTAACAATTTTCTTTTCTTTTAATCAAAACCATTATAGAGTTAGGCCTGACCTTAGTAGGAAAGACATTGCTTTCTCTAGCTAAGAGTTCAGGTTATGACAAGAAACTAGAGGAAGCGACGGGGGACTAGGGTCCACTAGATTAGGGCCAAAGATTAGAGAAGTTGGAACTTTGGTGTCCATCTCTAATAGGGGGAATATAGTTTTTATCGTCAAAGAAGCCCTTTCTCTAATGCATTGAGGGAGCCCCGGGGAATAGAAAGGCTACCCTAAATCCCCGAGGATGACACTCCTAGTGCTCTAGGCACTGAGGAGTGGCTTTTGCCTATGCTCGATAGCCTGAAAAGTATGTGGCTTAATTTCCCTCCGGTGATGAAAGGATTAGTCAAGAGACCTCGGACTCCGCACGAGTTTATGAGGGACATCTTTAGGTATTATAAATTGGGCTTAGGCCAACTGCACCCCAATATAGATGGGTGATCTTGTCAACTTTTGATAAAACTTTTGACGACTTGTTACCAACTAGTTACGGGCTCTTATGGCGATAAAGATATGCATTGTTTGTTTTACATTCGCTAATATACCCAATAAAGTCATGAGAAAGGCTTTGTAAGGCAAGCCCGTATATTCTAAGAAGTTAAGGGGGATGTGGTTGATTATGAGGTACACTAGATCCGTCAGCCCTAGAAGGGGTATACAACAAGTTTAGGGTTGTTCTCACTACTGGAGGGTACCTTCTCGTAGGGTGAATAATAGGTCTCGTCTAAGCCTGAACGAGGAGAAATTGTGTGCCGTGTTGCCCTTAGCCTCAACCGAGTATGATATCAACATGATGGCTAAAAAGAATTACTAGGCCGTATTGCAAATTATACAACTTTATTATCCTTTATTTTTGTTCATCTAAGTTCATTTATGATTTTGCTTCTATGCAGGGTTAACAACTGAAGAAGAAGGATAAAGTTTAACTAGATTTGCACAGGGAGGGAAGCTTATATACAATAAGGAGGGGGTTATTGTCTCTTGATGTGAGTGAGACCGTTACTAGAGAATAGATGGAGCATGACCCCCATCATCATGGATGGGCTTTATATTTTTAAGGATTTGATTCCTAAGAGAGCAAAGACAGGGGCTAGGATTTTTGCAGCAATGGAAGCTCGAGTAAGCCATACTTTCCTAGCTAGGGGTCAAGCATATCTAACCCCTCTTGAAGTTATTACGGGTGTTGCTACCTGTTTTAAGAAAAACAATGTCTTTAACTTCTATGGTGACTAGGGCTCTAGCCTTGGTTGTAAAGGCTTCTTCGGCAGTGGTGGTCCTTCTATTTGGGCCTTCAATCTCAGTTGTAAAGGCCACAACTATTAGGCCTTCTACTCAAGGTGTTCATACAGAAGCTGAATAGAGGCTTGATGATTCTTTTGCTGACCTTGTCCTTAGTTAAGCTCCTCTAACTTTCCTCACTTATCTAAGAAGGATAGGCATGCCATGGAGGCCATTATTAGTGGGAGGTCTGGGATTGAGAAGACTATCTTAGAGGTGGTGAGGCCACTAGAGAGGATTCTCACCATCCCTTCGAACATCTTGATGATGTCTGACGAGAGATACAATCATTATCTGGCCTTGATTGAATAAATAACTTTTAATATAAGAAAGGGAGACAATTGCCAAACACAGGGTAGATTAGACCGCCTTTCAAAAGCTACAAGAAGAGAAGGCTATTGTGAAGGCTAAACTGAGAGATCTCAAAGTGGCATATACATTGTTGAAGGATGACATGCAAGATGTTACCTTTTGTTTGGGCTCAACTAGGCAGCAGCTCTGTAAGACTCGTAGTGAAATAAACTCCCCGAAATAGGGAATGATGTAGTTGAGGGCATTTAAAGATGCTATGCGAGGTGAGCTCTATGTTATTAGAGATGAAGTCTAAAGCTCTCATGCGAGGCTAAAAGCTCTAAAAAACTTTCTTGAAGAGTTCTTAGATTTTTTTGGAGGGTCTGCAGTTTTGTTTGAGATGGTTGAGGACAAGATTTTCCTTGCTATGTTCAACTTGTACTTTTTCAATCAATCTAGAGGAGTGCATGTGGACTTTAATGCTACTTTCCATCTAGTCTCAATGCCTGATTTTGCAGATGTGTTCCTTGTTAAGGTTGTAGCTACCCAACATGGGGAATACCTCGTCGAGGAGCCTAGCCTAGATGTTTAAACCTTAGTACCCCTTATCTCTTTAGTCGTGTAAACAACCTCAGTCCTGTGGGTTTCATTTATGTAATATCTTTCATAATGAATTTGATTTTTACTTTTCATTTCTCTATTGACTTGTGTGTATGGGTCTAATGCCCATACTTAAAAATTTAAACTTTGAATTTTATGTAATCTTAACAAGATTTAAGAGAAATCTACCCCTTTTCTAAAACCAAGAGGAAATCTTAGTTTCAGGTATATTTTTATTGGTCTAAATGAATCTATAGTGGATTGTGAAAAAGCTTCTAGGTATAGGTGAAGATTAATATTGTTGCATTAAGAGGTTTCATGTTTTAACCGTTGGGGAGTTTAGGGCTATTGTCCTTAGATAGACAAAGCATTGTTGTTAAGGTAATCTATCTCATCCTTGAAGAATTGTGCAATCGCACTAGAGAGACCATGACAATCCCTTTTAAGGTAAATTATACAATCACACCAAGGAGACAAAGTTGATCCCTTGCAAGATAAATTGTGTAATTATATTAGAGAGACCGAGTCCATCTAATCCGTAGAAAGTTGTGGGGTTGTTGCCCTGGGGGACAAGAGTTCATTTTGAATAAATCAGTCCATATTAATAACTTGCACTTTATTAACTATGATACAATTTCAAATGATTAGAGTGTTAAGAGTGAGGAAGACTCTTCCCCTCTGTATCTTATAATTAGTAAGTGTTTGCCTTCACTACCCTAATGACTTTAAAGGGACAATCTCACTTTGGGTCTAGATGTCTCTACTTTTTTACAGTAAGTTTCCAAGTTTGAATTTTCTATTCTTGAATCTAACATTATGATATTGGGTCGTTCTATATCGATAGGCTTCATTTCTGATTCCTGTAGTTAAACGAGTTTCTTCTAGGAGATCTAGATTGGTCTTGAGGCCTTGTTGATTGCCTTTTGATGTGATGAACTATTGATGACTCAAGCATCCAATCTCAGCTAGGATCATAGCCTCAATTTCATAGTTGAAGAGAAAATGAGTTTCCCTAGTATATACCTTCTAGGTGGTCCTATAGGCCTATAAAATCTCATTGAACAATTCTACCCATTTTGATTTGGCATATGTTATTTGTTTTAAGTCCATTAAGTAGGATGTGACTGGTGAGTTTGGCTTGACTGTTTGTCTAAGGATGAGATACTGGAGAGAATCAATGGTCAATAAGAAGCCTTTAAAATTGTTCCTACATCTTGTGATTGTCAAACTTTGTCTTCTTATCAGTGATTAAGACCTTTGGAATCCTAAATCTGCAAATGATGTTCTTCCACATAAAGGAAATGACCTTGTTGGTATTGATATCTGCCAAAGCTTCTGCCTTGACCCATTTGGTGAAGTAGTCTATAGCCACCAAGATGAATTATCTATTCCATATGACCTTAGGGAAAGGACCCAATATGTCCATTCCTCATTGGAGGAAAGATCATGAAGAAGATATGGTGGTCAATTTTGCAAAAAGTTGTCTAGAGATTGGTGCAAATTTTTGATATTAATCACACCATTTCACTAAGTTGGTAGCATCATTAATAATTATTGGCCAATAAAAACCTGCTTTGGTGACCTGAGCAGTAAGAGCTTTAGAGCCAATGCGTAGACCGTATATTCCTTCGTGAATTTCCCACAAAACATAAATGCTCTTTGCTAGAGATAAACACTTGAACAAATAAGCTAAGATATACCATCTGTACAAGACCTCATTAACTAGGCAGTGCCCTGCCACTCGTCCAATTAGATGAATGACCTCATTTCTATCGGAGGCAGTTCTCATGCGTGCAGATAATTCTTAATAAAAGTTCTCCAATCATCATTTGTGTCAATTAAGGCGATACCTGACCCTTTTTCTATACCAAATCTCTCCAGGATTTCAATTCATACTTCTAAATGGAGGTCAATCAAATTGGTGCTCACTAATTTGGACAAGAGATCCACACTATTGTTTTTTTTCCAATTGAAATATGATCAATTATTATTTCCTTTCCCTCTTCTTTCCAAAAAACATGTGTTTGGACTTTCTGTAGATACTTCATTAAAGTGGGGTCTCTAGTTTCGAATATCCTTTGACATTGTTCTATTACCAACTGGAAATCACTGTGGATAAAAAGAGAAAAAGCTTTCAACGCTTTTATTAGGCCTAAACCTGTTAAGAGAGCTTCATACTATGACACATATTGGTGGCTAAAAACTCAAAACAAATATCATACTCAAAGACTTGTCCATGAAGGCTTATAAACATTATTTCACCGCCACTACCTTTAGAATTGAAGGATCCAATGACATATAATCCCAAGGGTGGGATCAATCGTATGAATTCTAAAGAGATCAAATTTTAAGACATGCTCATCCTAATCCATATTTCCAAATTAGCATTCGACTATGAAGTTTGTCAAAGCTTGTCCTTTAATAACTGGTCTTTACTGGTATAGAAAACACCACTCTCTTCCAACTCAATCATCCATTTCACTAGCTTTCTAGACATGTCTAGCTTATGGAGGATTTGTTATAGAGGTTTATCTGTTAGTACTGTAATTTGGTGAGCTTGGAAATATAGTTTCAATTTTGTGGAAGCACTCACCAAAGATAAAACCATCGTTTTCACTTTCAAGTATCTAGTCTCAATATCATGGAGGGTTCAGTTGGAGTAATAGACATGACATTGTACACCTTCTTCTTCTTTGACTAATACTGAGCTGACTACCTGATCAAAAACCCCAAAGTAAAGGAGTATACCCTTATTTTCTCTTGGCTATGACAAAATCTTAGGGGTGGAGAGGTGTACTTTGAGCTCTTCAAACTTTTTCTAGCATTCTAGTGTCCACCCAATGTTTGTGATATTTTTCAAGGTCTTGAAGAAAGATAGGCTATGTTCCTCCAATTTGGATATGAATTTGTTTAGGGTAGCCAACCTTTTAGTGAGCTGAACATCTTTGATCTTCTGAGGAGGTGTCATATCAAGGATTGCTTGAATCTTCTTGATGTTAGGTTATATTCCTTTATTGTTTATTAGAAAACCTAGAATTTTTCCTCCTCTGATGGCGAATACACACTTGGCTGGATTCAGCTTTATTCGATAACTTTTTAGAACAGAAAAAACCTCTTCTAGGTCTCTCAAGTTTTGTTCATAAGTCATACTTTTTACTAGCATGTCATCCACATAAGCCTCCATATTCTTTCCAATTTGGTGCTTGAACACTTTGTTGACCATCAGCTTGTAGGTAGCTCTTATATTTTTTTAGGTTGAAAAGAATTGCACGATAATAAAATATTCATTCTTATGTGATGAAAAAAGTCTTCTCATCATCTTCTAGATGCATAAGGATTTGATGATACCATGAGTTAACATTAAAGGAGCTCAAGAACTCAAAACCAGTCGTTGATCTACCAACTTGTCAATCTTTGGGAGAGGAAAACTATTCTTTAGACATGCCTTGTTCAGGTTGGTGAAGTATACACACATTCTCCACTTTCCAGTGCTCTTTTGTATTAAGACCATATTAGCTGGCCAATCTGAATACATGACTACACAGATGAACCCAACAGTCAGTAGTTTATCCACTTTTATAGTTATTACATGTTGTCTTCCAAAAAAAATATCTTCTTTTATTGGATTGGAGGGTAGGTTGGATTGACCTGGAATTTATGAGTAGCCATGTCCAAACTGATGCATGGCATGTTTAAGGTGTTAAAAGCAAAATCAGTTTTATGGGCGAAGAGACAAACAATCAATAATTGCTATTGAGGTTGCTCCAAGGTAAAGCTTACCTCAATTATTTCCCTCTCCTCTTGTGCAGAAACACTTTTTTTAACTGCTCTATAGTCTCAATTTGGACTTTCATCATTTTCTTCAAGGACCCTTGTTAGTAAGAAAAAAACTAAGTACTTCTTGCCCTTTAAACGTATAAAGGTGCAGTGCCTAAATGTCTCTTAATTTCCCTTATAGTAGCCACCTATTATGAGTAGAAATTTCAAGACCATGTACCACATGCTTATGACTGTATTGATCTGGTGTATGAGAGGCCTTTTTATTATTGCATTGTAGGCTAAAGCCATGTCTATCATCATAAAAGTTTATTAGAGGGTGAGGTATTTTGGGTACATGCCAATCGTGACTAGGATCTTCAATGCACCATTGACAGGTACTCCTGATCCTTCAATCTCAATCAAAGAGGTCTTCAAATGAGTCATCGTTGAGGCATATATCCCCATCTAGGACATAACATCTCTGGAAAAGATGTTGATATAGCTGCCACCATCCACCAATACTTGTGAACTCTATGGTTAACCAAAACCATGGAAATAACCAATGCATCCTTATAGAGATAAATTACTCATCTCCATCTTTTAGAGTGAAAACAATAGGCTTGTGCCATGAACTTTGCTGATGAGCTATTATTATGACCTGTTTTTCATATTTCTTTTTGCCAATAGAGGTGTCCCCTCTACCTAGGTGCCTCTAGAATCACATTTATCTTAATTAGAGCTTGGATGAGTTGACTAAGTTCTTCTCTATCATGGTTCATATATGCATTTCCTTTAACAAATTAGTTCAAATGCCCTAGCTATCAGCCTTTCAATTTCCTTTATCGATGTATAACATTCTTTAGTATTATGCCATTTATGCTTGTGGAACAAACAATTTTTAGAGGTGCGTGTGTATGGAGGTGATTTCATGGAAGGTGGATACTAAACATAGTATTTTCCTTTAATGGCCGTGAAAACTTTTGTGAGGGTGGCGTTTAGGGGGATGGTGTTCCTCCTTTCAAGGTATTGTACATGCTCTCTCACTAGCATTTTCTGACATTTCTTTGAATTATTCTTTCTGATAGGAGAACAACTTTGGTTAAATGGTTTTTCATCCTGAAACTCTTGATAGAAAATGGGAGGTTCATATCACCATTTGTGATTTTCCATAACCTGTTTTACTTTCATAAGGCTTTTGTCTAATGGGGCATACAAGTCTTTCCACGAGGAATGTTTTCTTACCCAACTTATCAAAGCTTCCAAGGTTATCAACTCTATTAATTCTTCCATTTTGAACATCTATTTATTGAACATCTATAAATATACTCGAGTGAGCTACCCTCTTATTTGAGTAATGCTAAAGAGTTCAGTGAAACTTCTCTTGGTGGGTATGTTGATGTTGAATCATGACACAAGTTTCGCATAAAGATCATTGTAACCCATGATAGACCTTGGCTTTAGGTTGTTATACCATGCTCTGGTTGACCCTCTAAAGGTCATAGGTAGGATCTTGCATGTGGCATCACCATCTTGGATGACTACCCTCTTATCCGAGTAATGCTAAAGAGTTCAGTGGAGCTCCTTTTAGTCGGTATGTTGGTGTTAAATCGTGACACGAGTTTCGCATAAAGATCATTGAAACCCATGATAGAGCTTAGCTTTAGGTTGTTATACCACGCTCTAGTTGACCCCCTAAAGGTCAAAGGTAAGATCTTGCATATGGCATCACCATCTTGAATGACTAGCTCAAGGTTGTTACATATGTTTTGGACATGCTCTCTTGGATCTGCTAGGTCATCATAATTGTTTAAGGTCATCTTTGTAGAGATATACTCCTTGGGGATATAGGTATGTAAGACCCGTTTAGATAAATGATATCCATTTATCTCACGAGGATTGTAGGTGTCAAACGACCATGCTTATTCCAGACTTTTGCCTGATAGACTTTGGGGAGCTAGAGGATTCTAGCGTGGAATGACATAATTGATAACTGATTTCTTTCCCATAGTGGCTAAAAGGATAATATTTGGAGTGATCGTTTATTGGGAGAGTTTTGTGTTGATGAGAATGACCTCCAAGGGGCTAGTGGATCGTTCGAGTGAAAAGCTCTACATGTCATCCTGCCCTGCCTCTTCTGGATAAGATGATTATCTCTTGGAAGAGGGGCCAACTTATAGTTGAGAAACTGGTAACGAAACAGTTACATCATATGTAGGGGCTTGCTAGGATGGCAAGGTTTGTCATTGCCCCTAGGATGCCGAGACGACTTTGGTAAGAGCTTGCATCCGATTAATGAGTTGCTAAAACTCTGAAGGAGCAGACATGCCAGCTGCTGTAGGGAGACCCGTAACATGTCTCATCCCAAGGGTTTCTTGATTGTCTACCATTAATAGCAGTTTGGTGTGTCAAAAATCAACTCTAGAAAAATAGTTGATGGCTTTTGATCGTTCCCTATATACGACACCATTTGGTGATCTCCTAGGATCCAATTATGCTCAGGAATAGAATTTGAGTGTTTGCAAATTGGATGATCACATGTTCATGTCAGCATTCTATTCCTAGGAACTGGAAGAGCAAAGTGATGATGGTAAAACTCTTAATTCCTACAAAACAATTCCTTTTGTGGGTTTTAGAGACCTTAAAATGATCAAATTCGTGACTTTACATTAAGGGGTTGTAATAAATAAGGGGAAGAACATTAAACTCTAATAACAAGAATGTTTATTCTTAGCTTTTGTGTGATAAATGCTTTGAGAATGTATGATAAGAGAATAAAGATCTTGAATCGTTTACATAGGTGGTTCAGATTGTATTTATAGTCCTTGTATTTTGAATCTTGTTGTTTTGCTCAAGAGGTCGAAAGTCTTTTCTTATTGAATATATTAATAAGGAAAAAGTCTCTTACATCAACATTAATACTGATAGAAATACACAACATTCATGTTGATGAGAATTACCCTTACAGATTATTAGTACTAATAGACAAACAATAGAGCTATAAAATACTTTTATAAATTATTTCGTATACAACATTATTGTTGATGAGAATAACATTTTCGTAGCATTAATATTGATTGAAATATAATTGGCTCTTAGATGACTTTTATACTCCTAGGAGTGTAGGGCAATGACTACCATAAACATTTATAAGGGTTTTAGGGATAGCTTGCGATCCAATATGAGGCCAATAAAAACCATTGACTATATGTTTAGATCTAGAATGATTTTAAACCTAAGGATTTTGGATTCGACGTCTTTCCAGACCTAAATGTGTTTGAGCTCAACGTATAACTAAGCTCGAGGGATTTGAGTCTAGCGTCTTCCTAGACCCGTATGCGTTTGGGCTCGGTGCGTAACCAAGCCCAAGAGAGTTGGGTTTGATACATTGCCACACCCGCAAACGTTTGGGTTCAGCGTGTAGTTGAGTTCAAAGGGGTTGAGTTTGACATTTTGCTAGACCCACATGTGCTTGGGCTCAACGTGTAACTGAGTCTAAATGAGTTGAGTCTGATATCTTGTCAGATCCACAAACATTTGATCTTAGCACGTAACTAAGTTCAAGGATGTTGGATCTGATATTTTGTCAAGTTTATGTATATTGGGTTATCACCCTGTTTTTAACCTTTTTATTCATGGGCCTCTTAAATAAATGAGTTGCGTATAAAATAAGTTGATTTATCAAATTGTGTTTATACCATGAAGTTATTAAAGGTTGGAGTTGGATTAGAAGGAATTGTTAGAATAGAAAGAGGCTTAGATTTAATGATTTTCATTGTAGAAATTTATGCAAATAAAGAGTATGTTTTTTTTATGTGGTTGAATATGTTTTTTAAAAATATGTTTTAAATTGTTTTTTATTTGAAAAAATATTAAATTAAATTTTTTATGTATTTGTTTTGATAATTTCTATACACTAATATTAAAAATAAAAATATCTAAAAAAATATTATTTTAATATATTATAAATTAAAAAATATTTTTACAAAAATATTCTAAAATGCATTACCAAACAAATACTAAAGCTTACAATGAAAAAAAATACAAATAAAGATAGCATTTAGTACAAAACTAGTTACATGCCCCGCGCGATGCCGCGGGTCAATTATTTTTGCATTTTAAAAATAGTCAAGATCTAAAAGTGTTAGGTTTTTTTGCAAAGTTATATCCAAGAATCTCAGGTTTGGTTGCAACGCCTGACCCAAGAGTAATGTTTATAATATTAATAATAACATTAAACTTGGGTTAACCCTTAGCATAAAAGTGTCTGGACTGCAATACCAGACCCAATAGCATTGGACGTGGGTCTGGCTGCAAGGTCATATCATAAAAGTGTGATAATTAAATAGATTAGTTAAAAAGAAAAAAAAAACCAACAGGAAGAAAAAAACTAATGAAAAAAAAGAAGAAGATGAATTAATTGGGTTAACCCTTCAAACCAGGTTAACTCGTCATACCTTGAATTCGCATCGTGAAATTTTGATAATTAAAAAGAAAAAAACAAATTAATGGGTTAACCCAGAATTAACTGGGCTAACTCGTCAAACCAGGTTAACCTGTCAAACCCGAAATCCGTGTAATGAAAGTTTGATAACTAAATAGAAAAAAATTTAACATCAATTTAAATTAAACGAAAAAAATTAATTAAAAAAAAAAGGCATCAGCCTTTTCACTGTGGACTGCACTGTGCAGTTCACAGTCAAAGGCATAAAAAAAAAACTAAAGGCATCAGCCGAGAACAATTTAGAAAAAAATTTAA
>Ga0307508_10006717_pt1 | contig 10790 bp, 8 predicted proteins | sample 9_EM_MG_FD_203089 | JGI IMG/M metagenome (GOLD analysis project Ga0307508, IMG submission 203089) | Populus trichocarpa ectomycorrhiza microbial communities from riparian zone in the Pacific Northwest, United States - 9_EM | ecosystem: Host-associated > Plants > Roots > Unclassified | place...
GTAGCCGAATTTTGGTTGCTCAATCTTGGTTCTTGATTGAACTTTCAACTCTTCAAAGAATTGATCATTTTTTGTTGTGAATTTATACTTCCTTTGCTCGTCTCCAGGTGTAGGCACTGTGATCTAGTTGGTTTATAGTCTTGTTGCCTTGGAGCAAGTCTTCCATTGTGATAAGCTCATTCAAATCTCAACAAACTTGGGTTAGATTGATCTTAGGGTCGCGAATACCATTAAATTCCACTAGGGTTCGCATCACTTACATATAATTGGCTCTGAGTAGGTGTTCAAGACAAAACTGAAACCTAATGGATCTTTAGACGAACTAAAGGCTTGTGTTGTTGCAAAAGGGTATCATCAAATTGATGGGATTGACTACACTGAAACCTTTTCTCTAGTTGTCAAACCAGACACTATAAAAATGATTATTAGCGCACCACTAGTTCAAGGATGGCCTATTCAATAATTTGATGTAAAGAATGCATTTTTGCATGGTAACATCACCGAAGACATATATATGGAACAACCACCAGGAATGGAGGATGTATCTGCAAATTACAAAAGGCTCTCTATGGACTTAAATAAGCTCTGCGTTACTGGTTTGATCGTTTCAACACATTTCTCCTTGAATATGGATTTATCAGTAGATGGAGTGATAAGGTGAGTCAAAATATGAGAGAAACAAGGTTGAACACTCACACTCTGTTGTTAGCAACATTGTCTAAATAAGTGGAGAAATGTTGGGGGAGAAAGAGGTTCAAAAGGCAACAAACTCTAGCCAACATGGTAGTCTAAACTGATAAGGAAACAGCACCTACAAGAGTGATTGATTTGCAATCAAAATCTGCCTTCAGAGAGTATACAAGAACGGAGTTCTAGTCTTGATGCATAATATGCAGATCATTCACAAAGATAAGGATAAGACTTACCTTGCGTAAACAAATGAGAGGTGTTAACGTATGTTACATACATATATACATATAAGTAAACCTCTACTGTAATTTGATTTAGTGTTCATGTTAATAAAAAAAAAACCAACAACACAAATGTTGTTGTTTCTTCCCTTTTTTTTTCCCAAAACAATCTCTACAAATTCAGTCTCTCTTCTGTAACTGCCATATGATTAACACAAATCTTCAAATGGGACTTGCTATTTTGCCACTTATTTCCCATGCCCCTTGGTGTTGCAACTTCTCTTAAGGAACCAACTAGTTTAAATACTCGTTGTAACTTCCAATGTAACTTACAACGAACTTCCTTGGCTTCCACAATTTCCTTAATAATGTTACTTGGCAAATATAGGACACAAACAATCCCGACTACTATCCTCCTACTATCTTTTGAATGTTAGTAAATAATTCAATAGGATAGCATACTTCCTTCACTATATTTTCCAAATTTTTTACTTGCACAATAATATAGTGAAAAGTTTTAATTGGGAAAAGGAGCTACTAGGTGTAAAATGCATGACTTGTCACACAACAAATAATCACTACCAGAAAATTATCAAATAGCAATCGAATTAGCAATAGAAAATTTTTTGTCAATCATTTCCAATGACAATACCAATAGAAAAATTGCCATGAAAATCTAATGAAATTACATACAGAACTTCTTTTGTCGGTAATTAATGATGAAATTGATGACAAAATAAAAATAATTAATAAATCAATAAATATTTATCAGTGATTCCGTTAGTAAAATGACATGTGATTATTTGCTAACATAATTAGGGAATTACTCCGTCGCAAGTTTCCATTGATAATTCTAGTAGTAAATTTAGAAGTGTTATAACTAATAAGAGCCTCATCCCTCTTTTCTTCTTCTTCTTTCTCTTTTTCTTTCACTACAAAAACAACAACACCTCCCCTTTATTTTACCACAAATCTAAGCCCCATCCTCACATGCATCTAGAAATGTTATAACGGGTATTTCATCAATAGATATATCTTTTATACTGAAAAGTATGTAGACGGTAGAAATAGCTATAATAATAGGGTTTGTGTTAAGGATCAACTTTCTACAAGTTTGAATTTGATTATTATGGCAAGTTAGAAGAGTTTATTGAATTGCAATATCATTAGGTACAAAATACAGTCTTTTTATCCAAATGTTATTGATATGATACTAATAGAGAAATTAGAGTAGATCCTCATCATGATTTGATCAAAATTAATAAAAGAGATAAACTTAACAACATTAATGATATTTTTGTATTTGGCAAACAATGTCAAAAAGTATATTACAAATACACTCATTCCTTTAGAAATGATAGTAACATAGTTCATTGGTTATATGTTATGAAAACCAAACCTATGAGTCATGTCCAAATTGTTAAAGATTATAACGATGAAGTAACTGGAGGAGAAAAAATGTTTTAACTTGATGAGTTAGGTGACCCCTATCGAGTGGCTTCATCTATCAAGTTAGAAGAAAATTTAATTTTTTTTATGTCACTAAGAATACTTATGCTTATGTTGATTTTGACAAGTTAAATTATATATTAAGTACCAGTGAACATATATAAGTGGATGAAGATGAAAAGACCAAACAACTTTAGTTTAACGAAAATGATGATGGACATGAAGATAATGAAAATGAACATAAGGAGGATTCAAATTAAAAAGGATTTTAATATATTTTAGATATAAAACATCATTGTGTAATTAAGATATTTGTTTTTGTTTTATAATGCATTATATTTTTTACATTTATCAAACGTTTATTGTTGTGGTTATGGTCTTAATGAATAAGTTGTTAAATAAGTTATGTTGTTGTTGTTTAGTTAGCTTAGATAAGGATTATAACCAATGTATAAGAAAAGAAATTAACTTCAATGATGGTATCACTAGCAGAAATAATTAAAATTATAAATAATTAATTATCGGTGAATTCGTTAGTGATTTACAATAATGGTAAATTAATGACAGACTCACCAATTAAAGTTAAATGGCTGGAGAATTATATAGAGTTTGGTAAGAAATGCATGAAATTAGAATCGACTGATAAATTGATTGACGGAGTAAAATCCATCGGTGAAATTTATACTCACCGATGGACTCTAAAATAGTTGGAGAATGACATAGAGTTTGGGTTAGAATTCATGAATTTGGTTTGACCGACAGAAATACCAATACATGAAAATTCATCGGTGAATTTAGGGGTTTTAAGAAAATTTCAAAAATTCTTGAAATAACCGACAAACTCACAAAGGAATTCAAAAACATTTGTTGATGAGTCCATCGATGCTTTACTGACATGGTAAATCACTGATGAACTCACCAACATAATATTCTATCGGTGAATTTAAACCCAAATATGTCAAACAATCCCAAATTTTCCCCCATTTCCCTCCCTCTCTCTTCTACTAATGGTCGGGGTTCTCTCTCTAGAATCTACTTTAGATAACTCAACCTAACATCAACGATGGTACTATTAGATCAAAAGATATTACAATGAAGTTCAAAAAGATAAAGATGCATTCTTGCTTCTGATGGGATAAGTAGTTACACATTAAGTAAGACATTTAATCAAGCAATCTATGTACCAAAAACTAAGGTTTGCGCATAGAAAATCAAAATTATAACATTACCTAAATAATTTCTAAAATTTCTTTACAATAATCAATCATTCATGAAGAAAGTAACTTAAAAAAATAGCTATATTTTTCATAAAGGTGATTTGGTTGTATGTTCTAAACTACTTATAAATGTATGAGACATTACAATCCAAAAGAAGCACCAATGAGCGTATTCATGATCACCTGAAATTCCCCAAACTCATGACCACATCTCTCACAAAAACATGTGTTAAGGTGTTAGCTGTCATAAAAAGGAGACACTTCCTACAATACTTGCCTTCAATGAAAAGTGATTCAAACAAAAGAAACCCCAACATGTTCTGTTTATATTTATCATGATCATGGATGCAACACAGAAGAGTGCCATGCACTCATAAAAGAGATAAAAAGATTGATCTTCAAATAATACCTAAAAGAATTTATGAAGAATAAGATATAATATGATCAAACACGAAACAATTATCATGATACACTACCTTAGATAAGATAAATCTTAGATATCATATATCTATTGCCTTTTGAATTTTCAAAAAAAAAAAAAAAATAGTGCATCTCTATGTCTCCAAACACAAAATGTCTCCATGAAATTTCCATGGAAAAATCTCCATTGAATCTCCATTATATCTTCAGGTGCTCGTGATCAACTGTATTCAGGTCTCCATGACCAATTGTTTCTAAGTCCTTATGACTAATCATCTTTAGGTTCTAGGTACCACGATAAATTGCCTCTAAAAGAAAAACAAAATCTCTTATGAATTTAAAAAGTAGCAAATATTCAAAGGCATGCCTATAAAGGCAACATTTTTATGCATGGAGATAGGCAAAATTTTATAATGTAAGTACTTTATCCTCCTCTTTAGCTAGATAAAGTCTTTCAAACATGTATGCTTACAAGATTTTGGTTTGGACCGCAAAGTAGCCCACACCGAGGCTACACAATACAACCTTGGTCTAGGTTGCACATGTAGCCCACATCGAGGCTAGTATCACCTTGGTTTAGGCTGTCATGTACAACCTAGGTGGATCGAGCTACCATGTAGCTTGGTTAGGCTGATTTTTTTTAGCTCGACCAAGCTATCTTGTAACTCGATTGGGCTGATTTGCAGAGCCCAACCAAGCTCACCATCCTTTTTCTCTTTTTTTTTTTATTATTATCTATGTCGACTCTTTTTTAAGCTACTACCAGATATGTCAAGTTGTACAAGCTACAGCTTAAACTATGACTTAAGTTAGGGCTACCGTAGTAGAAACTATCATGTAAATAGAATTGTCACCTTTCATGGTGAGCTACTTCAAATCTCTTCCAATATATGCTATAGCTAGTCACCCTCAACGGTAAGCCACAATAATGCAAGCTACATGTGACATGGGCAAGCTATCCTGTGTTATGAGTGAGCTATGAAATGAAGCTGCCACCTTTAAAATGGTGAGCTGCTCCAGATTTTTTCCAATGCAGGCTATATATTCTCATGTTTAGCGAGAGAGAACGGAGATATTTTTCTTCATTTGAACAACAATAAAACACACATCAACTATCTCTCTATCTACCTTTTTTTACACTATATTTTCCTAAAATATTCTAAACTAACTCAAGCATCGGAGGGTTATTTTGCAGATAACACACCCGTCCAACCTATTATTATCTGCAAAGAAAGCCCGGCCCAATGAAATTTTCTCAGCTTCATCACTAATGATTATCCAATGCTTTGGAATTTTTGTGATGAAATTGATAAAGGGGAATCTGATCAGGTTGGTGCGTCATATCAGAATCAGGGACAAAGTTCTAATGAACCAATTCCTGACAAGCAAGCTTCCAATGGACCAGGAAGAAGTGAAGAGGCTGTCCATGGTGGGAGGCCTATTGCTGTTAGGCCACCTCAACCAGTCCCTTATTAATGCAGTTGCTGTCAAGCCCTTGGAGTAGTAATCCACGCTTAGATGGTGTGTTCTACATACTCATTCTTTCTTTATAATTCGATTTCTTTTTCCTGGTTACTGACTAGTAAAGTTCACCTATTCTGTGGTGGTAGGCAACTATAATACAAAACTTGAGATACATGGGAGAATGGGTATCATCTGTCATGCTATTCTTAAGAACCGGGATCATGTCAAGGCAGTTCATCTTCAACATTATATGTTTCAAGCTTTAATCAGTATTTTCCGTTTCATCTGATTTAGAGAAGTGTGATTGATGCAATGCAATTAAACTATGGGGAGAAAGAAAACTAGCACTTGATAGTTTTGGTGTTTTGATTACGAGTCATTTTCTGTACTTGTAAACTTTAAGGTTTCAAACATTTTGCAGTTTCTGCAAGATAAGGACAGAGAATGTGAAGGAATTTCTGCAGAAGTATTGCGATGATAGAAGGCATCCAGATCCACTCTCATTCTTCTATGAAGCTCTTTTTGTTGGATTTGAGTGGGGTGATGTTTTGAATAATGATGACTTCAACAACCCATCTCCACCAACTTCAGGTTACTATCTCTCTGCGTTAACTAGACTTCACATAACAATCCATTTATTTACTGTTGCGAACTCTTTAGAAATTGGTCAGAATTTCCTTAGCTTTCATAAATGAGCAAAAATTGAGTTTTTTGTATATGGCAATATCATAAGACTTGAAAGTTCAAATTTTAATAGGGGAACGACAAGCAACGAATCAGAGGGAGAGAATGAGATGAGAGAACAACTCGGAGCAATCTTGCACTACAGGTTCTAGCTGCCATCTTCACCCATAACAAAGGCCTCCTGCATTCGCATTATAATATAAAGATAAATGAAAACAAATACCTCTAGAGAACTGAAATTAACAATCTTCTAAGTGGTTTCTTAAGTACTAATTCAGTAATTTTTATGGGATTAAGGATTAGTACAGAGGGAAAGAGCAGGAAAGTTGACATTGAATGACTTAAGACAGTACTTACGTCTCCCTATTGAAGATGCGGCGAGGAGGTTGAACTTGTGTTCCACTGTAGTGAAGAAATATGGGAGAATCGATGGCTACACAGAGAGGTCTGAAATGCTGAGCAATTTTTGATAAGTTTGAAAAGATTCTGTTGATTGTGATTTTGTGACTGTAATCTAATGTACTAGCAAAATATTTACCAGTAGCTATCAGATTGCTTTCGTCTGATCTTTCCATTTATCCATACTTGAAGTTTACAAGGAACTACAAGGCATGCTCGTTTTAATTGTTTTAAATTTAAAGAATCACTATTAGGCTTCTACATGTATTTGTTAAATAGGACTTCTTTTGTCTGATCTCATTGTCTTTACACCATAGCTGGTCTCACAAAGTGAATGGGACCTGAGTAAAAGTTGGCAAAATTCCTCATTTCCAATGTTCTTGCGTGTCGCAACCTCATTCATTGGCAGAGTTTCTTACAACATTTAAGTCCGCTTCTTTATGTTTTCTTTGATAAGGCAGTAATTGGTGGATGTACCTGCAGCCTTAGTGAAGAGCCGGCCGTCTACGGCATTATCTTAATAGAAAACAAAGGAATCTTACACAAATGGCATAGGAAAATTCTTGCCATGGTATATACGTGAAAACCTAAAAATTGACCACCTCGGATTTTTCGTGGTTGTACAATAATGGGTGCAAAGTTCTCAGACCATCAAGAATTAATCCTCAGCTCTGAATATAAGTTTTAGATTCCATGGAAAAGTACTTTTGTTTCAAGCAGCAGGAAGATATGGCTGATACTTTGGTTTGTGTTAGACGAGTGAAGCAAGAAGCATCCGAAGAGTGGGATGAGAGCATGCCATTGCCAGGAGACATAATTGAAGGGTTTGCTGAGAATAACGCAGATGAGTTATTTGTGCCAGCTAAAGCCAAGTCTGATCTGAGTTCGCAGCTTGGAAAGATTAGCCCGCAGACTGAGACAGTATGGTTGAAGGTTAGAAGAGGTGAGAGGACGCTGAAGCTCCGTGCCAGAGTAATGCCAGATAAGAGCGCAGTGCTACAGAGAAGATTCACCATTAAAGCAGCCAATGATGATAGGCATGTTGCAGTTTTAGGAGACTTGACCTTGGAACAATGCACAGAGCTACAAGGTAGGCTTTCTTCTTACTTATGGTTTTTGATTGTTAGATAATCATTTATTAAGATATGATTTTTATTATTATGTAACACTTAAAACCAGAAATTAATATATATCCCATGAAAAACTCATAGCCTAAATGTCTGAATGTGAAGTTTTAGCCGCTTAATTCCTCTGGATGTGTCTCAGTCACAGCCCATAATTTCGAAATGGTGAAATACCAATGAAAAATTTTGGTACAGCAAGACCCAGCACACAAGTCTTCAAGACTGTTTTTCCATCGCAAAATTTGAAAAAAAAAAAAAAAGCTCTCATAATGAAAGAAAACATTTTTCTCCGACTTGGGCAGCTAAAGAAAATCACTGTCAGGTTGCCATATAGAAATTGTTTTCACTGGGATTAAAATGGAGTTTTCGTCCCTCTTTCTGGATGGTAAAAGTTATGGAAATGCAAACATATGGATTCTCCAATGTACTTGGTCTGTATTAAACCATTAAGGGTTCATGGTTCTCTCAATAAGCGGTGCATCCATGGAAGACACATGGGGGGTTATTGTTTTCATCAGCATACAGAGGTGACAATTACAAGAAGCTACAAAACAAGAAATTGGTCCCCAAACTCGGACCATATCTAGCTCTCTTTTTTTTTTTCCTCACATGACTGTTCTGTCACCCAAAACAGGAATGGTATACTGTATTAAAATAAGCTAAGTTCTTAACAGTCAAGCAACTGCTTCCCATGCTGTGGACTTAGCTAGCACTAAAACCTGCCAATTTTCATAAACCTAACAAGTTTAAGGAGCTATATTTGGTGCAGAAATGAGCAGGAAAGTAGTGAATATGGATTCCTGGGCATTTAGCAAGCGGGGAGTGAAGTATGACTGGAAGATGAAAGTTGATAACTATCTACCGGACCAGCGATCTAGTGTTGTTAGTTCTATTCTGTTCATGCCTCTACAAGGTGAACACAGCATTGAAGCCACTACAGGCAGGTGCATGGCCTGGTTTTCAGCAGCAGTTTCTTCAGGAGCTCCTATTGTGTTTGTCAATATCCAAACAGAACAGACTCTAAATGTGGTATCAATCTTTCTGCTAAAGAAGATTACTTACAAGTTTTTATTTGTAGACATTCCATTTCATTATGCGCAGGCCTCAGGCATAAGACAGTTAAGAATTGAGTGTTTAATGGAAGCTAAAATCAATCCGAACAAAAAAAAAATACATTGAACTAAGCTTTATGTCTGCAACAACCTGAATCTCTAGAAATTTATTAATTGAGAATTTGCTTTCTAACTTTCTGTGTCTCCAATGGAAGGAGAAAACTTTATGCACTGGCAAAGAATTGAGTTGGGGGGGGCAGAAAAGCAATAATACACCTGTTCAGATATTGCAAGGGATAAGACTATGGTTTCTACCTGGAGTTGCAGAAATTCTGCTTGAAATGATACCAGAACCTGGAGAAACTCGTTTTGGAATGGACATCAAACGAATTGATGAGGTAACTAACATCACTGCACTTGGAAGCCATGACCTTCAACTTATATTTAAAAAAAAAACTCATATCGGATTAATTAATCGTTCTGGCTTAACCAAATAGAACTTTGCACTACTGTCAGTGAACTGACTGGTTGTTGTTAATTCGAATGCCATCAACAGGGCTTTATTTGTGTCTGCTCAGTGACAAAAGGTTCAGCAGCTGAACGTGCTGGCCTTAGCGACCTATTTGAAGAGGCAAATAAAGTCGGCCACCTACTTGTGATTTCTCGATTAGAAGGAAAGAGCCTAATGCCTTCAAGTGTCTGCTCGATGGGGCTTATACACTGTTGTGATCAAAATGAAGTTAAGGACACTCTCATTTCTTCCATTGACGAAATGGATTCAATTCAAATCCACCTCATGGCCTGGCCTAACCAGACTCATTCTAGCAACACTAAAGCAAATGGTGTTGCACACCTTCAACCTCCAAAGGGTCTTTGACAAATTTACTCTTATTATTTTGCAAAATAACCAACTTCAACCACTGGAATCGGGAGGGAAATGTCATATGACTGGTCATATCAGCAAGGGAAGGAATAATGTATGCAATTTATTGAACTCCGGAAGAATTACTAGTAAAGTACAGTAATATGCAAACCAGAGGTTATAGTTGTATGCAAACATGTTTGGATTCTGATTTCTGAGTTTAATTGGACAAGCTGATGGTGTTCTGTAGCTTAGATTGTATATGAAACAAGAGGAGGTTATTGAACATTCTGCCTCCAACCACTTTGCCTTTTTTTAATATTCTTTTCTGGACAAATTATTGGACTCCCACTCAAGTATAAGCTTTGAAGGAAGGGCAGTTCTTTCCACTGCAGCGAATGCACGAGTAGCGTGGAAATGACTGGCAAAAGCTTGCATAAGAGAATCATTATTCCGTTCTTTTTCAGTATAAGAACAGCCCACGCGTATTCAAGATTATTGTTCCGTTCTCCTACACTTTTGTCTTGTCTGAGTCTCCCCACGCCATGATCTTGATTGCTACAAGCCTACAAGGAACACGGGCTTTGGTAAATATTGGCTCTGTTTTCACCCTTCTGTCCTTTCACTATATTTGATCATAAGCAATGAATCCGTTCAATGAACTCATGGCAAATGCTGACCAAATCCATTATGCATTGGCCTATTGTAGGAACGAACCTACTTCTTAAAACCCAATAGGCTGCATAATCTTGAGAATCTAGCAGTCTGCAGACTGTAAAAAAGAACATGTTGACAGTCTAGTTTTTGTTCCCTATATATTAAAAATTAATTTGTTAATTTTCAATAAATAAGTTATTGAAAAATAAAATGTTTTGAAAAACTTTTTAAAATATAAAAAACTTTGCAAGCCAACCAAACCTAGAATAAATATTTTTTACTGGTTTAGAAGATTATAAGATGAGTATTTTCACCTACAAAAACTTTGTATCTATACCAACTTAATTATCAAGACAAACATTTTATTTTGTCTTTTAATACAGGAACTCTCCATTAGGAGTATGTAGGTCTCGAGCTCTTTAACAAACAATTTTTTTAAAAAAATTTCTTCACACTCTATACTGGTGTGTCAAAAATAAATATTGCAGAACTCAATATAACTATTTAGATGGTTGGGCACTCTTACCCTACTATAAGCATTGCTATAATTG
>Ga0307508_10006720_pt1 | contig 10789 bp, 11 predicted proteins | sample 9_EM_MG_FD_203089 | JGI IMG/M metagenome (GOLD analysis project Ga0307508, IMG submission 203089) | Populus trichocarpa ectomycorrhiza microbial communities from riparian zone in the Pacific Northwest, United States - 9_EM | ecosystem: Host-associated > Plants > Roots > Unclassified | place...
CGCGTCGGCGTACGGCTGGTAGCGTCACGATTGGCCCCTGAACTGCGGGAATGCGGTTCTTATTCTGCCAACTATGGTCCACGAGCACCCTTATGGAACCGGATGCCTGATTTGGGTATCCGGTTCTCTCTGTTCGGGAGTCTTCTGACCTGCGGTTATGCGGATCAGGAGGCCGGTTCGTGTCCAACTATGGTCCTATCCCGACCCGGCCCGGAAGGGCCGGGGTGAGGCATCTCCACTGCGGCTGGTCGGCGCCGCCGAACGCCGCCCATCCGCGTGTCGCAACCACGCCGATGATGCTGCTGCGAGCCGAGTACGCGATGCGCGGCATCCCCTCGGTCCCCGACGAGATTCTGATCGACATCCTCGACGAAGTCTTCCTCCCACTCATCCGCGGCTGCGCCTGAGCATTCACCGCCACCCGCGCCCGCTCACGGGCTTGCGGCTTGACCTCGACATAACGAATTTGTTATGTTCAGCTCGTGGCAACGTGGCTGCTGGTGATCCATCCCGAGGTGCGCGAATGGTTGCACGAGATCCGCAAGGCGGACCGGGAGACGGCCGCGCTCATCGGCCAGGCGATCCAACACGTCATCAACGGCCGAGGGCCCGACGAGGGCCGCCCGCTCGTCGACCGGATCAAGGGCAGTCAGTTACACAACCTCAAAGAACTGCGGCCGGCCAGCACCGGTGGGACCGAGGTGCGGATCCTGTTCCTCTTCGACCCAGCGCGCCAGATGCTGCTGCTGGTCGCCGGCGACAAGTCAGGCAACTGGCAACGCTGGTATGACGTAGCGATCCCGCTCGCAGAAGCCCGCTACGCCGAGCACCTGGCTGCTCTGAGTGAGGAGAGCGATTGAGATGACCAAGAAGACGGCTACCGGATGGCACGCCTACTCCGATGTGGGTGAGCTGCTCACCGAACTCGAACTCACCGGCGAGGACATGGCCCGCGCCCAGGAGGCCACCGACGACCACATCCGCGCCTGGCATCTCGCCATGGTCCGCACCGAACAGGATCGCACCCAGGATGATGTCGCGCAGGCCATGGGCGTCAGTCAACCGCGCGTGTCGGCTATCGAACGCGGCGAACTGGACACCGTCACGCTCTCGACCCTGCGCGCCTACGTCCAAGCACTCGGCGGCAAGCTGCGTGTCGTCGCTGACTTCGGGGACCAGGAATACCGGCTTACGTAGACGCTGGTGTTCAGGTGGTCGCCGCCACGTAGCGAATCTGTCTGCCGCGTCGACCGGGGGACCCGGTCAGGGCGTGCGACGGCGTACGGCCGGTAGCGTCACGATTGGGCCCTGAGCTGCGGGAATGCGGTTCTTATTCTGCCAACTATGGTCCACCAAAGCTCCTGACCAGGGCAAACGTGAATCGATCGTTGGCAGTTTAAGAACCGCCCCGCTCGAAGTGCTTTGAGCTGCGGATATGCGGTGGATCGCGCAGGGTGCGCGGCAGGCTCGCCATCCTTGACACGGATGTGCCAGTGCTTGCTACCGGCGGTAGCATGGTTCTATGAGCGCACAACCTCTGCCGCCGGTCCCTTCGCCTGAGGGACCTGCCGGTAACAAGCCTTCGCTGGCGGAGTTGCAGGGTGTCGCACACGACCTCGGCAAGGCTTCGCCCGACCTCCAAGCTGCAGCGATGCGGCTTCTGAGCGCCCACTCGCCGGAGTCTGGCCGGCTTCGGCTGGTAGGCCGGGCACGCAAGGTCAGCGTATCCATGCCCGAAGACCTCACGGCTGCTGTTCAGCAACGCGTAGGGCGGGGCGATTTCAGCCAGTATGTGACCGAAGCGGTTGCCCGGCAGCTTGAGCTCGATCTCCTCGGGGAACTCGCGGCCCTTCTAGAGTCGGAGCACGGACCGGTCTCTGGCGAGGCTCTGGATGAAGCGAGGCGTTCGTGGCCCGACGCTCGGTGAGCGGTGGCGGAACACTTGTCCTGGACAGTGAGGGTCTCGCCAAGCTTGCTTCTGGAGACGATCGAGTTCGCGCCTTCTTGATAACGGCACGCGAACGTGGCGCCCGCGTGGTGGTCAGCGCTATCACGCTGACTGAGGTGCTCCGGGGTGGGCCTCGGGATGCTTCGGTGCATCGCGTGCTGTCCCGGGTCGTTGTACTCCCGGTGAGTCAGGAACTCGGTCGGCGAGCGGGAGAACTTCTCGGTACGGTCGTGCTGTCCGGTCACAGGTATGCCATCGATGCGGTGGTGGCGGCGACGGCGTTGGAGCTTCCTCGCCCCGTGCTCCTGCTGACCAGCGACCCCGACGATCTGACCCGCCTCGTGGAGGAGCCGGAACGACCCAAAGACCAGCGGATCGCCGTAGTCCATGTGTAATTTGCCTAGGCATCCGAGCGGTGAACCAAGTCAGGGTGTGCGTCGGCGTACAGCCGGTAGCGTCACGATCGGGCCCTGAGCTGCGAGTATGTGGTTCTTATTCTGCCAACTATGGTCCACCAATAGCCCCTGACCAGGGCAAACGCGAATCGATTGTTGGCAGTGCGCGAACCACATCGGCCGGATGTTTCGTGAGCTGGGGAAACGGTCGCGGCGAGAGCGGTGTGAGAGCCGAGTCGAGACGGCAATTCGGCTGGTCCGTTGGTCGGCTTCCCGGCGTGGCTACTGTGGGCGCGTGAGTATCGATGATCCGCGGCTGGTGATCAGTTCGCTGGCGGAGCCCGACGTATTGCTCGTGTTCGGCGCGCTTGTGGCGGCGACATCATTGGCTCGGCCGCACGACGATTTCGGACGGCCGACGTCACCGAACGCGTACATCACGCCGTTCGGTTTGGCGAAGACGACCGGGCTGTCACGGGACGGGATCGATCGGGCGGCGACGCGGTTGGTCCGGGCTCGTTTGTTGAAGGTCATGCCGGATGCCGAGCGAGGCTACGACAGTTGGCGTCTCGACGATGCCGCGGCACGTGCGATGACGACGTGAACAGCGACGCTCGCTGAACGGCCGTCTCCGACCCACTGTGTCGATACGGTGACCTGCCGCAGCGCGGGTCCGACGCTGCCACGGCGGTGAACTTACTCAATATCAGGGGCTGAGGCCAGGAGCCCGGTGAGCGGTTGAGGCCCTGCCGGGTCAGGCTCGTACTCCGCGGCTTCGTTCAGGACGTGCCGGTTCACGGTCGCTCCACCGTCACGCTCAACAATCCAGTACCGCGGGATGCCAGCCTTCGCGTATTCGGCCTTCTTCGTGATCCGGTCAACGATCTCGGACCCGCTGGATACCACTTCGACAGCGAGGAGAAGCCCGGACGTGCCGGCGTAACTCGACCGGGCACGACGCGGCGGCATGCCTTTCGCCCAGACCGTTAGGTCCGGTACACGGCCACCGCCGACATCGATGCCGCAGTCTGCAGCGATCTGTTCGGCTTCGTAGCCGTGGCTGGCGAGCCAGAGAATCATGCGCATCACCAGCAATGCGTGTTCAGGGTCTGCGGGGGGCATGACCGACAGCACTCCCTCAGGACTCAGCTCGTACCGGTGGTTCTCGTCGACGGCTGCCATACTCGCGACGTCGTTCAGGGTCACGTGCGTCGGCATCCTCGCGCCAAAGGCTTGAGCGCTCACCCGTCCTCCCTCTGGGACTCCGAAGCCATGCACGTCCCACCTGCCGTCTCTAAGATACCTGCCCGCCGGCATTCAGGCGCGACCATCTGCACGTGCTCGGCCTTGCCTGGGCGGGGTGCCGCAGCCTGCTGCACGGCGCACCAGGCGTGGCGGACGTTGCGGTGTATGTGACCGCCGGGCAGCGGTGGGGTACGGATCGAGCAGCAGGGTTGTCCAGCCGACGCCCGTTCCGAGCCGCGCCTCGGAGGCTGCTGCGGCGATGCCGGCTTCGACGTCGGTCACCGGCCGCCCAGCTTGATGAGGTCGTCGGTGGTGCCCACGAGGTGGGCGAGCATCCGGTCGGCGGCCGTCGCCGGCTGCCCGCTCTTGACGGCCTCGAAGATCGACCGGTGTTCGGCGAGGGAACGGGCGGGTTGCCCGGGCCGGGTCAGCGACGTCTCGGAGGTGCGGTCGAACGAACCGCGGATGCCGTTGACCAGCTGAATGAGGATCGGGTTGTGCGAGGCGGTCACGACACCGAGATGGAACCGGCGGTCGCCCTCCAGGGCTGGCTGCCCGGCTGCCACCTCGTGGGCCATCAGGTCGAGGGCAGCGCTCATCTCAGCGAGGTCGTCGTCGTCGGCGCGGGATGCGGCGAGCCGGGCGCACTGGACCTCGACGGCCTGCCGGGCCTCCCAGATGTACGGGTGGTCGACGTGGGTGGCGACGAGTTCGGCGGCGAGGGACGAGATCAGGTCCTCGGTGCGGTTCAGCAGGTAGATCCCCTCGCCGTGCCGTACTTCGACGATGCCCTGGGCGCGCAGGGCGGTGATGGCCTCGCGGATCGTCGAGCGCCCCACGCCCAGCTCGACCGCGAGTTCGCGTTCGGTCATGAGTTTGTCGCCGGCTTTGAGTTGGTTGCCGTCGATGAACTCACGGAGCCGCTCGGCGACCTGCTCATACACCGGTTTGCGGTTGACCGGCCGCATCTTGGCGGCCCGCTCCGCCGGCAGATCCGCTTCGCCTCGCGTCGTCATGCGCGCCTTCACCCGTCCGTGATCGGTCTTGTCGGTCATCTGCTGGTCTGACAACTTTAGGCTGCTGTGGCCTTGAGACAAAACCGGCAGCAGCCGCCAAGGCTGATCAGATGGGTGCCGCTCTCAGTCCGGCAGGGTGGTGAAGCTGCCGATACGCTGGTAGCGGCCGGGTGCACGGACCCGGAACACGAGCGCGGTGAGTATTCCCGCCCCGAAGAGGCCGAGCACCACCCACGGTACGGCCCGGACGAACGCGGCATCGCCGGCACCTGACAGCGCCCCGAGATTCGACAGAAGCAGCACGATCGCCCCGACCATCGCGAGTCCACCGAGGATCGGCGCGACCAGCGTGCCCCAGACGCCGAAGTCCGCCCGCGCGGTGACCAGGAAGTACCGCACGATCGCGACGGACACCAACGCCTGGACGGCGAGCAGCCCCAGCACGCCCAGCAGCGGACTCCAGGTGCCGAGCTTGGTGAGCGCCGCCTCGGTGGACGGGTCGGCGATCACGAATCCGAGCAGGTAGAGCGCCACGGCCACAGTCACTGCCATGCTGGCCCGGTGCGGGGTGCGATGCACCCGGCGGGCGGCCCGGATCACGGCTCTCCTCGGCGTGGTTCGGGGCCATCTCGAATCCGACCCACGACCAGAATGCGCCGAACAGTGCGATTCCCGCCGCGGCGGCGCCGAAGACCGCGGTCGCCTGCGCATTGCTGAAGAACGTGGTCACGTCCAGCGAGGCGAGGCTGTTGCCGTGAGCGCCGCCGTGGACGGTGACTGCGACGACGAACATCAGCAGGCCGAGCAGCTCGAGCACCATGAGTGCCGAGAGCACGTGGGCAGTAAGCCTGATCCGGTACCAGGACAGCAGCGCCGAGATGCCCAGGATCACGAACACCAGCAGGGCGGTGGGTACGTCGACGCCGAACCAGTGCTGCAGCGTCCCATGGGTGAAGTACGCCGTAGGCCCGATGATCGCCGCGCAGAACACCGCGTAGCACCCGCTGACGGCGTACGCGATGGCCATGGCGGAGGTCCCTTCAGCTGTTCGGTGACTGTTTGGTGGCCGACTCCGGTCCGCTTGCGACGGATGCCGGCACCGGCGGCGCATCGCGGAACGACACGGCGGATCGTCGCGCCCGGTCGACGACGGTGGAAAATACGTCCGGTCTGCTGTAGTGGCCGGTAGGGTCGAAGGTGAAGCGTTCCCGGTCGACCTCCCGCAGGTCGAGGTCGGCGATCACGAGCCCCTCTCGGCCGACGACCGGTTCCACGATCCACCGCCCGTCCGGGGCCGCCACGGCCGATCCGCCGTCGAACGGCATCTGGTCGACGTCAGCACTCAGTTCCGCGGCGAGCGGGAAGTCGTCCGGAACGTCGTCGCGGCTGAGCAGACCACCGACCGCGAGGCTGAACACCCGGCCCTCCAGGGCGGTGAAACGGGTGATGTCGCGGGTGAGGTCCGCCGATCCCGGCCACACACCGATGTGGACGTCTTCCCCGGCGGCGTACATTGCGTGCCGGGCCTGAGGCATCCAGTTCTCCCAGCAGTTCAGGCTGCCGATCCGCCCGCAGCCGACCGGATGCGACAGCAGCCCTGCGCCGTCACCGTTGGCCCACACCAGACGCTCGTCGTAGGTCGGTACGAGTTTGCGGTGGTGCCCGACGAGGCCCTGCCGCGGCGCGATCGTGACCAGGGTGCAGTACGTCGATCCCCGGGCGCTGCCCCGGCCCCGTTCGGTGAGTCCTACCACCAGGGTGAGGTTCAGGTCCGTGGCCAGCTGAGTCATCACCCGCACCTCAGGACCATCGACCTCCACGGCCGCGTCGAGATAGTAGGCGTACGCCTCCTTCTGCCGTGGGTCGCCGAAGGCGGCGCCGTTGGTGCGTGACAGCCAGTACGGGTACCCCGAGAGGTAGGTCTCCGGGTACGCGATGACCTGGACGTCGTGCCCGGCAGCCAGCTCGGCCGCGGCGACCACCCGCGACAGCCTCGCGGCAACATTCAGCCACCGCCCGCCGAGCTGCGCCGCGGCGGCCGTCACCACGGACGCCACGGCGCCGCGGTCGAGCCGGTGCTCGGCCAGGACCTCAAGACGGGGCGCGGAGAGCGTGGACTGCTCAGTAGACCTCGAAGTATTCACGCTGCTCCCAGTCCGTGACGGCGGCGTCGAACCGGCCGATCTCGTGGCGCTTGATCATCGTCAAGTAGTCGATGAAGGCGTCACCGAACTCAGCACGCAGCATCGTGCTGGCGGTGAAGTGCTGCACCGCCTGCGCGAGGGTGGCGGGCAGCGCGGGCGCCGCGGCGGCGTAGGGCTCGTCGGCAGACGGTCCCGGGTCGGCCTTGTGACGCAGGCCGTCGCGGCCGGCGGCGATCTGGGAGGCCAGGTACAGATATGGGTTCGCGGCCGGTTCGCCGACGCGGTTCTCCAGGTGGGTGTTGCCGTCGCCGCGGCCGCCGGCGACGCGGATCAGCGCGCCACGGTTCTCCTCGGCCCAGGCGACGCGGTCGGGGGCGAACGAGTCGGGACGGTAGCGCTTGTAGCCGTTGATGGTCGGGGTGGTGAGCACGGAGCAAGCGAGCGCGTGCTGCAGCAGACCGGCCATGAAGTGGGTTCCGGTAGCCGACAGCAGTTCATCCGGTGCTGTTCCGGCGAAAGCGTTCTCCAGGGCAGGGGACCGCAGAGACTGGTGCAGGTGCCAGCCGCTGGAGAACGCGTTGGGCAGCGCTGGGCGAGCCATGAACGTCGCGTGGTAGCCGTGCCGCCGGGCCAGCTGCTTGATCGCCGCACGGGCGAGGACGGCCGCGTCGGCCGTCGCGGTCCCGATCAGGGGCTCGAAGGTGAACTCGACCTGGCCTGGCCCCCATTCATCCTCGATGGTGGCCAGCGGTAGTCCCAACGCCACCAGGTTGTCGCGCAGGACCGACAGGATGGGCTCGATCTCGTCACCGCGGGACTCGGTGAGGTACTGGAAGCCGTGCGCCACGGCGGTGACCCGCGGCGGTGCCGGCGGGTGCCCGCATTCCTCGAACTGCAGCATCGGATCCTCGAGACGGGTCAGGTAGAACTCCATCTCGATGCCGGCGACGTATTCGAAGCCTTCACCCGAAAGCCGGGACACCTGATCGGCGAGGACGCCCCGGGTGTCGAACGGGACTCGTTCGCCGGAGCGGTAGTGCAGTTCCGCCAGGATCCACCCGGTCCGGTCGAGCCACGGCAGGACCCGGAACGTCAGCGGGTCCGGGACCAGGACGCCGTCCGGCAGGCCGGTCATCCGCGGATCGCCCAGAGCTGCCGCGCCGAACGGCGCGACGACCGGGTTGTTGGTGGTGTCGAAGATGAGCGTGGCGGTCTGGAAGTCCTTTCCCTGGCGCAGCACCGACCGGAAGTGGTCGATCTCCAGCGTCTTACCGCGTAGCACGCCATGCTGGTCACACCAGGCGATACGTACCTGACGCAGAGCCATCTCCTGGGCCTGCGCCGCGAGGCGCTCCGCTGCCTCGGTCTGCTCCGCGCTCCACACGCCGTGGCGCGCGATGAAGTCATTCGTCATCCAGGTCTCCTGATGGACTGGTGGTCTGATGACCTGACTCTAGGATCGGTTGGTTGCGGTAGTGTTTCCTGACCAGCGAAACCTGGGGGAGGACGCCGATCAGCGGCGGAAGTGGCGGACACCGGGGACGGGGTGCACCCCGACAAACAGGCCAGAACGGGCGGCCATCGATAGGACCTGCTTCAGCGTCACCGCTCGCTGTTGGGAGCTTCGCCAACTGCAGGCAGGGCCAGGAATACCGCTCTGCCGGCAGTTGGCGAAGCTGAACTCACCTTCGTCCCACCGTGGTGACGAACGAGTTGGTCGGCGCGCCGATGCCGGTGACGTCGTCGAAGCCGGGCGTGACGGTGAGGCCGAAGTCGTCGCCGAGCGTCGTGAGGCAGGGCTCCTGGTCGGCCTCGCCCATGCAGTAGCGTTCTCCGGCCTCGATCGGCGGGTCGGCCGGGTTCACCGGAAGAACGTCACGAAGGGCGTTGGTGCGGGCCAGCTTGTACAGCGCTGGGTTGACGAAGCCGAGCGCGTGGCCACTAGCCTGTTTGGCGTCCGCCTCGAGGGCCGCCAGTAGGGGCGAGGAACCGCTGGTGCCGCCGCCCATGGCTTGCTCCGAGTACACCGGCGGGCCGGGAGCCGGATCGGTGTCGGCGGGGCCCGGGGCGCCGTCCGCCACCGGCGCGGTCTCGCTCGGTGCCGTGTAGCCGACGAGCCATAGCAGTCCCGAGTTCGCGGACACGTCCGGTGTCACCCGCCGCGCCGGTACGGCGCCGTTGCCGGTGGCGAGCGACGTGGGCACCACGCCGCGCTGGTACGCGGGTTCGGCTATCAGCTTGCTGAGGCCGCCGCCCGAGCCCATGTCGAAGCTGCCGGGCGGCGGCGTGGCGTACCCGTCGGCGCCGATCGGCGTGACCGTGTCGCCCCAACCCCACTCGGCGATCCGGTTGCCGGCCCGGTCGAGGGCGAGGCTCGTGCCGCGCACCCCGGTGGCCCACGGGTCCGAGGTCGGGAAGCCGACGCTGGCCGCGGTGATGCTGGGGTCGTTGTCGTTATTGCCGTTGCCGTAGTCACCGGAGGCGTAGTTGAATCCGATGCCCTCGATCGCGCCCTGCTGCAGGATCAGCTCCCAGGCGGCGACGGCGGCGGGCGAAGTGCTGTCCTCCGTGCCGGGCCAGGAGTCGCTGACCACGTCGGCCAGGTGGTGGTCGACGATCCGGGCGTGCGCGTCGAAGAAATCCCACTCGCTGTAGGTACATCCGGCGCTCACGAAGACGACCCTGGCGTCCGGCGCGATCATGTGGACAGTCTCGACGTCGAGGGCCTCCTCCGGGTTGTCGCCGTCGGGCCAGTCGCTGCAGTCGAAGTCAGCGGCCAGGTTCTCGCTGTACTGGCCGGGTGCGAACCCGGGGAGGCCGTGGTCGGTGAAGAACTTGTTCGCGTCGGCTTCCATGGTCGGCGACCGCGCATCCAGTACGATCGCGACTGTCGCGCCCTTGCCCGTGTACGGGCTGCCGGTCACGCCGTACGCCCGACGCATCTGCTGCGGGGTGTAGCCACAGAGCTGCGTAGGCGCCGTGTCGTGCCCGTACGCAAGAGGGATTTTGACCTTGTTCGCACCCCAGTATCGGGAGCACGGGTAAGCGTCGGTGGTAGCCGTGGCCTGCCGTTTCTCGGTCTTGGCAGGGCCCTTGCGAGAGGCGGCGCGCTGGGAAGACGCGAACTGAGCGGATGAGGTCGTCGGGTCAGACGCGTCGGCAGTCATGTCGGTCACCGCCGCGACGTCCCGGCCGATGGCCGCGGGCACGGAGACGTCACCCGACGGAGCGGCCACCCAGTTGACGAATCCCTTGACGCCGAGGTCCATCTTGTACGTTCGGAACTGGGTGGCGAACGCCGTGGCGGCCTGACCGATGGTCGCATCCACGACCAGGTAGTGCACGGTGCTCGCGGTGACGGTCATGCCCAAGCCGGTCAGCCAGTCGCGCACCTCGGTGATCTGGTCGTCGGAAGCGCCGAATTGCTGCCGGTACCGCGCCGGGGTCAGGAAGTGGGCGTAGTCTGCGCCATCCGGTTTGGACACCGCTTGCGCGGTGCGCACTCGCCCGGTGGCGTCGCGGCCGCTGAGGAAGACCCGCATGTGCAACACCAGCGCCGGATCGGCCGGGTAGCTCACGCTCGTATACGGCTGATAGAGCGGCGAAGGCAAAGTGGTCCGCGCGGCGGTTGCGGTTGCGGCGGTTGCGGCGTTGCCGAACCCGACGGCGGCCGTCGCGGCCAGCGCGGTCACGGCCAGGCCGGCAAGCGCGGCACGCCACGACTGCCGGGCCCTCGGCTGGTAGAGAGTCATACTCCTACAGACGTAGAAAAGGAGGCGTCTGTGGCACCCCTGAATATCTACTTCTGCGGCAGGACGATTCTTTCTTGGATGACGAGCTGACCAGACGGTTTCCGCGTACCTGGCGTTTGAGAGGTTCTGCGTGCCCCGCCCCCACCACCTCTCCTGCCTGGACCTTGTGAAGATGCGGTGTGGCGTGTCACCCGAGATCGACAAGATTGGCGCTGGGCGGGCCCGTGGCCAGGCAGAGGGTGACGCAGAGCGACGTCGCGTCCGGGATTGGGTGGGGCGACCCGGCCGG
>Ga0307508_10006721_pt1 | contig 10787 bp, 10 predicted proteins | sample 9_EM_MG_FD_203089 | JGI IMG/M metagenome (GOLD analysis project Ga0307508, IMG submission 203089) | Populus trichocarpa ectomycorrhiza microbial communities from riparian zone in the Pacific Northwest, United States - 9_EM | ecosystem: Host-associated > Plants > Roots > Unclassified | place...
CTGCCAGGGCCTGCACAACCACCACACCGGCGAGGACCTGGCCCTCTTCCCGTTCCTGACCGACCGCCACCCGGAATCGGCCCCCACCATCGCCCGCCTGCGCACCGAGCACGAGCGCATCGCGGCACTGGTCGAGGAGTTGCGCACCACGCTCTCCGACCCAGCCCCCACCGCTTCGGTCCGCACGGAGGTCGACCGCCTGACCATCGAGCTGGAGGCCCATCTGACGTACGAGGAACAGCAGTTGATCCCCCTCCTCGACGGCGCCTGACGCACGACGGGCGGCCGCTCCCGGCACGGGAACTAGAACGGCAGCGGCCGCCCATGCACCACCACCAACCGCGACACCGCCCGGGTCAGCACCACATACAGCCGATGCAACCCCCGCTCCTCCGCCTCCGCGATCGCGGCCGGCTCGACGGCCACGACATGGTCGTACTCAAGCCCTTTCACCACACTCGCCGCCACCACACTCACCCGCGCCCCGATTTCATCCGCCCCCGCAGCCGAGATCCCAGCCGCGCCGAGGGCCTCCCGCACCCATCCCACCTCCCCGTCGGCGGCAACGACCCCGACAGACCCCTCATGCGCGAGCGATTCCCGTACGGCGTCCACGACCGCGTCCGCCAACTTCCCCGGGCCCGCTTCCCTGATCCTCAACCCCCCGTCCCCGCGCAGGGATCGCCCCGCCGGCACGGCCACGTCCAGCCGTTCGAGGAGCCGATTGGCAAGCGCCACGACGGCCCGCGGCACACGGAACCCGATGGTCAGCGGTACGACGGCCGCGTCCGGCTTCCCGAGATGGCGCAGGACGGGCTGCCAGGAACGGGCCGCCCACGGCGTGGTCCCCTGCGCCAGGTCCCCGAGCACGGTGATCGACCCGAACCGCGCCCGGCGCGCGATCGCCCGGCACTCCATCGGAGACAGATCCTGGGCCTCGTCGACGACGAGATGGCCGTACCCCTCAGGATGCTCGATCAGCCCGGCGACCTCGTCGAGCAGCACCAGATCGGCGGCCGACCAGCGAGCCGACTTCCACGACCGCGGCGGCTTGGCCCACAGCAGGTTCCGCTGCTCGTCGGCATCGAACAGCCCGTCGCCGAAGGCAGCCAACACCGGGGGCTCGCCGAGGAGTTCGGCCAAGACCTCCTCGGGCCGCACCTTCGGCCATACGACGTCGAGGAACGCCCCGACCGCCCGGCACCGCGAGACCCGCTGCACCCACGCCCCGCTCTGCGGCCCGGCCCGCCGCTCGGCCTGCAACTGCACACTCCGCACCACCCGGCTGCGCACCCGTTCCCGCCCGATCCCGTACGGCGGTTCCTCCTCCCGTACGGCGTCCACGATCCCCGCGAGTTCGCCGGCGCCGACCCGCCACCGGTACGAACCGTCGTTGACGTGAAGGGAGTTGACCTGCTCACTGGACACGCGCGCGTACAGGGCCCGGCGCAGCACCTCCGCCATCCGGGCGTCGTGCTTGAGGACGGCGATGGGGTCGGCGTCGGTGGAGGTGACCGGATGGCGGGCGATCTCGTCCTGAAGCGTGGACTGCCGTACGCCGGTCTCGCCGAGCGCGGGCAGCACCTGGGAGATGTAGGAGAGAAAGGTCCGGTTGGGCCCGAGGACGAGCAGTCCCCCGCGCCTCATCCGCTGCGGATGGGTGTAGAGCAGATAGGCGGCCCGGTGCAGCCCGACGGCGGTCTTGCCGGTCCCCGGAGCGCCCTGCACACAGACGGAAACGGCGAGGTCCCCTCGTACGAGATCGTCCTGCTCGGGCTGGATGGTCGCGGCGATGTCCCGCATGGGCCCGACGCGGGGCCGTTCGATCTCGCGGGTGACGATGTCGCTGACCTGCGGAATCTCCCCGTCCTGAAGGTGCTCGTCCTCCAGCCCGGTGAGGTCGGCGGAGTCCCCCTTGCTCCCCGGCGCCCACCCGAACCGCCGCCGCACGGCGACGCCCTGCGGATCATGGGCGCTCGCCTGATAGAAGGCCCGGGAGACGGGAGCCCGCCAGTCGACGACAAGCGGCGGCGCGGCGGGATGCTCGCTGATCCGCAGCCGCCCCAGGTGATAGGCCTGCCCGGCATGCTCGCCCCTCGCAAACCCCAACTTCCCGAAGAACAACGGCCCTTCGGGCAGCTCCCGCATCTCCTTGGCCTGACTGCGCAACTGATACCCGAGCACTTCGGCATCGGCCCCGGACGCGGAGACGTCCTCCCCGACGACAACCTGCTCCTGAGCACCGTCGACCATGGCGGCGAGGGCGGTACGGCAACGGTCGTGGTGGGCACGTTCGTGGCGAAGCTCGCGATCGAGGGACGTCATTCCAGCAACCATACCGAATAACGTAACCGAGTTAAATTTATTACCAACCCTCAGGCAAGCCGAGCCAGCCCCGCCGCCAACCCCCCGAACGCCCTCTCCGCAGCGACCACCGCCTCAGCCCTGACCTCCTCCACCGCCTCTCCCCCCGAAACCCGCCGCCAGTTCTCCATCGCCAGCACCCGCCGCACAGCAACGATCTGCCCCGCCGCCAGCCTCGCCTCCAAATCCCCCCCGAGCACCTCGGCAAGCGCGACCTCCTGCCGCTCGACGTGCGCGTACGCCCGGGCGACGAGCGAGGGGGTCCCATAGAGCAACGAGTGAAACGCAAGCACCGCGGGATGATCACTGAGCCCGGTGACGGGGTCGCCCCGCTCCAGCCCCTCGAGAAAATGCCGCCGCAGCGCAACGAGAGGCGCCTCCTCCGACTGCACCACGACCCGCGCGGCCTCGTCCTCATGATCGGCGATCCGGTAGAGGACCAGGTCCTCCTTCGCCGGGAAGTACCGGAACAGGGTCGGCTTCGAGATCTCGGCGGCGGCGGCGATCTCGGCTACGGAGACGGCGTCGAAGCCCTTCTCCAGAAACAGCCCGATCGCGATCTCGGACACGGTCTCGTACATCCGCTGCTTCTTGCGTTCGCGCAGGCCGGGTTGGGTCGCTTCCGTCATGGGGTCGAGCGTACGCACCGGCGTGCGGGCCGACGGCCGCCGCCAGGCCCGCTCGCAGTCGAGGCTGCGCGCCGGGGTCAGGACGCCTTGGTCAAGGCGGACTTCTTCGGCGCCGAACGCTTGCCCAGCCCCAGAGAGCCCGTGGCAGCGGTCAGGGTCATCTCATACGCGTCGACGGCCCGGCGTACGTTCGGCGTGTCCAGCGCGGTGCCCGTCGTCATGCGGTCCAGGTCGACGTAGGCCGAGCGGATCTGCTCGATCCAGCGGTAGACCCGCCAGTCCTTCTCCCACCCCGCGACGTACTCGGGGGGAAGCACCTTGCTCCAGCGCTTGAACATGCGCATCCGCATCCCCGGCCGAGTCGGCGTCAGATGCAGGTGACGTACCAGGTCGTACAGGGGATCGCCGATCATCCCCATTTCCCAGTCGATGATCGTCAGGCCTGCACCACGCCCGTCACGCACCAGGTTCCAGGGATTGAGATCACCGTGCAACAGAGCGGGAGCGCGTTCGGTCACGTCGTAACGGCCGAGGGTCCGCCGGAGCCAGTCACCGTCCGGCAGCCCCCACATCCGGGCGGCATTCCGGGTCTCGGCGGGAAGCTCGTCGACGAAACCGGCAAGCCGTCCGCTCAGCCAGCCGTAGAAGTCCGCTTCCGGTGCGCCGGTCGGCAACGTCGAGTGATCCACCTTCACCAACGCAGCGAGCTGGTCGACGAGTTGGTCCGCCTCAGCCGGCAGCAGCCCGTCCACGGGGTGCTGGGGGGCCCGGCCGCCGGGGCCCTCGTAGGTGTGGATCGCGAAGTGACGGCCACGATCGTCGTGCCCCAGCGCGAGGATCCTCGGCGCCCGGACCCGCGAGTCGGACTTCTCGATCACCTGCAGGACGGCGTGCTCCTTGAGCATCCCCTGCTCACGGCGAGGTGCCGCCGCGGTTTCGCGACGGACCATTACGGGATCGGGATAGCCCTCCAGGTGGACGACGGTGTTGAGGTGAGCCGTCCCGCGGAAGACCCGGTCCGCCGGAGCGATGCCTTCCATCGCCAGCGCACTGCGCACCAGTTCCCGCGGGAAGTCGTCCCGCTTCGGGACACGATCGTCGCGCCGCCACTGGAACAACGTGACCGGCAATCGCCCGGCCCGCCGCGCGATGCGCGCCGCCTGCCATCGGTACAGGGCGTCCGCGATCTCCTTCTCGGGCGGAACCTCGGACATCCCGAGCACCTCGGCCGCGCTCTCCAGAGCCGCACCGATGTCGCCTGCCGCAGCCACCAACCGATCGTCGTCCACCGAGTCGCCAAGGGATTTCGCCGCCCGGATGACGTCGTCGTATCCGGCGTGGATGCGCTCGAAGTCTGCGTAGTGCCGGTAGTCCCGGCTGATGCCGGTGGTCGCCATGGGCCTTGTGCGCAGCATCTCGCACACCCATTCCTGGATGACCTCGTCCACTTGATGCTCGGGATAGCGCATCCGCACCACATGGCTGGCGAGACCGTGCAGAGGGTCTCCGTATGACGCGGAGGCCCAGTCGAGACGGGCCTCAGGGAGCTTGGGGCCTTCCAGCACGATCACGTTGTCCCGGCTGAGGTTCGTGAGCAGCAGGCCGTAGGGACGGCGGGCCATGGCGGGAACCCGCTCGGCAAATCGGGTCAGCGCGTCGCCGGGTACGCCGAGCACGGTGAACAGCCCACCAGTTGCAGTCCAGTTGGGACCGAGCATCCGCTCCTGCGCACGCCGCACGAGTGTGTCCAGATAGGCCCGACTGTCCTTTTCGTTGCGCGGCCACTCGGCCGGCAGTGACGGCAGTACCTCTTTGCGCACCGTGGTCAGTTGCACGAGAAACCGGACCAGCACACCGACGCTCAGAGAATCGACCGGTTTGCCGGCAGGACACACCTTGGCCAGCACATCGGCCCCTGCCCCGGGAGACGCCGTCGGCATCGCCTCAGAGATCTCAACGCGAGACCCGTTCCCACGAAACGCCGAAAGAACGGCATTCCGGACTTCGCCCCCGCGGTCAGGCCAAGCCCCGATCGCCACCTATGCTCCTGAAACGTTAGTTCTAAACCTCGAAAGGCGATGCGCACGAGAAAATTGATGCACACGATAGTGGCACGCGCCCCTTCGCATGACCTTGATGCGCCCTTTGGAGCAAGACCTGTCGGACATGTCTGGGACGCACCGCAGTTTTAACGCCTCCGTGCCCGCTTCGTTACGTCGCGAGGAGCCGCCACGTCGAGTCGAACCAGCGCTTCCAGCTGCTCACGATCAACGAATCCTGCGACTTCGGGTCGTCGTCCTTGGCGCAGTGGGTCAGCGTGGAGTCGAAGCCCATGACGTCGACGACGTCCATGGCGGTTCCGTCATCGAGGGTGATGCGCCGCTCGGACGGCACATACGGACCGGTCACCACCTCGGCCCCATTGAAGACGTAGAGCTTCGAGTACGGCTCGAAGGCGACTCGACGGATTTCCACAGTGACCTTCAAGCCGTCGATGTCCCTGTCGAGTTCCTCAAGGCGGCTGCGGAGGTTGTCCGTGTGGTACTTCCTGATGCCCTGAAGGCGGTTCCGCGGCCTGTCGTCGTCCGGGTCGTCCGGCGCGAAGGGGAAGGGCGACGGAGCTTCGTCGGACGGCACCAACATGCGAATGGTGATCGTGGCCGGGCTGATCTCACCCGCCCGGATGCGCTCCTCCTGCACCCGCACATGGGTGTAGAGGACTTCCGACGTGAGCGTGAACGCATCCAGCGCGACATCACGCGCCTCGAACGCGGCAGCAATCAGCGGCCCGAGCGTCACCCGCCGCTGGGCAGCGTTCCCACGTGCGCTGGACCGGAGGGTCTGCCTGCGCAGCACCACCGCTCCCCTGCCCTGGCGGGTCTCGATCCAGCCCTCGTCGGCCAGAACGGCGAACACACGCTGGACCGTGTCCCGGGACACCCCATAGCTATCGGCGAGAACACGCTGTGACGGCAGGAGGGTTCCCTCCTCGTACTCGCCCTCGGTGATGTCGGCGAGCAAGGCGCTCCTCAGTTCCTGGAACTTCCGGCCGCCTTCATCGGCCCCACTCGCAGTACCCACACACCGACCCTACCGCTGCGACTCGGACGCCAAACAAGATTCAGGCAACTCAGGCCTGCCACAGGCCCAGTTGATTAACGATCTGTTCGGCCGGGGACAACCAATTTAAGGCAACCAGTCCACTGGACTGAAAGGGGGAGGAGATGGTCTCAGAACAGGTCGTAGCGGCGCCAATAGGAGTCGAACCAGTCCTGCCAGCTCTGCATGAACACGGATCCTGTGGCATTGGGATCACCCTCATCGTGAACATGCCGCGTCAGGGGCGAGCCCAGCCCCAGGACGTCCCATGCATCGATCTCAGTGTCGTCGTCCATCAGGATCGCGCGCTCCACGATCTTGTACGGACCTATCAGCCCCTCGACACCGCGCCTCAGATACAGCTTGTGGGTCGGAACGACCGGCACTTCACGCACTGTCACATCCACGTGCTCCACCAGTCCGTCCGTCCTGAGGTTGCGCAGGGCATCGCGGAGGGAGGAGGTGTGCCGGCGGGTGATCTCCCGCAGCCGGGCCTGAAGGATCCGGTCCAGTTTCGCCACGTCGACGTCGGAACCTGCCGACGCTCTGGCACGCGGATAGGGCAGCTCGATGGAGTCGGAGGGCTGCAGTATCCGCAGCATGATGCGCTCGGGAGCAGGGATGTGCTGCTTGCGGATCGCGTCGGCCTGCACCCGGATGTGGGTGTCCAAGCTCTCCGAGGTGAGGGTGAACACGTCCAGTTCCACGGCCGACTGAGCAAAGGCTCGGTCGACGAAGGGGCCGAGGGCGACGCGAGCGGAAGGCACATCCGGCCGGGCCCTTACGTGGATCGGTGGTGTCGCGATGACCCGCGAACCGCTGCCCTGTCGGGATTCGATCCAGCCTTCGGTCTTCAACTCCTCCAGCACGCGCTGGATCGTGTCCCGCGAGACGTCGAACTCGTCGGCCAGAGCACGCTGCAGGGGCAGGGTGAAGCCCGGACGGTACTCGCCATCGGAGATACGGGACCGCAGCGTTGCCAGGACGGTGGCCCCCTTGCCCTTGCCGCGTTCTTCTTTCACCCCGTGACCGTACCGGCCTCAGAACAGGCTGCGCAGGACGTCCAACACCTGCGCCAGGGAGTCCACGACGACCTCGGCACCCGCATCCCTCAGGACCCGATCCTTGTCCTCGTTACGCGCGTAGCCCAGGAACAACACTCCAGCGTGCCGCGCCGCTTGGAGGTCCGTCGGTGCGTCGCCAATCATCAGTGTGGCCTCGGGAGCCGCCCCCATGGCCTTGATCGCCTCGTTCAGGCAGTGCGGGTTCGGTTTCATCAGTTCAAGGTTCCGCGTACGGCCGTAGACATAGGGAAAGCAGTCCGTCAGTCGGCGGCTCTTGATGTACGCCGCCGCCGCAACGGCGGAGTTGTTGGTCGTGATCGCGAACTTGACGCCGCGAGACGACCACGCCCTGATCAGCGGATCGGCATAAGGGGTCGGCATCGCCCTCGGAACGGCATCCAGTTCGCGACGGGTCAGCCACTCCTCAAGCGCAAGGTCGAGGTCGCTCCCCCGGTGCCGTGCATGGACACCGAGCAGGGCGTCGTGGGGATCGTCACTGAATCGTTCCTGCTCGGTCAACAAGGCGCCCATGCCCAACGCGTCTATCTGCCCCACCAGTTGCCCGGCTATCTCGTGTGCCGGATACCCCGCGAACAACTGGCAGATCGGGCCGTCCAAATCCCAGAGCACATACCGGGCGGAAGCGACCAGTGAAGCGAGTTTCGGTGTCTCTGCTGTCACCGGTTCAGTGTGCGTCGTCGTCTGAGGAGTCACTAGGTGAGTGTGAGGTCCGTCGTGATGGTTTCCCAGAGGGCCTCGAACCAAGCCTGGCTTTGCTCGACGAACGCGGCGTCCCGACGGCCGGCTTGCCTGTCGAAGGAGAAGAGCAGTGCCTCGGTGCCGAGAACGTCGTACATGTCGAGAAGACCGCTGTCGGACTCCTCCTCGCGGCGCGTGACCATGTAGTACGCGATCAGCGCCTCGGAGCCGTTGAGCAGGTACAGCTTCACTGGCGGCGTGAACGGCAGGGCGCGGAAGGTGACCTTGACGTCGATGCCATGGGACGACCGCAGGGCCTGGAGGTTGTGGCGCAGGACGTGGCCCTGCGCGTTGCGCTGGGTGAGCCAGCGTTCGTGGACAGGGTTGTCGTCTTCGGGGGTCTCGACCGCGGCCGGGAAGGCCAGAGTGATCTCGCGGGACGGCAGCAGGATACGGGCGTCGATGGACCGGGGGCTGATGGTGCCCTCATGGATGAGACGGAGTGGTTCGCCCAGGGCCACCATCAAGGTCTCGGCGGTGAGGCAGGCCGCGTCCACGCGGACGTGTTCGGTCGAGAAGGCATCCACCAGACGAGGGCCGAGTGCCACCATCGTCGGCTGGGGCTTGTCCGTGGTGACCGGCACCTCCGCGATCCGTGGCGGGCTCCCCTTGCTCACATTGCTGAGCAACCCGTCCTCCTGGAGCGCGCGCAGGGCCTGGCGGACCGTGCCGCGTTCCACTCCGAACTCCTCGGCGAGTTCGGCCTGGGTGGGCAGGCGGTCGCCCGCCTTGAGGTCGCCGCCGCGGATGCGGTCCCGCAGGGTGTCGGCGATTTCCTGGGGCGAGAGCCTTCTGCTGCCGTTCACTGCCACGTTCTCCTGGGTCACGACCAAACGCTACAACTCCTATCCATCTATGGGGAGTTGTTTGGAAGTTGGTTTATGACACCCTACCAAGCGGGAACAAGTTGGGTGAGATGGTTACCAACTTTTAGGAGTTGGTGGAGGTTTTGCCTCCATACCCGCCTCGTCCGCCCCGGACTCCGCCCCGACCGAAGGGGGAACCATCGTGCCAGCCCTCGCCCTCCTCTCCGCCATCTTCGTAGTCGGCGCCGAGCAGACCCTCCAGTGGAAGTACGGCGTCAGCGGAATCATCGGGCTGCTCCTGCTCACCGTGGGGATCAAGGCCAAGAGTCCCGCGCTCAGTTCGGCGGGGGCGGTCGTGCTCGCGCTGCTGGTCGCGGGGCCCGCCCTATGAGCGGAGAACACCTGCGTCAGACCCTGTGGGAGACGTCAGCTCGCGAGCGTCAGCTCCGAACTGATCGTCTCCCACAGTGCGTTGAACCACAGGTGGGACTGCTCCACAAAGGTCGTGTCCCGCAGCCCCGCGCCGTGTTCGAAGGCGAAGAGCATCGACTGGGTGCCCTCGGCGTCGTACATCTCCAGGTGCTCGTGGTCGATCTCCTCCTTGCGGCGCGTCAGCGTGTAGTACGCGAACAGCGCCTCCATGCCGTTGAGCAGGTACAGCTTCACGGGCGGGGTGAAGGGCAGGGCGCGGAAGGAGACGTGCACGTCGATGCCGTGCGTGGCGCGCAGGGCCAGCAGGTTGTGCTTGAGGACCTGGCCCTGGGCGTTGCGCTGGGCCAGCCAGCGCTGCTGGACCGGGTCGCCGCCGCGGCCGTCGACCGGGACCGGGAAGGCCAGGTCGATCTCCCGGGACGGGAGCAGGACGCGTACGTCGATCTTGGCCGGATTCAGTCCTCCGGCGTGGATCTGGCGCAACCCCTCGCCGATGGCGAGGTTGAGGGACACCGACGTCAGGCACAGGGCGTCGATCTCGACGTGCGGGGCCGCGAAGGCGGAGGCGATACGGGGGCCGAGGCCGACCATCGTGGGCAGCGGCGCGGCCGCGGGGCCGGTCAGCGCGCGGGTGACGCCCAGGTCGGGGGCGACGGTCGCCGGGCTGCCCTTGGAAACGTTGGTGAGCAGGTGTTCCGACTGCAACAGGTGCAGCGCCTGCCGTACGACCCCGCGCTCGACCCCGAACTCGTCGGCCAGCCGCGCCTGGGTGGGCATGCGCTGACCTGCCCGCAGCGTGCCGGACCTGATCCGGGCGCGGAGCTCGTCGGCCACCTCGTGATGTGACGCGTGTGGCCGCTGTGACCTCTTCCCTCCATTGACGGAGGCGTGTTTCGGGTCCACGGCCAAACACTACAACTTCCCGCCATCTTTGGGCAGTTCACCGGAAGGTGGTTATGAGCCGCTTCCAAGCGGAGATAACTACAGTGAAGTTGGTCGCCAACTTAAGCAACCTTGAGAAACATGGTCAAAAGTTCTCAAGGTTGGCCAACTCGGCGGTCAACAGGGGCCACCGTCCCGAAGGGGGGACCTTCCATGCCGCTCATCGCCATCGCCATCGCCGCCCTCGCCGTCGGCTTCGAAGCTCTCGTTCAGTGGAAGTGGGGCGTGATGGGCATCATCGCGTTCCTCGCGCTGACCATCGGCGTCAAGACGAAGAACATCGCGATCGGCGGCATCGGGGCGGTCGTCCTCGTGATGCTGCTCTCCCAGTCCAACTGACGCCGGTCCAACCGACGTCCGCCCAACCAACGCCCGCCCGCCGGGCCCCAGTCCGGCTGACCGGGCTCCCTTCCGGAGGGGAGCCGGGAGCTCGGTCAGTCTGCACAGCCACAACTCAACATCGACAACTGAACAGCAGCGACAGCTGCACCCACCAGCACAGCCACAACCGCACAGCCACAACCGCACAAGCACAACCGCACAGCCACAACTCAATAGCTCGCTACGGATGCGAAGCAACCACAGCTCACCCGTCCCCGCCAGAAGGGAGCGTCAGAACATGTCCGGGCAGTAAGGACGCCTGGACGTACGCAGCAGGGCGTCGGCCACCCGGCCGGCGCCCGCTCTGTTTT
>Ga0307508_10006723_pt1 | contig 10784 bp, 11 predicted proteins | sample 9_EM_MG_FD_203089 | JGI IMG/M metagenome (GOLD analysis project Ga0307508, IMG submission 203089) | Populus trichocarpa ectomycorrhiza microbial communities from riparian zone in the Pacific Northwest, United States - 9_EM | ecosystem: Host-associated > Plants > Roots > Unclassified | place...
GGCGGCAGACTTCAACGAACGTCGCCTGGCGCTGACAAGAGCAAGCGAACACGGTCTAGATGTGGAGCGGGTTGCAATTGCCACTGCGGAGAGGACGATAGAAAAGGCTTTCGGGGTATGATTTGGATTCTTCTCTGAATCGCAAAATACCTGACAGATTGTTGTTTGACCAGATGCTTCCCACATTTAAATTGCCGTTACCTTCGATAATCACCTTGCAGCCTCCTGCAAACGAAGCTGAAACATTTCTCCTACGGACGACATTTTTGGAGTCAACATATGATGTTGCCTTGGAACAGACGACTGTCATCCTACGGTATTTCCTAGGTGGGCACCTTGCATTACTTTTTTTCACGGCTGTTGATGCCTAACGATCGTTGTAAGTGCAGGACGGGTGCATGCTGCTCAATCTCTGCTAGCGCTCCTTTCATCTGAATTATCAGGGATTTCAGAGCCCGAGGAAGTAGCAACTCAGTACCTCCATTACCGACAGTTCTTCGTGATATGGGAGATGATTTCTCGTGTGGTGGAGTGTCAGGCTGAAGAAAGCACTATTGCTGCCCATGGTGGCACGAGAGAGGCAAAAGCTGCATGGCTTGTGGACTATCGAGTACATTGGTATTTTCCATGATCCTTTGTGCATTCACGATGAAATGTGTAGGACGTGATTGAACAGGTTCATGAACAAATTATGAAGCTCCTCACCACTGAGTGGTTAATAGCTGATGTTGATATTATCGAACGTATGTTTGCTTTCGTTTACTCATGACTCAGGACAATGATAAACCCCCCTCCCCCTTCCAGTCGATCGAAGGAAGCGTGAACTTGTCAGAATATGACAAATTTTCATTCCTGAGCTCATCTTCCGCCTCCATCATATTCTATACACCTCAAGGAAATGGATCCCAGAGTACGTTCCTCCTGCTTGCTACCAACTGTTTTATTCTCAATGTCTTGCCTTTTTGGTGCAAATCAATCTCAAACGAGTACTGGAAGTTGTGAATACGGTTGCAGATTCTCGGTACAAGCTATATGAAGACTTTATGAATGAAGGTGGACGAAACCTATCTGAATACATTAGTGTAGTTCGGCAGGCGATGTTGGCTGGGTTGGAACATGGAGGTTCTGACCCGTTCAGGATTATTACTGGTCATTGAAGCTATATTTAGTTGGAATCATTGGTCTTCGTGTAATGTTGATCCACCGACAATGAACGAGGTCAAATTAGATCAACTCAATAATTGCAATTGATTTTCTTGTGAAGGGTTTGTCTGGATGATTCAGTGTTGTGCCGGTTAGCAAACGGTTTTCACGGTTACGAACCGTTTGTGATTGGTTACAAACCGGTCGTTTTGTAACCGTAACTTTCCTAGGCAGTAGATCACGAGACCACTGCTGACTTCAAGGACTGTGGCTTCGTATTGAGAATATTGCATACAAAAAATCATTGTAATTGGTAATTACACACTTAAATTTAAAAAGCAAACACTAAGTACAACTATATTCAGCCAAAAGTACCACTTGTGTCGTACACTCGCAACTGGTCGGTTCACTGGGCTATAATTAGGACACCCAATGGTCACGAGCATAGTTTTCTGGTTAGTATTAAATTTACTCACGTGAGGTTTCCGTTTCGGGTGACAACTTCCCAGCAACCGAAGCGGACCGGCTAGAACTCATTAACACGGCGGACATTCAACTGTCCGCCACTTGGTATGCCAAATGATCCGCATGTTATCGGCAAGTAAGGTGCAAGTAAGGTGTCAAGTGGTGCCGGTCACGCATGATCACATCAACTAGTGTTCTTTCTCCCTCTCAGCCGCTGCTATGCACTGCTAAAGATCTGACTGTGCACTGGCAGCTGAAAACCACTGCTGTAAATGCCCCTCCAAGTCATTGTGCATTGTTAACACGTGTGGTGGCGTTTTCTTTTGCTGATAATTGTCTATTGAGTTTGATTGGGTTTGCAAGGCAGAGTTGCCACTGGAAGGTCCAGGATTTGCTGCACCTCTATGGGAACAATACTAGGCAGAGATTCTACAACTGCTAGCTTGCGATGCTCTGTGATGCTGACAGTAGACAGCGAAAAACTAGATTTACTGCTGAATGTCACAGGAATGTCACAAATTGACCATAAGTTGACAAGTCACTTGACATACCATGTGGCGGCCCAACTTGACATTTGAATGTCCACCATGTAATGGTTTGTAACTATTTATGACTTTAACCAAACTATGAACTTTAACTATTTGATTGGTTAATTAACTGCCCAACACTGGGATGATTGAGGTTGAATGTTGCTATGACTACTAGGTATCCTGACAACTTTACATGTGAATTTATGGTACTATTGATCCCAACAGGTCTGAATTTGCCCACGGAAGCTGAATTTCAATTTTGTATTTTTTTCTCTTTCTCCAACATCAGCAAAACATGAGTATATATTTCCACGTTTTCATATGTTTTGACATGTTTCCAGGTTCCAGCAACCTGACAATTTGGAAACCAGGAAACATAGAAAGAATTGCTGTCTTTAATCAGGTTTTTCTCCCATATATAGTCAGGTTTCTTATGTTTCCATAGGTTGCTGGATTGCTGCTGCTCTGCAGCCAAGAATGTTTCTGAAAAAAGGCCAAAAGTTGCCAGGTAGTCATGTTTCTCATGTTTTCAGCATGTTTCTTGTGTTTTTTGTGTTGTGGCAACACAAAAAACATACACTAGGGTTTTACTAATGAATACCTCTGGAATTTTTTGGGATTTCATTGTACAGTAGTTAGTTGCATTTGCCATTTATTAAGATAAGGGATCCTACCACAATAATTATTGTTGGAGAGTGGCCGAAGTGATGAATCAGTGTTCCTAAAGTAGATATCTGGCTCATGCCTTCAAATTTCAATCCAGAAACACAAAAATATTTGTGAGACCCTGTGTATTGTCTTTATATATGGGAATGTATTTAATTTGCATGGCCGGCAGGGTGTTTGAGTGTATCAAAGCCTTTTTGCATTTTGTCACACAATGTCACAAAGAATTATCATTTTATGGTCCGATTGTTGTGAAAGCCCAAATGGTCAAGCTGACACAACCGTTCCAATCAGACAGACGCATCCTGTGCGGAGTTTTAATTTGAAGGTAGTTTGTTATGCTTCAACAACTACACTCAATCTCCTTGCCAGCCATGCAAAATAACTACATTCTCATATATAAAGATACTACACAAGGTCTGACAAAATTTTCTGGGTCTCCAGAGTATAATTTGAAGTGGTGAGCCTTGCGTGAGCCAGACATATACATCAGGATCACTGATTCACCAATTCGGCCACTCTCTAACAATAATTATCATAGTAAGATCCCTTAGCTTAATACATGACAAATGCAACTAACTACTGGTACAATGAAATCCCGAGAAATTCCAGAGGGATTGAAGAAAGAGAAAAAAATGTAAAATTGAAGTTCAGCTTCTGTGGGCAAATTCAGACCTGTTGGGATGAATAGTACAGATCAAAAACACACTTTCACAAATTCAGCCCAGTATGCAGTGGGCGTAAGTACATCTTTTGCAAGTTTGGTGGCATTGAAAATACCCTGACTTCAGTAGACGCAAAGGCACAAGTATTGAAAGGCTCTTCATAAATAGAGCCGGAATAATATACTGGCTGGTGACAGAAGGACTGGCAACTGGTCCACAATTGGTTGATTAACACATTCAGCAAGGCAATTGCATTGAATATTGTCGTGAATAGTGGATGCTATGACAGAAATGAAGCTTGGAATGGGAATTATGAACCGAACTACAAGTCAAAAACGAGATCAATGTTGCACAACTCAGCAATCAAGGCTACACTGGCAGAAGAAATGCCAAATGGACACAAATAGGGTCAACACACTGATAAATCAAAATTCAAAACACGTGGGGTGCGAGAAAGTGAAACAGATCATGCTTAGGACACATAATTACACACTGCATGCAAGGCAGAAATGAACAAGAATGAGGTCAATCATGCTTGCACTTGTCAGGAATCAGAATTACACACCCACTATGAGTCAAAAATGGACATGAATGAGGTCAATCTTGCTTGCAATCATCAGGATTCAGAATTACGCACCACCTGTGAGTTGGAAATGGATATGAATGGGGTCAATCCTGCTTGCAGTGATCAGGAGTCAGAATTACGTACCTCCTGTGAGTCAAAAATGGACATGAATGGGGTCAATCCTGCTTGCCATCATCAGGAATCAGGTTTGCCACTGCCTGTGAGTCGGAAATGAACATGAATGGGGTTAATACTGCTCGCCATCATCAGGAAATTACGGACCTCCTGTGAGTCAGAAATGGACATGAATGAGGTCAATCCTGCTTGTCATCATCAGAAATCAGAATTACGCACTTCCTGTGAGTTGGAAATGGACATGAATGGGGTCAATCCTGCTTGTTATCATCAGGCATCAGAATTACACACCTCCTGTGAGTTGGAAATGGACATGAATGAGGTCAATCCTGCTTGCCATCAATAGGAATTGAGATTACACACAGCCTGTGATTTGGAAATGGACATGAATGAGGTCAATCCTGCTTGCCATCATCAGGAATCAGAATTACGCACGAGCTGTGAGTCGGAAATGGACATGCATGAGGTCAATCCTGCCGGTAATCATCAGGAATCAGAATTACACACCCGCTGTAAGTCAGAAATGGAGAAGAATGAAGTCAATCCTGCTTGCCATCATCAGGAATCAGAATTACGCACCAGCTGTAAGTTGGAAATAGACATGAATGAGGTCAATCCTGCCTGCCATCATCAGGAATCAGAATTACGCACTGCCTGTAAGTTGGAAATGGACATGAATGAGGTCAATCCTGCCTGCCATTATCAGAAATCAGATTTACACACCTCCTGTGAGTTGGAAATGGACATGAATGGGGTCAATCATCCCTGCCATCATCAGGAATCAGAATTGCGCACCACCTGTGAGTCGGAAATGGACATGAATGAGGTCAATCCTGCTTGCCGTCATCGGGTATCAGAATTACGCACTGCCTGTGAGTCGGAAATGGACATGAATGAGGTCAATCCCACTCGCCATCATCATGACTCAGAATTACACACCTCCTGTGAGTTGGAAATGGACATGAATGACGTCGATCCTGCTTGCCATAATCAGGAATCAGAATTACACACCCGCTGTGAGTCGGAAATGGACATGAATGAGGTCAATCTTGCTTGCCATCATCAGGAGTCAGAATTACACACCCGCTGTGAGTTGGAAATGGACAACAATGAGGTCAATCTTGCTTGCCATCATCAGGAATCAGAATTACGCACCTGCTGTGAAGTGGAAATGGACATGAATGACGTCAATCCTGCTTGCCATCATGAGAAATCAGAAATACTCACCTCCTGTGAGTCGGAAATGGACATGAATCGGGTCAATCCTGCCTGCCATCATCAGGAATCAGAATAACGTACCTCCTGTGAGTCGGACATGGCCATGAGTGGGGTCAATCCTGCCTGCCATCATGAGGAATCAGAATTACGCACCAGCTGTGAGTCGGAAATGCAAATGAATGACGTCAATCCTGCTTGCCATTATCAGGAATCAGAATGACACACTTCCTGTGAGTCGGAAATGGAAATGCATGAGGTCAATCCTGCTTGCCATCATCAGGAATCACAATTACTCACCTCCTGTGAGTTGGAAATGGCCATGATTCAGGTCAATCCTGTCATCATCAGGAATCACAATCACGCACCAGCTGTGAGTCAGAAATGGACATGACTGAGGTCAATCTTGCCTGCCATCATCAGGAGTCACGATTACGCACCAGCTGTGACTCGGAAATGGACATAAATCCTGCTTGCCATCATCAGGGATCAGAATTACTCACCTCCTGTGAGTCGGAAATGGAGAAGAATGAGGTCAATCCTGCTTACCGTCATAAGAAATCAGAATTACACACCTCCTGTGAGTTGGAAATGGACATGAATGAGGTCAGTCCTGCTTGCCATCATTAGGAATCAAGATTACGCACCGCCTGTGAGTCATGAATGAGGTCAATCCTGCTTGCCATCATCAGATATCTGAATTACGCACCCACTGTGAGTCGGAAATGGACATGAATGGGGTCAATCCTGCTTGCCATCATCAGTAATCAGAATGACGCACCTCCTGTGAGTTGGAAATGGACATGAGTGGGGTCAATCCTGCTTGCCATCATCAGGAATCAGAATTACTCACCTCCTGTGAGTAGGAAATGAACATGAGTGGGGTCAATCCTGCTTGCCATCATCAGGAATAAGAATTACGCACCAGCTGTGATTTGGAAATGGACATGAGTGAGGTCAATCCTGCTTGCCATCATCAAGAGTCAGAATTACGCACATCCTGTGAGTTGAAAATGGACATGAGTGAGGTCAATCCTGCTTGCCATCATCAAGAGTCAGAATTACGCACATCCTGTGAGTTGAAAATGGACATGACTGAGGTAAATCCTGCTTGCCATCATCAGGACTCAGAATTACGCACCTCCTGTGAGTCGGAAATGGACATGAATGGGGTCAATCCTGCTTGCCATCATCAGGAATCAAAATTACGCACCTCCTGTGAGTCGGAAATGGACATGAATTAGGTCAATCCTGCTTGCCACCGTCAGGAATCTGAATTACTCACCTCCTGTGAGTCGGAAATGGACATGAATGAGGTTAATCCTGCCTGCCATCATTAGAAACCATGATTACGCACTGCCTGCAAGTCGGAAATGGACATGAATGTGGTCAATCCTGCCTGCCACCATCAGAAATCAGAATTACGCACTGCCTGTGAGTCAGAAATGGACATGAATGGAATCAATCCTGCCTGCCATCATGAGGAATCGGAATTTTACACACCAGCTGTGAGTTGGAAATGCACATGAATTGGGTCAATCCTGCCTGCCATCATCAGGCACCAATATTACGCACCGCCTGTGAGTTGGAAATGGACATGAATCAGGTCAATCCTGCTTGCTATCATCAGGAATCTGAATTACACACCGCCTGTGAGTTGGAAATGGACATGAATGAAGTCAATCCTGCTTGCCATCATCAGGAATCAGAATTACGCACCTGCTGTGAGTCGGAAATGGAGAAGAATGAGGTCAATCCTGCTTGCCATCATCAAGAATCAGAATTACGCACCACCTGTGAGTCGGAAATGGACATGAATGAGGTCAATCCTGCTTGCCATCATCAGGAATCAGAATTACGCACTGCCTGTGAGTCGGAAATGGACATGAATGGGGTCAATCCTGCTTGCCATCATCAGAAATCAGAATTACGCACCTTCTGTGAGTTGGAAATGGACATGAGTGGGATCAATCCTGCTTGCCGTCATCAGGAATAAGAATTACGCACCAGCTGTGAGTTGGAAATGGACATGAATGCGGTCAATCCTGCCTGCCATCATCAGGCATCAAGTTTACGCACCGCCTGTGAGTTGGAAATGGACATGAATGACGTCAATCCTGCTTGCCATCATCAGGAATCAGAATTACGCACCAGCTGTGAGTCGGAAATGGACACGCATGAGGTCAATCTTGCTTGTCATTGACATCCTCAGAAATCACAATTACACACCTCCTGTGAGTCGGAAATGGATACCACAGAAGTCAATGTTGGTTGTCACCCTCATCAGTGTGATTTACGCACATTCTGTCAGCCGAAAATCACAACAGGTGAGATCAGAATTACCATTCCCTTGCTATCATTCTTTACTTACATATTTCTTCAGGTGGAAGTTACGCAGTAACATCATTTCGTGTTCACTTGTTGAATATTCCTCGTATTTGGCAACTTGTTTAATGCCCGCGTTCGATATTTGAAATCGGCCGTCGCATCCTAGGCTTGGAGATATCAGGCCCATCGGAAATTAATGTAGGCTTAATTGGACCCACCAATCAATCGACGAGGATCTTTCAGAGACATAGTTCCACTTCCTACACCGCGGGCACTGATACTTTCTAACGTCAGTACTTTCACTCTGCAACAGAATCACTCTCATGATGATAATTGTCCCGGGCTGAACCTTTGACCAATCTTGCTGCCCATTGATCGCAATTACTGCATCTCTCCCATCGATAGCTAGGTCGTACATCTCCTCTTCCATATATCTCCGTTGAAGCCGAGCTTCCAGAGTGTCGTTCTTGAAGAGAAGTCGTATTGCATCTGCGAATATCTGTTATGTAAAAGGAACGGAGGCAGATTGGCGTCTCTTATATTATCTGGACCACACACCTCATATGATCCTGCAAATCCCATCGGAATCTCATGTCTTTTTCCTGTTGCGTCCATCAGGACTACCCCGGTAAACGTCGGACGTCGCGATATCGAGGCCGAATGGATCATTTGCTGTTGCTCCATAAAAATTGGCATATACATGGCGGTCAAGGCCTGGTTCCCATCAGCGCATGTTGTAGATCCCAAATTGCAAAACTGCTCACCGAAAACCTTTGCAAGTAGTATTCAATATCTTTCGAGCATTGTTTGATCGTCTGCTTGACGGTAGAATATCGAAAAAGGGGCATAGCCTGTAAGCTTTCCAATCTTGTCAAGATCTCGTTCAATTGACTAAGGTTTATGGTTACGACCAGTGGTCAAGCAAATAGTTTGGTCGTGCCGACATACTTTGCTAAGTTGTCATAAAGTTCACGAATTACTGGGTTGTTTGCTTGTGGAATTGTGGAGATATAGTGTTGCAAGTCGACAACCTTGTCTCTGAGGCTCTGCATATCTTTCTTATTCTGATTAACGCGCTATATTATTTTTCTCCTCGTTAGCCAAGGGCCTGCCGGCTACACATCGAAAACGTACATCTGCAGCCTTCAGAATTTCTAGCAAGGCACCAACTACTGCCTTCAAAGGTGATCCGACAACTGGAATCGATCCCGCGATAGGTGCTGTCATGGTGAGCGCCAGGATGCCGTACTCCCGCATTTGATCGCTACGGGAGTCGTTATTAGAGGGATCGACATTGGGAGTGCGGGCGGAACTGGTGAATCCAGGTTCCTGAGGCGGGCAAGCGATGTCGATTGAAGGGGGGGTGGTTATTGGTGGCGATTTCGATGGGCGTATTCTTCGGACAGCGAATACCTTACTCAATGCAGATAGTAAGTTGGAGGGCATGAAAGTGTGAACCTGTTGAGTAAGATAATAGGGTAGGTTGAGTTGGGGTGGCCAAGAGGGCGATGAGGTTAAACGAAGACACGAGCACAGTAGGATATGAAATGTCACATGTCACATATCGCCTCAATTCAGAACACAAATGGAGAACTTCCACTTGAAAACTCTTACACTCCAATGTCTATGCTTGCTCAAGCCATTATCCGTGCCTCCAGAACTTGCTGTCATACAAGACTGACTGGATGAGACGGCTCCTCTCCCTGCTCCTCTCGGGGTAAACACGAGATATCGGACGTTCACGAAACCATGCTAAGCATACGAACAACTGACACTGGGGATAGAGGAGACGGAGCAAGGTGGGCAGACGCTGTAAGCTCAAGTTTTTTTTATTTCCCTTCCCTTCACTGAAGGACAAACTAGATCTACGAAGCTTGCTTCAAGCATATGGGTACAGTCGTGGGGACGACTGGGCAACGCGGTTGAGGCACATGAACCTTGGCGGGCCATGAGCTTGCGCGGTTCTCTCTTGTTTAAATGGAAAGCACTCTGTATTCTGAGGCGATAGCCATTTTCCAAAGGTTCTCACACGACTACGATGGTCAGAAAAATATCAGCACAAATCGAGTTCGATCAAGAAGTTATGGGTCTGCTTGATGCTACGGAACAAGCTCTCGATCTCGCACCGGATGCAGAGACATTGAAGGACGTCAACTTCTTTGTGTGTGTCTCGTTTTGTCCATGGGTACTAGTTCGTTGTTTGGTAGGAAGCGCTTCAAACTCACCAGCAAAGGCAAGAAGGTTGAAAACTATCAAGAAACACTCACTTGACGACTTTCTTAGCGACGTCCTCTTTACCATCGAGATCAACGTGTTCAAGTTCCACATTTTAGCAGAGGTGGACTCGGAGTCCATCAGAGAGAGCTTATTAAGGAGCATGGTCCGTAACGTGTCATTAATGCCATTTTGCATTTTTATGTCATTCCTGGCAGATGTCGACTTGAAACTACGGGATCTACCCTACGGAGTAGATACGGCGTTCGACTCAGGTAAAGGCTGCCTCCCACGAAAACCTAGACGCCGTCGTCGATTGGGCGAACAATCCCGATTCTTTCATCACCAACAGTGTCGGTGCTTTCCGGCCAAGCACGTAAGGGGAAGTCAGCCATTGCTCATGAAGTTGCACGTCGATATCGGGCTAACAACTTCTGATTTCTTCAAACTTCTCAACCCGATTCTTCACTACCCTCGCGCACGAGGTTTGCGACACGTATCTTGAATTCAAAATCCCTCGAAAGGACAATCAAGGACAACATCCCGCCCCTTTGTGGACAGGACTTTGCGACTATTTTCGAGAGTTCATCCTTCGAAACCCACTTCATGAAGTACGTTTTTTTGGTCCTGTTTTGATCATCGTAGATGCCTTAGATGAGAGTGAGGATGCCTCTAGGAGTCTCGTCCGGAACTCATGTCATGCATTACAAAGCAATAAAGGAATATGAAGTACTATTAGAATATGATTCCTATTCGTCAGTCACCCCATTCATGCCAAGAGAAGCCCGTTCCACTTCATGTCTTCTGGCTCTCTGTAATGCGATCAAAATCGAAGTTGCCTCGTGATGGAAAGCCGGG
>Ga0307508_10006724_pt1 | contig 10783 bp, 9 predicted proteins | sample 9_EM_MG_FD_203089 | JGI IMG/M metagenome (GOLD analysis project Ga0307508, IMG submission 203089) | Populus trichocarpa ectomycorrhiza microbial communities from riparian zone in the Pacific Northwest, United States - 9_EM | ecosystem: Host-associated > Plants > Roots > Unclassified | place...
CTCGAGGCTCCTGAGTTGCCACACGGCGCGGCTGTAGTGCACCGCGTTGCGCAGTTCGGGTCGATCGCTGAACGGAAAGATGATGACCAGCGGGCCTTTCTCGCGCACCGGCATCGGCTGGTCGTCCAGCAGGTACGCGATCATCGCGTCGTTCTTGATCAGCTCATCGGTGGGCATGTCGGCGCGGTAGTCGTTCAATGCGATGGCGCGGGCGATGCCGGCCTTGGAGCCGACCGCGTCGAGCAGGTCGCGCACCAGCACGCCGGTGAACTTGCGCGGTTGGGGGAACCACGGCGTCTTGGTCGAGAAGCTGCGCTGAGGCAGCGTCGCGAGCAGCGCCATGTCGAACGACGCGGTGCCGTTGTCGTTCGGGTGCGTCAGCGCGCCGGTGACGGACAGGATCACCGGGCCCTTCGGTGCCTCCAGCGCGAGCGCCGGCGCGTGCAGCAGCGCCGCGATCAGCAGCGCCGCGATCAGCAGCGCACCGGCTGTGCTGAGCCAGGGCCGACCGGTGCTGCGCGAAGTGTCCATCCTGACAATTTTCGCATGGCGGAGCCGCCCGCCCAGGGGCGGCGCGGCCACCGCCGTCCGAGGTGCCCGGCGTCGCGTCTAGAACGTGAACGGCTTGCTCAGCGCCACGTACAGCGTGCGCCGTGGCGCGAACTGCGGTGCGCCGACGCCGATGCCGCTGCCGTCGCGCAACTCGTAGCTGCGATCGAACAGGTTGATCGCCGAGACGCGCACGTCGAACTTGCCGAAGCCGCCGAGTTCGAAGCCGCGCGACACCGAGGCATTCACCTGCGCGAAGCCGGGCAGGTGCTCGGTGTTGGCAAAGCCGTTGCGCAGCCCGCTGCCGTAGAGCACGTCGGCGCCGAGCACGGTGCTGTCGTTGAACCGGTACGACAGGCCGGCCGAGGCCGCGAGCGTCTGCTCGTGGTCCAGGTGCACCCAGTTGTTCTGGATGTAGGCGAGCTCGTCGGCATCGAAGTTGAACTGGCCGGTCTCGATGCCCTTGCCACGTGCCGAGGTCAGGCTCACGTTGGCGTAGGCCGACAGCTGCTTGTCCTTGTACGAGGCCGACAGCTCGAGGCCGTAGATCCGGCCCTTTTCGAAGTTGAACGCCGAGTAGATCAGCGCGTTGCCGAACTGGCCTTCGTCCTGCAGGTGGGCGACCTGGCGGTAGTAGGCGTCGGCGCCGAGCGTGATGCTCGGCGTGAGCTGGTGCGACACCCCCAGGTCGAAATAGTTCGAGCGCTCGGAGCGCACGGCCGTGTTGGCGTCCGACGGCAGTGCGTTGGTCGTGCCGAGGAATTTCTCGACCGAGGTCGTGTCGATCTTCTCGGTCGGCGGCGGCGTGAAGTAGCGCGCGTAGCCGGCATGCACACGCGTGTCCTCGCCCAGCTGGTAGACCAGCCCGAGGCGCGGGCTGAGCTGCGACTCGCTGACGACGGTGTTGACGTGGTCGTAGCGCAGCCCGTAGTTCACCGTCAGCGCCTTCGTCGGCTGCCATTCGTCCTGCAGGTAGACGCCGATCAGGTTGCCGCCGATGCGGCTGTCGTCCTGGATCGTCAACGGCACGTCGCTGGTCTGGTTGCCGTCGGCATCAGCCGGAAACACGGCCGAACTGTTCGAGACCGTGCTGCGTTCGTGTTGCACGAACAGGCCGCCGCGCAGCGTGTGCTGGGCGTTGAGCTGGCGGCTCAGGTCGAACTGCAGGCCGGTCGCGACGTTCCTGCGCGTCACGTCGGCCGCGACGCCGTTGTAGGTCAGGTCGCCGATCGGATCGGGCTGGTAGTGCACGCTGCTCGTGCGGTTGAAGAGCGAGACCTGGTAGTCGGTCGCCTCGTCGAGGCTCGACTGGAAGGTCAGCACCTCGAAGTTGTTGCGCTCGCGCTGGTTGGCATCGAGGTCGGTCGAGGCCGGCGGCGTCGCACCGGCGAGCGTGAAGCTCGGCGACTCGCCCGGCACGTTCGGGATCTGGAACTTGCTCTGCGCGCTGCCCAGCATCAGGCTCACGCGGCTGCGCTCGCCCAGCAGGTAGCTGAGGTAGGCGAAGCCCTTGCCCTGGCGGGTGTCGTCGTGCAGCGCATCGGTCGACGCGGTCGGGTTCTCGATGCCGATGCGGTTCTTCAGCCACGAGCCGGTCACGAAGTACTGCAGATTGCCTTCGGTGCCGCCGATCTCGGCGCTCGTCTCCGCATGGCCGCGGCTGCCGACGACCACATCGACGCTACCGGCATTCGCCATGTCCGCGCCCTTGGTGCGGATGTCGACCACACCGGCGGTGCGGTAGCCGTACTGCGCCGGCAGCGCGCCGGTGAGCACATTGACCTGGTCGGCGAAGCGCGTGTCCAGCGCCTGACCGAAGCCGCTGATCGATTCGGGGATGACGACGCCGTTGATGCGGTATTGCAGGTTCGCGTGGTCGCCGCGCACATGCAGCTGCCCGTACGAATCGCCGACGACGCCGGGCGCGCGCAGCAGCACCTGGTTCAGCGGCGTGGCGTCGCCCAGTGGCAGCTTGTCGATGTCGGCCTTGTCGAAGCGGTAGATCGTGCTGCCGGTGTCGGGCGAGAGCGAGCTGCGTGCCTCATCGAGGCGCTGGCGCTGCGCCTTCACTTCGACGCGGTCGAGCTGGGTGGGCGCCGCGGCGGACGCGGAGGCGGAAGCGGAGGGGGGCGCGGCGGCATCGGCCGCGTGCGCATGCGCGCAGGCCAGCGCGACGGCGCCGGCCAGGGTGGTCAACTTGAACATGGTGATCCTGTCTGAACGATGACGGCCCCTCGATCGATGAATACATCGATCGATCCCCCATGGGGATGCGGGCCGGCTTGGGGCGGCCCGGCGCTCGGCCCGCCAAATGCGACGCCTGAGCGTCGCTCCCAATGGCTCAGGACAGGATCGGTGGGGCTCTCGAATGAAAGGCCAGCCGCAACGCGGCCGGCGCAACGCTCACCGGAGGCAGCGCGACCAGCGCGTGCCGTGCGAACGAGGTGGGCACGGCCGCAAAGCTGCTGGTCGCGGCCGCGCCGATATCGGCCAGCGCCAGGCACTCGTCGCAATGCTCGGCCGGCGCGGTCTTGGACGACGCCTTCGCCTGCGTCGCCTCGACCGCGTGCGACAGCCAGTGCAGCGCCGCCTGCTGCTGCGCGAACAGCAGCGCGAGCGCGAGCAGGCCGCGGCCGAGCAGGGTTTTCAGCGATGAAGGGATCGCACGCATCGGCGCGATCCTAACTCAGCGACATGCGTTCTCGATCGCGCCGCTTGCCGATGATCACGGCTTGCCGGTCAGGCGCAGCACCTCGGTCGACACGTCGCCGGTGAGCAGGCCGGTCGCGGCGTAGATGCCGAGCTTCTCGCGCGTGTCGGCGATGTCGAGGTTGCGCATCGTCAGCTGGCCGATGCGGTCTTGCGGCGAGAAGGTCGACTCGCCCTTTTCCATCGTCAGGCGCTCGGGCTTGTAGGTGAGGTTGGCCGACACGGTGTTCAGGATCGAATAGTCGTTGCCCCGCCGCAGCTCGACTGTGACCTCGCCGGTGACCGCGCGCGCGACCCAGCGCTGCGCCGTCTCGCGCAGCATGATGGCCTGCGGGTCGAACCAGCGCCCTTGGTAGAGCAGGCGGCCGAGGCGCCGGCCGTGGTCGCGGTACTGCTCGATCGTGTCCTCGTTGTGGATGCCGGTGACCAGGCGTTCGTAGGCGATGAACAGCAGCGCCAGCCCCGGCGCCTCGTAGATGCCGCGGCTCTTGGCCTCGATGATGCGGTTCTCGATCTGGTCGCTCATGCCCAGGCCGTGGCGGCCGCCGATGCGGTTCGCTTCCATCAGCAGATCCACCAGGCTCGTGTACTCGACGCCGTTGAGCGCGACCGGACGGCCCTCGTCGAAACGCACCGTGACCTCTTCGGCCTTCACGACGACGTCGTCGCGCCAGAACGCCACGCCCATGATGGGCTGCACGATCTTCATGCCGCTGTTCAGGTGCTCGAGGTCTTTCGCCTCGTGCGTCGCGCCGAGCATGTTCGAGTCGGTCGAGTAGGCCTTCTCGGCCGACATCTTGTACGCGAAGCCGGCCTGCGTCATGAACGCCGACATCTCGGCGCGGCCACCGAGCTCGTCGATGAAGAGCTGGTCGAGCCAGGGCTTGTAGATCTTCAGCGACGGGTTCGCGAGCAGGCCGTAGCGGTAGAAGCGCTCGATGTCGTTGCCCTTGAAGGTGCTGCCGTCGCCCCAGATGTTGACGTTGTCTTCCTTCATCGCCGCGACCAGCATCGTGCCGGTGACGGCGCGGCCGAGCGGCGTGGTGTTGAAGTAGGTGACGCCGGCGGTCGAGATGTGGAAGGCGCCGCTTTGCAGCGCCGCGATGCCCTCGGCCGCGAGCTGGGTGCGGCAGTCGACCAGGCGCGCTGCTTCGGCGCCGTAGAGCATCGCCTTGCGCGGGATCTCGTCGTAGTCCGGCTCGTCGGGCTGGCCCAGGTTGGCGGTGTAGGCGTACGGAATCGCGCCCTTGTTGCGCATCCAGTGCAGCGCGGCGCTGGTGTCCAGGCCGCCCGAGAATGCGATGCCGACCTTCTGCCCGGCGGGCAGGTGCTGAAGAATGGTTGCCATGGTGGGATGGGGTGCGCGTCTGAGCGCAACGGTGTGGAGTTTCGGCGTGTCTAACCCCCTGATTTTAGGTGCAAGCGCGAGGGGCGACCCCTTACACTGACGCGCTCTCATTCCGACGCGTTGCCCGTCAGGCCCATGACCGACGAATCGACTCCATCCCCGACCCTGCCGGCCCGGCCCGGCCACGAGGCGCTGCCGCACGGCACGCGCTTCGGCGAGTTCGAGATCATCCGTGTACTCGGGGTCGGCGGCTTCGGTGTCGTCTACCTCGCGAACGACTACTCGCTCGAGCGCCAGGTCGCGCTGAAGGAATACATGCCCGCGTCGCTCGCGGTGCGCGGCGACGGCGCGCGCATCACGTTGCGTTCGGAGTCGATGGCCGAGACCTACGCGGTCGGCCTGCGTTCGTTCGTCAACGAGGCGCGGCTGCTCGCGCGCTTCGACCACCCGTCGCTGGTCAAGGTCTACCGCTTCTGGGAGGACAACGGCACCGCGTACATGGTGATGCCGTACCTGCAGGGCATCACGCTGCGCGACACGCGCCGTTCGATGTCGAACCCGCCCGACGAGGCGTGGATCCGCGCCGTGCTCGACCCGATGCTCGACGCGCTCGAGCAGCTCCACGGCGCGGGCGTGTTCCACCGCGACGTCGCACCCGACAACATCCTGCTGCCGCCCAACGGCGCGCCCATCCTGCTCGACTTCGGCGCCGCGCGGCGCGTCATCAGCGACCGCACGCAGTCGCTCACCGCGATCCTGAAACCCAGCTACGCGCCGATCGAGCAATACGCCGACATGGCCGGCATGCGGCAAGGGCCGTGGACCGATCTGTACGCGCTCGGCGCGGTGATGCACTTCCTGCTGTTCGGCGCGCCGCCCGCGCCGGCGACCGCGCGTGCGGTGCAGGACGATGCGGAGCAGATCGAGCAGCGCGTCGTCGCCGGCGTCTCGCCGCGCTTCATGAGCCTGGTCGCGTGGATGCTCGGCGTGCGGCCGCTCGAGCGGCCCCAGAGCGTCGCAATGGTGCGGGCCGCGCTGCGTGGCGAACTCGCGATCCCGTCGCGTGTGCGCCGCGATATCACGGTGCCAGGCGACACCGCGCTGATGTCGGTCGCGTCGCCGGCCCCGTTCGCCGCGACGCGGGCCGAGGCGCCGTTCGAGGCGACGCTGCGCGTCGAAGGTTCGTATTCGGCGCCGACGCGCCTGGACACGGCACACCAGCCGACACGGCTCGACACGGCGCACCAGCCGACGGTCGTCGTGAGCCCGACGATGGGCACCGCGCGCGTCGACGCGCCGGCTCCCGCGTCCGCGCTACCGCCGTCGGCCGCGGCCGATCGCACTGCGCCGCCGATCGCGCCGCCCGTTGCGACCGCCGAAGCACGGTCGTCGAGCGGCAGGACGGCGATGATCGCGGCGCTGGTCGTCGTCGTGGCGATCGCGGGCGTGGCGCTGTGGCAGTTCGGCGGCTTCGGCAACCGCGCCGCGCCGGTGGCCGCGCAAGCCACGCCGGCGCCGACGGTGGCACCGCCGGTGGCCGCGGCACCCGATGTCGGCCCGACGATCGCGAACGTCGCCAGCGTGCCGCAGTGGGGCAGCGGCGCGTCCGCGCCCAAGCCTCCTAGTCGTTGATCGACGACAGGAACTGCTTCAGCTCGGCCGTCTGCGGCTCGCCGAAGAGTTGCTCCGGCGGGCCGACCTCGTGGATGCGGCCCGCGTGCATGAACACCAGCCGGTCCGAGACCTTGCGTGCGAAGCTCATCTCGTGCGTCACCATCAGCAAGGTCATGCCCTCGTCGGCGAGCGCCTCGACGACGCGCAACACCTCGCCGACCAGCTCCGGGTCGAGCGCCGACGTGATCTCGTCGCACAGCAGCACGGCCGGCTCCATCGCCAGCGCGCGTGCGATCGCGACGCGTTGCTGCTGACCGCCCGAGAGCTGGTCGGGCTGCGCGTCGAACTTCTCGGCCAGGCCGACGCGCGCGAGCAGCTTCTTCGCCTGCGCCACCGTCGCGTCGGCATGACGCTTCTTCACCAGCGTCGGCGCGAGCATCACATTGCGGCCCACGCTCAGGTGCGGGAACAGGTTGAAGCCCTGGAAGATCATGCCGACGTGCTGGCGCAGCGTGCGCATCGCGTTCGCATTGCCGTGCAGCAACGGGTTGCCATCGACGCTCAGCGTGCCTTCGTTGAACACCTCCAGCCCGTTGATGCAACGCAGCAGCGTGCTCTTGCCCGAGCCGCTCTTGCCGATGATCGCGATCACCTCGCCGCGCTTGACGGACAGGTCGATGCCTTTCAGCACCTCGTTCGTGCCGAAGCGCTTGCGCAGCCCCTTGATCTCGACGATGCCGGTCATGTCAGCCCCTCGTCCGATGGGTACATCGAACGGCCCCCCGAGGGGGCCGGGCCGGCTTGGGGCGGCCCGGCGCTCGGCCCGATACGACAGCGGTTTCAGCGATGGCCATGCAGCTTGCTCTCCAGGGATTTGCTCCACGCCGAGATCGGATAGCAGAGCGCGAAATACATCAGCGCCAGACAGGCGTAGACGGTGAACGGGCGGAAGGTCGCGTTCGTGATCATCGTGCCCGCCTTCGTCAGTTCGACGAAGCCGATCACCGAGGCCAGCGCCGTGCCCTTGATCACCTGCACCAGAAAGCCCACCGTCGGCGGCACCGCGACGCGCAGCGCCTGCGGGCCGATCACGTAGCGCAGCTGCTCGCGCAGGTTCAGCGCGAGCGCGGCCGAGGCCTCCCACTGCCCCTTGTGGACCGAGGCGACGCAGCCGCGCCAGATCTCGGTCAGGAAGGCGCTCGTGTACAGCGTCAAGGCCAGCGCCGCAGCGACCCAGGGCGAGACGTTGATGCCGAACAGCGCGAGGCCGAAGTACGCGAGGAAGAGCTGCATCAGCAGCGGCGTGCCCTGGAACAGCTGCACGTAGCCGCCGACGAGCGCATCGGCGCCGCGCAGCTTCGCGATGCGCGCGACCAGCAGCGCCAGCCCGACGAGGCCGCCGCCGACGAACGCGATCAAGGACAGCAGCACCGTCCAGCGCGCGGCGAGCAGCAGGTTGCGGAAGATATCCCAGATGGAAAAGTCGACCACGTCAGCGCCCGCCCGGCCGCCCGAAGGGCGCTGAGCGCCCCCTCGGGGGGCAGTGAACGAAGTGAGCGTGGGGGCCCATTCCTATCTCCCGAAGATGAAGCGCGGGCCGGCCCAGTTCAGCAGGCGGCGCAGCAGCATGGCGAGCGCGAGGTAGATCAGCGTCGCGACGATGAAGGATTCGAACGCGCGGAAGTTGCGCGACTGGATCAGGTTCGCCGCATACGACAGCTCGGGCGTCGAGATCTGCCCGCACACCGCCGAGCCCAGCATCACGATGATGATCTGGCTCACCAGCGCCGGCCAGACGCGCTTCAGCGCCGGCGGCAGCACGACGCGCGTGAACACCTGCATCTCGGTCAGCGCGAGGCTTTGCGCCGCCTCGATCTGGCCCTTGGGCGTCGTCGCGATGCCGGCACGCACGATCTCGGCCGCGTAGGCGCCGAGATTCACGACCATCGCCAGCACCGACGCGAGCTCGGGCGAGAGCCTCACGCCGATGCCCGGCAGCCCGAAGAACAGGAAGAACAGCTGCACGATGAACGGCGTGTTGCGGATCAGCTCCACATACGCGCCGACGATGGGTTTCAGCCACGCGGGGCCGTGCACGCGCGCCCAGGCGCAGGCCACGCCCAGCGTCACGCCGACGCTCGCCGAGATGGCGGTCAGCACGAGTGTGGCCCCCACGCCCTTGACGAGCAGCGGCCACTCCGCGAGCACCGCGGGGAAGTCGAAGGCGATCACGCGCGGATCAGGCGGCGATCAGGACGGCAGATCGCCGAGCGGCCGGCCGAGCCACTTCAGTGCCATCTTGTTCAGCTCGCCCGAGGCCTTCGCCGCGGTGATGATCTCGTTGACCTTCAGGCGCAGCTTGTCCTCGCCCTTGGCCACGCCGATGTAGTTGGGCGAGTCCTTCAGCAGCAGCTTGAACTCGGTGCTGACCTGCGGGTTCTTCGCCATGAAGTTGCCGGCCACCGATGCGCCCACGCCCATCAGCTGGACCTGGCCCGCGGCATAGGCCGAGACCGTGCCGTTCATGTCCTCGAAGCGCTTGATGTCGACACCGGGGGGCGCGATCTTGCCGACCTCCTGGTCTTCCATCGCGCCGCGCGTCACGCCGACGGTCTTGCCGGCCAGATCGGCCGGCGTCTTCACGAGCAGCGACTTCGGTCCGAAGATGGCCTGGAAGAACGGCGAGTACGCGATCGTGAAGTCGATGACCTTCTCGCGGTCCGGGTTCTTGCCCAGGGTCGAGATCACCAGGTCGGCCTTCTTGGTCTGCAGGTACGGAACGCGGTTCGCGCTCGTCACCGGCACCAGCTCGACCTTGACGCCGAGCTTGGCGCCGATCAGGTTGGCCATGTCGATGTCCAGCCCCTGCGGGGCGAGGTCGGTGCCGACGTAGCCGTAGGGCGCGGAGTCGGTCGGGATCGCGACGACGAGCAGCTTTTTCGTCATCACGTCGTCGAGGGCGGTCTGGGCGTGCGCGGTGGCGAGCAGGGCGGGTGCGAACGCGGCGGCGCAGGCAAGCTGCAGGAACGAGCGCTTGCCAAGAGCGGGGAATTTCATCGAGCGGGTCTCCGGTGGTTTGTTCGACCCACCGCAGAAGCAAGCCGCGTGCCGTCAGTGTTGCGACTGGGGCAGCGGTGCGCGCAGCCGCAGCAGCGTGCGCTGCAAGACCTTCGCGTCCGAACTCGCGCGGTGGCGCTGCAGGCGCAGCTCGGTCGTCACCTGCTGCTTCACGACGCCCCAGAACGCCGCCTCGCGGTCGGTCAGCAGCGCGCGCAGGTTGTCGAGCTTGAAGCTCGGCGTCAGCCCGACGGCTTCGAACAGCACGTTGAGCCAGACGTAGTCGTGGGCCCAGCCGTCGCAGTACAGCGTCAGGCCACGCAGGCGCTCGTTCATCAGCAGCGCCACCTCGCGCGCGTCGCGCCCGTGCACGCGCACGGTTTCCTGCGAGATGCGGTGCATGCGCTCGGCGCTGTTGTCCCAGTGGGTCCAGCCGGGGGCCGGGCGGATCAGGCTGCAATAGGTTTCGCCGTTCGGGAGCACGAAGCCGACCTCGATCGGGTAGCTGTCCTGGCCGAAGCCGGAGGCCTCGATGTCCAGCACCGCCGGCGCGACGAGCGCGTCGGATTCGGACGGGGTGGAAACGCTGTGCATGATGGAAGAATAGGCGGTCCAAGTCAGGATGTTTCGTGAACAAACACCGTTTCTTGCCCGCTTCTCGGTGCTTCGACTTGCACAGGTGCCTCGGGTTCACGCCGTAGATCGTCGCGCCGGCCTGCGCTATACCTCTGACTTGCCTCTTTCTATCCCTGCCGGAGCCCGTCTTGAACCCGAACGCCGTACCCGACCGACCGCACCACAAGATCTGGCCCAAGCGCCTGCCGCGCCAACTGGTGGTCCCGGCAACCACGCTGTGGTTCAACCTGGAGGTCGCCGCGGCGCGCTTCCCCGACAAGCCGGCCTACCTGTTCTTCGGCCGGCCACTGAGCTTCAGCGAGCTGCGGCGCCAGGCCGAGGCCATCGCAGGCTGGCTGCAAAGCGTCGGCGTGCAGGCCGGCGACCGCGTCGCCGTCTTCATGCAGAACTGCCCGCAGTACGCGGCCGCGTACTACGGCATCCTGCGCGCCAACGCGGTCGTCGTGCCGGTGAACCCGATGAACCGCGTCGAGGAGTTCAAGCACTTCATCACCGACCCGCAGACCAAGGTCGTGATCTGCACCGCCGACCTCGCCGCGATCGTTGCGAGCGCCAACGCCGAGGTGCCCGAGGCGCAGCGCCTCGGGCAGGTGCTCGTCACCCGCTACACCGACGCGATGCCGACCGCTGCACTCGACCCGGCTGACGCGCCGCCCGCGGCGATGGAAGCCTGGCTGCGCAGCGACCCCGAGCTGCCCGCCGGCCACCTGCGCTGGACCGAGGTGCTCGCGCGCCAGCTCGCACCCGGCCCGCACACCGCGCAGCCCGACGACCTCGCGCTGCTGCCCTACACCTCGGGCACCACCGGCCTGCCCAAGGGCTGCATGCACACGCACCGCACGCTGATGGCCAACGCGGTCGGCGGCGGGC
>Ga0307508_10006725_pt1 | contig 10781 bp, 13 predicted proteins | sample 9_EM_MG_FD_203089 | JGI IMG/M metagenome (GOLD analysis project Ga0307508, IMG submission 203089) | Populus trichocarpa ectomycorrhiza microbial communities from riparian zone in the Pacific Northwest, United States - 9_EM | ecosystem: Host-associated > Plants > Roots > Unclassified | place...
TGGTCGATGCAGCACGTATCGCTCCATGCCCAGCGGTACCCGGCCTTGCCCACGGTTCTACAAAAGGTCTGCAGCTTGCTGGCCGTAGGCATTTCTGCCGTCGAAAGACTGTATACGGATTGATTCCCGATGTCACTGCATAGAGGTTCTTTGCCTTGCCATCTGTGGGAGAACATGACATCGAAAAAACCCCTCGACAACGCACTTGATGCGATCAGTGTCCATACGCTCCGTCATTGACACAATGAGGTCCCCAAAAACGGAGTCGTCTTCAAACAAGCTTCTTATGCGTGCTTCCTCGCACAAATGCCCAGTCTTGGTGTCTATCATTCTGAGTGGGGTATAGTGAAGGGTCTCCTTGACAGCTTCGTCGATGGCCACCCTCGCTTGTGTGTGATGATCACGCAGTTCTGCAAAAGATACTAGTCTTAACAGACATATTTCGGAGATAGAACGGAATACACTGACGACCATCGGGCAGCTCGTTCAATATCTTGATGATCTCATCGAATCGTTCAAGATTTTGGAGCGCACGACGTTTCATTTCATAGGCTTGAGGGAGTGAGGCGTTCCACCTGATAACCTGAATGAAGGTTATCATTGTTTCTGTTCTTCACGGAGATCCATTATAGAACATACCTCATCTGCATCCATGAGGGCATTTTCCCATGAGCCCCTTGCCGCGTATGCTTCGCTCCGTTTCATAAAGATATGTTCTAGTGATGCTAGATTCAGATCAAATGCCGTAGAGTACCAAGCGATAGCGTCATCGTGTTTGCCATTCTGTATGGCTGCTTCTGCATGGCTCTTGGACGCTTCAAGACATCGTTCCTTGAAATCTAGTCGCAAGTTTTTGGATCGTTTGTGCTGATTTAGTGGATGAACTCTTACCACCGAGCCACCCATGCACTTCCTTTCTCCTTTCTACCTCTCCTTTCAGGTTGCTCCTCATCGCGAGAAGGGAAACTATCGCTTCACGTATGTAGCTGGAAGCAAACAAGGCCTCACACTTCCGTTGATAGGTTGTACATTCAAGGTCATCGAAGTTCCAGCCAAAAATCTTCCAGGAATGTCAGCGGTACGCTGGAAACACACAAGCGACTTACTAGGGAAATCGTCCTTAGCTCCGGGACTTGGATGAAAGGACCTAAATTTTGTGCTTCTGTCAAAAACTGGATCGCCTTTTCATAGTTTTGATCCACCGTGGATCTTTCAGCGAGAAGAGCGAGTATCTGAGCCTAAATGCGATATCGGTAACCCTAACGGGAACCAGTGCGTCGAGGAGTGCCTACCTTGGTCACGGGGCGGATCGATTTGACATCCAGAATACAATTGGTAGGGTCAGTTTCGAAACGGAGGATCTCGACTTCATTATGATGTCCGACTTCGAACAGGATAACGAACTGCATGTAGTGATCAATTCGAAAGCCACTTGATATAATATGGATCACCTCACTTTGACGAGTTCAACAAATGGTTTCGCGTCCTCATCGCAAATGCGAAGCGCAAGGTCGAATGCTTCCGTCGCCTCCTGATGGTTTCCTTGCTCGAAGAGAACAAAACCTTTGGAGACGTAAGTTATCAGCGGTACATCAGCATTATTTGCCTCCATATGCAACCGATTCAGCTAACTCGTCGTGGAGGAGGAAGTGTGATTTACCAGCTTCGTTTGAGCGTCCTCCAACGCTTTATCCCATTTACCCAGTCGTGCCCGAACAAGAGCGTGGTTAGCAAGCGAATATGGGACAAACTCCGGGTAATTTGGATTTGAGATTTCCATTGACAAGATTTCCTCCGCATTTCCTATATTTCCGGGTCTCCATGCATTGTGCACTGCTTGACTCATATACGTGAACTATGTTTCGAAGCCACCAGAATGATGAGTAACAACGTGGCCAGGCCAGATCGATGGAAATCAACTTACGGGTTCCAAATCTCTCAGAGAGGGTGACAGACGCTAAGAAGGAAGATGTGAGCCAAGGATTTTTTTGTCGATTGCTCCGCCAGCGGGATACTGGAGATGGCTATGGTCAGCACTTCCGAGTACTCGGCTGAAAAAGGGTGGGGCGGATTGGTTGCAACGTACTGACATCCCAAAGGCTGAGACTCGGAGAACACCCCGAGGCTGAACCAGCGACGAGGAACCGATCATTATTGGAGATGCAAAGAGAAGTAACCGAATCGGAAATCTGGTCCCCCAATCTCGACAGGATTGATCGGCTCGTGACGTAGAAACATCTGATTGAACCAGGTGGTCCCCCAGCGAAAAGCCGTTGGCCGTCCCGGGTCCAAGCGAGGGAGTAGTAGGTCGGCTTGGTAACAGCTGAGAGACATGCCAGATGATCACCAGTGCGACTGTGCCAGATGTGGATTTCGGAATCGCAGCCCCATGCCGAGGCAAGCCGTTCGCCTGTTGGAGCAAACTTGACGGAAGAAACCCGCGATTACTTGCATGTCTCGATGGACCTGTAACATGTTCACACTCTCCAGACACCAGATAATCACGGACCCATCTTCCGACCCAGCCGCAACCCACTTCCCGTCCTGTGAGGCAGCTACAGAGTTCACCGGCACCGTATCATCGGACTTCATCGCTGACCTATCTCACCCCAATCGCTCACCCTCCATCGTCAAATTGCAGCCGCACACGATATGCTTTCCGTCAACAAGAAAAGCCAGCGACGTTACTGGACCTCCATGGATATCGACTCATCGAGATGGCGTGGTTCTATATTTACATTGTGCAAGTGATCATAACAATCGACCTGCAAGCATATCCTCTTCGTGAGACGACAGCTTAACCAGTGATTTGGAGTCATCGGATTCTTTGTCTCTGGACTTGGGGCGTTCTGTAATAGTTCCTCAGTTAGGAACCAAGGTGACGCGATCCCAGACCGAGTAGTAAGTCACCCTTTAGTGCTGGTACATTTTTCAACCGCTTTCGAAGCAGCCCGTGGCAAAGGGGATGAAAATCCTACAAGCAACACCTAACGTCGGTCTGACGTCTGGCACCCACAGTGTTTCAAACCTCGTGTCGATTTCCCAGAATGGCCTGGCAGGGTCATTCTAGCGCCAAATTTCCAAAAGTGGGCAAAGTGGCATTACGTGACGTCGGCCAGACCTAGTAAGGAGATTGTTCGCTCAGCGTTGTTCGAAGTCGGCGTTGCTACTAGTGGTGCCAGTAGTACTTGAGGCAAGCTTGGGAAGCAATTCACGAGAGCATTCGGGTCGATTTGCATGTCGACTTGGCCATGTTGGCACCGTCCGGATCACAACGATGGATCCGCACCGACCGCCAGAGGCTTGGAGTTTGGCATACATTGCCATCACTCTCCATAGGATGTATAGCGGCAGATGACGCCAAACAGTTATGGATACCCTTTGTGGTTTCCCAAGCCCCCAGCAATCTCTTGCACATTGTCGACTCCCGGGTACAGATTTCTTTTCAAGGCCACGTGTACGTGTGCATGATTCAAAGTTCGTCCAAAGTAGCGCGAGCGCTGCGCTGCCTCTTTCTCTTTCTCCGCCGTCTCTTCCCACCCAAACAACCTCAATCTCTTCATCTTTCCTACGAGTCTGCCAGGCGGTCTATCTCATTCTTCACATCTGAAGCAATCACAACATGGATGATTCCCCGCAAGATGTGTACGCAAAATGTCTCCCAAACAATCGCGGATACCCATTGCGGTTTCCCGAACCGAGCAGTACACTCCCGTCCAGCTACAGACAAGATGGACTCCAGATCGGGGATGTTGGCTATGTCAGTCAGAAGGGCACATTCAACGTTCTTTTCAACTTATGTTATGGACCAAACCATGCTCTTCATCAACGTCCCGGCGTCTGTTTCAGCTTTGATCCCATTCCACTTGATTTTGATCACGAAGTCGACATCATATCCAATGCTGATCCTCCTGGTTGTGTCATCACTTCCCCTGGCATAACCCAACCCAAACAAACTTCAGAAAGGTGATTCCTTCACGAAAAACGTCGAAGAATCGATACTGATTCGTGGCCTGAAGGGCTGGTTATTACGAATTCACTCCGTCCTCCGCCAAAGGTGCAATTCTGATCCTCCCGGATGGCGCTACATCACACGACGTCCCTGCCAGCGAGCGCTTTCGCAAGGTGGCGATCGAGCATGCATTCGACTGGTATAAAATCGCCAAAGAGCACTACGGTGAAAAAATCAGCAGTAGCTCCCTCTACCTCATTACCGGTTTCTACAAAGCACGCTCTTGGTCTCTTGCGTCGTTCCGTGACGCTACTGCTGCAGAATCAGAATCTCGACACATCAGTGTAGTACCACGAAATGGCGAAGGTACCACCTCTGGGAGAGATTGGAAGTGTACATTTCCTGTGCAATACCGTGACGGACCTGGACCCGGCCACAGCGGAAATGTTAATCAAGCCCTTTTCATAAGTGGGTTCAAGATCGCAGTACGAGATGATATATTGGGATGGTTATCTCAGGCTCGGGAGCCCAAGGTTCAACCGGTACCTGCTTTGCGCTCCCATAAACGTCCGTGTGGTTTCGCGATGTGTTTCATGCGAATATTCTGCAAGAAAAATACTGCAAAACTGCGTCGTGGGGAAAATGGGGGTGCAGACGTCGATCATGTACCTACGTTATCACAGGTTGGTACCATGATTTGATGTCATGTATCCTCGATGACCGAGTAACTTTTAGCCCTTTCATCCTTCCGATATTATCAACCGATACCGATTGAATAAGGTTTGGATGGTGATATGTCGATAATCATCGCACAAGCGAATTGATTTTTGCCAGGATCCCGATGCTTTAGTAGCCGTTACACATGATAATGAATGGAGAACCTGGATCGAGACGGTTCGTCGTCATATATAATCTTCGATCTATTTCGGTCTTTACTTCTAGGTTAGGGAAAGATTACTCCCGAAGAGCTGACACAAGAGGGCTGCCTCGAAGAGTTCTTATCGAAGAACGACTCCCTTGTTTCGCGGCCTAGAAATAGTAGGCCCTCCGCTGACAGCTTTCAAGTCATCATAACGTGTACGTACCCCCGTAATTTTGTCCTTTAGAGGTGTGGCAATCATCTCCCAGGTGTCCGAGCTGAGAATGTCGTTGCTGGTTTCAGGCGAATGCCTGTCGGATTCTATGTTGTTGTTCAATTCGATGGCACCAAACGCAGAACTAAGAATAAGCCAGCAAGCCTCCATAGTGGCGTTGTTGAATGGGATAATAAGATCCAGTTGTAGGATATTCTATATTCTGTTTGGTTTCTCGCCCTCATTATTTACAGGCCATCCGAGCCCTCTGCCAAGGTCCAACTCTCTGTATATGCATCCTTCGAGTTTTCCCCAATGCTGGGAAAGGGAGAAGTTCTCCGCACAGTGGCCATCTGTGTAGGAGACTTAGTTGACGACACTCAGCGTAAGCATCGAATCACATGCGCTGGGGCAGTAAGTGCTGAAGACCAGCACAGTAATCACATTCTCTCCAAATGAGGGGGAACCTGTATCACCTTGTTCTTCGCTACTTATTACCATGGAGCGACGGCGTTCCGACCCGTTGGTGCCTGCTTTGGATAATAACGAGGAGGTAAGTAGGATGATACTGTACAAATACTGTCCTCGGCTGACCGTGGCTTGTTGATTAGTTCGACTGGGAAGAATCTTCGAATCTCGCGCGATTAACTGATCAAGGGCGCGATTCCCTCCTCCGCTATTGCGATGACACAAGAAAAGAAAATATCGCAGTCTCTATTGAATATTTCGAGCGTGCTCTTTCAATCTGTCCCGATGACCACAAGTGTCATGCTGCTGCACTTTGCAACCTTGCCATGGCCCATTTCATTAATTGTCAGATTGACCGAGGTACCGCGAAACTCTCAACATCTATCTCGTATTATCGGGAAGCGCTCGAGTTGCGACATGCTGGTCACCCAGATCGACCTGCGACGCTGTTGCACTTAGTCGCAGTTCTCTTATACCAATATGGGAAGCTTGGATTTGAAGAAATTCCGGGAGAAATTGTGGAACTCGCATCAGAGGCTCTGGCCAGTTGCTCTGCGGACAGCCATGAACATCAAGCTGCTGGTCTCACATTGCAAACGTATACACTCTACAGGGCCATAGGCTCTGGGAGCTTGGCCGACATTGACAGTTTGATTCCGACACTTCGTCAAGCGACACAAGATATTCATCAGGACTATTTCCACAATCTTCAGAGGCTGACCAATCTCGCTCTCGCACTGTGGATTCGCTACGAGTTCTCAGGCGATCTTCGTGACCTCGACGAGTCAATTGCGACACATGAAGCGGTCATGCGGTTCGCTTGCTTTACCCTCAATTCACCAGACCACACACAGCTCTTGAATGAGCGGGCCAATGCAACATTGGGAAGTGGCTCATGGAAGGATGCCTTGGTCACCGCCGCCAGTGTTAGTATCCCCTATTTCTTTGATATTCCTTATGGGCCTGACACCCTCGGTTTGGAGTTCGTGGTTCCGACATTCACAATCTACCGAAAGATATGCGAACGTCTCGAAGCAACCAACTACATCACAGATGCCAGCGAGTGTTTGCGCCAAATGGTAGACGAGTTGTCAGCGCAGGGAAACGCGCATGATGAGCATCTACAATGGGTTCCCGGTGAGTGGTCTTTGTATATTGTATAGGGGACAGCATTGATGTGACAGTTGTATTCTAGACTTCAAGTATCGTTGCTCATTGAAGCTAGTTGGCCTCGGGGATGCTGCAATGAGTGTCGAACGGCACGATGATGCCATCTCGCATTATTCGACCGTATTGTCCTTCAATCCCACCGCACCACCACCACCAGGTCTCCTTATCAAGAGAAGCAAGGCATACATAGCCAGGGGTTCGTTGGAGGACGCATTAAATGACGCGGGCAAGGTGCGTCCCTTTGTACCGTCTAGGCTAGTTCCCGTCCATAGATTATCATTAGGTGATCACGCTCGATCCGTCGTCCCCATGGGGCCACGGGATAAAGTATACAGCCTTACACAAGTTGGGAGACTATGACAATGCGATTGATGCGTTCGAGGTGATGCTCTCGAAGATAGCTGAGTCACCTGATCGGGACATTCGTGGTGAGTTGTATCCTCATTGATAATAAAGATGATTTATTCACATTGTTTGACAGAGCATTGTCATCAGTACATCACCCCATCGAGCACACGAAAAACGATTCGCAGAATCATTCAGCGGACGATAAGTCATTCTCCACGCGTGCTCATCAATACGACTACCGGCCGTCTCCTTGATAAGGGCGAGCGGGCATCTGCATTCGAATCCCTACCGATCTTCAATGAACTTGTATCTTCAATGACGACACACATCGACTACGTTCGCATCAAGCGTGAAGTACGACAGTACTTCCGATACGCTATGTTGTCACACACGTGGGAAGAGAACGAACCACTGTTCCAGCAGGTGATACACATAGCGGTGTATGACATCGATAATTCTCCGACCCATGACAAGCTACAAACGTTCTGCAAGATCGTTCGGGATGCCGGATTCAACTGGGCATGGAGCGATACGTGTTGTATCGATAAATCCGATCACCTTGAGCTCCAAGAAGACCTGGTCGCTATGTTTAAATGGTACCAGGGTTCTGCCATGGTGATCGTTTTCCTTCGTGGTGTTCGTCTATCACAGCGCGGTGCTCTTGTGAGGAGCATTTGGAACACCCGCGCCTGGACGCTTCAGGAATACATTGCTGCCAAGGTCATCCGCTTCTACACAGAGGATTGGACCCCGTATCTCGATCTGGAGTTGTGGAACCACAAAGAGTCACAAGAAGTCCTCTCGGAGATGGAGCAAGCCACTGGGGTTTCTGCACAACAGTTGTCGGCACTTCGTCCAGGTTTAACCGACATTCGGGAGAAGTTGCGTCTCGTTTCAACCCGGCAGACGACGCTGGCCGAGGATGCTGCATACTCATTACTTGGAATTTTCTCGGTTACTGAAATACCCGCAACATACGGTGAAGGGGAGGGTTCCGAACTAGGAGGTCTATTGGCGCATGTCCTCGTCAATTCTGGAGATGTGAGCATCCTTGCATGGTCTGGGAAGTCTGGCAGCTTTAACAGCTGCCTGCCTGCCTCTACTACTGTATTCAACTGGCCAGCAACGGCACACCTCCCGCCGCCCATTCAGGATGCCGAGATGGAGAGAATTATCACTGCATCGCACACCTCTTCATTTGACCTCGACGTGGCCCTGAGCTTATACGACTGTCTCCACGAGCTTCCTACACCTTCGTTCCTCTGGGGAAGGATGAAACTTCCATGCATCGCTTTCCAACTCCCTCCTCCTTCACATCATCAAGCACATTCAGGCAGCGTTTATCGCGCGGATACTTCCGCCTTTGGGGCGGTGGAAATCAAGACGGGACATGACCTCTCCGGGATGGATTCTTTTTATCTCCTTCATCCTTGGCTGGATAGTCTCCTGGAGCGTGAAGTTATGCAAAGGGGATCTGTGGAAAATGATGCCTCGCCCCCACCCTCGCCGAGCATGGACGATCGCGAAATCTCTGATGAGGAGATTGACGACGATTCCTCATTGCTTCCTGGACTTGAGTTGCTGCCATTCCCTCCTCCCCCCGTCTCCACTGTAGCAATGGACAGAGAGACGCGAGCATGGCGCCTCGTTGCCCATCTTAGACAGCCATTTGGAGCGCTCTTGGTTGCGCGAGCAGGACGTGGGACGAACTTCAAGCGGGTCGCGCCGGATAGCGTGATCACCGTACAATTTCAGGAGAACATTTCGCTGGCTGATATTCTGTACAATGTACGCACATTCGACGTCCTGTAACTTGCGTAACATCTCAGACGACAACCGACATATTTCGACTTTACCACCGTAATTGAACGTTCAAACCCATTGGTTGCTCGGTGCGAGCAAGTGGGTCAATTTATCCTATTGATGACTTTTCCTCTCCGCACCCGAATACAACAGAGTGCAGAACGGACGCTATAGCATGCCAGAAGGACGACCAGGAAGCTAACAAGAGGGTCTTTCAATCGTGTCTACAATCCCCAAAAGACGACCAATGATGTTCCCCGATCATCTAGTACCGTGTGACGTGCGGCGCGGTCGCTGGTGGTGATGTGTCTTGGGATTTCGTGTTGTGTGGACCCCAACATCGACAGCGGCAGGGAGAGGGCGGCGCAGGAGCGCAGGAGTTCTGCGCGCTAACACGATTCCTTGGTGCCCCGGGAGGCAGCCGGCCAGCCAAGCGCGCCGCGGTTCTGTTCATAACGCCGCTGTGGTTAGCGTGGCCACCTGCGCATATCTCGTGGTATAAAAGGACACTTGACGGCGACCAATTCGTATCTCGATTATGGGTCGGTGTCGGTATCCGTATCAATGGCGGTGCGGGATTTGCCCCCGCTTTTGTGGGACCGAGAACCTGCGAGGTTCGTCAGTTACGTCGTTATAAGATGGTGTATAAAGACAAGGACAGAATTTCGTTCCGGTGCGTTCAAGGGAGTACAGGAAGTGCGACTAGCTGATCCTCCCAGAATGCGAAATTTGAAAATCTCTCTTTGACTGACGTGGTCGATTGGAACCTCTCCAAGGCCGTTCAGTGAGGCAAGATCCCGCCCAAAAGACGATCCGAGTGATTGCCTATCATTTGTAGTCGACGGACCGTATGTGTCCGAGGCGTTTTTCGGCACGTGCGCATCGTACTAGTATCACGTCAAGTCATCATGAAAATGGGATGGTGGCGTTGGGGGCGGTGTAGTGTAGTCACAATAAAGGACGTACGTTGGGTGGACGACCGGCAAGTACTCTGACAATGTCCTCCCAGTTCATTGCCCAGAGGGTATTTTGCATGTTCCCGAATCCCCGGAGCAGAGCGTCTCTGATAGGGCAAGAGGTTCAAGATGTGGATGAAGTGCCTCGTTGCACGCGCCAGCGAGTCCGAGTCGGAATCTGAATTCAGCTTAATGTACTCGTGGTCGTTGGCTGGGTCTACCTCACATGCCGCCAGCGTCTGTGTCCGCACGACAGTCAGGGCGTCCAGGTGTCGGGGTCCTTGTCCTTTTGTTGGGCGGCGTGCTGGAGGTGGGTGAGGTCGAGGGTGCGGGTCGTGCGCAGGACGCGGACAAGGTTGGTGTATTCGGTGAGCTCGGCGTGGAGCGCGGGACGAACACACGCGAGTCCATCGTGGTCGTTCTGCACGTGATCTGATGAGCCCAGAACGAGTCCGATACGATGATGTCATCGATCCTTTCTCGCTTCCGCCCAGCATGACATGTGCAACCCCGCCGTGCAAGAGTTTCTCTCCCTCATCCGGTCCGTCGTTTTTGCGTGTGCGCTGTGCAGGCTGACACGCGCGGACTGCAAGTGCTAACCCGGGACGAGGATACTGAGTGTAGCAGGCCCTCTCATAGCCCCAACCAACGTTGGTTGTCGCGCAGCATGGTCAGGGAATGTATAAGACCAATTCATATTATTTCTACCACCTTTACATTCCTATTCACACTATCTAGAGAGACTCCGCTGCGCAATTGTATGAGGATATCATGATCCGTCGCAACCCGCTTGTACACGCCACTGGCATTCCGCTGGGATGAGAGCAACAGCGCCGTCACGGGCTGCCTAAGACGAGCGACGAACCTGAGTGCTCTCGTGCGCTCGTCGAACGGGGTTGAAGGAGAAGGAGGTAGAAAACTGGTGGGGGTTGACGCCCTAGAATGCTCGTAGTGGACATTGAGAAGATCGAGTTGACTATGATTGTTGCCAAGCGACCGTGGTCGGATCGG
>Ga0307508_10006726_pt1 | contig 10779 bp, 6 predicted proteins | sample 9_EM_MG_FD_203089 | JGI IMG/M metagenome (GOLD analysis project Ga0307508, IMG submission 203089) | Populus trichocarpa ectomycorrhiza microbial communities from riparian zone in the Pacific Northwest, United States - 9_EM | ecosystem: Host-associated > Plants > Roots > Unclassified | place...
TTTAAATATTTTTTTAGTTCCCCCCCTTTGGCCCCCCCCCCCCCCCCCCCCCCACTAACATAGAAGTGGAAGCCATGGGTAGTTATGATGTGGGTGACGGAAGTTCCTAATCATTTTTCTAGTACATTAACAATGCATTTGTTCTAGTTGATTGTCTTCGAGCTTAAATATTTGACATTTTAAGCAAAATTACATTGGTTTCTCATTGACATGTTTCTCATGCTCCGTCTTTTGCCATTTGCAATAGGTCCTGCAAAGTCAGCTCCAACTACTACAGAAGCCGGAGACTGAGGAAAGTATGCTTTTGGCTCCCACAACATCATCAGATAATAAAGGCAAGACTGTTGCATCATCACCCTCTGTATCAGAATCTGGTTATCACGCAGAGATTGGCCAGACTGATGATGCTGACACAGCGAATAACGTAGATCTCAAGCTTTAAGGTTGCAAACTCTAGTATTTTTTTTTTTTTGAAATTTGAATAATAGTCTTGATCTCAATAAAATAAACTAGATATTTCTATTTATATTAGTTTGAGTTTTGAGAAACTTATAAGCCAAAGGAGATAGATATTGTTGTGATCCCTCGTGTTTGCCAACCATTCTTATTTTGATGAGACGAGTAATGCATGGAAGGTATATCTACCTCTGCAAAAGTGGGATCAATTAACATTTAAGATTCTGTTTATCATAGATTTTGAAACCGTGAGAAATCTAAGCTGATTTTTTTTTTTCATAGAGTCTTGATCAACCCACCAAATTTTAATTTGGAAGAATAACTTTAGTTTAATTTATTAGTCATTTTTGTCTAACAGGGATGAAATTGAAGTTTTTCATATTCCAATTAAAAAATCCATAATTTTTAGGTTTTAAAGAAGATAATATGTTACTCATTTCTAATAAAGATATTGAGTGATATGTCGTTTGTTCCGATTGAGAAGGCTAATCGAGATGTTATTTTCAGGTGAATGAAAATTGAAAATGACATCTTTAATCATCTCTGGACCTTTAACCATCACTAATAGATAGAGAAACATTTTCTCTACAAGGATGAGCCATCCTCATAAAAAATTTGCACTCTATTTCTTTCACAAATTAGACAACATCTTATCCCTAGTCAGCCACTTTGTATTAACAGATTAAAGTTGATAACGAGCCAATCTTTCAAGTAATGAATGTGGAGTTTTGGAGCTTCAAATTGAGTGTGTTTGTTTCTAAGGGTAGATATGCATCCCCTCTACATGGTTCATGTAGACCAATGATATGATTATCTTTCAATTTTCCCGATGACCTCGTTAAAGTAGCACGCTAAGTCAGCCATGACTGAAGAAGAAAAACCCCTTTGATTGACTAACTTCGTGACTACTTTCTCTTGATTAAATTGAACCCACAAGATGACAAAATGAACTAGAACCTTTTTTTATAGGGAGATTATGAAAGGATGGGAGGAATCTTTCCAAAACCACCTCTTTTTTTTGAAAAACCATTCTGGTTTTAGCAATAGTTTTTGGAAGGATTTTGGTTATAAAAGAGCAACTGCTCTTTAAGGAGAGGGGGATGGAAAAGAAAAAAGAGAGAAGAGAGAAAGAAAACACCGAAAGAATTGAAATAAATCTTATAAGTGATTAACAGAAGCTAAAAAAAGAGTGCACCAAATTGAGAGAGAAGGAAGGAACAAAATCCAGACTAGATAGAGGTGAAAAGGAGCTGAAAATCAAAGAGAAAGAAACCAATGATCTAGAGGAGAAAGCCATATCACTCTTATTGTAAGGTAAACCTTCAAACTTTAAGGAGGAGGTGAAGTTCAATGAACACACTACCCTTTTTTTTTTAGTTCATGTTTTAAACTATTGTTTGATGGCTTAATGTTTATACATCATGCTTTAAGTTGTTAATATTTGTGTCTAAATGTAATTTGTTTATGTTTGGACTAATATATACATGTGTGTTCACGATCGGATTTGATGCATATTTTGTTGTTTTAAGGTTATATTATGATGTTATTAATGATATTTAAAGGGCAATTCAACATGTTTTATGTTTGTTTTAGTGGGTAAGTCTATTTTAATTCTTCTCGTTTCTCAATAAAAGCATGGTTTTGTGTTGTTCTTGATGGAATGTTGTTTTGTTGAAAATATGTTTATTATAATGTTAGTAAAAAATAGATATAGAATCACCAAAACAGTGTTTGTAGCCTAGGATGTGCTCTTCTAATCTTTCTATGATTTTGGATGCTCTTCTAATCTTTCTATGATTTTGGATTGAATACTTGTTTTTGTTTCTATTTGGTTCCTTACATGTTCTAGAGAGTCTTAGTAGGTCAATACAAGCATGCTTGAGGTTGTTTTGATTTGGTTTAAGGCTTGTTGCTAGGACTTAGTGTTTTCTTGGGTTTTAGACATTTCTAGGTTTGCTGGCATTTCTGGGGTAATGTTCATCTGTTGAACATTGTTTTAGGTTCCTGATTTTCATGCTTTCTTGGTAGGTTGATGGTTCCTGCATATGCGTGCATACTGTTAGGTCTTTAATCTGAGGCTTTCATGACCTAAAACATAGATTTTGTAGCTTTTGATATTCGTTTCTGTCTTTTCTTTCCTTTTTTTTTTGTATAAAATCGAATAATCGTGACTTTTATTGGATTATTGTGATAATCTAGCTCCAAAACCTTTTTTCAATGATGTTGGTGTATGATTCTGTACCTTTAATTTTGTGCAATCTCGTTTGAAATCGAACTTATATTTCTGGGTTTATTTATTGTGTCCTTCATCAAATTTAAGCAAAAAACCCACTTGATCTTTAGTGTTTCTTTATTGTTTCTAGACTTTGTTTGTGGGTTTAAGTCTTTGGCTAGGAAGCCCGACTCGGTGTCTAGGCTGAGCCCTTCCTTTAAATAAGACAGCTTTTGACAAGTTTAGTTTTTACCAAAGAAAAAGTGCAATTTTTTGTCCTTAAAACATTGGTATTGTGCACTGTAAATCATCACATTGTAAATGTTTAAAGGATCATAAAAGTATTACTTTTTTTATTTTTTATTCTAAAAACTGCTTACGCGTGTTGGGTTAAAGCTAGGACGTCAGACCCAAGCCAATATTCTCTATACTCTTAATATTCTTTATATTTTTTAAAAAATTATTATTAATCTGCTACCCATTATGTTCCAATATGAGAATGTATATGCATTTATTGAAGACAAGTTCCTTCTTGTGACATGCCTGGAATATGATGCTTTACGTACCTCGACTATGAGCTTTTACATTTCAAGGAAAATCATGTCATCTGCAATGAGAATTTTCTATGCAATGATTCCATTAGTGAAATCAGTAACTCGAACTCTGAATCTCAATCCATTGTATTTGATCAGGTGTAGTGAACACTTAGCTATTATTTTAATTACACATTTTAATTAATTGAATATATGCCTCTATAGAAATGAAAGTGTATTTCTTTAATTCTCATTCCAGTTTTTCATTTCTGAAATTAATAAAAAAATAAAAATTATTGATTCCCTTGTTCTTAATTTTCACTGTCCTTTTTCTTCTTTCTTTTTTCATTTCGCAGTTATGTTTGAAATTTCAATTCATATTTAATTAATTAAAATGTTGAAGTAAATTAATAAGTTCTTTGATAGACTTTATTAGCCAAGGAAATAGATGACAAATATCTTTCATATGCTTAGGAACGAAACATCATAAAATGCGTTGACCTTTCAGTTACCTAATTTCTCCTTAAAAAATGTCTATATAACAAATGAACAAAAAAAAAAAAAAAAAGAGCATAGTCTTTCCCTCATATTATTATTATTAGATTATACCATTGTTATAATTGCTACTACCCGCTAGAACAACTGAACATGTTTATGGTTGCTATTAACAGTTAAGTACTTTATTTTTATTTTTATTTTTATTTTTATTTTTTTTCATTTAATTTTATCCATCAACATTTTATTCATTTTGAATTCATCATAATAATGTATTTTTAGCTTACTTTCTATAAAATTATTACAGTCTTAAACAAACATTCTAATATTTAGTTGGTGCTCAATTTTTTCAAGTATCTATTTTTGTTATCATATTATTAAATAAAAAAAAGCTTAAAAAACAAAGTTTTTAAATTCAATGGAGTCTATGATCTAGATTGTGGGGTTTTTGAGTTACGTTGTGAAGCCCATATTGATTCAATATATTGCCGCCTCAACATTCAAAACAAAAGATATTATTTTGAGATTTTTTTTGAGTTAGGTCAAATTATGCTTTTATCGGTCGTCCGAATTGTTTTTGAACTCAACAAGTCAATCAGGTCATGTAAAGTCACCTCTCATACAAGTTAATTTTAAACCTGAGCTAAGAATGGATTTGGGTCGAAAGTTCTCAAGGTTGACCCGCTAGGTCGGTTTTAATAAAAATATCAAATAGTTTTTTTTTTATTTCATCTTCTAATTTTTTTTCAATTGAATTTTTTTTTGGCTTTTCTTAATCAATTTTATCTATATTAATTTTGAATTGTTATTCATAATGTGTTTTGGTTTGTTTTTTATAAGATTATTGTAGTTTCAAACAAATATCTTGATATTTGGTTGATGTTCAATTTTGCAAGCTTCTATTTTGTTATCCTATCATTAAATAAAAAATAGTTTAAAAAATAATGTTGTTAAACCCAGCGGAGTCTATGATCGAAGTCGCGAGTTTGACGAGTTAAGCCGTAAAGCCAAGATCTATCTAATATGTTGTCGCCTCAATATTAAAAAAAGATATCAGCTTGAAATTGTTTTAAAATATTTTACAAAAAACAAACATAAGAAAATATTTTTCAAAAAACAAACAGAAAAATCTGAAAAATATCTTTCGTGAAAAAAATAATCCTAAATAAGTATTAATTGTCAACTAATATATATATCAAGAGAAAAATTAGACAACTTTTTTTTTTTTTTCTATATTAAAGAGGCCAAGTTTTTCCAGTTCCGCTTGGGTTTATTATTTTTCTTGACTGTATTGTGGGTGTAGTTGGGTTTTATTCTAATGAAATCATCCCTTGGTAAGTATAAACTTGAAAACGTCCATTAAAAATAAGCATACACAAGAGTAGAGAAGAAAACCTTTCTGCGGGTGTTGTTTTCTCAACTAAGAAATGAAATACCAAATTAATTTAATGTGCAGAATGATGGAAAACGACGAGATTGAGATCTTCACGATGAACAAGGACTTCCTTCACCTGATGCGTTGCTGTCGGCGTCTACTTCCTTCCTGTGAGTCCTTCTGTACATAAGAAGAAACACTCCCATCAAGTGATACCTTGCTGATGTGATCCGCTACTATTGTGACTTCACAGATCCAACTTCATCCTCTAAATCCTGGCCGCTGCTGAAGCTTAAAGAAGCGTTTCTGTCTCGTGACTTGCTGCTGCTGCTTTTGCCGCTGGTAGAAACAGTGCTTCCTTCCAGTCTTGATCCCGTGCTGCTTTTGTGGCTCAAAGAATTTTTCGATTTTTTGCTGCTCTTGCGGTGGAAAGAGGCATTACAATGCGAACTCCTGCTGCTAGCGCCATTTGAGGAAACACTTCCATATTGTGATCCTCTACCATTCGATGTGAACTCCTCCAATCTCCTGCTGTTTTTACGAGCGGAAGAAACACTGTCATCCATTGATTTCATGCTGCTGCTTGTGGTGAAGTTTCTGCTCCCGGTAACAGTCTGTTGATCTCTACAGTCACTGTCCCCATCCTCGTTATCTGAACTTTCATCATCATGGTGATCTGAAGTATCTCCATCATGTTCTTTTTCTCTGTCCTCGTTATCTGAACTCTCTTCGCTCTGACTGCCATCACTAGCCTTATCATCGTCATCTGAACCATCTTTCTCCTCTGAAGGAGGGATCAATTGAGGCATATCAGTAGCTGTTGACAGAAAACTTAATGCTGTTACAACGTCGCTCATCAAAGGACGGGCTGATGACTCATCTTGCAGACACATTGCTGCTATTGCAACAACTTGATTCAGGTCTTTTTCGGGAAATTGCTTGTTAAGAAGTGGATCGGCCATATCTGGATACTTTTTTGGGTCCTTGAATTTCGGTTGTGCCTGCTTGATGACAAGCATATAACGATTAGTAAATTATTACAAGCTGCTGAAGCTGATTTATACAAATACATCGAATGCATTAACGAAGAATGATTAAGAAGTTAGATTACTAACCCAAGAAACTAGATTTTGCTCGTCGATGGGTTTTGTAGTGTCTATGGCTCTTCTTCCGGTAATGAGCTCCAGCAAAATAACTCCGAAACCGTACACGTCTGATTTTTGTGTGAGATGACCTGCTCTAGCATATTCTGGAGCACAGTAACCATAAGTTCCCATCACTCTTGATGAAGGATGCATCTTGTCCCCAGAAGGCCCAAGCTTGGCGAGTCCGAAATCAGAGAGCTTGGGGGTGAAATCTTCATCCAGAAAAATATTGGAGGGCTTTAAATCGCGAAATATAACTGCGGGATCGGCTTTTTCATGCAGGTATTCTAGTCCTTTAGCGGTACCAAAAGTTACTTTCATTCTGGCAAACCAGTTCAATGGCTTTCGTTCTGCTGCTATATCTGCAAATTCGTTAAATTTTGTACTCATTAACACCTATTCTCGTGCACAAAGAATTCTGAACATAAACTTACTCTTTCTTTTCATTAAAAAATAAAGCATGGGGAGAATCGAGACCAACACAGGGATTATATTTTTGAAAACTTGTGAGGTGCACACAGCATGCGTGCGACGTCTTAGAATCTTGATAGTTTGTGAGAGAACGACTACAGATTATAAGAATATACGTGCACATATTTATGTTTGAATGCAGTGAGGAGACCAAGGGAAAAAGAAAGAGAAATACCAAGGAGATGATCCTCCAGAGAGCCTCCTGACATTAATTCATGCACCAAAAGCCTCTGGTCTCCATCAGCACAGTATCCAATGAGGTTGACCAGGTTTGGGTGGTGTAAACGACTAAGCGTCAAGACCTCACCGAGAAACTCGTTTCTTTGCAGTCCATTCCTGTCAAGTTGCTTCACAGCCACCACCTATGTTTGCAATAGTAGTAGTAGTAACAGATACAACAGAAAATTAATGTAAGCTAGATTTTGTTATGCAGTTTATATAAAACACCGGAAGTTGAAATCCTCAATGACCTGCCCAGTTGATGCCAGGGTCCCTCTGTAGACTCTTCCAAATCCACCTTCACCCAACAGGCATTCTTGACGGAAGTTCCTGGTTGCAGTGGCAAGCTCACGGAAGGTGAAGGATTGGGTATCAATATCTCCTATTTCGACATTATCTCTATCTTCCTCCATCTTGTTTCCATCTCCGGGTTTTTGTTTCTTGATCTCTACAGCAAACAACATGAGAATTAAGATCAATTCCTGCACGCGAACTAAGCTTGGAAATTAATCAAGTGTAAGTTTCTTTCAAGTGGAAGTCATTAATTTGAGGCAATTACAGTCCAAACTAAAACCATAAGAATGACTCATTAATTCAAGAACGTATCGAAATTCGTTAAAAGATAATGATGGTTCCATTTCCCTTCCTCCATCTTATGTAAAAAAAAAGATTTAAGTCGTGAATAACTGGACAGGTTTTGAGTTTTCTCTCCAATAATCATGAATTCGAGTCCTTTCAGAGCCACTGGAGATTTACATGATCGTTAACTTCAGGGCCCGTGGAATTAGTCGAGGTGCGTACAAGCTAACCCAAATACCCATATTAATAATAATAAAAAAAAAGATTTCAAGTTTTAGGGTTAAAACTTATTCTTTGGCCCCTTTTAAAAAATCTTCCATAGTTTGTACCTCTCTTAAATATGCATTTCTTAAGCTATTCAAATGGATGAATTTTCCTGTAGTTACGTGCAAATCCCTGGTGGTTCTAGTCTAATGAAGCTGATTTTTAAGTCCCTCCTAAAACCAAATCAAGGTTAAAAAAAATAAAAATAAAGGCAGTAGAAACAACATGTATAGGAAATTAAAGCTATGATTACTTTAATCTTTATCGTTAGGACAATATCAATCTGTATTCTTCTCCCTTGGTACGTACGTATCCGTTTATCTAATTTCCACATATGTTGTTGGGTGAGATAAATACCTTGTACTTCTGGAAAATAGATAAACATATAAATCATTTCATGGTACGTGAAGGAAAAGAACAAAGCGCAGAATTTAATTACATTTGATTTAAGATTTCAAGACCAATATTTGACCTTGTTTTCGATAATTGAGGGACATATTACCAGACAACATTGGCGACCCATTCTCTCTCTTGCTTTTCTGAGATTGGAAGCACGAGAAGCAATTCATCTCTTGATCGTTAAAAGCCTCTGATCAGGGAAATGAGAGCAGCACGGATTCTTGGACAAAATGCAACTTGCCAGGCGTTACAAGCCTCTGCGTCAAAAACCATAAAAGCTTGGGAGGGAGCTGAGAGATTGGTGAAGGAGGAGGACAGGGTCCTTCAAGGGAATTGAAGGACCCCACGGGTGGGAAGGAATCAGGCAATGAGAAGGGAAAAAACGTTATTGAAGGGAGCTAGTTTTTTGGGCAACGAACATGATGAACTCATTCATTGGAGCTCTCCAAGAAAAAGGTGGAGAATTTATTGGAACATCTTTGACAAGTGTGCTTCGAGAGGAGACCAGGAATTGCGGAGTTTATATTGTTGTCTTCCCATGCTACTGGAGAGGGTATCCAATCATTTTGTGATGCTAACGAACTAGTCTGCTTGGTCTGCTCTCCTGTCTTATATCATGAGCTAAATCCTACTTGTTATCAACTTTCAGACCAAATATATACATCAAGAAAAACATTATCATTCAGGACAAAAAGGAAAAGAAAACTTCGTATGATATGAATGACTAGGTATGATACAAGGTTTTAGGTGTCCAGTCAAGTAGACTATGTATGGTATTTTTAAAATAAATAAATAATATTCTTCTCATTATATTATCATATAAGTTATTTGAATATACATTAATGAAGAGAAAAAAAACAAAAAAGCAAAACCCATCTGTTAGATCATAGGAGGAGCCATTATTAACACCTCCAAGTTAGAAGACTTGCCAAGACGCATCTCAAGATCAATCTTTTAGCCTTTAATGCATTATCCCAAGATCAAATCTATACTCGTCACCAATCATGGGACCGAACGTGCATGTGTTAAATGAAGGCATGCCTTCTGGTCATGTGTTCTTTAGAGATTTTGTTCTTATAATCATCATCAATAATATAGAGTCCATATATAAATCCCAAAATTCAAACAACTTTTATAGAGGCATGTTGTCACTTTAAACATATATCTCTAACTAGTCTAAAATTATATGTAGCATGCATATTGACCATTATATCTTTTACATGGACACAATTGCATTGATTAAGGTTGTATAAATATCATTAAACCCCAATACAAAACATATACAATCATCATTTTTAAGTTTGTAAACACACACACACAACATAATTTTTTAAAAAATTTTCCTTTATCACCGGTTATAACTTAAGCATTAAAAGATTCTCTAATTCTAATAAAATAAAAAATTAATAGGTATCCATGATATTTAAGTCCATCATTCTCAACCTTTTAAGGTTTCTATCAGCTTTAGAATGAATTTTATTAGTATAGATTATTTTGTGAACCTATCATTTATGATATTCAAACTCCATATTCATATAAAGCTTAAAAAATACATAATTTAAAGAAACCTAATAGTCCAATGATATCCATTACTCCTAGTTTTGATGAACTAAACCATTAATTGGCTACTAATTATTGCCTTAAGTTTATGTTGTTATAGTTTTAATTATCATTAACATTATCCCAAGGATTTTGATATGTCTTGAAGTTGCGCAAATATTAAAATCATAGTGATAGATCTTTTGCTTTAAGGTTAGCTTTAGCTTGTTTATTATTACTCACATATTTTTAAATAATAACTTGACTCTTAAAAACAAATTAATATACTCAATAAACATATCAAAATAACTAAATAACCATGCCATACACAAAGACTAGGACCTTTGATAAATAAAAAAGTTATTCATACTTGATACAAATTTTAAATCATTCGGTAAACCAAATAATCATACTAGACATAAAACCTAAGACCTCTAGTACAACAAATGACCTTATCTTCTAGCTAAGTGGTCGGCCATGTACTTTCATATGAGCTAAAAATTATCTTTGTCTTATATATAAAGCGTGTATGAGATGTATTTACCTTGTTATTACTTTAAAATTTGAATTTAAAACTTCATACCATTTTTTTTTACCATTTGAAACAAACAAGACAAGCTCTCTTACACTTATAGTCGTCATTTAGCCTCAATATATCATATTTATTACATAATTTAGTACAAACTATATAGTATAACAAACCTCTCATTTATTCAAAAATTTTGTCCTCGTGCTCTTCTCTTTTGAACTTTTAGTTTAACATTCAATTATAAAAAGACCATTATTTTACCTTTACAACTTCATGCAATCTTTATCCAATCATTGATATGATGTTGAGAATTATATTTTTACTACTTTAAGCAAACACTTTTATTATTCTCTCTTACATATTGATTGCACCCTTCACTTAACTTAAAAATAGTTAGATTAAATCCTTACTAAAAATTTGATCTTTTTAGTGTTGTTTTCATTCCTTATGAGTAAAAGATACTGTAAAAGTGTAAATGATACTCTAACTACTTGGGTATTTGGTAATGTGCTTTTGATTAAGTTATAGTGATTAGGTTTCGGTCTTAAGCCTGCAAAAAAAAA
>Ga0307508_10006728_pt1 | contig 10778 bp, 12 predicted proteins | sample 9_EM_MG_FD_203089 | JGI IMG/M metagenome (GOLD analysis project Ga0307508, IMG submission 203089) | Populus trichocarpa ectomycorrhiza microbial communities from riparian zone in the Pacific Northwest, United States - 9_EM | ecosystem: Host-associated > Plants > Roots > Unclassified | place...
TAGTAGGACACCACCCCATCCACCAAAGCTCTCCAGTCATTCATTTCAACCCAGTGAGCCAGATCTTTAGGAGTTCTGACAGGCCTTTTGGCTAGCTTAGTGGCCTGAGTCATCAGTGCTGCTGCCAGATACCCCGATAATATGTGGTCAATCAGCCGAAACCGGGCATTGAAATCTCCAGTCTCTTCCGTGATACCTGATTGGCCCAGGACTGCTACAAATCTTGCCAGGGAGCTTGGATTGTAACTTCCGGATTTGCCCCAGTTGCAGCGCATGACAGCATCAACATTTGCCATTGACATATGGAAGAATGCCGCCTTTGGACAAACTCCGGACGGTCACTTTGCGACTCACGGATACGCATCTCTTTCAGGGAACTCAGATTCCGACAGGTGAGGAGATCACCGTAGCTGAGAACTACCCATCCATTCAAGGCCGTAGACTGAATATTGACGTACTCCAAGATCTTCTCGTATACCTCCGCCGTTCTGTTGAGTGTTGTCTCATCGAGGCCCATAGTCGGACATGTATGAAACTCGGACTTGAAGGTATCCAGTACAAGGTATTTGGCAACTTCTGAAACATCCGGTCGTTTAATACTCTGACCGTCCAATTGGAATTTGTTCAATGCTTCTGGACCACATAGTAGGTTGAGGATGTTCCTTAAGAGATCAGCTGCAATCAAAGGGATATGTGCCAATATGAGATCCTTTTCAAGAAAACTTCTAGGATGAACTGCAATGCTATCATAGTCGACTGGGAGAAACATTAGATCAGCCGGCAATGTACCATTGACTCCGTCCTGATGGCCATACTCTGAGAAATGGGTATGGTTTGCTGGTATCGCTCGTATGATGTTTGAATGAACTATAAAGTCCGATATAGGGGAATTAAGCTTCGGTGGTGGGATGTGTAGTGTGAACATCCGCGCAGAAGTGTTCTGCTAGATCTTATTTCCTGGGTTCAGCACCGTCGGTTCAGCCTTCTTGTCAAATCTGACAAGATTATCCCAGCAAATTCCAATAGGCTGATCTCTGAACTTCTTTGCTAGGCTTAGGCGATCGGAAGCCGCATTCTCACGGAGCCATAAACCGGACGTCTGATATGCTATGCAGAAGCCTATAGTGTTCAGGAACTGGTGCATAACCTTTGGAACCTTCATCACTCTGCAGAAAATCGCAAGCCTTCCAGTGATTCCATTGTTGTGTAGAGACCTAGCTGCCATCAAAACAGACATACACATCACTGACATGAGTGCTTTAGGTCTCGGTCTTCTCTTCTTCCGGCTCGAGCTGTGGTCACTACTTGTCATATCCGCTTGCACCTTCTCCCATAGATATTCGCCATTGTGGTTGTCGGGTTGGTCGATCTCAGGATCTATATTTTCCTCCTCGTCCTCGCGCTCGACCTCCAATAGTGGCTCCCCAATATCGACTTGCTGAATGTCCTTCACAGCGGATGGAACACAGCATAGCACTTGGATAATACCAAATAGTATGGGGGCTTTGGATTTGTATAAGGCTTCATAGTTCCACAGGTTGAACTCCTCACAAGCTTGTGGAGATACATCGATTGGACTCATGTACATAAGTGCATCCTGGGCAACTTCGTTCACTTCAACTCAGAGCATGTGGATGATGATATGTTTGAAGTATAGTCCGAAGTTGTTGTATAGTTGCATGGCACGTTTTGCCATCTGACGTTTACATAGCACATATTCTGAGTTCTCAGGCATAGCATGGAAGGTGCGTCGCATGCCTCCATCCGCAAAAAACCGGCCTCTTACAACTGATGCAGAACGTAATTGGCTCACAAAAAAAGTTTCGATGAAGGTGACCAACGTCATACGTTGTCTTTGGAAGCACATAAGTACATCCTGAACTTTTGCATCTTCGTCGGCCATAATTGTGTTACGTCTCCAGTCGTTGTATTTCTTGATCTCTGTATGAGTTATGAGTGGACAATTTTCCCAAGTTTAATAATGACTGCTTTCGGTACTTACTTGTGGCGCTGATGACAGGTTTAGTGTTGGTTGGGGTTCAAAAAAAAAGGCTTGTTGTTTTCAACTTTTCGGGGATGACTTAATCCAGACTTATTCACGGAGTGTGACAAATGACGAGGAACGAGGCTAATGTCACGTGCGACACCGAGTAAGTCTGGTGCGAGACAAGGTCTGGCGGTAAAACCAGTCCATTGACTGAATAGCACGCCTGCCGGCTGGCAGGCCGGCCAGTTTATAAACTGACCGGCCCATTTATAAACGCTAAAATTTTCCCGGCTGGCTAGAACATATATATACATTCGACTGGAGTTGGTAGGATTTGCACCGCAGGGTGGGTGGGAGAGGTATGTATCAGAATTCCAGCACGATTCTGCACCTCCTAGCACTTCTTCTCGTATACCGAAGAGGCCTCGAATCGTAAATTGGCTCTTCCCCCTCCACACTATCGAGGTTTTGGAATCCTTGTCGGTACTGGGTCGTCAGGGCAACGGAGGATTGAAGGGGGGGGACAAGGGGGTGTGCAGGGATTTAAGTAAGGTATGAAAATAAGTCATGACTTAATAGCACCGGTGCAAGAACTGCACGATGCTATTTCCCTGGAATGTAAACAAACGCGCTGATTGGCTCCACTGAATGACACTACAAACCTACGGGGGCTGGGCAAGAACCAAGTCCGCATGCGGATAGTCACCAGCACCGTCACCTGACTTAAGAACGTGCACCTTGCAAAACCACAATTTTTTTTCGAGCGTTCCTATTTTGAAAAATAGCACCGAGTTAGGACCGACCAGGATTGCAAAACCTCGATACTGCCTTCCACATCTCTGCCCGGGTGGAATGGCTGCAGCATGAGGATGGTACCCACCCCACAATGCCACTACCAAGTTCTCCTACCCATCAGATCTCGATGGTAGTCCATCTAGCTCTTCGTAGTGGGGGGAGGGGGGGGAGGGAGGGTGCCGGTCGAACCGGGACGTCCATGACACCCCCTGCTTTCATGGCGAAACATGTTAAGCGCCATGTGTCGGGTGTGGGTCGACCACGAGGCACAATTTTAGGCGCGTACTATTTTGCAAAATAACTCCTTCGAAGGAGTTTACTTAGTTTCGCACGTCGGGGGTGTGGTTTAGTGGTATACAATTACCACACCCGCTTGAATACTAGCAGAATGTCCGGATTAGCGCGAAACTAAATTCCTTCAAAGAGGTTATTTTGCAAAATAGAAATCTGCCGGACCCACTAAGTCAAGTTTTTCCACAACACTGCGTGAGACAACGCAGTGAACAACGCCAAGACTGTTAGGTTCTGCCCCTCGGAGGTTTTGATCGACTACAGTACCAAAAAACGGGTGTTTATCGCTATGGTAGCACTACGGGAATGCTACCGCACATGTAGTAAATTCGATGGACGGGCGAGAATTCCATGCTATGACGGAAGTGTTTGGATTAAGCATTTACATCAAAACCATATTATATTTTCAGTACGCAGTGAAATGATTTTTTGATCTCAATTATTCCGTAGTGGGGCGATCGTACTACCGCTTTTGTCGGATACCGTAATCACTTGAATGCCGGTACATGACGGTTGCGCTCCGGTAGCTATGACCTTACCACACTCTGTCAACAACCGGCCCGATGGTACGGTTGCGAGGAGCACCAAGAGGCTCGCCTTGCGGTTCTACCAGCTCAAGACGGGGCACTGCCTGACCGGGCAGTACCTCAACTGGACAAAGAACCGAGCCACCCCGCAATGCTGGTGGTGCCGGTACCGAATGCAGGCCCGGGACCACCTCTTCAAGGAGTGCCCGGAGTGGAAGCCGCAGCAGAAGATCCTGTGGGCGGAGGTGAAGAAGGAGACTGGGAGGTGGAAGGACCGGTGGAAGGTGCGGGACCTACTGGCTGACGGGAGATGCAGCCGGGCGGTGCTGGACTTCCTCTCGACCACGGACGTGGGCAGACGGGTGCCGTGGGTGGAGGATGCCGCCGTGAGCGTGGTGTCAGAGCTGTAGGTGCGGGAGTGGCTGGAGGAGCAGGGAGCGGGGGCCGGGGGGGAACTGCCGTTGTTCCTGCCCACACCCGACTTCATGGTGTCCTCAGCGACGGCGTAGGCGGCGATCATTCCTTCGTCCTTTCCTTTGTCCTACACGTGTGCTCTTCTCCTTGTGTCCTTTCTTTTGTATTTTCCTTGGTGCGCACCATACATTCTCGGGACAGGCCTGGGCGGAGGGCAAAAGGGGTGCTGGCAACGAGCCGCCACTGCGCGGACAGCGGACAGGAAACGGACTGTACATATTCTCGCCATGATCTCCATAGGTCGCATGCGAGTAATGAATGAATAAAAAAAAGACCAAAAAAAACTCTGTCAACAACCAGTTTCCTGCAACGACCGCAATTGAAGGAAAATGTTGTTGATACAAGCCGGCACTGCTGCAGGACTATTACGGTTATCTGGACAAGTGAGATTGAAAGAACAACTGTGTCAATGCCGTAGCGCAATCGCAGTATCTGCATGTAGTAATGGCCGAACTGTCAGAACCAAATGACAGCTGTAACACGAATAAAATTGCGGTATCGTTGCCGTACTAGTACTGGCATTGGAGAATTTCAGAACTTGTCAACTCTGGTAGATGGCATGATTGCCAAAGTGCTTCAGTAATGCTACTGTAGCAGTGCTCTCTCAAAAGAGGTTCGGCATGATTCCATTTCCCGTACTACCAAAGTGTCCCGTTCTCATACAGCAATCACGGTTTCCAAAAAACATTTGTATTAACCACCCTCACCCCCGTCTCACTTCACCCGCTCTCAGTCCGCTCACTCGCTATTTGTCTACTCTCTTGCTGTCTGTCCGCTCACCCGCTCTCAGTCCACTCGCCCGCTATCTGTTTGCACACCTGCTATCTGTCTGCTTGCCGCGCATGCTGTCATCACCCATCATCTGTCCGCTCACCCGCTCTCTCTTCACTCACCCGCTGTATGTCCGCTCGCCTCACATGCTGTCCTTGCTCACCCGTTGTCTGTCCGGATGCCACACACACTGTCCTTGCTCTCCCATTGTCCGTCAGCTTGCCTGCTCTCTTTCCCCTCACCCGCTCTCTGTCCACTCACTTACTCTCTGTCCGCTCACCCGCTTTCTGTCCGCTCCCTGCGTACCCTGTCCACTCACTCGCAGTGCCCGCTTACTCACGCATCCGCACGCTTGCTCGTCCGCTCGCGTGCCAGCCACCCGCCTGCTGTCGTTGCTCAACGGCCCGCTCGCCGCTACCTCGAGCCTCATCGGATTCCATTACAACAATCCAGTCTTTGAGATATCACAATTGGGATGTGTAATGGGCGATCCAGAGTTTGGGGGTCTGAGGTGCTCCAGATCGGGCGACCGAGGAAACGAGTAATCGAGGAAGGTGCATGAACACCAGGAAACGAGGAATACTGAGATCTAGTGGTAAGGCGCACTTCCTTATACGAGAGGTTAGGTAAAGAGAAAATATTTTGCAGTACAACACGAGGAGCAGGACCTGTTTATACATACGCCAGCCAGCGCCCTGCGGAACTCCACCTTGCACCACCGAACTCCGTACTCCGCACCTCACTCACTCCTCCATTGAGTGATGTGATAGAGTGGAAGTCGGATGGTTGACTTCCTCGGGGGATAATTGACTAAGTAGCAAATTCCGTTGTAAGGAAAAGGAGCAAATGAAATTCACCAAAGAGCTCAAGCTGCAAAAGACGACACTCACTGAGAAAGCTGTCAAGAAAGTCAGCAGAAAGCTGCAAACGAGCACCGAGCAAGCGGGCGTTGTGAGAACTGGTGGTGAAGCTACCAATAACCGCAATTTGTGAACAAGCTGTTGAACGACGCGTCGAGCAAATCTTTCAGTAAGCTGCCAACGAGTGGGTCGAACAACCGCACCGTCAGATTATCAAGACTGTATTTGCCCAAGATAATGAAGCATAGAGACGAAGTTAGGATTCATTTAACTGGTTGTGGTCATTGCGGGCAGATAGAGGATAGAGGGTAGAGGGTAAGTGCAATGCTGAAGGTTGAGGGATGAGACGATATTTGTCAACGGCTTTCCATGTAAGTGTTGGGAATGATGAATGTCTGACTGTTGGGACCAAGGTTCAACACTAGGGAATAGCGTTTTGCCAAGTAGGACTATAATATACAGTCACCCTGACATTAGAGGGATTTCGCAGTTGTGGTGGGGGATGAAATGGGGGAGAGTTAAGCGAGCCGGGGCCCAGAATGAAAAAAGGGATTTCGCAACTCTGGGTTGGGGGATCGCCGAAAGTAGTTTACTCTGGATTTCAGTGTTCAAAACCCAGAAGCCCGTCAGGGTGAAACCTCAATACTCCATATGTCCGTCCAGCGTCGGAATCAGTTGCTCGCCTTGTCTGCGGGATTAACTGGTATCCTCGCTGCGAGTGGATACATTCTCTACTACCAGTCACAGAAACAGGAGGCGGAGCGACTGGAAGCTGCGAGACGACCCCTACCGTTACCGTCTTTCACTCCGCGTACCGGAAGGGCCAGCGTTCAGACTAGATGACTTGAACGAGACTTACTGCCTTGAATTCTTTCGGTAAGACTTCCAAAGGATCTAGCAGGCTACATCTCTTCTGACTGATGTTAGGTTCTCACACCTTCATCTTCGGCAGATGATACTACATTTCGCCCTCGAAGGAATCGAGTTCCGCAACCGGTATAGCTGTTCTCCAGAAATGGCGATATGTGTCACACTATCCCGATTGTCTGCGTCTTCACGATATAAGGAGCATATGCAACTCTTCCAACGATCACGTTCCTGGCTGTCGTCGGCAACCAAACCCGTGTACAGAACTAAATCATAAACTTCTCGACAATAACAACTTACTCCACAACCTTTTACAACCACAACACAAATAAATAGCAGAACTTCCTTCAAGGTCGGGTCTACGGGTACAATCCATCCTGCTGGCCGCCGGATTCACCATAGTCAGCCAACCAGACACTCGAGATCGTCAGCACCTTCTGTGCACGCATACCTTTGCAGAATCCTATCTACTTCTGAGCGCAACCATGTCCAGGCCTTCCATACAGTTGGTTCGCCCAACGCCATTACATACGAAACCCCGGAAATGCATGCAATGTCCCCCGTCCCCCTTTCTGGAGTGAAGGAGTTGTAGGCAAACAACAACAATGATGGAATCGAGGAGGATGAGCCTGACATGATGGAGCTGCTTGGCAAGTAGACAGTAGAGTTTGCTTTCTTTGGGTTACTTTGATTTGTTTGGCATTTCTTGTCTAGTGGAGGCTTGGGTGGCGCATTTGGTTACTCTCATTTCTCAAGTCACAATGAATCAAAGTCCTGAGGGATTTCGCAACTCGCTAGGGATCGTTCTGGGGATCACTTTGGGGTTATCGCTGTGGTAACCGGTTAAATTCACGATCCCTAGCGCCCAAGATCCCCCAACGTTGGGGGATGATTAGCATTTGAGGGATCTCCTGTTTAAGACTAGTGGATGCACGATCTCGTCACCACTAATGCTGATGAGGAAGGAGCATATTGAAAAGTGCTAACAAGAAAATTCTGCCAGAGACAAGCCTCCAGACTAAAATCCAGAGTAAACTACTTTCGGCGATCCCCCAACCCAGAGTTGCGAAATCCCCGGCTCGCTTAACTCTCCCCCATTTCATCCCCCACAACAACTGCGAAATCCCTCTATTGTGTCGGTTGAGCAGTTGTTCTGTTCCAATTCCGGTCTTTGTGCTGGCATCTTTTTACTCGGGGTATGCTTGGGCGTCCACATACACAAGCAGTCTTCGGTCAAAATAAAATCACTGTGCGTTTTACAACCACGATAGCTATGGAATCAGGAAAACCTGTGCTGAACTCGGCTCTGTAATCTCTATCTCCCATGAGCTGTGCTTGGTGGTGGCGAAAAAAAAATCACTCCCATTTCGATGGAGTTATCGACCAGACGGTATAGCCAGTGGCGCCCTGGCGGCGCTAAGGATATACCGGATGGTCACGAGACAATCGACACCCACTATCATCACGTACGCGAGCAACTCGAAGCCGGCACCTTCGACCTGATGTACGTACCGACTGAAGATAACCTTGCGGACCTGTTTACCAAAAACCTTCCCAAACCTCGGCATCACGAACTTGCGGAAAAGATACGCTGTGTCTAGCGAGGGGAAGTGTCAAAAATAGTGCTGTCACAGCTATTTCCTATGTTCAGTGGGATTGGTTGGATATGTGGTGGCGCTGAGGAATTCACGGCGGGGGTGCTGCGGAACCCACAACAGTGCCGCACCGGCGCAACCTGGGATGGATATCGGAGGAATAATTACACCGACTGTCTCCTTTGTACTATTTTTGTCGCTCTCTCAGATGGGTATATGTAGCCTAGTACATTTCTTTATTCTGATGTATGGTTAAGAAAAAAGTCTTCAAGCAATCGCTAGCTCAGTCACGTGTCCAATCCCCGCCTCGAATTTTCTAGTTTCCAAACGACCCCACTTCCGCAGTTAGCTCAACCGTCATGCGCTACTCAGATCGAACGGAGGTGCGGCCGATGCCCCTGCCACGGTCCCTCGCGAACCTCAAGCGGAAGATCTCGGAGAAGAAATGGGTGGAGGCATGGCGATGGGCTGGAGGCCGGACCTCCAAGACGAAGTACCGGATGCCAAAAAGCCAGAGGCCAGACGGCACGGTAGCTGCGAGCACCATGGCTTGCCTCACGGTTCTACCAGATCAAGACGGGGCACTGCCTGACCGGGCAGTACCTCAATTGACGAAGAAGCGGCCCACCCCACAATGTTGGTGGTGCCGGTATCCAAACCAGACTTGGGAGAACCGCTTCAAGGTGCGTCCGGAATGGAGGATGGAGCAGAAGATTCCGTGGGCGGAGGTGCAGAAGGAGACGGGGAGGTGGAAGAGCAGGTGGAAGGTCCGGGACCTCCTGGCCGATGGGAGGTGCAGCCGGGTGGTGCTGGACTTCCTCACCACCACGGAGGTGGGGAAAACGGTGCCGGTCGTGGAGGAAGACGCAGGAAGTGAGGCGTCACAGTGGGAGCTCCGGGAGAGGACGGAGCGGGAAGAGGAAAGGAGGGCGGAGGCGGAGGTGCTGGGCACTGGGGTGGAACCACCGCAGTTCCTACCCACCCCACTGTTATAACGGAGCAGGTGGCGTCGAGGGAGAAGAGAGAGACAGGCACACAAAAGAAGGTGGATAGCGGTGTATATTCGGGGAGGTCGAGGATGTCTAAGAGCGCCTCCAGCTAAGCTACAGAGAACAGAAAATATAGCGTGCCGCCGGCACACTAGTGTGTGGGCAAAACACGCCCGAACCCTAGGTTCTCCCCTCCCCCCCCGGCATATGAGAAGAGCAGGGAGGAGGATAATCGTGCTGGAATTCATATATGTACCTCTCCCGCACCCTCTGGTGCATACCCTACCACCTCCCGCCGAACGTATACCTATTCCCTCCGGCATCAGTATTCGTCGGTGTATCTTCACACAACCCGCGCTACCATTTCAACCAAACCTACTCCCCAGCTTCGAACAATCATGTCTGCCTATAAACTTCGGAGGCAGAAGGAAGCTGAGAAGCGACGACTGGAAGCTCGAGGATACTCCAAGAGCCAATCTGTTCCCTAACCTGTGACGTTGAAAAAGCTACAACCGGCCAGCGAAGCGAACCTGCAAAGGGCACTGCGATATCTCAACGACTTCTACAAACATGAACAACGCGCAGCGCCCGTCATCGACCAAGTTCATTCTCTTCCCCCCATGGGAGATATTGCCCAATGGGTCGGGTATGTGGTTTGCACGAGACAAGGTCACTCGGCGGATGTCATCCAGGGCGAAACAATGCTACAAATATGGCACAATTTAAGAGGAGCGCTGTACCGAAAGACTCTCAAATTATACAGTAATGCGGAGATCAAAATGATATCTACGGTAAGAGCACAACCTGTCCAACGCATCTATACTGACCAAGGGGTAGTTTATCACCGATGGTGACCTCGGTTCCCCCGGTGAACCCTTGTACCTCCAGTTCGGAAAACGGAAGCCCAAGATGGTATTCGACCACCTTGATTTGTTCAATACTCTGCAATATCTCTGGTGCCGGGACCAGCACCTGTACGAATGTGAACGCTATAGGGTTCAGTTTGCCCTTCTCCTACAAATTCTTGTCTATTCGTGCAGTTGGCCGGGAGCAGTGGTTGAGTCGTCCTGCCACAAGGGGTCGAATGAGGTTTTGACATACGGTGTAAGGGCCCATCCCTGGTCGTCCCCTCGTCCATCATCTAGTCGGTCGTTAATTGAACCAGGATGTGAAGCTTTCTATCGTGGCGAACGCCGGTCAGAATGTCGTCACGGCCGAAATCACATATCGATATGTTAAGAACCATCGCCAAAAAGAGTCATTCAGATCCACGCTGATTGAGGATCCCAAAGACTACGGCTATGGACTCTGTCCCATTACGCTCTTACTCGCACTAGCCTTCGCGGATGATGCGTTTGAAGCAGTCAGGACTCCTGCAGAATTATTCGCCAAGAAAGCATCGGGAAGGAATTCTGCACCTGAGATGGAAACGCTCCGTACTCAGCCAGCCTCGGCTCAGGCAGATTTTTCGAGGGGAAGGTAGGGCAGTCAGTGCGGAAAGAGGTCTTCGTTACGACGTTCTTCGTCCGCATATTGCTAGAATCATTCAAAGGGCCGGATTTGAGGAGGATTTCAGTCTGTATTCCATCCGCCGTGGCACTGCCAACATAACGGAGGGGAAA
>Ga0307508_10006731_pt1 | contig 10777 bp, 12 predicted proteins | sample 9_EM_MG_FD_203089 | JGI IMG/M metagenome (GOLD analysis project Ga0307508, IMG submission 203089) | Populus trichocarpa ectomycorrhiza microbial communities from riparian zone in the Pacific Northwest, United States - 9_EM | ecosystem: Host-associated > Plants > Roots > Unclassified | place...
TGGAATTATTTTATTTAATTAAGCGCCCATCAGCGGCTTCACTGTGACGCGTGACGCACTTACTTAGCTTCCATTCCCAGCGCTCTGTGACGCGTGACCGCGCCTATGGTCGTAATGGTACAGTACTGCGGCAAAATGGGCCGCTAATTCAGCAAGTTTGGACCTCTTGGCACACACACCAACGGATGAGAACGACTAAAAACAACGAATGAATCGTACGGCAACACCGGCTCTCTCTCTATTAATGGCGTCTCGCTGAGTCGCTGGTGCTTCGGGGTTTTCATGGGCGAGAGGTAGGGTGTGAAAATTTTCAGGGAGGGCGTGTCGGGCATCAACGGAGAAGTTAAGAGATGAGTTAAGAAGGATAGCTAAGGCCCTGACAACGACCTCTGAAGTCTGGAGGTCAAATTTCAACCAAGACCAAGGTAAGGAGTTACGACAACGAGATAAAAACGAGTTCAAACACAAGTTAAGAAGTCAAGGTTAAGGTCCAGTGTGCTTTCACTCCTGAACCGGCCGTTTCTGCAACATATACAAATCATGCTCCTTCTGCATAATCAAACCCGGCTGCACTCCCGGAGGCCAACCAAGTTCTCTGTCGAGGTTCAGCTCTGCTGGATAGCGTGCATCCCCTGCCTTGCCACACCAATCAAAGTCGATGATCATAACTTTCCCATCAAGAATGTTTGGCAGGTGAAGGTCTCCGAACACGAGGCCCTCCGAATGTAGCAACGTGACTGCTTTCTTGACCTCTGCAAATTGGGCTCCGGTGAGGGCATCTGGCGACGTCCCATCAACAAAATCCATCACCACCATGTATCGTCCGCCATACAATGATCGACCAGAGTCCTCCGTGCCAGCATGGTGTAGGGATGGCGCCAGTTGATGCCGCGCTAAAAGGCGATGAGCTTCTGCATGATAGGTTGATACGAACTTCACAACCAGCAGGTTGCCGGAGGGGTCGTCGAGCTGTGCCTTGTACAGCAGTTTGCTTGGGTAATCGGGAGCAAGGCGCAACAAGTACTTGAATTTCTGTTCTCCAAATTCTCGTACAAACGGAAATGAGTCGGCTTGCAAGTAACGTGTTTCAAGAGATTGATAATATGTTTGGAGGGTAGAGATAGAGGACTTTATGGCTGTAAACAGTCGTGATGTGGAAACCAGTTGACCGTGATCAAAAGCATCGCCGCCGAGCCAGATATAGTCTGTTAAACGTTGCACAACTGCCTTTTCAAGGTAAACACCTCCGAGGACGCACATCCAGGGGCCTGCAATCGCGATAATGATGGTAGGGCAACAGCAGCGAGCTCGGATAGCGTTGACTGGAGGAGATGCAAATTAGGAGAAATAAATTTAAAGACAACTCAGCAGCTTACCCCTTTCCTTGGCCCAGTATTTGCGATAAGCAAAACTGCCTTGATTGTAGGGGTCCGAATGGCTTGTTCCAATTTCATTTTTGGTCTCACTTAATGCTGGATAAGCTGAGGAGCCGCAGCAAGGCTGTGGCATAATTCCATCACTTTTAACTCCTTCCGCCTCCACGAGAAGAAATGTCCCTCCGATGAGGGTATGTAAATGCGGGCTGAATGCAGCAATCCGGTCTTCTTCCTTGTAGTAAATCGCAGCGAAAGCGGAGAAAAGAGCTCGGATTGAAGGATACATTGATGGGTCTGGGGGTAACTGACTTCTCATGGCCGCGTGAAAGGAATTGAAACGGGATGGAAAAGGCCAATGGGAGAACCGAAGTTATGTGCTAGGCGACCATTAAGGACAGGTCGGGTCGCCTGTTGAGTTTTAAGTGCTGGGATTCCCGCAGCTGAAGAAGGGTTAGGAGCCCTGCGAGCTCGCTCAACATCCTCGGCTTGGGCTAAACTTTACGTCACTAACAAATAGGTAGAAAAAGGATTTAATCCTCACCATCGCGAAAGTCTGCGATGTCGCCCGCGATGTCGCGCTTTCGCTTCTTGGCACCGGTGGTCTCACCGTCTCTGAAGATAGGTGCTTGAACGATTAGGTGTAGATGGCCGTCACGCAGGCTTTCGTTGTCGAAGTACTTCACAACACGAATACCTGGGGCTAACTTCTGAGCGACTGATTTCGGGTCCTTGCGCAAGCCTTCTAGTAGCTGGCTAAGAGCTGGGATTTCACCGCCAACATCGAGTGGCAATGGCTCCAAGGGCTTCCATAGTACAAGGGATGACGCATCGACGTCACCCAATGCGGTTGACGACCCGGCAATGATGGATCTCATGAGGTCGGCGATAAGGTAGGTAGGCAATTCACGGACGGCAGACACGCGTCCAAGAGGGTTGAATCCAGGGTCTACACCTATATCTTTAAACACAATAGGCGAGATGAAAGAGTGGTCAGGGTTGTCAGAGCCAGCGAGCGAGCGTGGAGCATCAGCAGTAAGAGACGCGTGCCCAGCTCCCAGGGCCGTACTGGCGAATGGTGGTGCCATGTTTGGATCAAGGCGCCGTGAAGCGCGGGTTGCATAATCGCGCGAAGGCCCGGCAATGGGACCAGAGGGTGTTGGTGCCGGGTCAGCAATACCGAGCTGTGAAGAAGTGAAGGGTCGCACTGCCACGGTTGCTCCACGTCCACAATATATATCGGTAGCGGCGGCAAGCACCTAGTCCTCGACTATGTGATATGGACTCGAGCGCTCGTTGCACCAGCAATGACATCGAAATTGGTGGCATTGTGTGACATGCAAGAAATTATTTTACCGACTTCCGAGTTAAGATACAGGCAGAAAGAACAGCGCTGACGGTCGGGGATTGTGGGAGGGAGTGATAACTATAGATGTAGCTGGTCCCTCAGAAACCATCGTACCACGTGCAGCTGACCATCATATGCCCAAGAACAGCCTGAAGCGTCAATGTAATGACTGGTGAAGTGAGCGCCGCCAAAATAAAGCACTGCTGACAAGCGGTAAACAATTGTTCGTTAGAGGCGCTGCAGCTGAATTGCAGCTGGGGTTGCACAGCGAAGTTGCATATGTCGAACGAGACTATTTGTGGTACTGTTAATGCCGTGGTAAATGGCTGAAAGGGACCGACGCCGAGGCACGGAGAATGAGTGTCAGCATCGGTCAAGCGCCAGCATCGTGGCGGACAAGATCCACCCGCCAAGGCACACTAGCCGAGTGCTGCAGAGGGGCCGATCGGTGTCCAAAATGACGCGTAAGACTCGGTTAATAGGAGCCATGGTCGCGCCCACGGGAAACATGGTTGGGCAATAACCAGGGAGCGGGTGAACGAGAGAGCTTAGCTACTAGTAGAGACTGGGAGAAATAGCACCTTCTTGCGAAGCGAGTACCGCAGTTTTGCAAGAATCAAATTCTTGACAAAAGCCTGCATCCTGTATATTGTCAGCTGAAGTATTGGTATGTTGTGAGCGACGCAGGTGGCTTCGGAGGCTCGGACTAAAGTACCAAGCATTTGCAAGGTTAGGATCAATGATGATGAACTTGATGCCGTGTCGACGTCATCCGAGGCGAGGAGGCATGACTGTGGAAAGGATGACTCGGAGGGAGAGCACATGAGCCAGTAGGTCGAGGCGTCAATATTGAAAAGCAACAGCCAATCAGCGTTGCAGAAACAGGACCGTGTGTGGGAAGTCGGTTAAAACCAAAAAGCCGAAGACTTTGTCGATAAGAACCCTCCTATTACACAGTCGGGGACAGCGTCAGAGCAGGACAGCCGAGAGAACGTCCGCCCCTTCCAATGTGCGTGGTGCATTAGTGCTGCGGGTTGTTCGGCGGCGAGGTACATCACCTCACTCCAAATATCACCGGGGCGAAGTTGGACGTTTGACGATGGTGAATGACGGCGGTTCCCTCGCCGAAGTTCCCGATATCTCGCATAGAGTATCGATGCGAGAGTGCAGGCAGCCAGGAGACCCGAGAAATAATAAGTGCCGTCGCCGAGAGTACACTTTGGAAATCTTTTGCGTCTAATTCGGGCCCGCCTGTTATCCGCAGTTATCACAACATACGAGGCAGAGCTTTTCGCGCTCATCGGAGGTGAAGTGGAACATGAGAGAACGTCTAGGGCGGGAATTGACTGGTAATGTGCGCGCGTGGTTTTTGTATGCGGGATGTGACTTGTTGGCGCCACGAGCTCGGGCACCCCAGATAAAACAAGTCCCAACCGTAAGAGGTGTCGAGCCTCAGTCGAGGTTTGAAAGTCATCATTGTCATTGCGTTCCGCCACGAGCTGACTCAGCCATCCGTGAAATAACGACTGCCAGGAAGTGTCATAAGTGCCTCGCACTAGCACAATCGAGTATGACTTCTCTGCCAGCGAGCCGATCACGGGATCGCAGAAAACGAAGGGGTGATATCAAGACTGCGTGCTTTTGTGGGAGATAGATGGAATCAGGAGTCGGACGAGTGAAGAGAGCGTCGGCAGCGTATCATCGGTAATTCTGCTGGCCTGCCGAACAAGAACGAAACTTCACTTACTTCTCACAAGGTGCTGCAACAACTCACATCCCTTATCCTGCCTGTCACCCAAACATGGGTGGCGACGAGACGATCGATGGCGCGATGGTTTTGAAGCGAACTAGACTCTCCTTATATGAAATCCACTCGTTCGTATAGCGTAGCTGAAGTGCTGTCATCCATACCGTTGCACATTGAAAGCGTGGTTGAGACTTTCCTGATGCGGACCGAAGTTGGCGCGGTAGATAAGCACAGGTGCGAGGTCGTCGGCCAAAATGACTTGCTTGTGACTCAATAATAGTGAGTCAGTTGAAAGGATGGAGGTGACGACTAATCGTGCTGACCAAAGCTTAAATTGAATGGCCAATTCAAATTCAAATTCAATTCATTCGTCAGGAATGCTGAGACGCTGACGTGCACCAAACGATGACGCATTCCAGAACTGGCGCCCTTCACCTCCACATCCTCAGAGGTATAAAGATGGCCCGTGGGGGATCAAGCTAGAGAAGCCCATCAAGCGACTCGAGTTCTCCTCCCCAATCCACTTCGCCTCCGTAGCTAAGGATGTTCGACATTCTCCGCGAATCAACTGTCGGCGAGCTACTCAACAGAGTCAGTGGCGGTCTAATCCTACCCTACCCAGATCAGCGGCCAGACTTCGTTGTTCCTGAAAGCTACTTGGCAACTTCCTCATCTACGTCCGCACCTATCACGCGGGTGACCACCACCCAGACACTGGCAGACAAAGCTAGCGTTATTTCTGGTGCTACAGCCACCGCGACTCGCACAAACGTTGCAGTCGAGAAAGTGGACACGGTCCAGTCAGATGGTACACTCGAAGCAGGACCACCGTTTGTCGAATCTGTCATGGACAAGTCGGTCAACACCAAAGGCTTCCAACTAGTAGACTGGTATGGGGATAGTGATCCGGAGAACCCTAGGAACTCGTCTTTCGTAAAGCGTTCATTCGTCATGTTCGAAATCTCCTTGTTAACGTGCGTATTTTCTCATTTCAAACGCATCGTCTTCGAGAGCAACTAGCTCATTCATTCGGGTAATTCTAATTTTTCTGTCTACATCGGTTCGGCAATATACACAGCATCGATCCCATACATCACAGAAGAGTTCCACGTCTCCAATGTCGTAGCGACTTTAGGTCTTTCGCTTTTTATCGAGGGATATGCCATCGGCCCCATGGTATGTTTCTTTCCTCTAATGCAATATCCTTGGCATCTTATAGTGCCTGCTCAATCTGCAGATCTTGTTCCCGCTTCAAGAGCTCCCTTCCCTTGGGCGTAACCCCGTTTACATCACGACGATCATCCTATTTGCGCTGCTACAAATACCCACTGCGCTTTCCAATAATATTGCAGGGTTGCTAATATTGCGCTTTATTGCTGGGTTCCTGGGTAGTCCGGCTTTGGCAACGGGCGGCGCGAGCGTCGGTGACATGTAAGCAATCACCTCTTCTTTATCAATATCATTCGGGAAACTGACGATTTGTATCGCCACTTCCATTGTACAGTTTTCCCCCGGCCACTGTTCCATTTGCGCTGGGCCTTTGGGCAATGGGAGCCGTAGCTGGCCCGGTTCTTGGACCCGTCGTAGGCGGATTTGCCGCAGCGGCAGAGAACTGGCGCTGGCCCATATGGGAACTCGCGTGGGTTTCCGGGTTCACTTCCATCTTTCTTCTCTTCTTCTTTCCCGAGACACTCCCCGACGCCATCCTACTCAATCGTGCCAGACGTCTCAGGAAGTTGACGGGGAACGAGAACCTCCGGAGTTTGAGTGAGATTAAGCAATCAGAGATGACCGCTGGCGCCTTTGCAAAGGAGTACTTGGTGAGGCCGTTCCAGCTTATGATGGAACCCGCTGTGTTGTTTGTCAACCTCTACCTCGGATGTGAGTATCTCAACGTCATTCTTTTGCAATTGTTCTTGAAGGCTTACGTGCGGATGTGCTATAGTCGCTTACGCCATTTTCTATCTCTGGTTTGAGGCATTCCCGCTCGTCTTCGGCGACATCTACCACTTCAAGGGCGGTATCGCAGGCCTTCCATTCCTCGGAATCGTCGTTGGCGCGCTCGCATCCTACATATTCTACGTTTTCTACCTTCGTCTCTATCTCTATCCGAAATTCGCCAAGCTCAACTGGCAAGTTGCACCTGAAGAATACCTGCGTCTCGCCGTCATAGCAGGAGTGTTCATCCCTATCTCCCTGTTCACCTTCGGCTGGACGTCACGACCTTCTGTGCATTGGATCGCGCCTATTATCGGTGCGGGGCTATACATGCCAGGGATCCACCTCCTTTTCCAAAGCGTATTGGTCTACCTGCCAGTATCATACCCTCAGTATGTGGCCAGTATCCTTGCGGGGAACGACTTCTTTAGGAGTTCGGTGGCGGCTGCGTTCCCACTTTTTGGAAGGGCATTCTTCCATAACTTGGGGATTGGCCCTGGCTCATCGCTCCTCGCTGGTTTGTCGATCATCATGATCTCAGCATTGTGGGGCTTGATGCGCTATGGTGCAAGGTTGCGTGCAATGTCAAAATATGCACAGTAGAGTTTTTTGGTGAATAATTCGGACTCGTCGCACTTTGCATTGTTACGCTTCACACATCACGTTTAGATTCACCAGCATGACTTATTCGCTTTTCGCTTTTCAACTTAGTTAGAGACCCGTTATGTAGCTCTAGCTCTCAGCTTAGTACGCAGCAACACAATGAAAGTATTTGCATTTCAGTATGGCGATGCCTCCAATGTTGCAGCGGCGCAATGATCACTTTTGTGTGCCAAAATCTTCCAAGAAATCTTCTGTCCCACATCTGTTTGGAGGCGCGGGGTAGCATTATCTCGTGTAGGGTTGCCTGCAGGAACGTGTACCAACAAGCAGCTTTCAATTAGTGAGGCTGATCACTGGCAACTTTCCTAGACGGTTAATTGCCAGTGGGACACCATTAAGGCCTGTAAATCGCTGCTCAGAATCATAAAATCCACCAGGACTGGACGAGACTCACAGAATAGTCGCCACGATATGGCGGGTGTGAGGAAAATGGCGGAACTAAGGGATGCATATTTGTTGGCCTCATTGCGTACCAACGAAGATACACTGCGCGTACCTCGGTAAGGTATATGCCTTGCCAAGTTCCCAAGTTGAGTTTACCGTCCGTAATCGGAATGGATATGCTCGACCCAACTACTGATGCTTTTGTGTGAGATACACTAGTAGGTTTGGTCAGTTATTGATCTGTTTATGAAGAGCTTTGAGATGGAACGCACGAGTCGCTGGCAGCAGCAAATAGGGATCGATCATACGAGTGAGCCAAAGGGGAGTTGGTGATGGCTAGCAATACGTACTCAGGTCCCTCATCTATATGTGCCCAATCGAGTGATTCCGGCACCATGTGGTCGAGTGCCATATCCATATCTTTGGGAAAGAAGGATTTAGCTCGGTTGGGGGGGCTTTAGCCAATTTTGAATACATGCCTTGTCTGACGGCTGCGTGGACGGACTTAGTTATCAATAGGATGCAATAAACTTTTGCGAGAGCTGAGACTCACCTGGATCGGCATCCTCATTGATCGTTAACGCAGCAGAAGTGTGCTGGATGAAAAGGAATAACATTCCAATCTGGACTTTGATGTAATGAGTTTTCACCATTCCAGCGTTGGTTATTAATGAAACCTAACGGTGACATCCTTCAGCCCCTCGGATATATTCTGTACAACCTCAGAAGTGACTAGATAGCAACTGGCGGTGCATAGTCATTTGGATTTGGAAACAGCACACAATATGAGGACATTAGCACGAGAAGATGCCGGCGAAAAGGCGGGACGACCAAATGGGCTCGACTACAGACCCTTTGGACCTCCGCGCTAATGTGAATGTCTTCTGCCAAGGCATCGCACGCACACCACAGCAGAATCGAACGGGCACGATAATGGATTTTTTTGGTTGCGTGACTTTGGTGAAACGCCCGGTTGTAGGGGAAGGCGCTGTAGTGTAGCGGCTATACTCTATGGCGCCTCGTGTGGGCAATGTTTGACGACTTGGACGCTCCGGGGATAGAACTCCGGTATGATTACGTCATCATAAACACCTCAAATTCCGGCTTTCCCCGACTATGTAATAGGAGGGTTCTTATCGACAAAAGGCTTCGGCTTTAACCGATTTCCCACGTACGCTACTGTTTCTGCAACGCTGATCGGCTGCCGCTTTTCAATATCAACCACCGTCCCTCCTGCCTCCCACAGTTATGCCTCCTCGCCTCGGGCGACGCCGTCCTCCCGTGTCTACTCAAGATCATCTATCTCATCAGAATGATCACCACCATCTCAAAAAACAGAGTGATCCCTGATGCGACGGGTTGCCCAAGCCACATAGTCGGGGACCAGGCGCTTGCCGCCGCTACCGATTCACGTAGTTAGGCAGTTACCGGACCGTTCTTGTGGTGGGCTGCTGCAGCCTGTAAACGGCATATAAACAAGACTTCTTCAACAACAACAACGCCTGACTGTAACCAGGGAGCCACTTCGACGCCAGCTCCTTCCATGCTGCAGTGGCTGTGGGGCTCCATCATGTTAACCAACTACACCGTGCTGCCTGCTTTTGATACAGCAGACGTATCATTTCCATTTTATTACAGCCCAAGGCCCAACCTTTTCGAGTTCATCTCGGACAGCAAATTATCCCTGCTTGCACCAGTCGTTGCATATGTCAGCCAGCATTTCTTGCGCACTCGTGTCGAGCTGCCCCGCTGACCTATTCCTGACGGCGTTTTGCACGTATAGTGGGCTTACTCGCTTATTTTCGTCCTCTTCGACTTTGCGCAATGGAGCTGGCTGGAACGCTACCGGCTTCATGAACCTGCGGAGATTACCGCACGCAATCGCGCGACTATGAGGCAAGTTGTACGCGCAGTATTGATACAGCAAGTTATACAGACTGCCTTTGGATACTTTTGGGTGGTCACCGAGCCCGACAACATGAACCACGGCCAAGCAATGCAAAGGATCTACGCGACATTGACCGCTGTTTTCAAGTTCTTATTAAACAACGACTCCCTTAGTCGTTTCATGCAGCTTCATGGGGCAACTGTCGTCTCGTGGCTGTACTGGTGGATCATACCTGCGTTCCAGTTCCTTTTCGCCATGCATGCGTCGCAATTTACTTTTATTTCCCTGTTGCTGCAACTAACTTTGCGTGTAGATTTATTATGGATACATGGGAGTACTTCCTTCATCGACTTTTCCACACGAACAAATTCCTATACCGTCATTTCCACTCCGTGCATCATCGTCTCTATGTGCCCTACGCATTTGGTGCGCTGTACAACCATTGGTTCGAGGGCCTGCTACTCGACACAGTTGGCGCTGGCATTTCCCATGGACTATCGTTCATGACGATCAGACAAGGAATTTTTCTGTTCACATTCTCAACCATCAAAACCGTCGACGATCACTGTGGATATGCCCTTCCTTTCGACCCACTCCAATGGCTATTCCCAAATAATGCATCCTATCATGACGTACACCACCAGGTGCGCACTAGCGTTTGCAGTCATTTTTGCGTCTGTGCTCAACATACCATGCATGTTTATAGGCCTGGGGGATCAAGTACAACTTCAGTCAACCCTTTTATGTTCATTGGGATGCAATTCTTGGGACGAAACACGACGGGCGGACACGACGGAAGGACAAAGACAAAGATATCTAAAAGATCGTCATTCACGCACCACAGCGACCGCTGCCCGGGACGGGCCTCTGTTAACATGATACATACCTCGTGCTCTTGGAGCATCATAATTCATTATTATATTGACTGCCGTGAAGCGCAATGGGGCGCAAGCGGATTATGGGTCATATTCTGTTGTTTTTGCGCCCGTGCTGTTGGAAATCCGGCTGCAAACACCGTGCCCGCTCAAAGTCGATCCACTCATGCGTAGCTACATTGTTCCTAGTAATTGTCAGATCAACGTGATAAGACATTCCTTTCTATTGCCTTCCGAGCACCACCTGCACAAAGTTCCGTCGAGACTATGGGATAAAGTAACGTACTCTGAGCACAAATATTCTGCTTTAGCACCTCTTGACAGCAAACAAAGGGTGAAGGTAGGAGAGTTATCCTATGGAGCACCGGAATTAAGAGGGTTTGGGGCCTGTGTCTCAACGTTCTTCCTTGCAGGTCCTTCCTTCCTCTGACCCACAGACGGCAACCTTACGATTAATTGTCTTGGAGCCTTCTGCGACGCGAGCGAATAACGCGTTCATGATGTTCATCGCTGTGGCTTTTCACGTGAGTTCGCAGTGCTAGCTACCAGGACGGAAAATGG
>Ga0307508_10006732_pt1 | contig 10777 bp, 10 predicted proteins | sample 9_EM_MG_FD_203089 | JGI IMG/M metagenome (GOLD analysis project Ga0307508, IMG submission 203089) | Populus trichocarpa ectomycorrhiza microbial communities from riparian zone in the Pacific Northwest, United States - 9_EM | ecosystem: Host-associated > Plants > Roots > Unclassified | place...
GGCGTCGCTTCAGCGCCCGAGGCTGTGTTTCATCGCCATGCGCAGCAACTCGCCGGAGCGCTTGACGCCCAGGATTTCCATCATCCGCGCGCGATGCGTCTCGACGGTTTTCACGCTGATCGTCAGCATGGCGGCGATCTCCTTGTTTGCCTTGCCCTGGCCCAGCAGGACGAGGATCTCACGCTGGCGACGCGACAACTCGTCGATTCCGCGCTCGCCATTGCGCTGCACCATCGAATTGACCATGCGCGAGGAGATCTTCGGGCTCAGAAACGTCTGGCCCGCGCAGGCGGCGCGCAGGGCGATTTCGAGCTCGGCAGGCGCGGCTTCCTTGACGAGGAAACCCATCGCGCCAAGTTCGAGCGCGGCACGAACGTGCTCCTGATCGTCGTGCATGGACATGATCACGACGGGCAGGCCCGGATGATGCAGTTTTAGCTCGGAGAGCACTTCGAGGCCGGTCTTGCCAGGCATTTCGAGATCGACGAGGGCCACGTCGGGTTTCGACTGGGCGACGAGCTCCAGCACCTCGCTGCCGCTTTGCGCCTCCGCAACGACCAGAACATCGTTGATGGCTTCGATCAGGCGACGAATGCCTGCACGTACGAGCGTGTGATCGTCGGCAAGCAATACGCGCACCAGGTAGTCCCGCAAGCGGAAGCGCTCACGGTAACCCAGTCCGGGCGTTTTCGAAAGCTCCGGGCGTTTTCGGAAGCGTTGTCGCGGCGCCAAGCAGATCAGCGGATCTGGCTGCGGCGCTCGTATACGTGACGGCGATGACGGCGGAACAGTACTCGTTCGATGGCCGAGCATAGTGCCGGCGACGAATCGGCCACACCTAGCCAGATGCAGAACCCGACTTCCGCGGCCTCGCAAGCGAGCACGACGACCGGCAGATCGACCGGCAAGGGCAATGCGGCCATCCAGTAGGCGCTCAGAATGGCCGACTCGTCCTGCGCCCACGCGCGATCGCAGTTGAGGCGAAAGCCGCGCCTCGACCAGTGCACGTGCTGTGGCAGCGGAACCTGCCGGCTCTGCGTCACCAGAATCGAGAGCAGCGACAGCGCCAGGTCCACCTTGGCTTCGATCCGTGGCGTTGTCGCATCGTTCGTGCCGTCGGATTCTTCGCCGCGCACTTCGTCGAGATTGACCATCGCCCGCAACGTCGCCTCCGAACGGCGCGACGCATCGGCAAAATCGGCATGGTTGATCGCCACGCGCAGCGACAGCGAAAATTCGTCGTCGCAGGCGAGCGTATCGGAAAAAAGCAGATGTTCGGCCGCCGCGGACGTGTTCATCGCGTCGCCGGGTCCAGGTATTCGCGAAACGCCGTACGCTGACGACGCAGGTCGCCGAGCTGGTCGGCGGCGTCTGCGCGGAGCGCGGAGATCTTCATCGTCAGCTCGCGGTGCCGCGCCAGCAGTTCGCGCCATTCGGCGCTGTCCTCCGGCCTCGATTCCGCGAACACCTTGCGCACCATTGCGTCATGCGCCTGCATGCAGTTGCACGCCAATTCCCATGCGCCGCGGTCGACGCATTTGTCGATGGCGTCTAGGCTGTCGAATAGTTCGCGCGGCGCGCTCATCTTCGTAAGCTGCTTTGCGCCGTGACCGGAATCTGCAGCCACGCCGACTCGATTTCCTTCAGCAGGCCATCCACTTCGCGCAGACCGCCGAGGTCGTTGGTGGCGTTCGACTCGACCAGGCGCTGCCCGCTGTAGCGATAGATTTCGTCGAGCCCCGACGCGATCTCGCCGCCGTGTTCGCGGTCGAGCGTGATGCGCAGACCTTCGATGATGCCGTAGGCGCGGTTGATCGCATTCGCCTTGCGCGCGATGTCGTTGCGGCCGATCGCAAGTTCTGCGAGCTGGATACGATCGCGCGCGCCGCGCAGCAGGAGGCTGACGAGCTTGTGCGGGCTGGCGTTGGCGATGTCGCCTGCGACGCCGACGTCGCGATATTGTGAAAGATAGGCTTGGGCGCGGCGCATGATACGACTCCGGTCTACGAGCTCGTCTTGCTCAAACTGGCGAATTCGTTGGTGAGAAACGTGCTGGTTGCCGTCATCTTGCTCATCAGGGTGTCCAGGGCCGTGTACTGTGAGGTGTAGAGCGCCTGCAGCTTGTCCATTCGCGTATTGAGGTTGGCCTGCTGGGTTGCGAGATCCGCCAGGCTTTTGGTCAGCGAGGTGTTGCGGCTTTGCAGGACGCCGTTCGTGCCGATGAATCCGTCGAGTGAGGTTTGCAACGCAGAACCTAGCGCGCCGCTCTTGGCGAACAGCGACGATGCAGCGCCGGGATTGCTCGCAAGCGCAGTGGCGAGCTTTGCAGTGTCGACACTCAGCGTGCCGTCGTCGTTGCTCGATACGCCGAGATCGAACAGCGAGCGCACGCCCCCGGTCGCGCCCGGCGTCGTCGCGCTGAGCGCGTGGCGCACCTGCGACTGGATCGAAATGGCGAGCGAGTCGCCCGTCAACGCCGATGCCGTGTTCGTCGTCGTGTTGTAGGCGGTGTAGCTCTTCACGACGTTGTTGAGTGCGTTGTAGGCCGAGACGAATTTCTGCACGGCGCTCGAGATTCCGGATGTATCGCTCGCGACGGACAGGTTGAGCGATGTGCCCGGAGACGCCGAGGCAAGGTTGATCGTGACGCCAGGGATGCTGTCGGTGATCTGGTTGGACGAACTCGTATACGGATATCCGTCGACGGAGACGGACGCGTCGCCCGCGGCTGTGAGCTGCTTCAGCTGTTTGTTGTTGTTTGCCGGATCGTAGGTCAGCGCGGCAAGTCCGCCATCGCCGCCCGCCGAGGTAACCGTAATGGCGTGGTTGCTGCCGGTCTGGCTGGCGGAGAGGATCAGATGGACGCCGTCGTTGGCGGTGATGAGGCTGGCGCGGACGCCGGTGTTGGCTGTGGCGCTGTTGATCGCGTCGCGCAAGCCGGCAGGCGTGTTGTTCGAGCTGTCGACCGCGATCGTGAAACTGCTGCCGCCGACGCCGATCGTCAGATTGCCGGTGCCGATGGCGGTGGCCGTCGACCCGAAACCGGACGAGGCGAGTTTGTGCGCGGTCGCAAGCGCGCCGACTTCGACGGTGTACTCGCCCGCCGAGGCGGACGACGAAGCCGTCGCGGTAAAAATCGTTTCGTCGCTCGAGGTGGTCTTGAAGCTTGAGAACGCGCCGGTCGTGCCTTGCAGCGCCTTTTCTGCGGACTGCAGGTTGGTCAGCGCGGACTGGATGGTGTTGTAGGCGGCGATTCTGCCGTTGATCGAGGCGCCCTGCCTGTTCAACTGGTTGTCCGATGGCGCGCGTTCCGATGCGATCAACTGACTGACGAGACTGTTGACGTCGATGCCCGAGCCGAGGCCTGGGCTGCTGATCGTGCCGCTTCCGGAAACCGTCGTTGTCATGTGCGACTCCTCAACTGGGCCGATCCCTACGCCGATGGCGGTGGGCGCGGCCGTGATGCCGAACGCCGCGCCGATGACTTCGCGCGGCGATCGTCTTGCTATGCGGTGGCGCAGACTTCATCGTCTGCGCCACCTATCTTGCTGGTACTCGTTACTGCAGCAGCTTCAGTACGGTTTGCGGAACCTGGTTGGCCTGGGCAAGCATCGCCGTACCGGCCTGTTGCAGGATCTGCGCGCGGGTCATGTTCGCTGTTTCGGCCGCGAAATCGGTGTCTTGGATGCGGCTGCGCGACTGGCTCAGGTTGTTGGACGAGGTCGAGAGGTTCGCGACGACGGAGCTGAAGCGCTCCTGCACCGCACCGAGGCTCGCACGCGCCGTATCGATCTGTTGCAGCGCGCTGTCGATCTGCTGGATCGCGAGCGTCGAGCCGGCGAACGAGCTGACGCTGAGGCCGGTGAGGCCGGTCGTCGTCGTCGCCGTTGCGTCGCCGTCGCCACCTGCGACGTTGAAGCCCGTCGCGGTGCCGTCGTCGGTGCCCGTCACGACGATGTTTGCGCCGGAGCTCAACACGATGTGGCCGGTCGAGGAGTCGAACGCGGCGTTGACGCCGGTCGTCGTGGAGTTGTTGTTGATCGCATCGACCACCTGCGAAACGCGCGTCTGGCTCGTGCCGGCCGCGCCGATCGAGGCGCCGACGTCGACGCCGTTGATGACGAGCGAGCCCGCACCGACGGCGCCGAGGCTCGTGATACCGGAGACGGCGCTGGACTGGCCGCTCGCGGAGGTCACGGAACTCAGGGCAGCAGTGTTGGCATCGGTCAGCGACGCGATCGTGATCGTGTCGTTGGCATTCGCGCCCACCTGGAAGGTTGCCGCGGTGAAGCTACCGTCGAGAAGATGCACGCCGTTGAACGCTGTCGTGTTGGCGACGCGGTCGATTTCCTGCAGCAGGCTCGTGGTTTCGGTCTGCAGATCGCTGCGATCGGCGGTGGAGTTGGTCGCGTTGGCGGACTGGACGGCCAGTTCGCGGATGCGCTGCAGGTTGCCGGTGATCGACGACAAGGCGCCGTCGGCCGTCTGTGCGAGAGAGATACCGTCGTTGGCGTTGCGACCGGCCTGATTGAGGCCGTTGATCTGCGCGGTCATGCCGTCGGAAATTGCGAGACCTGCGGCGTCGTCCTTCGCGCTGTTGATGCGCAAGCCAGACGACAGACGCTGCATGGCGGTGGCGAGCGAATTCTGCGTCGTGCTCAGATTGTTCGCGGCCATCAGGGAAATGACGTTGGTATTGATGGAAAGCATGGTGGACTCCTGAGGTTGTCGAGTTTCCGGAGCACCGGGTGCTCTGCGGATGCAGGGTGGGGCCTAGTTCGTAAGGCCTTTTCCGCCGCTGGTATACTTATCGGAAGGTCGTGGTGGATCTTTAGCGTTTCGCGTGGTACGTGTGAAAAAAATACTTTCCTTGTTTTTCTGCCGGCGCCCGAAAGTGCCTCATCGAGCGAAAACGCACGCGCATCGCGCGCACGCCGGCATCACTTCAAAAGATTGAACAGCGACAGGCTCTGCACTTTTTGAAACGTCAGCTGTGCGGCCTGCAATGCGGTCGTTTGCAGGCTGAGCTGGCTCGCTGCCTGCGCGTAATCGACATCGCGCAGGTTCGACAGCGTCGTCTTGATCGACGTCGTCTGAGCGCTGCGTTCGCTCGCGGTCTCGTCGATCGTCATGAGGCGTGCACCCAAGTCCGCGCGCTTGTCGAGGACATGCTTGCCGGCCTGGTCGAGATCTTCGATTGCCGCGTAAAAACCGTTGCGTTGCGCCGCCTGTTGCGCGGGCGTGGTGCCTGTTGCCGATGTCGTCGCGATCAGTTGCTGCACCGTCGCGAAGAGATCTTTCTTCGGCGCCGGCTGTACGGTGAAGGTGTCGCCCGCGGCGGGCTGTCCTGAAAACGTGAGGTCGGCGCCGCGGAACGTGATTGCGTTGCCGGCCACATAGCTGCCACTCGATACGAGCGCGCTCGACGCATCGAGCACCTGATAGCCACCGGCGCCGTCGAAAACGACCCGGTAACTGCCGCCGTCGTAGGCGGTGGTGTTGTCGAGCTGCGATGCGCTCATGACGAGCGAGCCCGTATTGGCCGCTGCCGCGCGCGCTGCGAAGCTGCCGTTTCCAGTACCGATGCGTTGAAACACTTCGCTGCCGGCATCGCTGTCGTTGACGGAAACGCTGGTCGAAATTTCGACCCGGCGTTGCGTCTGGTCGCCGACATAGTTGACGCCGCCGGCGCCGCTCGTGAATGGCGCCGTCGAATCCTGGCTGCCGCCGAACAGATACCGCCCGGTGCCGTCGCCGCTGTTGGCGTCCGCGACGAGGCCGTCGTATTCCTGTTTGAGTTGCGCCACGATCGCCGCGCGCGAATCCGCCGATTGCGTCCCGTTCGATGCCTCCAGCGCGAGTTCCTTGATGCGGGAGATGCGGTCGCCAACCGACGACAATGCGCTTTCTTCGAGGTTGAGCCGGTTCGAAACGGATATCGCATTCGTCGCATAGGAGTCGAGCTGCGCGTTCGCGCGATCGAGCACGACGCCGAGGCCTGCGCCGACCGGATCGTCGGCCGCGCTTGCCCACTTGTTGCCGGAGGTAAGCTGCAGCTGCGTGCGCGCGATGCTCGTCTGGCCGCGGAGCATCGCGCCGAGACCTTGCGTGTACAGCGCCGTCGTGGAAATCCGGTCGCTCATCCGCGCACCGCCGCGAGCAGCGACTGGAACGTCGTGTTGGCGACGTTGATGATCTGGGAAGCGGCCTGGTAGGCCTGCTGGAAACGCACCATGTTTGCGGCCTCCTCGTCGAGATTCACGCCCGAAACCGAATCTGCCTGGCTCGTGAGCTGCGTGTTGATCGCGGACTGCGCGTCGAGCGCGTAGTTCGCCTGGCTTGCGCTGCTGCCGACCGATGATGTGAGCTGGCTGACCGATTGGGTGAGCGTCGTCGTGCCGCCGTCGAGATAGCCGCTGGAATCGAGTCCGGCGAGCGCGTTCGCGTTGCCGTTGTCGCTCGATCCGGCGGCATTGGGACCGACCGTCAGCGTGTCGCCGATGGCGGGCGTGCCGCTCAGCGTGGTCTGCCAGCCGTTGACCGTGATCGACGCGCCGCTCGTGTATGCATACGAGCCCGAGCCGTTGATCGAATAGGTTGTCGCGCTCGTGAATTGGATCGTCGTGGGCGAAAGCAGATTGACGTTGCTCGAATCGGTGACGGTGAATGCGCCAAACGAGGCATTGCCGGTATTGCTCGTGGCTGCGCTGCCGCGCACCGGCGTCGCTGCGGCGACACGAGCGGGATCGCTGATGGCAAGGCCGATCTGTTGCGCGGCGGTTGCGGTTGGGCGGACGAGAAAACTGTCGCCGCTCGCTGCCGCCCCGCTCGTGACGACGCTGACGCCCGCGACGACGAATGGCGATGCGGAGGTGCCCGCGCCGCTCATGCTCATCGCGGCGCCGGTCTTCGCATCGACGGCGGACCAGTTCGTGCCGTCGAACTTCATGACGAAATCGCTGGTGCCGAGTTGCGTTGCGTTTGTGACGCTCGCCGTGAGCGTGCCCGTACCGGTGTTCTGCGCGCGATTGAACACAGCGGGCGTCGGGACGCTGAAGAAGTCGCCACCCATCTGGCCGTAGAGATCCATGCCTGCATGGTGCTGCGCGTTGACTGTCGCCGCGACGCCGGCCGCGGTACGGCCGAGCTGCGCTTGCGCAACGTCGATCACATCGTGGCGGAACTGCAGCATGCCGCCCATCTCGCCGCCGACGGAAGCATCGGGCAGCGCGATGGGTCCGCCTGCGCTCGAGAGCGCCAGGCTGTGTCGCCCGGGCTGGTACGGATCCGAGACGGTCGTCAGCTTTTGTGCGTTGTTGCCGAGAACGAGCGTCTGGCCGCCCGTCGTGAATACGCTCAGCGAGCCGTCGCTTTGCGACGCGGTCGTCACACCGATCTTGCCCGACAGCTGCAGCACGAGCTGATCGCGCTGGTCGAGCAGGTCGTTCGGCGGCTGGCCGTTCGTCGCGCCGGTCTGGCGTGCGATTTCTTCGTTGAGTTTGGCGATCTGTTGCGTGTACTGGTTGACCACGGTGACATCGTTGCCGAGTCCCTGGTCGACCTGGTTGTCCGCTTGCGCAAGCTGGCTGCCGAGCGAATGGAAGCGATCCACGAGTTGCTGCGCGCTGCCGAGCAATGCCTGGCGCGCGGCGGTCGATGTCGGGTTGCTGGACAGCGTCTGCGCGGCGCTGAAGAAACCGGACATCGGCTGCGCGATGCCGGTCGCGCTGTTCGAAAAAGTCTGGTCGATCCCGCCCGCGAGCGACGACAGCTGCGTCAGCCTGCCGAGTTCGCCACTGCTCTGCTGCAGGCGTCCACTCATCAGGCCATCGACCATGCGCTGGATGCCGGACACGGTGACGCCGCTGCCGACGAAGCCGTAGCCGTAGAACTGGCCGGGCTGCGCTGCGAGATTGACGCGCTGCCGGCTATAGCCGGGCGTGTTGACGTTCGCGACGTTGTGGCTGATCGTCGCGAGTGCCTGCTGAAATGCGAGCAGGGCGGAAGAACCGGTAGCGAGAATGTCGGTCATAGGTCACCTACTCGCTAGTAGCGGCGCGGACGCGGAAATCTGAAGCACGTTTGCAAACGCCGGCCCGTTCGCGATCGACGTGATCTTCGCGGCGTAGCCGGGATCGGTCGCGTAGCCGGCCTGCTGCAGCGCGCGCGCGAAGCGAGCGTGATCGTTGCCCGTACCGAGTGCGGCGGCATAGCGGGGATTCGTCTTCAGCAGGTGAGCGAAGTCGTCGAAGCTGTCGGCGACGGACGAATAGCTGCGGAATGTCGCGCTCTCGCGATGCGGTGTCGTGCCGGTGTATTCGGTCGTCGTGAGGGTTCGTGTCGCGCCCTGCCAGTGCGCCCCGGCTTTGATTCCGAACAGGTTGTTGTCGCCGCCCACGTATTTGCCCCAGCCGGTTTCGAGAGCGGCCTGTGCGATCAATACCTGGGGAGAAACGCCGAGTGCGGCTGCTGCGCGCTGCGCGTGTGGCCAGGCGGCGGTGACGAAATCTTCGGCGGAAAAAAGACGGTTCGGGGCGCTGCGAGACGTTGCGAGAGGGGGAGTCGCAACGGCATGGGGGGGTGGGGTGCGCCCCGAACCGGATGAGAAAACAACATGACCTGACGAAGATGGATGAAGCAAGGCGCGTGCCGCGCGCGGCGACGAATTTCCGGCGGCCGAGACAGCGGCAGTCTGAGATGGCCGCGGCGATGCCGCTGCCGACTGCGTCACGGCCGGGCTGGTCGGGGCGGCGACGGCAATTGCGGGCTCGGCAGGCGCGACCGAGCGCAGTTGTGGCAACAACGAAGCCTGCGGCATCGCCGTCGAGCCTGCCGCTGCGGTCGCCTCGGCGGAAGGCGTTTCGATGGCGGCGCGCAGCGGTATCGCCGCGGACGTCGTCCGATATTTCGCCAGCGACATGGCGGCATGCGCGCTGGCACCGGTGACGGCGGTGGCGCTGCCGCCACCCAGTGCCTTGCGGATCATCGGTTGAAGGCCGAGCCCCTTGCCTTGCGTGAGGCGTTTGGCCATCTCGCGATCGTAGAGTTCGCGGTAGTTCTGCGAGGCGCCAGGAAACATCGCGTCGCCCATGCTTGTCTGCCGCATGGTCTTGATGAGTTGCTCGGCGAAGAGACTTTCGAACTGCGTGGCTGCCGCTTTCGCCGCGGCAGGATCGCGATGCGACGCCGCATGTTTCAGCGATTCGAGACCCGCCGAGTTGGGCAGGTCCGACGTGTGCTGCAGTAGCCCGACGTTCGGGGCGCGCACGTCAGATCACTTCGAGTTCGGCACGCAGGGCGCCGGCTTGTTTGAGCGCCTCGAGAATGGCGACGAGATCGCCCGGTGCCGCGCCTACCTGGTTGACGGCACGCACGATTTCGTCGAGCGAGACGCCGCCGCTGAAGAGAAACATGCGCGAGGCGTCCTGCTGCACTTTCACATCCGAACTCGGTACGGCGGTCGTCTGCCCCTGGCTGAAGGCGGCAGGCTGGCTCACGGACGTGTGTTCGGCGATCGTCACGACGAGCGAGCCGTGCGCCACGGCGGCCGGCATCACGCGCACGTGCGCGCCGATGACGATCGTGCCGGTGCGCGCATTGATGACGACCTTTGCGGCCGCGTCGCCGGGGTCAAGTTCGAGATTTTCGACGCGCGACAGAAAACCGACGCGGGCCGAGGGGTCGACCGGTGCATGTACGGAGATCGTCACCGCATCGAGCGCGTGTGCCGAATCGGGGCCGAGTGCGCGGTCGAGCGCTTCGACCATGTGCTGTGCGGTGGTGAAGTCCGGTCGATGCAGGTTGAGCGTGACGTCGCCCGTCGGTGCTGCGCCGCTGTCCACGGCACGCTCGACGATTGCACCGCCGGGAATGCGTCCGGCACTCGGCACATTGACGACGACGCGTGAACCGTCCTTGCCCGAAACGCCGAGGCCGCCAACGACGAGGTTGCCCTGCGCGATGGCGTAGATCTGTCCGTCGGTGCCGCGCAACGGCGTCATCAACAACGCGCCCCCGCGCAGGCTGCCTGCGTTGCCGATCGAAGCGACGGTGATGTCGATGGTCTGGCCGGGCTTGGAGAACGGCGGCAATTCGGCCTGCACGGCCACGGCCGCCACATTCTTCAGCTGCGGATTGACGTTGGCGGGAATGGTGACCCCGAGCTGCGACAGCATCGTGCGCAGACTCTGTACGGTGAATGGCGCCTGGCTTGTCTGATCGCCCGAGCCGTCGAGGCCCACCACGAGTCCGTAGCCGATCAGCGGGTTGCTGCGGACGCCGGCAACTTGCGCGAGATCCTTGATGCGCTCCGCATGCAGCGTCGGCATCGCGAGAGTCAGCAGTGCGGTGGCAACGAGACGGCGCATCGAGGTGCTCACATCGGGAAGTAGGATGAATTGAAGAAGCGCGACAGCCAGCCCATGGCATTGCTGTTGGCGACGGCGCCACGACCGCCGTAGGCGATGCGGGCGTCCGCGACGCGGCTCGATGGAATGCTGTTGTCCGGCGCGATGTCCGCAGGGCGAACGATGCCCTGCAGCTGCACGTATTCGTTGCCCTGGTTGAGCTGCAGCCACTTTTCGCCGCGCACGAGCAGGTTGCCGTTCGGCAGACGCGAGGCGACAGTGACCGTGAGGAAGCCCTCGAGCTTGTTGCTCTGCGACGAATCGCCGCTGCCGTCGAACGTGCGTCCGCTCGATGCCGAGTTGTTGAGGAGCTTGTTCGCAAGGCCGGATTTGCCGCCGAGCAATGTCGTCGCCGACATGTCGAGGTCCGA
>Ga0307508_10006734_pt1 | contig 10774 bp, 6 predicted proteins | sample 9_EM_MG_FD_203089 | JGI IMG/M metagenome (GOLD analysis project Ga0307508, IMG submission 203089) | Populus trichocarpa ectomycorrhiza microbial communities from riparian zone in the Pacific Northwest, United States - 9_EM | ecosystem: Host-associated > Plants > Roots > Unclassified | place...
CCAAGCGGCTCGGGGCCCCAAGCCTCGCACCGGGCCCGCAAGCCCACGCCCGGGTCCGCACCCCAGCCCAGCCCGGGGCCACAGCCCACCCCACGACGGGGTCCGGGGCTGGCCCCGGGTTCGGGAAAGGGCGGGGTGGGGGAAAACTCGGCACGCCGCAGGGGGGCTGGGCCGAATGGGGGCAGTTTGGGGGTGTCCGCCATGGCGGCGCCTCATCCCGGCGGCGTTCAGATGATGGTGTGAGGAACCACCCGTCCCGCGCCGCCCGCCCCAGGACGCACGATGCCCCTCACCGCACCGCCGCCCGCCGCTCCCCGCCCCCCGTCGTGGCTCGCCGATCCGCCCCTGGTGCGCGGCTACCGGCGTACGGTCCCGCTGCGCGTCCGCCGCGCGGTCATCGCCCTGACCGGCGCCGAGTTGCGCCGCGCGGCCATGCATGGGCTGGGCCGGATGTCCACCGCCTCCGGGGCGCTACGGCTGCGCTGGGCGCGGCGGCGGCTGGGACGGCTGGTGCGTACGGGGCTGCTGTCCGCACCGGACCGCATCGTGATCGCCGACGACCGTGGCACCCGGATCGCGACCGTCGTCCCCACCCCCACCCCCCTGTTCGCGCGCGCCGAGAACCTGCGGCTGGTGTGCGAGGCGCTGGACCGGGCGCGGCTCGACCACTTCGTCATCCGCTGCTACAGCAACGTCGCCTCCGCCGTGGGCGTACGGGCGGATCAACGGGCCGCGGTGGTCGCCGCACTCGGCGCGCTGTGCGCCCGGGAGGCGGGTTACGTCTCGCCGCCCGCGCGCCGGAAGGGCGGGGCGGGAGCGCTGCGCCTCGGCGCGGCGGCCCGCGCCTGGCGGCCGCTGGCCGCCGCGCCCGTCGTCCGCTTCACCCGCTTCCACACCACCCCCCGCGGGGACCTCGTCCTGGGCTCGTCGCACGGCTGCGACATCGAGTTCTGGGAACACGGCCCGGCAGACGGACCGGCAGACGGACCGGCAGACGGACCGGCAGACGGACCGGCAGACGGATCAGCAGACGGACCGGGAGCAACGCAATCCGGCGCAACGCAACCCGGCGCACCAGAACCCGCCCGCGCGCCCCACCTCCACGCCCCCCGCCCCAACCGCACCAGCGCCTCCGTACCGCTCGCAGGCGACGCCGTCCGCGCGCCGGACCAGATGTTCACCCGGCTCGCCCCGGCCGAGGGCTGGGCCCCGGGCCCCCTCGTCCGTACCCGGCCCGAGTTCACCACCCGGCTGCCGGACGACGTCCGCTTCCCCATCGACGTCGTCTACACCTGGGTCGACGGCTCCGACCCGCAGTGGCAGCGGCGGCGCGCCGCCGTGACCACCACCGGGGACGGCGCGGGCTACCACGAGCAGGCCGCCAACGCCGCCCGCTACGCCAACCGCGACGAGCTGCGCTACTCGCTGCGCTCGCTCCACCTGTACGCCCCCTGGGTGCGCCACATCTACATCGTGACGGACCGCCAGGTCCCCGCCTGGCTCGCGGTCGACCACCCCGGCATCACCATCGTCGACCACCAGGACATCTTCGACGACCCGAGCGTGCTGCCCACCTTCAACTCGCACGCCATCGAGACCCGGCTGCACCACATCAAGGGCCTGGCCGAGCACTTCCTCTACTTCAACGACGACGTCTTCCTCGGCTCGCCCGTCACCCCGCAGGACTTCTTCCTCGCCAACGGCGTCACCAAGTTCTTCCCCTCCCGCGCGCTCATCCCGCTCGCCCCCGCCGACCCCCTGGACGTCCCCGTATCGGCTGCGGGCAAGAACAACCGGAGGCTGCTGGAGGGCCGCTTCGGGGCGACCGTCACCCAGAAGATGAAGCACACCCCGCACGCCGTGCGCACCAGCGTCCTCGCCGAGATCGAGCGGGAGTTCCCGGACCCGATCCGCGCCACCATGGCCAGCCGGGTGCGTTCCACCTCGGACATCTCCCTGCCGTCCTCGCTCCACCACTACTACGCGTTCCTCACCGGCCGCGCGATCCCGGCCCAGCTGCGCTACGACTACTTCGACCTCGCCCGTCCCACCATCGACAACCGGCTGGCGAGACTGCTGCGGTCGCGCAGCTGCCAGGCGTTCTGCCTGAACGACACGGTCTCCTCCGAACACGACCTGGCCGGTCAGCTGGCCCTGCTCCGCCCCTTCCTCGACGCCTACTTCCCCGTCCCCAGCCCCCTGGAGCGGGCCGTCACCCGACAGGAGACGCGGCAGCCATGCCCCTCGCCATCACCCTCCCGCTGAACCCGGACGTCCTGGCCACCAGCGGCCCGTACCCCCGCGCGCTCAATGTGCTCAGCCGCAAACAGACCGCGGTGCAGCGGCAGTTGCGCCGCTCCGGCCTGGCGGGCTACGAACCCACCACCCAGGCCACCCTGCTGGCCCTCGCCGGGCAGGCCCCGGCGGGCAGCGCGGTGTACGACATCGGGGCGCACATCGGGCTGTACTCGGCCCTGGTCGACGCGGTCTACGGGCACGGCGGGCCGCACACCATCGCCTTCGAACCCACCCCGCAGACCGCCGCCCTCTGCCGCCGCATCCGCCACTGCAACCACCTCGACTACGAGGTGCAGCAGACCGCGCTCTCCTCCGAACCCGGCACCGCGGAGCTGTACTTCTCCCACAAGTCGGAGTCCTCGAACTCCCTCAACCCGGCCCACCGCAAGCACACCGAATCGGTGACGGTCCCGGTCACGACGGTGGACGCGTTCACCGAGGACCGCGGCCTCACCCCCCACCTCATCAAGGTGGACGTCGAGACCTACGAAGCGGACGTCCTCACCGGCGCCCTCGCCACCATCCGCCGCCACCGCCCCTGGATCATCTGCGAACTCCTCCCCAGCGCCGACCACGACACCCTCCGCACCGCCCTGACCCCGCTCACCGCCATGGACTACGGCCTCCACCCGATCACCCCGGAGTCCCCCTGGCAGCGCTACGACGAGACCACCTACCAGCAGGCCGTCAGCCCCCAGTCCCGCGACTGGCTCCTGGCCCCGCGCCCGCTGACCCCCGCCTTCCACCGCACCGTACGCCGCTGGCTGATCGCGATCCTGGCCTGCGACGAGACGACGAACCTCATCACCCCCGACAAGGCGTCCTTCCCCTACGCCTGGAACGCCCCCTACCGCTCCCGCGCCCTCCGCCCCACCCTGACCCGCCTGACCACCGCCGCCACCCTCGCCCGCCGCGCCTTCCCCCCGGCCGCCCCACCCGTCACCACCCCGCGCTGACCGGCCCCGGCGCGATCGCCCGCGACACCGCAGCGATCAGAGCCTCGACGCCCGCTCCCCAGCGGGAGCTGATGACCAGTTCCCGGGCGGGGTCGGCCCACAGCAGATGGCCGCCGCCGTTGCCACGGGCGCAGCGCCCGGTGGCCGGAGCGGTGGGCCATACCGTGCGGTGGTCGTTGAGCCACCAGGACAGCCCGTAGTCCGGCTTGACCCGGCACGGCGTCCACATCTGCTCGATCCACCGGGCGGAGACGACCCGGGCGCGTCCCCATCGGCCGCCGCGCAGGCACAGCTGCCCGATGCGGGCCAGGTCGAGCGCGCTGATCCACAGCCCTCCGCCCCAGTGGGCGCCGCCGGAGACCACCGGCACCCGGGCGCCGTCGAGGTCCAGATACGCGTTCGCGTAGCCGTGCCAGGACCAGGACGACGACGCGCCGACCGGGCCCATGACCCGCTCCCGCAGCACATCCGGCAGCGCACGGCGGAGCAGCACGGTGAGCGCCAGGGCGGTCAGGTTCACCCGGACGTCGTTGTACGCCCACCCCTCACCGGGCGGCCCGCCCGCCGACTCGGTGCCCTCCCGCGTGCTCTGCGCGTCGGCCGACGTCGGCTTCCCCCACAGCTCGCCCTCCCACTGGCTCGTCTGGTCCAGCAGATGCCGCCAGGTGACCGCCCGCCCATGGACCCCGTCGAACTGCGGCAGCCCGACCCGCGCGGAAACCGGCTCGTCCAGGACCAACAGCCCGTCGTCATGGGCGATGCCCGCCACGAGCGCCAGCACGCTCTTCGTCGCGCTGTACGCCATCTCCACGCGCGCCGGCTCTCCCCAGGACGCGATCATCGCACCCCGCCGGACGACGACGCCACTCGCGCCCCCGCCGTCCAGTAGCGGCCCGATGACCTCCCGGTGGGAGGCGTCGGCCACCTGGTCGGCGAGATACGACGCCATGTCACCCACCCCGGCCACGGCCCGCGCCGCCTGCTCCCGAACAGCCCGCCCCACGCCCCCGGCGTCCACCCCTTCCCAGGGGTCCCCCAAACCGCCCGCGTCGTCCGGGTCCACAAGAGCCTCGTCCATGCCCATCCTCCCCGATGAGTCGACGGCAGCTTCCCGCACAGCCTGCCAGGGCCTGATCGCCATTCGAGCCATTCGGATAGCGACAAAAGGCGCATATACGGCGAGTCGCCTAGGGTGCAGTCAGTACGACGTATCCGCCGCGAAGGGCTCGCGCCATGAATCGCCTCGGTGTCCGGAGTTTCCGCGGTCTCGCGGCGTTCGCCGTGGTGGCCGGAGGGATGGGGGTGATGGCGGGGGCCGCCGTCACCGGGGCCGGTGGGGTGTTCGTCGGCGCGGGGGCGGTGGCGGTCGGGGGTGATCTGCTGCTGCAGCGCAGTGAGCCGGGGCTGATAGGGCGTCTGGGGCGGCTGCACATCGGGGAGACGCTGCGCTGTGAGTTGCGGTGTGTGCTGATGCTTCTGCTGCTCGGACGGATGCATGTCACCGGTCCGGTCGGGCTGGCCTCGGCGATGGCGCTGGTGCTGTGTCTGCTGGGCGGCCAGGCGCTGCATGCCGCGATATGCACGCTGATCCGCCGTCGGCGACGGCTCGCGGTCGCGGCGCGCCATATCGATCTGCGCGGGCTGGGCATCCGCGACCGGCCGCCGCGGCGGCTGACGGAATGGCCGGGGCTGCGGATGCTGGCGTACGAGGTGTCGGCGCTGGGCGGGCTCGCGGCGACGCTGGTCACCGGGGACGCCCGCTGGGTGGTGGCGGGGCTGACGGCGGCGGCCGGGGGATGTGTGGTGACGGTGCTGGCGCTGCTGCCGTACCTGGTGCGGTCGCTCCGGCTGCCGGGCCCGGCGCGGGTGCTGGCCGAGGTGGACGCCTGGCTCGTCCGGCACCGGCCGGAGACGGTGCTGTACTTCTCCGGGCCGCGGGAGGCCGCGTACCAGGTCGACATGTGGCTGGAGACGGTGGCGGCGCTGCGCGCCCCGTCGCTGGTGATCCTGCGGGAACGGCATCTGCTGGAGGTGCTGGCGCCGACCGCGCTGCCGGTGCTGTGCGTGCCGGACGCGACGCATCTGCGGAGGCTGGACCTCGGCAGTGCGCGGGTCGCGCTCTATCCGGCGGACGTCGGCGAGAACATCCATCTGCTGCGCGTCCCCACCATGCAGCACGTGTTCCTGGGCCACGGGGACGGGGACGCGGGCGGGGACGGGAACGGCGACACGGCCGCCGGGGTCAGTCCGTACAGCAAGGTCTACGACCAGGTGTGGGTCGCGGGCCGGGCCGGGCGGCAGGCGTACGCGGAGGCGGCGGTCGGGGTCGAGGACGCGAACATCGTGGAGGTGGGACGGCCCCAACTGGACGGCGTCCGAGTCCAGGAGGACGACGGCCGCACCCCGGACCGCCCCCTCCCCACCGTGCTGTACGCGCCGGGCCCCGCCGCGCTGACGGCCGGAGGCGAGACGCTCGTACGGCGGCTGCTGGAGAGCGAGCCGCCGGTCCGGGTCCTCTACCGGCCGCACCCCCTCACCATCGGTCGAGCGTCCGCCGCGCACCAGCGCGTCGTCGCCCTGATCGGCGCGGCGAACGAGCGGCGGGCCGGGAAGGAGACGGACGAGCCCGAGGAGGTCACGGCGCTGCGCGCCGAGGCCGCCCGCTGCCGCGCCGAGCTGACGCGACGTATCGCCGCACACACCGCACGGCTGCGCCGGGCCGACGCCGACGAGGCGATGCTCACCCGCGACAGCGCCGCCCCCGATCCGGCGCTGCCGTACGAGGCCAGGGAGCTGGCCGAGCAGTGGCACCGGGCGCACTGGGCGGCCTCGCCGCCGTGGCTGCACCAGGTGGTCGACACGACGACACCGGATCTCCACTCCTGCTTCGACCAGGCCGATCTGCTGATCGGTGACCTCTCCGGCGTGGTCCCGGACTTCATCGCCACCCTCAAGCCGTACGCCCTCACCGATACGGCGGGGCTCGGCGCGCTGGAGTTCCGGCGGCAGCACACGGTGGCCCGCGCCGCCTACCTGCTCGGCCCGGAGGCCACCGGGACGGACGACGGGGTGGATGGCGAAGTCGACGGCGGGGTCGACGACCTCCTCCGGGTGCTCCACGACCCCGCCCGGGACCCGTTGCGCGCCGCCCGCCACGAGCTGAAGGCGTATCTGCTCGGCCCCACCGTCCCGCCGTCCATCCAGCGCTTCAACGAGGCCGTCGACGCGCTCGCCGCGAAGGGCGAGGCACTCATCCGGCTGCGCGAACGCCAGACGATCCGCGAGGGAGCACTCGATGAGCAACCGACGGCCGCACCCTGCACATGCGCTCCTTCCGCACCGCCGCCCGCGAAGTGAACGGGTCCGGCGTGCCGTACGTCGAACGGGGCGACCCGGACGCCGACCGTCATCCACTGGCCGTACACCCGTCCCTCACCCCCGGCCCCGACCATGAGCAGCCGCCATAAGCAGCCGCCCGGAGCATCCGGAGCACCCGGAATCAGGAGCGATCATGGGAACGCAGCACGTCAACCGCCGCGATGACCGCGACCGCGGCACCCCCGCACGCCCCCGCCCGTCCGCACCCCCCGGCAACGCCGCCTGAGCCCCACCTCACCCACCGGAGTCCGCATGTTGCCGCGCACCCCACGCCCCGGCCCGCGCCCCCGCGTCAGCGTGATCGTCCCCGCCCGCAACGCCATGCCCGCACTGACCCGCGCCCTCGCCTCCGCCATGCGGCAGACGATAGGCATCGCCCGGCTGGAGATCATCGCGGTCGACACCGGATCGACCGACGGCACCTCCGCGGAGCTGGACCGGTTGGCCGCCGACTGCCCCGCCCTCAAGGTCGTCCACCAGGAGCCCGGCGGCGGACCGGGCAGGCCCCGCAACACCGGACTCGACCTCGCCCGCGGCGAGTACGTCTTCTTCCTCGACGCCGACGGCCACCTGGGCCCCGACGCGCTGCGCCGCATGGTCGCGATGGCCGACCAGAACGGCACCGACGTCGTCGTCGGGCGGATGGCCTCCCCGACCGGGCGCGGCGTCCCCCGGGCCGTCTTCCGCCACAACCAGCTGCGCACCGACGCCCTCGACTCGCAGGCCTACTCCACACTCGGCCCCTGGAAACTGTTCCGCCGCTCCCTCATCGAACGGTTCCACCTGCGGTTCCCGGAGGACTGCCGTACCGGCGAGGACCAGCCCTTCACCGCGGCCGCCTACCTCAACGCCTCCGGCATCTCCGTCGTCGCCGACTACGACTGCTACCACCTCACCACCCGCCACGAGGCCTCGCCGAACCCCGCCCGCACCGGCCTCACCGACCGCATCGACACCATCCGGCTGCTGTTCCAGACCGCCGCCCGCTACACCCAGCCCGGCCCGCGCCGCGACCATGTGATGCGGCGCCACATCCGCCGGGAGCTGTGCGGCGCGCTGCGCGCCCTGCCCCGCGAGGACGAGACCGAGGCGCGGACGCGGTTCTTCCCCGAGCTGCGCCGCTGGGCGACCGACCACTGCTCGGACACGCTCTTCCGCACCCTCACCGCGCCCGAACGGCTGATGGTCCACCTGCTGCGCACCGGCCGCTTCGACGATCTGCTGACCGTCATCCGCACCGCGAAGGAAGACGCGGGCCGCGGCCATCTGGTCGAGAAGGGGCGCGTGTTCTGGCTGCACCCCTTCTTCCGCGACCCGGCGGCCGACGTCCCCGATGTCTGCTTCGACGTCACCGACCGGCTGCCGGTCCGCCACCACCTCACCGGCGCGGCCTGGCACGACGGCTCCACCCTGCGGGTCCGCGGCCGGGCCGAGGTCAAGGGCCTGAACGCCGGTCCCGAGGACCGCACCGAACTGGTGCTGCGCCGCCGCGAGGCCAAGGATGAACTGTGCGTGCCGGTCACAGTGGTGGGCGACGAGGCAAGGGACGAGGAGGGGACGGGCGGCAAGGCGGCCAACGGCGGCGCGTCGGTGAACGGCGAGTTCGCGGCGGACATCGACATCACCACCGCCGACCGGGGCGCCCCGCTGCGCCCCGGCGTCTGGGACGTCTTCCTCGACGTACGCGCCGAGGGCGTCAGCCGCACGATACGTTTCGGCAACCGCCACGACGAGGGGCTCGACATCGGCACCGCGCGCCGGGTGGTGACCGCGGGCCCCGGCCTGCGCGCCCGCGTCACGCCGTACTTCACCACCCGCTACGGCAATCTCTCCCTCGACATCGGCCCGGCCCCGCGCGGCGCGCCCTGCGAGGTGACGGAGGCGCTGTGGCATCCGTCCGACAAGGGCACGCTGGTCGTCGCCGGGCGACTGCTGCCGCCGGGCACGCCGCCCCGCAACCGGGTGCTGCGGCTGCGTGCCGAACACACCGACGGCCGCGTCCTGGACCACCCCGTGCGGTATGCGGCGGGCCACCCGGCGGGGGCGTTCACCGCCCGGCTGCCGGTGCGCGACCTGGGCCGCGGCCGCTGGACGGTGACGCTCGCCCTGGTCGACCGGGGCGACGGCCCGCCGCGCGCCGCCCCCGTACCGGTACCGCCGCCCGAGCGGCTGCCCGGCACCCGCTGGCTGCGCCACGGCCGTCCGTACTACGCCAAGCCGCTCACCGGGCACGGCGAGGCGACCCTGGAGCTGCGCATCGCCCCCGTACGCCTCCTCGCCGCCGCCCGCAACCGCCTCGGCCGCCGTAGCTGACTCGCGGTCATCCGCCAGTACGGAGACGACGAGTACGGGCCCGGGCCCGCCGCCACACACCCGCGGCGATCCTGACCGGCGCCACCTCCAGGGCAAGGGCCTCCCGGGCCGGGTCTAGGGCAGACCGCCGGGTGAGCGGTTTGGCGTAGTACGGACGGCCGAAGCGGAACCAGCGGGTCCCGGCCAGCCGCGCCAGGCGGGGCACGTCGATGCTGCGGTCCTCCATGGTCAGCGTCAGCGTCCAGCGACCCGCCGTCAGCCGCTCGACGGGCAGCAGGGCGGTGAAGTCACCGGAACCGGAAGCGCCGCCCGGTTCGAACCGCGCCGCGACCTCGCGCACCGCGCCCGTCCCACTCTCGGCGCGCAGCCGCAGGCCGCCCCCGTTCCGGGTGACGTCGCCGGTCAGCCTCCCGCCGACGATCAGGACGGCCTTCCTGGTGCCGTGCCAGGCGGTCCGGGTCACCTGACAGGGGATGTCGTCGTCGCGGGCGTGGGCGACCCCGCCGACGTCGAGCGAGAGATTGCCGTAGGGGGTGACGTACGGGACGACCACCACCGGTTCGCCGCGCGGTGTCGTCACAGCGCGCCGGGGCGGCCGGACGATCTCACCGTCCTCGCCGCTGCCGCGGAGCCGTACGACACGGCTGACGTCCTGGGCCCGGACGTCCAGGTAGAGGTTCCACAGGCCGCGTTCCAGCGGTGCGCCGTCGTCGGCGGTGGCCGGGTCGATGTCGGCGACAAGACCACCGGACGTCCCGGCGGAGGCGGTGGGCACCCGGATCTCGGGGCGGTCGGACTCGTACTTGCGCAGGACGAGTCCGGTGCCCGGTTCGAGCGCGTCGATGCCCTCGATGCCCTCGATGCCCTCGATGCCTTCGATGCCCTCGATGCCCTCGATGGCGGCGTGGCCGGTCAGCCGCAGCACTCCGCCGTGCCACCGCGCCGTATCGAGGCGGTGGTGGACCGGCAGCCGGTCGGTGATGTCGAAGCAGGCGTCGGGGACGTCGGCGGTGTGGTCGCGGAAGAACGGATGCGTCCAGTAGACGCGCCCCTTGTCGACGAGGCGTCCGCACTCCGCGTCCCGCTTGGCGTCGCGCGCGACGGCCAGGACGTCGTCGAAGCGGTCGGCGCGCAGCAGATGGATCAGCAGCCGGTCCGGGGCGTCGATCCGCTGGACGATGGTGTCGGTCACCCAGGTCCGCGCCCAGTGCCGGAACTCGGGGAAGAAGCGCTCGCGCGCGTCCCGTTCGCTCTCCCGGGGCAGCAGCGCCCGCAGCGGACCGCACAGTTCCCATTCGACGTGACGGCGCATGATCTGGTCGCGGCGGGCGCCCGGTTCGAGGTAGCGGGCCACGGTCTCGAAGCACAGCCGGATGCCGTCCATACGGTGGGCGAGATCGGACGCGGTGAGGGTGAGGTTGCTGCGGTTCTCGCGGTAGCGGACGTAGTAGCAGTCGTAGTCGGCGACGACGGAGATGCCGGAGGCGTTGAGGTAGGCGGCCGCGGTGAACGGCTTGTCCTCACAGTTGCGGTAGGGCGGGAAGCGCAGCCGCAGCCGCTCGATGAGCGAGCGCCGGAAGAGCTTCCAGGGGCCCAGGGTCAGATAGGCGTGGGAGGAGAAGATGTCGGTGCGCGGCTGGTTGTGCGAGAAGACGGCCCGGGGCACGGCGCGTCCGCCCACCGAGGCGATCTTGCCGAGCACGATGTCCGTGCCGTTCTCGTCGGCCATGGCGACCATGCGGCGCAGCGCGTCCGGCCCGAGGTAGTCGTCGGAGTCGAGGAAGAACACGAAGTCGCCCCGCGCGCGGTCCAGTCCGGTGTTGCGGGGG
>Ga0307508_10006735_pt1 | contig 10772 bp, 10 predicted proteins | sample 9_EM_MG_FD_203089 | JGI IMG/M metagenome (GOLD analysis project Ga0307508, IMG submission 203089) | Populus trichocarpa ectomycorrhiza microbial communities from riparian zone in the Pacific Northwest, United States - 9_EM | ecosystem: Host-associated > Plants > Roots > Unclassified | place...
GTTGCACTAACAGCGGTAGGTGTCCTTACCAACTCCTCTTTTCTCTTTCTCACAAGATGTCGCCTCCTATAACAGACACAACACCATATCTGGATTCTGAAGAGAAAGTCGAACTAATTGCCTAGGCGGGTGCGTTCCATCTGAAAGAAGTTCATACACGTACTGGAGAAACAAGACAAAAATCTGGTTATTGGCCACTCTTCCCTTGATCCTACACTTCTTATCGGTCGTTGGCCTCGCCATCGTCATCAAATCTGCCGTGGACGGACATGACTTCAACCTGCAATCCCGGACGGCCCTCACAGAGTATAGCCCTCTCCAATCCGACGTTACGACAGCCATATGAAGCAGTATTGCCATGTTGCGATTCTTCGCGGCATTGTGGTGACTGGTCAGCTTCAACCAAACCATCCGGCGATCCTGATGGAGAAGGGTGGCATATCTCTGGAACAAATCAATCGCTTGCTAAGTTGGCAGGTTCATCTGCAACCCCGCCTCAAGTCTTCGCAAGCCATTGGATTACTTGTCTCAATCATTCTACTCGTTGCCTTTCCATACCAGCTCTCAGGATCCATCCTTACGGGATCAGTTACTTCGTCACAACACTTCACTGACGGAGCGCAACAGACATAGTTGGTGGTCACATAGGCAACTGGTCCGATCAACAATTTACTCTCTACTTTCCACTCAACTATTCCGAAACTTCCAATAAGTATCGGCTGGCGAAACCGATGGCTTCCAGTTTGGCGATTGCCGCTTGGCAAGGGTCGCAGGAAGATAAGCGAACCATGAAACGTGTCCTCCGAAGCGTCGCCTCGCTTCCGATAAATTCGACCTTGAACAATGTCACGTTACTGTATTTCGCCGTCAACAAACTCGAGTGGATCAGGGATCCAATGAGGGAGCCCCCTCAGGAAATGATTCAGTCTCGTTCGAGATTTTCGAACTGGAATCCATTCAATAGCGATGTAAAGATACCAGGCACTTTCGCCCTGATTCCCGATGCTTGGGTCTGGTGGCCCCTTCCTCAACCTATAACGGCACTATATCGGAAACCCGTGTCATTTTCGGCAAGTACGGAACTCACTACAACGGAACGCATGCTTCTTGCGGCTATTACTCACCTTTCGGCTACTTGCGGGATGATATTGGCGCCTACGGTATTTCTGACATCTCAATGATTTGCGGAATTTTCGGCCGGGTGACCTAAGTACGTCGCTGGTGCAGGAATGCCATTGTTCTCCTCTTCGCTCACGGTCCAAAACAACACCGGACATCACGACTATGTTTGCCCTAGCCATGATGCCAATGGTTGGGGACCTGATGGTGCAACAAAATCTTTCTCTTCCCGGGACTTACAACAATCTCGACGACTTTGTCACCGAACTCTTGATCCGATCCTGTGGAGCGTCATGGACTCAGCTCGTGGATGACATGGGAGCAATAGAACTTGAAGAACAATTTCTTACGACTGATGTTCATGTTGTGGTTCCAACTTCACGAGCGAACGTCCTGTGGCGGAGGGTTTTGCTGTGGCTGTTAACTGATGTTCACACTTTCTGGTCTTCTCTTCCTCGTCATTCAAAGGGCCTGCAACCACTCCAACGGCAAAACTTGGGACTTCGGTATCAGGGTGTGTCCAATGCGGCAACCTCTCGGGCTAAACACCAGCTTTGTGACATGTCGGGGGCATTGACAAGGAGTCTGAACCGGATACTAGCAATGCTGGGGGAGGTGACAGGCGGTCCCCATATAGTTCAAGTGTAGTACATCTCAACAACTTAAAAGCCGTGTTAAACTTAACGCGTAAAGTTTTGTGCATAATACGAAAACTATTTATACCAGCCTGTCGACTCGAACCAGTCACACTAACATCAGAGTACTCCCGGGCCTATAGAAAGCGAGCATAGCCAGTGGCTATTTAGAATAAAACGAATTCCTCATACACCTCTGAGCCAACCACGGTGTAGATTGTGCGAGAAACGTAAACGATCATCGGAATCAGATTTTGTACGTTATTAATTGAAGGAAATGGTAATAGAAGATTTTCTGTCTAGGTTCCATATGGTACAATTTAAATGAATTCAGAAGTAAATATTCTGTAACACGAACATAGTAAGTGAATAAAATCGAGAAGTATGAAGATCGACTGCCTTGCCAGTGTAAAAATGATCAAACCAGCGAACTTGACCACAACCGTGATGGCGATCGCCTGAAAATTGGTCCTAATGAAGGGGATGTTGGGGTACCCCTCGGCGAAGGACTACGAGGTCGTTGTAAGTTGTTGAAGTTGTACTGTTGAGTAAATTTTCTTGAATTCCCAGCTCAGGGTCAATGTCCTCTCTGCATATCAAGCCACGCGGCCCAGACTCGGCATCTTATCTGAAACGGGTTCCTACGGAACATAGCGAATCAATTGATCAGCAGATTCTGGTAGAAGACGAAGGAAGACGAGTACCAATATATGTCCATCAATGCAAAGTACCTTCGCTAGATCTTTGACTCCCACACAGCGACTTAGGAGTCCCTCGAGTTCCTCTGTCTCTGAGATCCGACATGGTAGAGAAGCTTTCCCGCCCGAGTCTTCCACTTCGCCGCTGCAACTCAAGTTTTCTTCGTTTCCTAGTACCTACACACCCATATCCCGGGCCATCGCTGTCGCCAATATGCTTGGGATCCACATTTACTTATTATCGCACGACGCAAGCTACAAGACTGGAAACCTTCCATAACTAATGATCATACATCAATATCACTGGGACAATTACCATCAAGAAAAAGATGTTGGAGCCAAAATTAAGAAAAAGTAGATAGATTATGTCACTAAGCCTGCGGCTCAGCAGCGTTTGAACTTCCTTCAGCGATAGTATTGGGCGATTCTGTCACAAACTTTTCTCTGTATTTCTTCTCGCTGACGCCGAACTCGGTCTTCAGGATGGTAGTGTTAAAAGTAGCGAATGTCATCCCGTAGGGTTTCCGGATACGGGATTCCCATCCATCAGGAAGGCGTTCATCAATCAAAAACGACTCCAGGTCTGAGACTCGACCTCCGAAGGCAGTAAGTAGAGTAGCAGAACTGAGGCGCATTGGTCATCCTCTGGACTGCACAATTTAGCTAAGAAATACGTACTTGGTGCTTCCAAAGATCTTATGGAACCGGCTGAGTGAGTAATTTGGGTTTGAAGCCCGAGCATCGACACGGCGCTTGGACAAATAATAGGAGAGATCTTTCACGGTGAGAAGTACGTTCCCGTTTGTGTCTCTGCCAGAAGCTAAACCAAGAAGCTCCTGGACGAACGGGACGTGCGGTTTTCCCTGGTCCGGAACAAGAGCGCTATCCTCACCTGAATTTGTGTGAACAACAAACGTGACTTGTAAATACTACACATACGCGTCAAAGATGCGTCATGTTCGATTCCGTTGTGGAGATCAAGGTCTGCAAGGTCGAAAGTGTCTTTACGATAGCTCCTGTGCAGCATATTCGCAGCGTAGTTCGGTACGAAGAAGCAGAAGGTTGGCGAGAAGTTATAGGTAGCTCTGATGAGAGGGCCTATCCCGTTGAACTTGATATTCTTGCCATCGCGAGGCAGGATACCTTGTCGTCATAAGATTATCAACCGCTTTGGGGCTGAGCCCTGAGCCCTGGATGAGGCTTACCGTGATTCGCCAAGGCGTTCAGGGCAGGGCAAGAGCATCGACTATCACCCTCCTTTGGGGCGATATACTCCGGCCATTGGCCGCCAGCACCTGGCTTCCCTTCAGGTGTGACATGGCCGACCTTGCGATTTGGAAGGACGAAGTTCGCCAACGTCAAAACGAAGTCCCAAGCAAAGACGAAGAGATCTTGAAAGAGCCTCACAATTGGGGTGATAAGAAACATGGTCAAAACAGAAAGGCCTATTCAATCGCCAAAATTTTGTTATAACAGAAACTGAGTAAGGATCTATACTCTCAGGGTCATTAAAATACCCGCACCTCCATTGGACGAAGAACAACCACATTACTTCCGCAATGACCACTCTGGAGCCATTACAACTGTCAAGCATGCTCAATGCCTGGCCAATCGGTTATAAGAGCTGTATTTATTCGTCGGAATTTTATGTTTCCGCTTGACAGTCGCAGTCGTATACGATCTATTGATCCTATGGAACAAAGGGTATCAGGGATTTTGCACAGGATTGCACGGGAATTGTGCAACGCACGCACAAAGTTTACGGTACACAGAGAATTCTGCCAGATAAACACGGCAGAAGTTCTTGACCGTCACCAAATTGGAGTCTATAAGAGGTGAGATGAGGTGTAAATCAAGTCGCTGGTTTGTAAGTGGCGCCGGGTTACCCCGTCGGTCTTGAGTGTCGAAATCTGAGAGATCTCGAGAGTCAACTGCACTGCTTCTGATTCTAGTTAATGTAAGCCAAGTAACCGCACTGGGATTTTCGACTGGGATTGCCTCCACTGACCAGTACGATTCCTCCGAACTCAAAGAAGGTTCAAAAACACCTTAAGAGTTTGAAACTCTTAAGTGGATGCATGCATAGAGCAAAGGTCGCATACCACCGTTACTGTTCGTTGAAGGATTCATAGTGTCTTGACCGTCATTGTACCTCCTTTTAAGGTTATTAGCAGAGTACAAACCTGCAAGAATAGCATAGCAATCCCGCAGACAAGCTCCGAAATGATGACATGGTTTCATTGCCAGAGCACTGACCTTACATCAACTCGACCTAAAGCGTGGCGCATCAAGCTTCCTCATGACTGAAGAGGGCATTCATGAAAAGAGTCGATCGTAAACGCTGTTATCCGAACCGTATGTTTCACGTCACCAGTTTGTTCTTCCAGAAGAGCACATTTTAAAATCTATCAGGGACGAATCGAATAGTAGAAATCCATGACTTTGTTGAACATTGGGCCACGGGCCTAGATACATGCCGTTGTAACAACGTTGTAAAGAAGTTCCTACAATACAAGTGCTGCACATACCAATGCACCGATGGCAGCTACACCTGCCCGCTTTCCTTTATCCGCTGTTCCGCTCGACTTCTTGGGAACACTAGTGGCGCCAGAGCCAGGGTTTGTTATTGTTGGAACGTGAGTACCCTTACATAGTTTGTTATAGGCTATCATGGTGGTCAACAATCATGTAAATAAGACAAACTCATGAACTTACTATCAAAGAGTCCCTGAACATCGCCTACGTTGGCAGAAGCTTCGCAGTTGACACAAGACTGGACTTGGGAGTTGACAGTAGAGCTACAAGACATTGGGCAATCGCGGTAGGTGCGCCAGAAGCAGCGCATTGCTAGGGGGGCGTTGATATCGTGGGGACACTATAACGTCTCGGAGACTTACACTGAGGGTATTTGGGACGATGGTGCATCCCGGGCACTGATTCAAAGTTGGAAAGACCATAAATGAAAGCTTGTCAACGTTTGTAAGCTCACTCCAGACTGCCTAGATTCAAGGATCTCGAGACCCTGCAGTTGCATATTGACAGACGTGGCAAAAGCTGTAATGTTCGAGATTTAGAAAAGTATGATCTAGGAATATCGAAGTATTTACCTTGAGAAACAGTCAAAACCAACAACAAGCATGAGGATTTGAAAAGCATGTTTGCACTTCTATAAAATTTATCAAGGTAACGTTCTTGGCGACATTTACTTTATACGAATAATATTCCGGTTGTCGATGCGGAGCACAGCGGCGAATTTAACGCATAGAACCGCAATTTGCCCGCAATTGTGTTGTTCCAAGTCAAGTTACGTGCGTTGACATTTTGTCGTCACCGGTATACCCGGTAGAAACGGTCCGGTGTCCAATTACCAAGAGCAGACACGATCCCCCGGCCAACTGGCCACCTGCCTTCTACCTCGACTTTACGTCCCGCGAGGTCCCAAAGCTTGTATTCCTAACACCATTGGGCATTTGGAGATTCTCCATGTTCACGTTGTTGACCAGGTAAGCCGGGATAATCGCATAACTTGCGCTGTTTGACTTAAGGTATACTTTTCTTGGATTGCAGTGAACGATTTTCGCTTTGCACTTGGTGCGGAAGACTATTTTCAAGATACTCAGATCCACAGAAACTCGTTGAATTCTTGCGCTTCGAGTCGAGGCGTGCGACAACTTCGGTAAAATAAACATTCTTGCCCTAGTTCACGTAGTCAGCACTGACTTCCAAGTAGACTATGCATAGGCTGGATACCAAACGAGCGAATACTACCTTAATTGTTTCTTGCTGCTCCTAAGGTCATCCACCGCCTCGAAACAAGCCCACCCACCCGTTTGGCACCCAAACCTCCACTACAATACCATCTCCATGATCCATCACCATGCGTAGCTAACAACGTGTTGCATTGTCCCAACGCCCACACCCACAACCCACTCTCTGGCTGTATGGAAAAACTCTTTTCGGCACAAATCACTCCCGGCAGTCCCAACGTTGTGTCAGCTGATCGGCGTCACCTCCCAGCTCTACGACTGCTCGAATTTGAACATTTTTTTTAAATGTTTAGCCCTTGATATGACATCGCCATTACTGCCGTTCAAGCCACTTACGCATCTCATCTATCTCACATCTCCATCCCTCTGGATTCACTGACGTCAAACGGCTTGTTCATATCTTGCATGAACCTTGCTTGCACCCAGCCGTTTTCTATGGTCTCGGGCCTCCGAGCGCAAGGTCACCAAAGCTCCAACATTTGGCAAACATACTGCATACCCTGTTTCTACCGTTGGGTTTGGGGGAAGTGAATTAATCTGAAGTCGCATCGCCTAGGCCCGAACACTCGATGTTGTTGGTTACGTCCTGGCTAGTGATTAAGGTTTTTTCCGTCGGTCCGAGTGCGGCTGCAGTGGATGAATCTAGACCTAAATTCGATGATGTTGCGTGCCAGACGAAGAGAAGGTACTCGAAACCGGGTGCACAAAGACCACCACAGGACGAATCGGTGGACCTTTATCCTGCGGAAATGTTGACAAGTCATACCTTCCTTCTCTTCGATTCTGTAAGGCATAGACTTTACGTCAAGATTCGACGATCCGAAATTGAAAGACTTGACCCTCTACCCAGTGACTAGTCTCAACCCTTGAGCTACTTGACCTATATCCAAGCTTTACGGCGATGGCAAAGTACGCGGCAACACATTACGTACTTTTTACTTATTGCCAGAATCTTTCAAGAACGCCAAGACATAGTTCTCTCCGCTCGATGAGGTGTCTTCACAATTTGTTGCAACCAAGCGTCTATTTTCCATTTACGGAAAGAGTTGCCTTTTTTGATGCAGCCAACCACAAGCCCCACCACCTCCACCGCCCTTGAAAACGAGCGTGTATGCTCGTTTTCAAGGGTGGTGGGGACAATGTCTTGTTTGTCACCATCCACAACCCCCACCACCGCATTTTTGACCCCCTATTTCGACATGATGAGGAGGGACGGTCTCGCCATGTCGAAACGCATCATTCAACCTGTTTCGACGTGGCGAGGAGGGGCGGTCCTCCTCGCCACGACGTGACAAGGGGCGCGGTTCACCATACAACCTGTTTCGAGATGACGAGGAGGGCCAGCCTCACTATGTCGAAAACATGTTTCAACGTGAGGAGGGGGTGTTGGCCACGTTGCTATTGCCCTACTGCCCCTCCCTCATGAGGCTGGGGTAATTTAAATATAATTTTTGTATCTAATATCATTTATTTATTGAACTTGCTGAGGTGATAAGATGTTGATAGGTTTGGTTAGAGGTTTGGTCGCCGAAGTTGTTTAGGAGACTGTTTGTATGGATATCCGAGAGACTTAAGTGTGAATTATATATGTTGTATTTCAACTTGAACAATGACATTAACAACAATTACAAAAGTACATGCCAGCAGCTTCCTCTTCTATCTACCATGACTCTGTGCCATGGATGATGCAGAACCATACCTGGCAATAGCATCATGATACGCGGCGATAGTAGCATCCCTTTGGGGGAGGATAATATCATACCGGGTGATAGCAAGACCCGACTCCTCACTCCTCGTTCCAGCTTTCTCTCTCTCGTTGTCAGCATGCGTCAAGGAACGCTCCCAATTGTGGACTCGCAACCTCTTAGCGTGAGGACCATTCGCACGAAGAGCAGATGCGTCCTCCCTGTGGTTTTCTACCCAGGTGGTATGGTGAGATGCGGCTTTACGAAGGCGAATTGCCATTTTGGCATGGCCAGCTGCCAATTTTGTATAGCCTTTTGCCTGCTCACGATGTTCAAATGCCAGCTTGCGGTAGTGAGCTGCGTGGCCAGGGAACAACGTTTCTTTCCTAGCGGCTTTCCTAGCGGCGTCCTTTGCTGTCCTAGCGGCGTCGTTTGTTTTCCTAACGATTTCTTTTGCTTTCCTATTGGCCTCTTCTGCTTCCTCAGCGGCCTCAATACAAGCCCCCGCTGCTTTCTTGCGGGCTTGAGCCGCTAGCTCAGATCCTTCATCCAAAGTAACCCTGATGAACAAGCCGTCGACAAATTCACCGTCTGCGTCTCGCTTTAGTAGAGCCAGCCCAGACTCGCGACTGTAGACGTCAATATCGCGCTCGGACGAGTTGACATCTTCCAAAGCACGTACGTGGAGAGGACCGGGGGTGGCGATAGTCATGGTGCCTGCAATGGCAGCGAGGGCGGCTGGGATAAGAGAGACCAACGAGAGCTTCATAATATCGAATGTGTTGGGTGGGACGGGGGGAAATTTATGATGGTTTTGTTGGTTTAGGATTCAGAGACCAGCTCCAAATGTGATCACAGTAATATATTGAAGCTGTAAGAAGCAGAAAATACGTAAACATGTAGGGGATAGTAAGTGAACGGAACACTGACTTCAGAAGGTACAATCCGTTCAACGGTTGGGGTGTCTGGGTAGGTGCGATACGGTTTATATACCCCCAGAAAGCATGGTGATGAAAGAGGAAATTATGATTGGCAAAGCGGAAATTCTCAAATTCCTCCGTGAGGCATGAGGATAACTGAAATTCTTCCGTGACTGATTGAGACTACTACTAATTGTCAGAATGTGTAGTTGCGCTCTGATAATCCGCCCCAAAAACTTAGACCCATGACAATTGTTCCACCTTAAACTTGACTTAGACTTGCCCTTGGTGCGACTCTCAGGCCAACTGGGCCAGGCCACTGAGGCCAGACACGTCATGTCCGTGATATAATACTACAAGACAAAAGTTAAGTACATGACGGAAATAGTTGCCCTTTCTTGATGGCAGGCCTCATTGATCACATGTTCACAGACAAGAAACTTTATCAATGGCTACATCCTATTCACAAACAACCGGTGCTGACGCAAACCTGTACGTAAACCTTCTTTGGACATTGCCCGTAGCATTCTTTTAGATAGCTTGAAGCGCCCATGTCACATCATGAACGATACCAGCATCCAAACTCCCGAATTCAATGAACCCAGCAGAAGAGAGACCAATGTCGTTATCTGCATCTGCAGTGAAATAGTCGACAATAGGAACGGTAAGGACATTGGAACCATCTGGAGTCAGGGTGTGATGTTAGCGAAGGACTGGGAAAAAAGTGTTTCATTACGGGTAATCAAGACATGTGCGTTGCATATGGGGTTGCTGTAATAACGACGATCAGCGTACGCGGCAGGTTATGGTGAAGTGATTTACTCATTAGGGTTGGTCGTTGCGCCCCTTTTAAGTATTTTGGTTTTTTGTGAGCTTTCCAAACGGGGAAAAAAAGGGTTCCTGACTCACGGAAAATTGGTGAACATTATCTTCGGGACTGAAGCAACGACATCGTCGTCTTTATGTAGACTTCCACAGGCTCCAACACTAGGAATGAAATGGAACACTGGAAACAACTATTGTCAAAGGCAAGAGGCAATACATGCATGTTAAAACCCTACATGTGCCCGTGCGCGGGCCTTTAACATCCTGAGAAGCTGCGAAGGCGGCTGTAGAGAGCAAGGTAAAAAAGACGCAAAACTTGGACAACATAGTTGTGAGGGACGACGGTGGGTTCAAGCTCGATGGAATAATGTCCTGACTGGACGCAGGGGGGGGTATTTAAAGGCGCGCGACCCAGCTGGGTCTACTTGTTCATGCCACAACATCTTGGAAGAAGGAAAGTTGACTAGTACTTCTAAGTGTATCACTGGCATCAGGGAAGGAGAGTCCCATGCAACAAGAAGCATTGGACGCCATACGGACGCCAGAGAGCCTGGTTACGCAGAGATGAGTGTCTCAGAACCATCTTTCTTGAACAGTTGTAACTTGGGCAACTTATTCCGAATCAATACGCTGAGCCTGCACCCATAATCACAGTCTGATACCCACAAGGTTGTTACTTCGAAAGACGATCAAAGATGCGGACTCTGGCTGCCACAGGGCATTGCAAGTTTGGAATCGTCTTCTGCACATTTGCTACACATTCAAGCAGCATTCAAGCAGAATTGTGGCAATCTCGCCGAGCCCCAAAGCCCGGCCTAAGTAGAGGTTTGCTTGTTCGTTCGGTGACGCTGACACGACCACATGGATAAATCTCAAAAGTTAGAATGTTAGCGGCCTATCGCCGGATCCATGTGTTCGTAACGACTCAGACCAGTCATCTTGCACATTCAGCTTATGCTTACATAAATTCCGCCTCTAGTCTGCAATGGCTCCATCCATCACTAAATTGTGGAGAATCCTGTAAGTGAATATGAGTACCTAAAATCCGGTATGAGGTGTAATATGCAGTGTGAGTTTGCTATAAGCTTGTAGCTTGGTTCGTAAGGTCATATATGGCCAGTTG
>Ga0307508_10006736_pt1 | contig 10772 bp, 6 predicted proteins | sample 9_EM_MG_FD_203089 | JGI IMG/M metagenome (GOLD analysis project Ga0307508, IMG submission 203089) | Populus trichocarpa ectomycorrhiza microbial communities from riparian zone in the Pacific Northwest, United States - 9_EM | ecosystem: Host-associated > Plants > Roots > Unclassified | place...
TATATACGCCTGCCATGGCCCATTCGGCCTGCTTGTTATTTTCAAATACCTGTTCGGTAGTAATGGTGTCTATGGGAGGAGCGATCTCTATCAGCTTTTTACAGGAAAGCAATGTAAAAACGCACCCAATGAATAGGGAAATGTTAATAATGCTGTTATTTGTGCGCATGGTAAACAATTAAAAGTTAAAGTTCAAACCGGCAGCAATGGTCCGTGGAATAGGGCTGACATCGATAAAACGCTGGAGTTCCGGGCTGACCCCTTTAAAAGATGTTATATAGAAAAGGTTTTGTACACTTATCGAAAATCTCACCGATTGCATCCCCGCTTTTTGAACCAACCGTTGGGGAAGCTCATAGCTAAGCGTCACATTATTCAGTTTCACATAAGAGGCATCAGTGAAAGCGCCATCCGAATAATTAATCGGGCTGAGGTTGTTTGTGGTATACTTCGGGTACAGTGCATGATCTCCGGGGTGCTGCCAGTGATTGTTTTTAATTTCCTCCGGTAAAACCATGTTGGTCATGCTTCCTGCCACGAGGGTGGTAAACGGATTATCGCCTAATTGCTTTTTATACGTGAAGAAGAGGTGCAGGTCGAACTGTTTGTAAGCTGTCTGAAATCCAAATCCTCCGGAATAGCGCGGTGTGGCATCTATCACCACATACCGATCTGCATTCGGATCGCCGGGAATAAAACTGGAAAATCCTGTAATGGCGCCATCTTTATTCCTGTCTTCAAATGTTTGCGTGCCGGTCATGGGGTCCACACCGGTATAATGCAGGTAATAACCAGCCGAAAGCGGTTCGCCTACTTTGTACCTGGTGGCATAGGGCGATTTATCGATGTTGGGATATTTCAGCAGCTTGTTGCGGTTAATACCAATATTGAAACTGGCAGCTATAAAAAAATCTTTTCGACTGAGCAGCTTTACATATGCCGTTATTTCCACACCGGAATTCTGCACAAATGCATCCCAGTTGGCTGCCACGGTTTCAAAACCGGTATAGGCCGGCGTAGGGGTTTGGGTTAACTGGTTGCCTGAACGCTTCCTGTAATATGAAGCGGTTAGATTCACCTTGTCCTGCAGAAAGCTTAGTTCAAGCCCTGTTTCGAACTGCGTGGTAGACTCCCATTGGTATTGCTGGTTTATCGGTTGCATGATCAATAAGCTCGTGGTATTGCCATAAGGAGACAGCCTTGTGCCATATGCATCTGCATTGGTGCTCCATCTCGACAGGTACTGGTAATCGCCGATATTATCACTTCCGGAAGACCCATAGCTGGCCCTCAGTTTGGCAAAGCTGATCCAGGCGGGCAGGATCTTTCGCAGCCAGTTTTCGCGTGAGGCGATCCATGCAATAGCTGCCGACCCGAAGTTTCCAAATTGCTTCCCGGGACCAAACCGTGAGGAACCATCCCTTCTTATATTCAGATTTACAATATACCGGTTGTCCCAGTTATAGTTGATCCTTCCAAATACGGCGCTGTATTTATATTCCGCATAGCTTTCTGTGATATCGCGCATCATGGCATTGTTAATGCTTCGGATCAGGTTGTCGCTGGGGAATCCCCTGCCCATGTAGGTGGTTGCCTTTGTAGTAACGGTTTGTAAAGATCCCCCGATCAGCACATTCAGCGATCCTTTTCTATGGTAGTTGCGGTACTTTAATTGCGGCTCTACAATCCAGTTGGCATTAGTGGCGCTTCCAAAGTAGGCATATGACATCGGATTGGTGGTAGGATCAAATGAGGTAAGCGGTTCATAGCGGGCATTGGAATTGCTGGCAAAACCATAGCCTGCGGTAGCAGACGCTGTAAATCCCTTAACTGCTTCGTAACTGATGTTCAGGCTATTCTGCAACAAATGCGTTTTACTTTCACTGGGTTTTTTGATACTGGCAAATGGAAAGCCAAAGGGGCTCATAGATCCGACTTTCCATTCTTCAAAATTCAAATCGCCATTTTTGTTATAAACAGGCGGCGCATTGGGCGGCAGGTAAATAGAACCACCCATGATGGAGGCTTCCACATTGGTAAGCGACAGCAGGCTGCTTAGTCCCAGTATAAATTTCTGGTTGACGCTTTGGTGGTTAAGACTCATATTGATGGTGCCAGCCTCATTTTTTCCTTCATTGTTCATAAGATCCTGTACTGACCGGAAGCTGGTATTGATATTATAGGTGGTTTGCAGCATGCCGCCGGACAGCCCGGCCTGTATCTGTGTTTCCTTTCCCGTTCCATACAATTCTTTTTGCCAGTCGGTATACCGGGTAGTATCCCACATCACCAGGTCCATGGCATTATAGGGCGTGATAATAGTACCATCGTTCCGGAATGCTTCCCTGCGCATTGCCCGGTATTCCTGCGTATTCAGCAGGGGCAGCTTATGGGGAATGGTAAGTATGGCCTGGCTCAGGCTGATATTAAAACGCGTGGGGCCTGGCTTTGCTTTTTTGGTCGTGATGAGGATCACACCATTGGAGCCCCGCGAACCGTAAATGGCGGTGGCATCGGCATCTTTCAGCACATCAATACTTTCAATATCCTTTGGATTGATGAAAGACAGGATGTTTTCGCCATAGGTATTGGGCAATCCCCCCTGTACCATACCGGTAGAAGTATTCTGGCCCATTATGGCCAATAGCGGATTGGCCACATTCAATACACTTACAGGTACGCCATCCACTATGTATAATGGATCGGAAAACACATTTGGGTTCAGCGAATTCCGGCCTCTTATTTCCATTTTCACCGGTGCAGCAGAATGACCACTGTTGAAAGTGATATCAAGGCCAGGCACTCTTCCCTGCAGGGCCTGCTGCACGGTCATTACAGGTTGCCTTGCTATATCCTCTCCCTTCACCGTGCTTACATTGCCGGTATTCAACCGCCTGGTAGTGGTGCCATAAGCCACTACCACTGTTTCATCGAGTGGTGAAGTGCTCCTGGTCAGTTTAACAATAATATTTTCGAGGTTGCCCCAGCTCAGCGTTCCGGTCACTTGTCCTTTTTCATTTACTATAATCACAGCATTGTTGAAGAGCTTCAGCGTTTGCGTTGCAAACCCTATAGCCGACACTTCGATGACTGCGTCCGGCGGCACTGCGTGCAAAATAAAGCTCCCGTCATTGCCTGCCGAAATGCCCCTGCCGGTGCCTTTAAGGGCAATGGTAGCTCCCGCCGCCGGTATACCTGATGCATCTGCTACAATCCCGGCAATAGTAAGCGGGGGCGCTAGTGCTTCCTGTTGCGCAATTACAGGCCTGTCCATTTCTCCGGGTGGTGGGGCAGGAAAAACGAGGATGGTTTTGCTGGAAATGGTATACGTGAGCGGCTGATCTTTGAATACCTTGTCCAGGAAATCCCGCAAAGGCATATCCTTCACTGAAATAGTAATACGTTTGACGCCGGCCAATGTCTCTTTAGTATACAGAAAAAAGTAACCGGTTTGTTTTTCCAGGTGGGAAAACACCTTTTCCAGTGTCACATTTTTTCCGGAATAACTGACGTTTTGAGCAAGCCCTGTAGCGCACGCAGCAAGCATAATGGCAGTTAGTAGCATCAGCGCGGGTTTCATGGCTAAGAAAGTTTTGCAGGGCCACCGGCGCCTCCTGCAGGCAGACCGGTGCTCATTAGCAGTCTTTTGCATAAATTGCATTGGTTTTGGTTGTAAAGAAGAGATACTTTCCAGCTATAATTCCAATCAACCTGAACTTTTTACCGCCACGTCTGATCTACGTGGCGGTTTTTTTATTGGGTACAGGGCTGGGTTATGTTATGTTGTCTTACATACTGTTTATTGATTTGTATCAGTTGCCTGAAATGATCAATGTCCTTCCTTCCAGCCGGGTCTTTATGCCAAAAATGGTGAGGAACCGAACAACGTCTGATAACTGCACAAGCCTGTCCATTTTACCCTGAAATATTACATCAGGAATATTTCCTTCGTACATTACTTGTATGTCGTACCACCTCTCCAGCTGCCGCATCATTACCTGCAGCCCGGTGTTGTTAAAATTGAAATAGCCATTTTTCCATGCCATTGTCTTATCTATATCGGCATTTTCAACCACGTTGATCTTTTCCCCGGGCCGCACCTGTGCCTGTTCACCTGGTGTAAGCATTTGTGTTTGCAGGCTGGCATGTATGTTAACAGCGCCCTCAAGGAGGGTCGTTGCCACTGCTGCTTCATTATCATATGCGTTGATGTTAAAGCTGGTGCCCAGCACTTCCACCGTTGTACCGCTGCCCGCTTTCACCCTGAAAGGCATCGCTTTATTTTTGGTCACTTCGAAATATGCTTCCCCTGTTATTTCTACCACCCGCTCTTTTCCTGTAAACACAGTGGGATACCTGATAGCGCTGGCGGCATTGAGCCAGACCTTTGATCCATCAGGCAGCACCAGTTGAAACTGGCGTCCTTTATTTGTGCTGATGCTATTGTATACGATGGCATCCGAAGCCTGGCTCCCTGTATGATAAACAAGGGAACCGTTGTGCAATACGGCCTGCGCACCATTCTGGTTAGCTATTACGCCGTTTTTCAGGCTATCCAGCACCAGTTGCCTGCCATCGGCCAGTGTGAGAACTGCTCCGTTCTTACCCGGTGTGATAGCGCTGTTCAGAGTCTTATCATGATTGGCCGCTAGCTGGTTATTTTTTCTATTGACGCCCCAGAACCAGGCCCCGATGCCCAGGAACAGGATAATCACCGCAGCATAACGGAACCATGCGGTTTTGAGAAAATGTACGCAGCGGACATCTGTCATATTAATAACAGGTATAGGTGCTTTATCAATTTCAAGCACTTTCTTTGAAAGATCTAAATAAGGAGCGATATCAAAAGACCGATCCTGGTAAGTTGTCATTAAACCGGCCATGGCCTCTGTAAACACTTCCCCGCCTTCACCCGATGCAAGGAAATGTCGCAGCTCTTCCAGCTCAACCTGCGTTACCTGGTTATTGCCATATTGCTGTAATAAATATGTAAGTCTTTGTTGTTCCATATAGCTCATCTAAATAGACCCCTGAAAAATCATTTAGGGCCCATTGGGTTAAAAAAAGTTTGGAAATAGCAGCTCAAATCACCGGTATGATCGGAATCACGTCATTCCTGAAAAGCAACAAGAATGGTTAAGGCAGCAAGAAACCGCCCGGCTTCAATTAGCTTTCGACGGATGATATCCAGTGCCGTCATGAGCGTTTTCTTTACATAATCCCTTGACAAGCCGAGCTTTCCGGCTATTTCGGGAAGGGTCAGACCTTCTTCCCGGCTCATCCTGTAAATTGTTCGCTGGCGGGGTGAAAGCCTTGCCACTGTTTGAGAAATGATTCGCTGCGTTTCCCGGAATGAAATGTCCAGTTCGGTTTGGTGTGATATGTTGTACTGTATCCCGGATTGATGTTCATCCACCTGTGCTGCCAGCCGTTGCCTGAGCTCCATCTTACTTAAATAACGGTAACATTCGTTGGAAACAATCCTGAAAAACCATCCCCTCACATTGTCGATCTCCGGCAATTTATCCCGGTGCAGCCAAAACCTGGTAAGCGACTCCTGCAGTACATCTTTAACCGCTTCTTCTGATTTTACCACCCTGAAGAGAAAGGGGGACACATTGGGTAGCAAATCAAGGTAGAACTGGTTAAATGCCTGCTCATCGCCTTCGGCAATGAGGAGAAACAATTCCGCGTCTGTATATAGTTTTTTGATCTCCAATATCTATATGAAGAAATTCGCCTGCAAATATATAATAAGAGGATAAGTGAATAAATCGCTAATGGCCGGGGTCAGCGCATGACCGGGCCGGTAATATACTAAATAACACATTACGGGAAATAAATTTCCGGGTGAGTGGGGTCCTGAAAACAGTTGTGAAAGTTGAAAATATATACCCGGTTATATATGGCCGGTAAAACAGCTACTTCCCGAAAACACCTGCGGCAGGAATGTATAGCCGGCTAGCCAGGCTTTCACTTTCTTTGCGCTGGCGTAAGCACCGCACTCCATCCGCCCCCGGCGCTCATGGTCATCATAATCTTTTCACCTGTGGCAATCGTACGCGTCGACATTTTGTAATCAGCAGCATGATCACGGGCGTTGACGCCATCTTCCAGTAGCTGCATTGTATAGCTGCCTCCTTCCAGGAATGAAAGCGTTACCGGCAGTTCCCTGCTATCCCAATTTGTCATCGCCCCGATATACCATTGCCTGCCTTTGCGCCTGGCCACCGCCACATATTTACCGGTTTCACCATACAGGGCAATCGTCGTATCCCATACAGTGGGTATCCGGGCGATGAATTGCGTATATGCGGGCTCTTTCTGGTAATTGGATGGATTATCTGCCAGCATTTGAAGCGGGCTTTCATAAACGATATACATAGCCGCCTGGTGGCCCCGCGTGCCCTGGCTCATGGGTTCATTGAATACGATCCTGAAATCAGCCTTATTGGCATTTATCATGGCGCCCGGGGTAAAATCCATCGGACCGGCTGCCATGCGGGTAAATGGCAACGTTACATCATGCGTCGGGGTAACATCGGTACTCCATTTATTATTTTCCAGTCCGCGGACGCCTTCATAGGAAAGTACATTCGGGTATTTTCTGTTGAGGCCGGTTGGCTTATAAGCCCCGTGCAGGTCAACGAGCAGCTTTCTTGCTGCGGCAGCCGCTGCCACGCGTTCGTAATAATTAACCATATACTGGTCTGCCCTGGCCATGAAATCAACCTTGATACCTTTAATGCCCCATTGCACAAACTGGTCCAGTATGGCGTCCATGTTATCGTCCAGCGGGTTCCACAGGGTCCACAAAATGATACCTACATTTTTTGAAGCGGCATACCGCACGAGCCCGGGCAGGTCTATCTCCTTACGGGGATGCAGGACATCCGTAGTCGTGGCCGACCAACCCTCGTCAAGAATCACGTATTCCAGTCCGTAGGCGGAGGCAAAATCAATATAATATTTGTAGGTGGCTGTATTTAACCCGGCTTTAAAATCCACTCCATAAATGTTGTTTGCATTCCACCAGTCCCACGCAACTTTGCCGGGCTTTATCCATTTGGTATCAGTCAATACATTCGGTTCGGCGAGTTTGTAGGTAAGATTGATCTCCAGCAAGTCCTTATTCTCCCGGCAGATGGCGATGCTGCGCCAGGGATAGCTTCGTTTGCCCTTTGTTTCAGCAATATAATCCGCCAGCTTAGTGATCCTGTAACCGCGGTCACGCAGCGGCACTTTTCCGGTGATGACCTTTGGAAAGGTAGCCCTCAGCCCGGCAGCGCCGGTACCCCTGAAAAACAGGTTAGGATAGTCACTGAGGTCGGATTCGCTGAGGAGTAAATGCGTTCCGCCCGCGGTTGTTACCAGGAATGGAAGCGCCCCGTGCTGCTTTTCGGTGAATGCCGACAGCACACTGTCTTTATAAAGAGATTCGAAATGGGATTGAAAATCCTTATCGGTTTCCACCGGCCAGAAAACACGGTGATCCCCGGCAAAGTTAAGGTCGTACGTTTCATCAAGGACCTGCACCACTTTCTCCGGGAAACTGGTCTCAAAACGATAGGCCACACCGTCATCATACGCCCTGAATAAAACAGCATAATTGCCCGTAAAATTTATACGGATCTCGTTGTAACGGTCGATAATAAAACGCGATTTAACCGGAACCACGGCCTCGATTCTTCCATCCGCGGAAAGGCGCCTGACATTTTTAACAACGGGAGCCGTGCCTGCTTTTCTTCCGTCAGAAAATTGTATGCCCATTGCGGAAGGCGTGAATAACCACTCATTGTTATAGCTAACAGACCATCTTATTTCCGCCGATATATCTATCACAACCGTGATGGCGCCGTTTGGTGAGTAAAGTTTCCACTCCCTGGCGCAGAGTGGCACATGCCAGCCCGCTATGGCAAGGAGCAGGAAAAGAATACGTTTCGGCCCCGGGCGGTTTGGTTGTAAAGAGCGTAGCATAATGAAGGTTGACGGGTTTCTTAAACGTTCTGTAAAAGCGGCAGATTAAGATAGTCAGGAAGCTTTGGCCTGGTTGCGACAGCGTGATTGATAAGTTTGAGCACCCTTTCCCGTTCCGCCCCTTCTAACCGTTTCCGGGGCGCACGTACATGTTCGGTGCACAAGCCCGTTTGTGCGGCTGCCAGTTTGATATTCTGGACCAGCTTGGGATGGATATCGAGTTCAAGTACCGGCATGAACCAGCGGTATATTTCCATGGCTTCTTTATAAAGTCCGGCCTTCGCCAGTTTGTAAATGGCCACCGTTTCAGCCGGAAAGGCATCGACCAGCCCCCCCACAACGCCGTCGGCTCCAAGTACGAGCTCTTCCAGCAAAAGCGTATCCACGCCACACAGGAGACTGAACCTGTTACCAAATTGATTGCGCATGCGGACAATATTGGTAACATCCCTTGTCGATTCCTTCACCGCCTGGATGGTGGGTATTTTTGCAAGCTGCTCAAACATATCAAGGGTGACTTCGATCTTATAATCAACCGGGTTATTATAGATCATGATTGGCAACGAGGTATTTTCAGCAATCGTTTTAAAATAAGCCACCGTTTCAGCGTCATCGGCTTTATATCGCATCGGGGGGAGGACCATGAGGGCATCCGCACCGTTGTTTTCCGCATCCCGCGCCAGCTTAACGGCAACCCTGGTCGATTGTTCAGCAATGTTCATGACGGCCGGTATCCGGCCTTTTAATATTTCAGCGCAATATACCAGCAACTGTATCTTCTCTTCATATTCAAGGGTACTTACTTCTCCTAATGAACCCGCCAGGATAACGCCTTCTATTCCTGCGTCCAGCTGTGCAGTAAGATTTTTCTCAAACATGCTAAAATCAATCGTATCATCTGCAGTGAAGGGTGTTAACATGGCGGGAAATACCCCTTCCCAGTTGATTCTATGCATAAAGCGGCTTTTAAGTGGATAATGTTGTAAAAATAGACGCTAAAAGATCAAATCTATTTGGATAAAGTACCCGATCCTTTGCAGATATTGACTTCAGTACTATTTATTTTCCTGACCGGCTAATCCGGTTCGGGAAAATTTGATCTTGTACGGCCATTGCTCATTGTTCTCGTCCTTGCCGGATACCTCCCGGTGTTCTTTGGGAGCCCCGCTGACCACCAGCCATAAATATTCCGTATCCGCTGGCACTTCAAATTTAGCTGTACCCTTAAAATCGGAATAACTATTGCCATAAACACGGCTGCCATCTTTTTTAACCGCTAAAAAACCATACCGCCAGCCGGCCTTGTCTGTCTGAATGGCCCTGAACCCTTTGGCGCCGGCCAATCCCCTAAAGGCGGCTTTGACAGTAGCGCCTGCAGCAGGAACTGTCAGTTTTATACCGTTATAACCGTAATTCTGCGGACAATTGCTTTCGGCAATCTCCCACCATCCGTCTTCCACAGATTGAAGAACGGTAACGTGCTGGTTGGCATATTTTCGGGCATTTTCTGCAATACGCGCCATATCCCAGGTAATGAACCGGCGGGAAGCATCAAAAATTTCATCGTTGAATTGTTCCTGGGTTATGTTTGTTATTCTTTTGTACGCCATTACGGGATCCTCGCCTTTTTTTACGCCACGAAGCAATTTGCCAAAAAAATCAACCCCATGTTTATGCGACCAGTATTCGATCACATAAGGCGAATGATACATATTCGTGGGGTGCAGGAAAGCATAGTGGGTCTTTTTCATGAAACTTACCAAATGGTAATTTTCAAAAGTCATCCAGTCGGGATATACCTGCCACAACATATACTGGGCAGACATTTCCATAATGGGTCCCTTCAGTCCTGTTCCGTTATCATTACTTGCCAGGTACTGGAAAGCATGCCCCAGCTCATGCGCCAGCGCCCCGTAGGGGGCCTTTCGCATCCTTACAGCAGGTGTCCATAAAATACCGATCTTGTCTTCCGCTCCGCCACCAAAAGCCGTTTGCTCATTTCCTCCGATCACGTACAACAGGATTTTATATTTATCAGTCAATGAGTGCCCTTTTTGCACAATTTTGAGATCGTTTACATAAAATTTATAAAACCGTTCACATTCGGTCAGGGCCTCACTGACATTAAACCGCCTCGTAGAATCAGGGTTCCGCATGGGGTCTGCCCCAAACTCTTTTGCCCAGAAAATGGCGATGTTTTCGGACTCCGCTTTCCGGCTATGGCTATATTCGCTGCTATCATTATTGTAATCGTTATTTTCGGGAACCCTCCACACCCTGGCAGGAATATATGTTTCTTTACCAGTCAGCTTTTCAGGGGTAACTGCCCGTTCAACACCTGTGTGCGCCGGAGCGGTTAAATAACATGCAGCCAGCATTACCAGGAGGCTATTCGTGACGGGGTTGAGTACCATATATTCCAGGCTTTAGATTTTATTAATTTTAAGACGGGCCACCGCACAGCATACCGGGGCAAAGCCCTGTTTTATAAAGAATCCCGGCAGAACTACCGGGATTCTTTATAAAACAGCGGGGATTAATTATATCCGGGATTATTGACAAGCAATGGGTTTTTGTTCATTTCCGCCCTCGATATAGGCCATAAATAATATTCTTCTTTAAACACGCGGTTACGAACAAGCTTAGGAGCATATGTAAAAGTGCTACCGGTTTTGGTCACCGTTACGCCCATTAATGGCTGGCTTTCTGTAACAGAAGCAATTTTCCAGCGGCGAACATCGTAAATACGGTGGCTTTCGAAACACAGTTCAATTCTTCTTTCCTGGCGTATCCGG
>Ga0307508_10006737_pt1 | contig 10770 bp, 10 predicted proteins | sample 9_EM_MG_FD_203089 | JGI IMG/M metagenome (GOLD analysis project Ga0307508, IMG submission 203089) | Populus trichocarpa ectomycorrhiza microbial communities from riparian zone in the Pacific Northwest, United States - 9_EM | ecosystem: Host-associated > Plants > Roots > Unclassified | place...
ATGTACGTCCGTGCTGCACTGTTCACGCTCCGAGTCAAGCGCATCACCAAGGGGTGCGGGAGCGTGTGTGGGGATTGTGTGTGAGTCACCGGCGCACACCCCGTGCGAATTCCGAGCCTCCTGGAACTGTCGAGTCCGCTTACCCTTCCGCTTCCCGTGTCCTGGGGGCACGGTCGGGTACTGATGGTGGAATCGTCGAAGACCAGGCCGGAGAGCGACGACCCGGCCGGAGAGTGAGGTGCGACGTGCCACAGATCGCCGCTCCGATGTGGGAGTTCGGCGCCGACCAGGGAGCCCGGCAATTCGCCGAACTCGGGGTCGCGTTGGTGCTGTCCACCCTGATCGGACTCGAACGGGCGGTGCAGCAGAAGAGCGCCGGACTGCGCACCCACACCCTGGTCGGCGTGGGCAGCGCGCTGTTCATGCAGGTCTCCCAGTACGGCTTCGCCGATGTGCTGCTGCGCGAACACATCACCCTCGACCCCTCCCGGGTGGCCGCGCAGATCGTCTCCGGCATCGGCTTCATCGGCGGCGGCCTGATCTTCGTACGGCGCGACGCGGTACGCGGTCTGACCACCGCCGCCACCATCTGGCTGACCTGTGCGGTGGGAATGGCCTGCGGCGGCGGGCTGGCGCTGCTGGCCACCGCCGCGACCGCGGTCCACTTCCTGGTCGTCCGCGGCTATCCGCTGCTCACCCGCCGAATGTCGGCCATCTGGTCGGCCGAGCGGATCGAGGTGCAGCTCTCCTACCGGGTGGGCAGCGGGCTGCTGCCGCGCGTCCTGGAGCTGTGCACCGCCGCCGGGTTCACGGTGGAGCGGGTCCGGGTGGACCGGGCGCCCTGGAAGGGCCCGGACCGTTCGACCCGGGTGGTCCGCGCCGAGGAGGAGGCCCGCCCCGCGGACACCGGCGTCGCCGAGGTACAGCTCGCCCTGGAGGGCACCGGCGATGCGCTCCGGCTGGTCGCGGACATCTCCGAGCTGGACGGCGTCTTCGGCGCGGACGCGGGGCAGGATCTGGACACGGCCGACTGACGGCTGGGGCACGTCGTTCGGATCGTGGCGGGCTCGCGGCGCCTGGCACGCGCGACTGCCGCGCTGGCTGCGGCAGGCGGTGAAACAGCGCCGCGCCGCAGGCAACCAGGTGGTTCGCGCCACACGTCTCTCCTTTTGCCCGCCCGTGACGGCACCGGGCACCGCTACCCGCCTCATGGCCTGGAGAACAACCTTGGCGCACGACGAACGCGACCAGTCCGACGAGCACCCCCAGACGCCGTGGTGGTGGGGCATCGGCCCGGTAGGTGCCGTCCTCCTCGTCGTCACCGGGATCGCCTGGGCGCTATGGGAGTTCCTGGGGTCCGGCGCCGCGGACGACCCGGCGGCCGGCTACCAGGGGAGCAAAGTCGTCGCCATCGGGCTCGTACTCCTCGGCGCAGCCGTCCTGGAACGCCTCCGCAGCCGTCGTTCGCGTGCGCACGAGGCAGAGAACCGGCAGAACACCTAGGTCCGCGTCATCCAGCGCACCACTGACATCCCGGTCCGCGGAGTGAAGCGGCTTCCCTACTGGTGGATCACGAGCGCCCCAAGGTGCGCGCGCTTTACGAGAAGTGGGGGTATCGCCTCGTCGGCGAGATGCAGCCGTTCTCAGACTCACCGCGGTATGACGCGCTGGTGCTGCCTTTGCGCTGACGGCTTCGCCCGGCCTGGAGGCAAGCCCGAGATGCGTGAACCCCCGCCGAAACTCCCTGAGAGCTCCCTGGCGGCATAAACGATCAGTCGGGGCCGCTATCCGATTCGCGAGCAGCGGCCCCTACCGATGCCCACCGGGGTTTGCCGGTGATCGCCCAGCGTAGGGTTAGTGCTGGTCAGGCGTACTCGTAGAAGCCCGATCCCGTCTTGCGGCCCAGGCGGCCCGCGTCGACCATGCGCAGCAGCAGCGGGGGAGCGGCGTACAGCGGTTCCTTGTACTCGCCGTACATCGAGTCGGCGATCGCCGCGATGGTGTCCAGGCCGATCAGATCGGACAGCTTGAGCGGGCCCATCGGGTGGGCGCAGCCCATCTCCATGCCGTTGTCGATGTCCTCGCGGGTGGCGACGCCGGAGGCGAACATCCGGATGGCGGACAGCAGATACGGGATCAGCAGCGCGTTGACGACGAACCCGGCCCGGTCCAGGGCGTGGATCGCGTGCTTGCCGAGCACGTTCTCGACCAGCGCCTCGGACCGCTTGATGGTCTCCTCACCGGTGGTGAGCGCCGGGATCAGCTCGACCAGCGACTGCACCGGGGCCGGGTTGAAGAAGTGGATGCCGATGACATGGTCCGGGCGGGACGTCGCGACGGCCAGCTTGACCAGCGGGATGGACGAGGTGTTCGAGGCGAGGATCGCGTCGGGGCGGGTCACCACCTGGTCCAGGACCTGGAAGATCTGCGTCTTGATCTGCTCGCTCTCGACGACGGCCTCGATGACCAGATCGCGGTCGGCGAACTCCCCGAGGTCGGTGGTGAAGCTCAGCCGCTCCATCGTCGCGTCCCGCTCCTCCTCGGTGATCTTGCCGCGGGCGGCGGCCTTGTCGAGGGAGGTGGTCAGGCGGGTACGGCCGATCTCCAGGGCCTCGCCGGTGGTCTCGGCGACCTTGACCTCCAGGCCGGACCGCGCGCACACCTCCGCGATGCCCGCTCCCATCTGGCCGCAGCCCACTACTCCGACGCGTTCGATGTCGGTCACATCGTGCCTTTCGCTGAGCTGGCTGTCGTGTGGTGATCCCCGTGTCGACCCAGACGTTACCCCCGGTTGGCAACGGCGGACGGGCCGGGGCCGCATTGACGCGGTCCCGGCCCGCCCGTGTTCACGGTGCGCCGACGAGGCGGTTACGAGACGTCTCCGCGGAGGATGCCGCGGCCGTTCGTGCCGACGTAGACCCGGCCGTAGACCCGTGGGTCGCCGGTGAGGGTGGCGCCGGTCCAGCCCCACTGGTGGGTACCGTCGTTGATCCGGGTCCAGCTCTTCCCGGTGTCGGTGGAGCGGAAGATTCCGCGTACCCCGCCGATCTTCGCGCTGGTGTAGAGCGTCTGGTACGAGGCGCCGGGGGCGGCCTTGCCGAAGCCGATGGTGTCGGCCTGCTGGACGCCCGGCAGCTTGGTGAAGGTCGCGCCGGAGTCGGTGGAGTGCCACAGCCCGTACGCGCCGCTCGCGGTGCCGCCCGCGAGCCAGATGTCGCCCTCCGTGCCGGGGACGGCCTTGAAGCGCACGCTCTCGGCGGGTAGCCCGGAGGACGCCTTGGCGGTGAAGGTGGCGCCGCCGTCGGTGCTCACGTAGAAGGTGCCGGACTTGTAGCCGTAGAACTTCTTCGGGTTCTTCCGGTCGGATTCGACGGTCGTCCCGGCCGGGATGCCGCTCGACGCCGTCCAGGAGTTGCCGAAGCCCGTGGTGCGGTAGACGGACGACGCGCCGTCCGGGCTCCAGACGAAGCCGCTGCCGTCCGCCGCCGCGGCCACCGTGCCGCCGCCGGTGACGCCGGGCGGCTCGGTGCCCTGGAACCAGTTCGCGCCGTTGTCGGTCGAGAAGGCGATGCGCGGCGCGGTGTCGTTGTTGCCCACCCGCACCACGGTGTTCGGGCTGGTCTCGGCGTAGTCGAGGCTGGTGGCCGTGGTGAACGACGGTGAGGTGTACATCTTCGCGGGAACCGCGTCGAGGTCGGTGTGGCGGAAGCCGCCGATGTCGCCGAGCGCGCTCAGCAGCGGGGCCCCGGACGGCGGGCTGGCCAGGTCGTTGACGGCCGTCTCCTCCAGGCCCTTCACCATCGGCGTGATCTTCGCCTGGCCGCCGGAGTCCCACGCGGTCAGGTTCTCGGTGCCGTAGACGGTCGCGCCGGTGCCGTACATCATCCGGTTGGAGTCGAACGGGTCGATCTCCAGCGCCTCCGTCATCCAGCCCAGCTTCGGGGTGACCTCGGGTGGTGTGGGGTTGGTGCCGAAATTCAGCCAGGGGACGGACGAGATGTCCTGGGTGTAGCGGAAGGACCGGTTCGGGTAGCTGGTGTAGTCCCAGGCCCGGGTCCAGGTGGCGCCGGAGTCGGTGGAGCGGAAGATCTGGGTGTCCGGCCACCAGGAGCTGTAGCCGGTCACCATGAGGGTGCCGGGCTTCTGGCGGTCCACGGTGAGCCCGCTGTAGCCGAAGTAGGTGTCGGCGTCCGCCAGGGGGCTGATGTTCTTCCACTCGCCGGTCGCGGTGGCGTACCGCCACACCTGGCCCTTGTCGCCGTCGTACGGGCCGCCCTTGTCGCTCGTGGTGAGGTAGAGGTAGCCGTTCTTGGTGTCGAGGACGCCCTTGTGGGAGAGGTAGCCGGTGGGCTGACCGGCCACCCGCGACCAGGTGGCGCCCGCGTCGGTCGAGCGGTAGACCGTGTTGTCCTTGTCGGCGACGCCCACGTAGATGGTCTTCGTGGCGCTGCCGGACGAGCCGGTGCGCTCGTCGAACGTCACCCACACCACACCCTGGTTGTCGCTCGCGTAGCCACTGGTGTCGTTCGGGTCCTGGACGTAGTTGCCGGGGTTGGGGAAGGCGGTCACCTTCGACCAGGTGACCCCGGAGTCGGTCGAGCGCCACAGGCCGTTGCCGCTGGGGGCGCCGAGGTACAGCACGCTGTTCCGGTTCGGGTCGACCGCCAGCCGCTCGCCCATGCCGCGGCCCGGCATGTTGCCGCCGAGCTTGAAGGGGAGCGCGGTCGACTGCCAGGTGGCGCCCCGGTCGGAGGAGCGCAGGACCGCGCCGTTGCCCGGGTCCCAGCTGTTGGTGTACGTACCGGCCGCCACGTACACCTTGTCCGGCGCGACCGGGTCGCTGGCCAGGCTGACCACTCCGGTCCAGCCCCAGTGGTCCCAGCCCACCGAGTCCAGCAGCGGTATCCACCGCTTGCCGGACTGGTCCCAGCGGTAGGCGCCGCCGATGTCGGTGCGGGCGTAGGCGAGGTTCTTCTCCTTGCGGTTGAAGACGATGCCGGGGACGAAACCGCCGCCGTCGATGCGGACGTTCTTCCAGCTGTAGTTTTCCGCCATGTGCTGTGGGGCGGGGGAGTCGTCGGGGCGGGCCGCGGCGGGTGCGGCGGCCGCGGTCAGTAAGCCGCCGACGAGTGCCAGCGCGGCCATGAGCGCGCCGAGCGGTGTTCTCCTGCCTCTGCTGCTGCCTCTGCTGCGCACGGGAACTTCCTCTCCGGGCCTGTGGGGGTGTGGGGTGTTGGGAGCGCTCCCATGCGTGCGTGCTTTCGATGCTAACGGCCGGATGGCCGTGCGAGAAGAGTGAAGTCACGGGGTACCCATTGCCGCCCGCCCCCAAGGCGCCCATCATCGGCGGGAGTTGCGCCTGAGTGAGGAGTGAGCATGGGTCGGATCACGGGCATCACACGACGCAGCCTGACGGCGGCCGCTGCCGGGGCACTGGCCACGGCAGCCTGGCCGGACGAGGCGGTGGCGGATGAGGCGGTGGCGGACGAGGCGGTAGCCGATGGGCTGGGGCGCCACAGACAGTTCCGCGGGATGTGGCTGGCCACGGTCGCCAACCGCGACTGGCCACTGAAGCCTGGCCTCCCCGCCGCCGAACAGCGGGCCTCGCTGCTCGCCTTCCTCGACACCGCCGTCGAGCGCAGGCTCAACGCGGTCGTCTTCCAGGTCCGGCCCACCGCCGACGCGCTGTGGCCGTCCCCGTACGAGCCCTGGTCGGAGTGGCTGACTGGGACGCAGGGCCAGGACCCGGGCTGGGACCCGCTGGGCACGGCGGTGCGCGAGGCGCACCGGCGTGGTCTGGAGCTGCACGCCTGGTTCAACCCGTACCGCGTCGCCAACCACGCCGACCCGACGCGGCTGCTCCCCACCCATCCGGCCCGGGTGCACCCCGACTGGGTGGTGCCGTACGGCGGCAAGCTCTACTACAACCCTGGGCTGCCCGAGGTCCGCCGCTTCGTCCAGGACGCGATGCTGCACTCGGTCGCGCGCTACGACATCGACGCCGTCCACTGGGACGACTACTTCTACCCCTATCCGGTGGCGGGCCAGGTCTTCGACGACGACGTGGCGTACGCGCGCCACGGCGCGGGCTTCCCCGACCGGGCCGCCTGGCGGCGGAACAACATCGACCTGCTGGTGCGGGAGACCGCCGTACGCGTCAAGCGGCTGAAGCGCGGCGTGCGGTTCGGCGTCAGCCCGTTCGCGGTGTGGCGCAACCGTGCCACCGACCCGCTCGGCTCCGACACCCGGGCCGGAGTGCAGACGTACGACGATCTGCACGCGGACACCCGGCGCTGGGTGCGGGAGGGCTGGATCGACTACGTCGTCCCGCAGGTGTACTGGAACATCGGTTTCGCGGCCGCCGACTACGCGAAACTCGTGCCCTGGTGGGCGGAGGTGGTGCGGGGGACCGGCGTCGGGCTCTACATCGGCGAGGCGCTGTACAAGGCGGGCGATCCGGCGCAGCCCGCGCCCTGGCAGGACCCGGCGGAGCTGTCCCGGCACCTCACCCTCTGCGCGGACCATGCGCAGGTGCGGGGGAACGTGTACTTCTCGGCGAAGGAAGTGGCCGCCGACCGCAACGGCGCCATGGCGCGTGTGGTCGCCGACCACTATCCGTGCCGGGTACGTCCGCCCCGCTGAGCCCGAGCCCGGGCCCGGCCCGCCCTACCGCTATCGCTACCGGCGTCCGGCGGGCAGGTGACGGACGACGGAGTCGGGCCCCGGGGAGAACAGGCATTCATGACCGTCGTCCTCGTAACGGACGCGGTACGGCGGTTCGCCGTGGTTCCCGAGCACTTCGATGATCTCTGCGGTCCGGTCGTGAAGTCCGACAACCCTGCCGTGTACCAGCAGCTTGTCGCCTACGGTCGCCTCCATCTGCGTGACCTCCTGTAGTACGGCTACCCGGAGGGCAATGCGATCCCTGTGGCCAGTCTATGGCCGGTCCACCGGGATCGCCCCCGCCGGTTCGCACCCGTCCCGCTACCCCCGCCGCGTCATCCCCGCCCCGTTACCCCTGCTGCGTCACCCCCGTCGCGCTATCCCCGCTGCGTCACGCCGATGCACACGAGCACCGCGACGGCGGCGATCGGCGCGGCGGGGCCGATGTGCTCGCCGAGCAGCAGCACCGACCACACCAGGGTCAGCAGCGGCTGGGCCAGCTGCAGCTGGCTGGCCCGGGCCACGCCGATGGCGGCCATGCCGCGATACCAGACCACCAGACCCACGAACTGCGAGCCCACCGCGAGCCACAGCAGCCCGGCGACGGTGTGGCCGCCGAGGTGGACGGGCTCGGCGGCCAGCGCGATCGCCGCGCCCGGGACGGCCACCGGTACGCATGCCACCAGCGCCCAGCCGATCACCTGCCAGCCCGGCATGGAGCGGGCCAGCCGCCCGCCCTCCGCGTAGCCCGCCGCGCACACCAGCAGCGCGCCGAACAGATACAGGTCGCCGGTGGTCGGCGTGCCGCCGCTCTGCTGCACCGCGAAGCCGATCACCACGGCGGCCCCGGTCAGCGCCGCCGCCCAGAACCTGCGCGACGGCCGGGCCCCGGTGCGTACGGCGGAGAACACGGCCGTGGTGAGCGGCAGCAGCCCGACGACCACGGCGGCGTGGGAGGTGGTGGAGGTCTGCAGCGCGAGCGTGGTCAGCAGGGGAAATCCGACCACCACCCCGGCCGCGACCACCAGTAGTCCGGGCCAGTGGCGCCGCTCCGGCGGCGCCGCCCGCCGCGCCAGCAGGGCGCTCCCGGCCACCAGCGCGGCGAGCACCACCCGGCAGGTGGTCACCGACCAGGGGCCGAGCCCCTCCAGTGCCCAGGCGGTGCCGGGGAAGGTGAGGGAGAAGGCGACCACCCCGAGGGCGGCCAGCAGCGTCCCGCTCCGGGCGGCGGGGTCGTGCGCGGTCGCGGCGGCGGGGGCGGGGTCGTGCGCGGTCCCGGCGGCGTCTGTGGCGTCCCGCCGGGGGCCCGCCGCACCGCTCACCGCTATCGTGTCGTCGGCAGTAGCGCTATCCTGTGCTCTCATGCAAGAGCGTAGCAGTGTGGCCGAACTGGTGGAATCGCTCCGGCGGGAGCTGAACCGCTACTCTCCCGGTGAGAAGCTGCCGTCCAGCCGCGCCCTGGTCGAACGCCATCGGGTCAGCCCGGTCACCGTCTCCCGCGCCCTGGCCGCACTCGCCGCCGAGGGGCTGGTCGTCACCCGGCCCGGTGCCGGTGCCTTCCGGGCCGCGCCGCGGGTCGAGGCGCCGCGCGCCGGGGACACCTCGTGGCAGGAGGTCGCGCTGAGCGTCGAGACGCCGGGCGAATCGGTGCCGCGCTCGGTCGACGCCTCGGGCGTCCTGGCCACCCTCGCCGCCCCGCCGCCCGGCATCCTGGAGCTGAACGCGGGCTATCTGCACCCCTCGCTCCAGCCCGAGCGCGCCATGGCCGCCGCCCTGGCCCGGGCGGGCCGACGGCCGGGCGCCTGGGGCCGTCCGCCCATGGAGGGCCTTCCCGAGCTGCGCGCCTGGTTCGCCCATGAGATCGGCGGCCGCGGCGGCGCCGTCGCCGCCGCCGACGTTTTGGTCACCGCGGGCGGCCAGTCCGCGCTGACCTGCGCGCTGCGCGCCCTCGCCCCGCCCGGCGCGCCCGTCCTGGTCGAATCGCCCACCTACCCCGGCATGCTCGCCGCCGCCCGCGCCTCCGGGCTGCGCCCGGTCCCCGTCCCGGCCGACGCCGACGGCATCCGCACCGATCTGCTCGCCGAGGCGCTGCGGGCGGGCGGCGCCCGCGTCGTCGTCTGCCAGCCGCTGTTCCAGAACCCGACCGGCGCGGTCCTCTCCGCCGAACGGCGCCGCGAGGTGATCCGGATCGCGCGCGAGGCGGGCGCGTTCGTGGTCGAGGACGACTTCGCGCGCCACCTCGTCCACGAGGACGCGCCCCCGCTGCCCGCGGCCCTTGCCGCGGACGACCCCGACGGGGTGGTGGTCCACGTCCGCTCCCTGACGAAGGTCACCTCGCCCAGCCTCCGGGTGGGCGCGCTCGCCGCCCGCGGCCCGGCGCTGGAACGGCTGCGCGCGATCCAGGTCGTGGACAGCTTCTTCGTCCCGCGCCCGCTGCAGGAGGCCGCGCTCGAACTGGTCGGCGCCCCGTCCTGGACGCGCCATCTGCGCACCGTCGCCGCCGAGCTGCGCAGCCGCCGCGAGGCGCTCGTCACGGCGGTACACCGGGAACTTCCCGAACTGCCCCCGCCCCATGTCCCGCCCGGCGGTTACCACCTGTGGCTGCGCCTGCCGCACGGCACCGACGAGACCGCGCTCGCCTCCGCCGCACTGCGCGCCGGAGTCGCCGTGGCCCCCGGCCGCCCGTACTTCAGCGCGGAACCCCCCGCCCCGCACGTCCGCCTGAGCTTCGCCTCGGTAGCGGGCACCGGCGAACTCGCCGAAGGCGCCCGGCGGTTGCGCACCGCGTGCGACGAGGCCCTGGGGTAGGGCGCGCGTATCTCCCACTTCTCGCGCAGGCCCACCCAGCCGGCCCGCTGAACCGTACGATGCGCCAATGACGTTTCGGCTGACGCTGGTCGCCGCCGGGTCGACTTCCTCACGGCTCGGGGAGCGCTTCGGCGACGACCGGCCGCTGGACCCGGCGGGCCGTCGCGCCGCCGAGCGTGCCGCGCCCGTCCTGTTGCCGCTGGCCGCGGCCGAGCTGCGCTACTGCTCGCCGTCGCCGCGCAGCCGGGAGACCGGCCTCGCGCTCGGCTTCAACCCGCTCGTCCAACTCGCCCTGCGCGACTGGGACATGGGCCGCTGGGGCGGCCGTACGTTCGCCGATGTGATGGCGCGCGAGCCGCGGGCGGTCGACGTGTGGCTCGCCGACCCGCGCTCGGCGCCGCACGGTGGCGAATCGCTGCTGGCGTTCATCACCCGGGTCGGCGGCTGGCTGGACACCCGGCCCGTCGAGGAGCACGCCAAGATGCTCGCGGTGGCCGACCCCGGGGTGATACGCGCCGCCTTGATGTACGCCATCAAGGCGCCGCCGCACTGCTACTGGAACGTCGACGTGATCCCGCTGTCCACCGTCACCTTCACCGGCGGCGCCGGGCAGTGGCGGCTGCGGGTGGAGGCGTGAGGATACGGCTTCGGTCAGCGGATGAGGTGGACGGTGAGCTGCGTTTCCGCGTCACTGGTGTTGACGGCGTGGATGAAGCCGTGGGCCGTGCGGTAGGGCCCCGTACCTCCGGTGATCGCCAGGGTGATGTCGCCCGGGCCGGAACCGCCGATGGTGAAGACGCCCTGCACGGTGATCTGCCCCTGGGGCAGCGAAAGAGTGATCTGGCACTGCAGGTCGCTCGTATCGACGGGACCGGTGCGGGTCAGTGTGCATGCCTCGTCGAAGCGGCCCACCGGGGTGATGAAACTGAAGAGGTCCCCGGTGACGATGAGCTGGTCCCCCTGGCTGTTCCCAGGAGGAGCCACATCGACGAAGTTGGTCTGAGTCGGCCTCGCGATCAGCTGGAAGACCTCCTCCTTCCCATGGCGAGGCAGGGTGCCGGTGGCGTCGTCAGCCGGTGTGGCGGCCGATGCCAGGGGAGTGCAGAAGAGGGCAGCGGCCAGGCCGGTGACCGCGCTCAGAGCAAAACGCTTGACGTGACGCATGCTGGGTCTCCATGAGGACTATGGGGCGGACAGGTGACCTTGCGTCACCTGAGACCGAATCCCAGCTCAGCATCCGATGGATCTTGCGCCGTAGCGACCCCGGCTGGGCAGCACGGGTGAGCCGTGCGCCCTCTT